>WNFR01003411.1_pt1 | contig 19876 bp, 22 predicted proteins | sample 5400221 | NCBI WGS metagenome assembly WNFR01 (sample SAMN13153357, study PRJNA577476) | soil metagenome | isolation source: 40 cm soil under Madrone tree | place: USA:California | collected 2016-06-14 | reverse complement strand
GAAGGTCATCCCGCCAGCGTGATGGACATGAGCTTTGCTAACCAGGCACTCTCTGCCGAGTATCTGGTTAGGAACAAAGGCAAGCTCGAGCCCGGCGTCAACCTGCTGCCGAAGGAAGTCGATCAGGAAATTGCCAGCCTCAAGCTGAAGTCGCTCGGCATGTCGATCGATACGCTGACCTCGGAGCAGATCGAGTACATGACGAGCTGGGAAACGGGTACCTAAGTACTTTGATTGTGGCACGCGCATCTTGCGCGTGATCCCATGGAGCGCGGACATCCTGTCCGCCATGAGCGCGAACTGGGCAGTAGCCCGACCGTAAGGGAGGGCTCACTCAAACTAAGTTAATCGGCCGCGGAGTTCCCTTCTCCGCGGCCTTTTTTTTGGGCCGCCAAGCTCCGTCGTCCTGACTGGCTAAACGAAATGCTCATCGATTCGCGATAAGTCTTGCCACAGGCGCGCTAATCGAGGTATAAGACGCACCATCGCGTTCTTATGCCTACCGGCAAGTCTAAATTTTAGTTACCCCGATTTTTAGGTTTCAAGCATGAACGCAGCCATAGTAACGGCGATCATTGGCGCCATCGCAACAGTTGTGGCAGCGGTGGTGGGGCGGTCGGAGTTTGTCGATCAACTTTTCCGGCGCCACAGGGTTTATGACCTTCGGGGAGAGTGGAAATCCACATGGAGTGAACCGGATCAGGATGGCTCGTCGTCAGAGCGAACAGAGACGATCACCATTACGAAAATTCGCGGTAATCGAGTCGAGGGTTTTGTTCAATCCACGCATTACGAAGGCAGACCGTGTAGCGTCGAAGGTTTCTTCAGTGGTCGCTTCCTCCTTCTGATTTGGTATCCGACTAAGACCACACGCAAAAGGCTGATCGATGACTATGGATGCTACTTTCTCGAAAAGAAGCCAGATGGAAGCTTTAAAGGTGAATGCGTTGGTTTCTTTGAACATCTAGACAAAGTTGCGCGATTCGAACATACCGTCCGCAGAATTGCGACGATCTAAAAGGTCGTTTCAGGTGAGCGCGGTCTTGCACCTTTCGCAACTGGCTTTGTCTGGTGCAGGCTGAGTCTTACGCCCGCGCCACCAGAACTCACCGTTCGGCGCTCCTAAGCGCTCTACAAACCGAGAGGCCAGGTGACATGTGGCTACAATTGATCATTTAATACTTAACGTCAACGAGGTTTCATCAAGCGTAGATTTCTACGTCATCCAGTTGAGGGGCCGCTGTCAAGCTCAGCATCGGAGACTCCGGCACTGCGACGACTTCAGGGAATACCTACTCTGGTGGAATTTTTCGCACCACCTGGACAGTGCCCTCTCCTAGCGCCGGTGCAGACGTCTTTCCGGCGGAGGTCGACTTGCAGGGTGTGCGTACCCCCAAGGGTGAGCTGCAGGGTCACTACCGTACCAACTGCGAGATTCTCGTGAGCCGGTAAAACGCTTGATGTGAGCCTAATCACATCACCTCCATCAACCCGCAGATAACGTGAAAGGAGTTTCCCGATGAAGAAACTTACTAGTAATCCCGCCACACTAATTTGCCTGCTACTCTGTCTTTGTGCCGCGGTACTGATCGCCCTTGTGACAGCGCATGCCGAGCCGCCCGTGAATCCGATTCAGGCCTGCTATAACGACACGAACGGGGGCCTTCGTCGGGTCAACTCTCCTGCCGATTGCAAGAACCACGAGACCTCAATCAGCTGGAACATAGCGGGGCCGGCCGGACCTCAAGGACCAGCAGGACCTCAGGGACCAGCGGGACCTGGGGCAAACATCGTAACTTTCAGGCACACGCGCACGGTCGCAAACACTTGTGGTCCATTCAACAACTTCAGCTTTATGGACAACGCATCGATAAATGGAAACGCTAATGCGTTGATATTTGTGACGGGCATCGTCGGGATTAATGGTGATCGATCAAATACCAACCCAAACTCGAATTTGAATCTGACCTATACCGGTGCTGTCAGTTTCGGTACCTGCCCCGCCGGGCGGTGGGTAGTAGCAGGCGGTGATATTGCGACCGGAGCACAATTCAACGTTATGGTAGTTAGTCCATAACTGCTTGTTGGTTGCTGGTGGTACAGAACCGGGAGCGGTAGCGACCGGGTCAAACACTCAACAGGCAGAGTCACGCGTCAATCGTAAACGATCAATACTTGGCGAGAGGCGAACACGTTACTCGACCCACAGAATTGGATGACTGGACCTCGTCGCTACCGCTCCGGGTTCTGTCCCGAAGCCTTTGTTCTCGGTGGCACAACTCAAGCGCGGGTGGCGAGTTCGCACTTACCGGTTTGACGTTTAAGTTCGCACCCGCGAAATAAAATACAAACCACCACAAGCAAAGATCACAATTGGAGTCCATACCGCCGGCCCAGGCGGCAGCAGAGCGTGCTCGCCCAGTTGCTGAAAGCCTCCCGAGACCAGCCAGAAGGCCAGGCTTACCGCCACGGCGGAACATAGCGCGACTACGGTGCTCTTGCGGCCGAAGGAAATCGCCAGGGGCATTCCGATCAAAGCCATCACGACCACCCCAAACGGGGCCGCGTACTTTCGTTGTAAAGCCACGGCCAGGGCGGCAGTGTCGGCGCCTCGATCTTTCAAGGTCTTTATGTAGACCTTGAGTCGATCGGCGCTCAATTGCGATGGCCGATCCACTGTGGGCCTGAACACGGAAGCCGGATCCACGCCGGCAATTCTTAATTCCGCCGCGGATTGTTGTGTTACTCGTTTATCGTCAAGATCGATCCAATGGGCTTTACTAATCTCAAACTGATTACCAGAGAGCCACTTCCCTTCCTCCCCAGTTGTCACTCGCTTTAGTTCAATCTGGTGGTCATCAAACTCGTATATCGCCGGTTTTAGCAGGACCTGCCGGCGTTCGTCGAACTCGTAAGAATAAATGCGCGCGCCGTCGGTGCTGACCAGCCAACGTCTTTCAGAGCCCACGGCCATCTGGGCAATGTTTCCGCGGATTCTGGCGCGCAGGCTGTCTTGCCGTACGTTGGCCTGCGGCATTATGCGCTCCTGAATGAACCATGAACCGGCCGCGATTAATACCGCGAAGCCCAGGCCGGGCAACATCAAACGATAGACACTCTGGCCGCTGGCCCACCAGGCCACGGCTTCCCTGCGCCTGGCGATCAGCGCATAGGTCAAGAGCGCGGCAACCAGAACGCTGCCGGGAAACAGCTCGATACTCACGAGCGGCAACAAATAAAAGAGGTATTGTGCGACAAGCGTGACGCTCGACTTGTTGGTCGCAATGAAACGCCACAATTCAAAGGTCGTGAACACATTGAAAATCAAAACCAACGACATGAAGCCAAAGAAAAAGCTGAAAGCCATAGTCCGCACGATACTCACGTCCAGCAACGTCGGGAAACTAAGCAGCCAGCGACCCGCACTGTGGCCAGCCCAACTCCCAGCGCCAGCGTTAATGCCGTCGCCAACCATGCGCCAACGATGGGCGGCAGAGAGCCAGCTCGCGCCATCTGATCTCCGCCCAGCGTTACCAGGTAATAGATGAGCAAAGCCAGCAGCGACACGAGGACCCCAAAGCCCCGGCTCCCCCGGCGCATGCGCAGGGCCAGAGCGGCTCCGAACAACGAGAACACGAAGGGCGTGAGTGCGAAGGCCAGCCGCTTATGAAATATCATCGCGGCCTCCCGCTTTGCCGCGCCGCTGCTCTGGGCTATAAATTGGCGCAGCTCAGTCAAACCCATCTCGTCAGGCCCCGACTCCTCCTTCTCCATACGCGCCAGCAAACCACCGCGTCCGGTGTTAAAGACAATCCGCAGTAGATCCAGCCGCTCTACTACAAAAGATTGATCGCGCGCTTCCGGAGAAGGCAGTCTCGTTTGCATCGCATCCTGCAGCACCAGTTCGGATTTGTCCGCCGAGGAGTCAATCCGGCCAGCCCGCGCGGTCACCAGCATTGTTGAGTGATCAGGCTGAACTGATTGGATAAAAACGCGGCCCCATTGGCCCCGCGACTTGTCACCGTCACGCACGTAAATGACTTTGTTCGGAATGTCGCTGCTGAAAGTTCGCGGCTCAACCGGTGAATCTAACTTGTACAGGGCGCTCCGAATGATGACCGCCTTCAATTGCTGTTGCGCCCGTGGGGCTTCTTTCAGGTTAAGCTCTGCACTGGCGCCGGTGGCCAGTAGGCCCAACGCGAGGGCGGGCCAAAGCATTCGCCAGGTGCTGACTCCGGCGGCCCGCATCGCCACCAGCTCGCTATCGCTGCCCATTCTTCCCAGTCCAATGATCGTTCCGGACAGGACCGCCATGGGAATGGTGAATACAAGGACCGTGGGCAGAAGGGCAAGCGCCAGCCCGTAGACGAAGCTGGAAGGCATAATCCCGTGGAAGATTGTTTCAAAATAGCGGCCAGTCTGTTGCGCGAAAAGAATTGCGGTCAGAAGGATGAGTGAAGCGACGATATAAGGAAGTATCGTGCGGAAGACGTATCGCTCTATCAGTCTCCTGTTTGCCATGATGCCGGATTCCCGTATTAGTTGAAGTGGCACGCGCATCCTGCGCGTGACTCACGGGCGGGACGACCGTGCCACTTTTCAAAGTTATCGCGGCGACGTAACCAGTGTTCGCGGCCGGCGTTCAAGGGCGCGCACAATCAACCGATGGGTTAACTCGGCGAGTTGCGCATCCGATTGTTCCGAAAACTCCTTGAACGCAGAGGCAAAATCGACTGGCGGCAGACGCTGACTCGCCACGACAATCCGCTGAGTCTCAGGCAATAACCTCGTTGCTGGCCCGCGGCTGCATCTCTGACAGAGAGGGTTTACCTCAACATCAAGACAGGCAGTATCGCCCTCATTGAGTTGCTTGCCGCATTCCGCACACGAGCGCACGTCAGGAAACAATCCAGCCAGGCGGAGCAACCAAACCTCAAAGTAACGCAGAACCAGGCGAGAAGATTCCGGCGCCACTTCCAGCGCTTCAACACATGCAGACACCATTCGAAACAGCTTCTCGTTAGCTTCATGAGGCGGCGCAAATTCGCCTACCAACTCACCCATATAGGCGAGGACTTCCGATGCTTCAAGTTGCGCCGCAAGATTGAAGTGCGACTTCAGAATCTCAGCATTGGAGATTGAGACTAACTCCCGATTTTCTCGCTCGTAAAAGGCCAGCCTGATTAGCGTGAATGGCTCGAGGGCAGCGCCGAACCGGCTCTTCATCCGCCGGGCGCCTTTCGCCACGCCCCGCACCAGCCCAGCACTGCGCGTCAGGCAAACCGCTATGCGATCTGCTTCAGCGAGATTGTAGGTCCGCAGGACGATTGCATCTGTATTCACCAACGCCATCCGCAGACCTCACTTGTTTGGACGTTGAGAAATCCCTTTAACCCAATGGCAGGAAGTACAGGATCCAACCAAGGATAAACGCAACGAACAAAAACTCGCCAAATACCTTAAGGCCATAGACCAGCCGCTGACGGTCCGAACCTTTCGCGACGACACCAAAAACAACCGCAGTCAGTCCGGCGAACACCGCCATCCAGAACACGTGTCTCATTGCTTCCTCCCAGCGGCGATATCGAAGGCGTCGAGCATTGCCAGGTAATTAAGCAGGCCAGCTACCAACAGGAAGGTGTTGCCGTATTCATAAGTGACCATCTGAGCGTGATCCGCAAAACCGGTATTCGTCAACCAACAAAAGATATAGAGCAGTCCCGCGCCGAGGTTGGCGACCATCGGCAATAATTGCAGGAAGACTCCAAAGCCCTGATCACTTGACGAAGGCTTGAAGAGGTGACCCCCCAGCCATAGGCCGGTAAAAAACATTCCCCATACCGCTCCGCCCAGCAGGAGACCTCGAGCCCATCTCCTCTGTAGCAGGTGTCCCAGTCCGGGCACAGCCCATGCCGCCAGTCCAATCACCCATGCCCTGGGTGGAGTCTCGGCCTTTGACCTTTGTATTTGCCTTGCGACCAAAATTATCTCCCTTTCATCAAGCGCCTTAACTCTTCTTAAAGCGGCCCGTTAACTCGCGAAAATCTCGCCTACTTACTATGAAATCAATGCATTAGCTGTCGGCCCCGCCACTGCTTACCCTATTAATAAAGGAGAAACTGCTCTCTCAGGAGCTTGAATTCCTGCAACGGCATCACCCATGAGTCCTGAATCGCCGTCAACGGATCTCCCTGTTCAATGGCCTTGCGAACTTTTAAGGTGCCGGAGATCAGATCAAATGGGTTGCGATCATACTCGTATTCGTATGGGGGGTCTTTCCAATCAAAATGCTCTCCGTACATGTCGAACGCGCTTTTCACGATTGCGATTCCGGCAATCACTGGCTCGAATGCATCACGATCCGTAACATGAATCTGTACGCCGCCGCAGGCCTGGCCGGCGTGCTTCTGAAAGGTGGGCACGAATCCGCAGGAGCGGAAATACACGCCCGGAAAATCGAACTCAGCCAGGGCGCCGGCGAAATCATCAGCATCTATATAAGGCGCGCCCGCGAACTCGAAGGGCTTTGTGGTTCCCCTCCCTTCGGACATCTGTGTGCCCTCCAGGTGGACGGTCGCGGGAAAGACGATGGTCGTATCGCTTGTCGGCATATTCGGCGAAGGCAGGACCCACGGGCCGTCTGTTTCGTCGTACCAAAGATGGCGCGACCAGCCTGACATAGTTACTAATTCGAGATCACAACCAATGCCAAATTGTTCGTTGAACATACGGCCTAGCTCGCACACCGTCATGCCGTGGCGCGTAGCGATCGGGAACTGGCCAACAAAAGAGGCGCAGGCGGGATCAAGCACCACCCCGGAGACTTTTTCGCCGCCGATGGGGTTGGGCCGATCACAGGCGATCACCTTCTTGCCAAACTTCCTGGCCGCGCGCATGCAATTGGCAAGCGTATAAATGAAAGTGTAGATGCGCGTCCCCACATCCTGCAGATCAAAAACGATGATATCGACATCGCGCAGCATCTCTTCCGTCGGCTCGCGCGTCTCGCTATACAGTGAATAGATCGGCAGCCCCGTCTTCCGATCTGTAGCGTGGCCCGTCTCGATCATATTGTCCTGGACATCCCCGCGAATTCCGTGCTGTGGTCCGAACAGCGTGGTGAGATTAATATCAGGCTGTTCGTGAAAGACATCCGCCACATGCCGAAAGCCGTGATTGACCGATGCCTGGTTGCACACCAGGCCGACCCGGGCACCGCGCAGCATTTCTATCTTCTCAGTGAGCAATCTTTCAATGCCCAGGTTGATCGGTTGCTTGTTCTTGGTCATTTCAGTTCCGTATCAACTCAACCACACAGCACCGAGCCGCCGTTCACGTTAAGCACCTCGCCGTTTATATGACGCGACCATTCACTGCACAGAAAAACGATTGGCCATCCGATATCTGCGGGAGTGGCCACCCGGCCAACTGGAATTGTGTCTTCAATCGACTTGCGAAAGTTCGGATCCGCGAAAACTTCAGCGCACATGTCGGTGTCCACCCAGCCCGGTGCTACAGAGTTAACATTGATGCCTAAGGGACCGAGTTCCGCTGCCAGCGATTTCGTAAAGGCAATCTGTCCGCCTTTTGAAGCAGCGTAATTCGAAACGTTCGCTTCCCCTCGCTGTCCAGCGGTGGAGCTTACAATGACGATGCGCCCAAAGCGTTGGGCCTTCATTGCTGGTACGGCGGCGCGACAAGCGGTCCAGGTACCCTTTAGGTTCAAATTCATTGTGCGATCCCAGGCACCCTCGCTCAAAGCGTCTACTGCTCCACCTTCCCAAATGCCCGCATTACAGACAAGGAAATCCAGGCGCTCGAACTTGTCGATGACTTCCTGAATTAGCCGCTCGGCTTCATCCAGGTGCGAAACATCGGCGCGAACAGCCAGCGCGCTCACGCCGGCGCGCTCAGCCGCGTCAACAGCCTCCGACGCAGCTTGCTCGTCCCTAACATAATTAATGACAACGTTCGCGCCGAGGCTGGCAAAGGCGTTGACTGCGGCGCGCCCAACGCCGCGCGAGCCGCCGGTCACCAACGCGACTCGGTCTCTCAGATTTAGGGAAGCGATCAGATCCAACGAAGATGCCAAGGTAGTTTCTTTCAAGCAGTATTTTCGCCTCAGGTTTGTTAGTGCGCCTTACAAAGTTGCAGACGACGCATGCTCGCGTGCCCCACTCTTCTTATCCGCGTATGAGCGGGCTTCGGCAATGAATCCGCCAAAGAGGGCTTGGGAGAATTCGTCCCGCTCCCAACCGAGTTCGGGATGCCATTGGACCCCCACCACAAACCGATCGCTGCGCGGATCCTCGACCGCTTCGACCAGGCCATCCGGAGCCCAGGCTGTCGCCAAAAGGTCCCGGCCCAGACTTTCTATCGCCTGATGATGATGACTGTTTACCGGTGCGGTTTCTGCTTTGGCCAATTGTCCGAGACGGCTGTCTTCCAAAAGGCGCACTCCGTGCGAGTGCCGATCACGGGGTGCGCCCTGTTCGTGCTTGATCGCGTCGGCGAGCTGACTAACGATGTCCTGAATTAAGGTGCCGCCGCGCGAAACATTCAGGACCTGAAGGCCGAAGCAGATCGCGAACAGCGGCATAGCGAGGTTTTCAGCCTCATTGAGCGCCAGCAGGTCCGTTTCGTCTTTTTCCGGATGCACTTCCCCGAGTTGGGGGTGTGGTTGTTGTCCATAGCGAAGTGGATCAACATCGGAATTGCTGCCGGGAAGCAGCAGGCCATCAAGTTCGGCCACCACCTGCCTGATAAAATCCGCCCGCGGAATCAAAGGGATGTGGACCGGTATGCCGCCAGCGGCTTCGACAGCCTCGCTGTAATACCGGGCGAGATAGAACCGATCAGTTTCGAGTTCCAGGCGCATCGTAATCCCGATGCGCGGTCGTAGCTGTAATTCCATTCGTTCGCTGTATCCTTCAGACTAAGGCACTGAACTTTTCTTCATAATAGCGCACATGATAACGCAAACTCATCGCGGCTTCCCAATCAACCCAGTATCGGCAGTGATTTCTCAAACAGTAGAGAGTATCGCACACTCTCAGGCGCATCGCTTGACTAATCTTCGCGCCTGTTCCTATAGTGCTGTTTCACCGATGAGCAGAAAAAATTCCTTGCAAGTGCGTAGCACCACCGTGTTGCTGGTGCGGCGTGACGGACGAGTCGCGATGGCCGGCGATGGCCAGGTGACCGTCGGCGAGACGGTAATGAAGGCCAACGCCCGCAAGGTGCGGCGGCTCTATAATGACAAGATTCTGGCGGGATTCGCCGGAGCGACCGGAGATGCGTTTTCCCTGCTAACGCGCTTTGAGGGCAAGCTTGAGCAATACCACGGCAACCTGGAACGCGGCGCGATTGAACTCAGCAAGGAATGGCGAACCGATAAGATCCTCCGGCACCTGGAAGCCCTTCTGGTGGTGGCCGATGAAAAAAGTTCTTTTCTGCTTTCCGGCAACGGCGATGTCATATCTCCGGACGACGGCGTGCTCGCAATTGGGTCTGGTGGATCTTATGCACTGGCAGCCGCGCGAGCACTGGTAGCCAATACGAAACTGTCGGCACGTGAGATAGCGGTGGAGGCAATGCGCATCGCCGGCGACATCTGCATCTACAGCAACTCGAACATAGTGGTCGAAGAGCTGTGAGCAGAAGTGATTCAAGGTTGTTCTGAAGAGTTGGCCGTCGACACTTCCGGAGCATCTTATCCGGTGTTGATGTAGACAATGGTTATTTATCTGGCAGGCGACACGGAAGAGCAGGAGGCGCGTCTTGATGAGATGACGCCACGTCAGATTGTGGCCGAACTCGATAAGCACGTCGTCGGGCAGAATGCCGCGAAGCGCGCTGTGGCAATTGCCCTGCGGAACCGCGTCCGCCGCAAGAAGCTACCGGCCGACCTGGCGGCTGACGTGATCCCCAAGAACATCATCATGATTGGTTCGACCGGCGTCGGTAAGACCGAAATCGCGCGCCGTTTGGCCCGCATGTCGAACTCGCCGTTTCTGAAAGTCGAAGCGTCAAAGTTCACCGAGGTCGGTTATGTGGGCCGTGACGTCGAAAGCATGATTCGCGATCTCACCGAAATCGCCGTCGAGATGACCCGCCAGGAGAAGATTGAAGAAATCGCCGACAAGGCCGAACTGAACGTCGAAGAGCGCATCCTGGATATTCTGCTGCCCCCACCCAAGTCGTCCTCCTCCAGTCCCCTTTTCGATTTCGATTCGGGCGAAACAACTGCTCCGGTGCTGGTGCCGGAATCAGAGCCGAAAGATGAAAACTTTGCCCGCACGCGCGAGAAGCTGCGCACTCAACTTCGATCGGGCAAGCTCGACAACCGCCTCGTAGAGATGGAAGTGCGCGAGAAGAATTTTCCCACGATTGAATTTGCCGGGCCCATGGGCGTCGAGGAAATGGGCATCAACATGAAGGACATGCTTGGCAACATGTTCCAGGGACGCAGCAAACGCCGCAAGATGCGTGTCGATGAGGCGATGGAATACCTGATGCAGGAAGAGGAAGAGCGGCTGATTGATATGGACGCCGTGGCGCGTGCCGCCCTGGAACGCGTGGAATCGTCGGGCATTATCTTCCTGGATGAGATTGACAAGATCGCCGGCCGCGAGTCGGGCCATGGCCCCGACGTATCACGCGAAGGGGTGCAACGCGACATTCTTCCGATCGTCGAAGGCACCACCGTGAACACGCGGTACGGAATGGTGCGCACGGACCACATACTGTTTGTGGCTGCGGGCGCATTTCATGTTTCCAAGCCTTCGGATCTGATTCCCGAATTGCAGGGACGATTTCCTATTCGCGTTGAACTTGAATCGCTGACGATTGAAGACTTCAAGCGTATCCTGGTAGAACCGAAGAATTCGCTGGTTAAGCAATACCTGGCGCTGATGGAAACCGAAGGCGTGAAGCTTGATTTCACGAAGGATGCGATCGACGCCGTCGCCAACTTTGCCGCGCGCGTCAACCAGAACACGGAAGACATTGGCGCCCGTCGTTTGCACACAATAATGGAACGGCTGCTCGACGAAATCAGCTTTGAGGGGCCGGACCTGGAACCAAAAAACAAAACCATCGACGCAGCTTACGTAGAGCTAATGCTGGCGGATACCGTGAAAGATCAGGATCTAAGCCGTTATATTCTCTAGTCGCTTTCATAATCCATTTCCCAGACTCCAGTGCCCGCACCGCCACAAACGTCCAGGTCAGAGCGTACGTCCATCGCGCATCGCTTAATCCTGATCGTGGCCGTCTGTGCACTATCGATGGCGCCTACGTGCGGAAAGCGTCGCCCTCCCCTGCCGCCGGTTGAGAGGATTCCTCAGCGTACCGAAAGCTTGTCGGGCGCACAGCGCGGCAATCAAGTAGTTCTCAGTTGGCCGGCGCCGCGGCGCAATGCTGCCGAAGGCAGCGTGCAAAGCATTCGCCGGGTTGATGTTTATCGCGTCGCCGAGAAACCCAATTCACCGCTGCCAATGACTGAAGACGAGTTTGCTGCGCGGGCTACACTGATCGGTTCAGTCAGCTATGACGAGATAAAGAGGGCCGGTGACAGCCTTACGTATACTGATACGCTCGAATTGGCGGGCGTCCCGGCGCGGCTGCGCTATGCGGTGCGCTATGTTAATGCCGCTGGCCAGAGCGCGGCTTTCTCGAACTTCTATCTAATGGAGCCGGCGGCCAAAGTCGCCGGGCGGCCAACCATTATCAAGACTGGCAATGAGTATTCAGAAACGGCGAACACCATTACGTGGGAAGCGCCCAAGACAAACACCGACGGGTCGACCCCGGTAAACCTGCTCGGTTACAACATCTATAGAAGCGATGCCTCAAAGCCGCAGACCAGCATGAGCCTGTTGAATCAGGAACCGATTACCGCAACGCAATACCAGGATCGAAGCTTTAAGTTCGGCGACAAGTATGTTTATGTTGTAAGGTCAGTATCCCTGGGCACTGAGGGCAAGCCAATTGAGAGTCTCGACTCAAACAGCATTCAGTTGGCACCGGTTGATACCTACCCACCAGTTGCGCCAATCAAACTAATCATTGGTCCCGCGCCAGGACGACTTTCAATTTTCTGGGTGGCGAATACGGAACCAGACCTGGCTGGGTACTATCTCTACCGTTCCACTGATCCAGATCTTCCAAAAGAAAAATGGATCAAGCTGACGCCAGCCGTATATACCAAAACAACCTTCACCGATGAAAACGTCGAGGCGGGCAAGACCTATTACTACTATGTGGTTGCGGCCGACACTGCTGGTAATAAGAGTCCGCCGTCTGAAGTTGCTGCTGAGGCGGTCCCGTAATGGGCTCTGCATGCATAGGATCAGCAGTCGAAGAACCGACAACTGAAGATCCACGCCGGGCCTGCGATGATCAATTCACCCCGAGCACAGGAGGAGATGAACGATGGCTACCCTTCCCGCACTGCGGTGGGCGACCCAGTCACATGACGCGCCGAACATCGAAGGCTTGAACGACATGTTCAATGCGGCTGCGGATGCGATGAAAGCCGTTGGCCTCACCAAGGTAAAGCGCAACCAGGACGACGTTTCGGGACTTACCAGCAACACCCTGACGGCGGTCACGTGCCTCCGTTGTGGAAAGATTTTTACTCTGGTAGTCATGGTGGCCGGAAGCAATATTGAAGATACAAAAGTTATTTTGCGTAAGCTGCTCCATGAAATCCCAAAGCATATTCCCAACTTGTAAGGGTTATCAGAACAAGCTTGACTTGGGTTGATCGTCAGGCGAGGGCCAGCTATAACACGAGGGTACAAATATAAAAGCCCGGCCTGCGACCCTCGTCGCATGGCCGGGCTTATTACTAGTCGTTGCTTCCTTCCCTGACGGTTTGGCTAGAACCTTCGCAGGTCGAGAATCAGATTCAAGATGTCACCGAGGATGCTGTAGCTGCCGTTCGAGTAAGCTCCGTACTGATTGCGGCCATAGTAGCCGTCTTCATAACCCCGACGAAAGCCCTCGCGAAAGTAATACTGATACTCGGCAACGTCGACATAGTAGCTGTCGTATCCGTAACTGGCATCCAGATACGCATTGCTGTTCTCTGGATCGAAGCGCCATCCGTCTTGCTGATCAGCCTGACCGGCGTTAAAGCCCTCTTCATAACCCGCATTAACTGCTCGTCTCAGCAGGTCCGCCCCATACTGATTCACGTTGTAATACTGGCCACCGCGATAGTAGCGATAGTCAGGAGTGCCGTAGTCGTAATAGTTGAAGCTCTGAAGTCTTAACTGATCCTGGCGCAAGCGTTCCCAGTAGCGTTGCTGAAAACGCCATTGGTTCAGTCGCCTTTGTTGCTGTAACTGCTGTTCGCGTTGGTTCCACCAGCGTTGTTGCTCGGACTCTCGGCTACGAAACTGACTTTGACGTTGGCGCCAGGACTGCGCCTCACGCTGCTGCCATTGGTTGCGTTGCTGATCCGACAAGCGTGACTGCTGCTGATTCCACTGTCCGTTCTGGTTGCTGCTCGCCTGGCGTTGCTGATCACCAATGCGCCGCTGGTCAATGCCACCGCCCTGTCGATCCCACTGGCGTGTTTGAGTGTTCTGCTGGGTTTGCTGAGCTCGTCGCTGTTCTTCGGCGATGCGACGTTGCTGGTCAATTTGTCGCCCTTGCTGTTGCGACCTCCATTGATCCTGATTCCGCTGATCCTGTGTCCGACGCTGCTCTTCGGCAATACGCCTCTGTTCCAGCGCCTGCCGTTGCTGATCCTGGCGCTGCGGATCAAAGCGGCGGCCACCTTGCTGCACCTGATTTTGTCTCTGCTGTTCAGCAGTGCGCTGCGCTTCTGCCTGTCGCCGCTGCTGTTCGTAGTTCTGGCGCTGTTGTTCTTGTGCCTGGCGCTGCTGCTCAAGGCCCTGTTGTTGTTGACGCTGGCGCGCGGCCTGCCGCTGCTGTTCGTCAGCTTGCCGCCGCTGTTGGTCCTGCGCTTGTCGTTGCTGGCCCTGTTGTTGTTGACGCTGCTGTCCGGCCTGGCGCTGTTGTTCGGCAGCTTGTCGCTGCTGTTGGTCCTGCGCTTGGCGCGCGTTGTTCCGGCGTTGGGCTTCAGCTTGTTGGCTCTGCTGATTGTTTTGACCGCCACCACCGCCGCGACGGCTTTCGCTTTGAGGCTGAGCGGGCTGAGGCTGAGCGGGCTGTTGATTCCCCTTTTGCCGTTCTGCTCGCTGCCGCTGCCGGTCTTCACGGTTCTGCGGCTCTTGCGCGTTCGCCAAGCCACTTGCGCCCGGGAGAAGCACCACACCAATAGCCGCTGCCAGCGCGATGCGATTAAAGTAACTACGTTTCATGACTAACCTCCAAGAAAAAAAGGCTGCGGGGAAAGTTATTCGCCGCCCCTATATCGCAATTGCTATTCCAATGATTGCAAGTCACAGAAATACTTCTCAGATACGCCTGTCCAATCCGATATGGTTTCGCGATGAACCATATCAGGCACTGTTTCACGTGGATTGGGCGAGCTGCTATTTGGTGGATGCCCGAGCCTTCCTTGATGACCGGATTTTCCCAGCGGGACGATTGGATTGAATGTACTTTTTTTGACCACTTCGCTGAAGCAAAAGCGATTAGCACCAAATTCCCCTCACACTTACTGAGTAGGATTTTTGGTCGGGCTGCCAGCCCTGAATATCGCGGCCGAAGCACAGGCTAGCAGCCTCTGCTACCTCGCCGCTGTTATTCGAACGAGGTTTCGCTTATATTTAGTGCGAAGCAGAAATTCAGGAGGGATAATATGAAGTTCTTTCTCGACACGGCGAATCTGGACGAGATTCGCAAAGCGGCCGCTCTGGGACTCGCCGATGGCGTGACCACAAACCCTTCGCTGATTGCGAAGGAAGGCAATGTCGATTTCAAGCAGCACATCGCGGAAATCTGCAAGATCGTTTCTGGTCCGGTTTCGGCTGAGGTAACCAGCCCCAACAAAGACGACATGCTGCGCGAGGGCCGCGAGTACGTGAAGATTGCGCCCAACGTGGTCATCAAATGCCCGCTCACCGTCGATGGTTTGGAGGCGACCCAAATTCTGAACGACGAAGGAATCAAGGTTAACGTGACGCTTTGCTTCTCGGCAGCGCAGGCGATTTGTGCGGCCAAAGCCGGCGCGTCTTTCATCAGTCCCTTTCTCGGCCGGCTGGACGACATCGGTGATAATGGTCTACGTCTGCTCGAAGAGATAATCGAAATCTATGACAATTATGGCTGGAAGACCGAAGTGCTGGCGGCGAGCATGCGCCATCCGATTCACATAATCGAAGCCGCCCGCATGGGTGCAGACATCGCCACCATGCCTTACAAAGTGCTTGAGCAACTGCTGAAACATCCACTCACAGACAAGGGCCAGGACCAGTTTCTGGCAGACTGGAAGAAGAGATCGGCGAAGGCCTAGTGCCTTGCAGACAGGACAGGGGTTCGATGACAGACGACCGTTTTGCTCAAACAACCCCTGACATCCCTTCCCCAACCGAGTTGGTAGTTCAGGCTAAGTCTCTCACCAGGATCTATGGCCAACAGCGCGCCGTTGATGAGATCGACTTTGCGGTAACTCGCGGAGAGACATTTGGCCTGCTCGGGCCGAACGGCGCGGGCAAATCTACGACGATGCGCATGATTGCCTGTCGCACGCCTTTGAGCGCAGGCGAACTTTTCGTCGAAGGCCGCGACGTTCGGACACAGGCTCGCGCGATCCGGTCGCTCATCGGCGTAGTTCCTCAGGAGAACAACCTCGATCCCGATTTGAATGTCTCGCGGAACCTCATCGTTTACGCCAGCTACTATCGCATTCCAAAGAAAAAGGCCGCTCGACGTGCAGCAGAATTGCTCGACTTCATTGGCATGAGCGATCGAGCGGACGCTCGGGTCGATCATCTTTCCGGCGGCATGAAACGGCGGCTGATGATTGCCAGGGCGCTTTTGCATGAACCTCGCCTGCTCGTTCTTGACGAGCCCACTACAGGTCTTGATCCTCAAGTCCGTCAGGAAATCTGGCAGAAGCTGGAGGAGCTACGACGCGTGAGCGGCGTAACCATTCTGCTCTCCACCCATTACATGGAAGAAGCCGAAAAGCTTTGTGAGCGGCTGGTCGTCATAGATCACGGAAAGATTCTGGCATCGGGAACGCCAAGGGACTTAGTGCTTTCGAGCGTATCGCGTTATGCGTTGGAAGTTCGAGACGTGGGGGACCTTCCGCTGCGCCCAACACTAAACGGCATCAATGCGGTAACCAGGAACAACGCGCATTTTTACTTCGCTGCTGAGGCGGAATTACTCACACCGATCATGAAAGAGTACGAGGGCCGGCGCCGTATGATCCGTCTGTCGAACCTGGAAGATGTCTTTCTTCAACTTGTCAGCGACAACGAAGTGAATCCCGACGCCGAGTCGCGTGAGCAGGCTGACGCGCACGCATTGCTTGACCCAACCGCTCAGGCGGGTGGGACTGACTCCGTATCGCGGCTTGAATAAAAAGAGCTTAGTCGCCCTATGAAGATCGGGCGCCTGCGGCCGCGTCCGAAACATCATTCATGACCAATCCTGATCCGATCACAGTTCGGGTTCTTAAGTATGATGGTGCCGAATATCGCCGTTGGGGTGCTTCGTTAGCGAGACACGATGGAATGCTAATCGTCCTGGACGCCGCCTTCGACGACGACGCGCAGCACGATCTGCTTGGCCACATTAGTCTTGGCACTCGGACGATTGAATACTATTGGCTCGATCGCTGGTACAACATCTTTCGATTTTTGGAGCGCGACGGGGCCACGAAGCTGTTCTACTGCAATATAAACATGCCACCGTCCCTCAGCGGCGGCACTCTTAGTTACATTGATTTGGATATTGATATTCTGGTGCAGCCGGACTTTTCCTATCAGGTGCTCGATTTGGAAGAGTTTGCATCCAATGCCGTGCGGTACGGTTATTCAGAGCAAGTCAAAAGCCAAACCCATTCGGCGATCAATGAGTTGATTTCCATGATCGAGACACGCCAATTCCCTTTTTCTTAAGAACGTTTACCGTTTATTTCCGACAATCCTGAAAGTTTCTGGAACCTTTTGTTCTTCCCTGGTGAATTAACTGTGATAGCACCGATTCGAACGATGGCGACCCAGATCACTGACAGCGAACTCGTACGAACCATGGTCGGCGGAGACAAGGAAGCGTTCGCTGAGTTGTACCGCCGCCGTCAACGCGACGTCTATCGATTTGCTTTGCAGATGACCGGCGTACCGGACGTGGCCGAAGACGTAACCCAGGAAGTTTTTATGGTGCTGATGCGGAAAGGAAACGAATACGACGAGTTGAAGGGATCCGTTAACGCCTTTCTGCTCGGGGTGGCCAGAAACTATGTGTTCCGGCGTCTGCGGCAGGAACGCTGCTTTGTTTCGGTCGACGACGCTATCGGTGATCGAGCTACGGGCGAGGCCGGCGCGAACGAGACCTTGACTCGGACTGAAGCGATCCTGGCTATGCATAAAGCCATTCTGAATTTGCCGGCGCACTATCGCGAAGCTGTCGTGCTGTGCGATCTTCAAGAGTTGAGTTATGCCGAGGCCGCGGCAGTGCTCGGCTGCGCGATTGGCACGCTGCGATCGAGATTGCATCGCGCCCGAATCATCTTAATCGAAAGGTTACGTACTTCCGGCGGCGCAGCGAACAAGGAACTTGAATCAGCGAGGTGTTTCGCATGAATTGCCAAAGATTTGAAGACGTTGTCAGAGATATAGCTCGCGAGCAGATAATCGACGCCGGCGCGCGCGCGGAAGCACTCGGACATGGCGAGCACTGTAAACGCTGTGCCGAAAGACTCGCAGATGAGCGAACGATGACGATTCATCTGCACAGTCTCGCCGAAAAAATGAAATCGGAAGGTGCGCCGGAGCGAGTGGAGACGCGCCTACTAGCGGCATTCGACGAATTTGCTCTGACGCAGTTCCCTGCTCCAGCGGTATCGGCTCGACAACACCGCGTCCATTATTTGATCGGCGCGATAGCCGCGGTGCTGTTAATTGTGTTTGGGCTTTTCGCGATCCGTTGGTCCGCGCCGGCAACCAAAGAGAAAGTGGCGCCGCTGGTAGCGGACACCGGCTCGCTCGCTAATACTGGAATTACTATTCCGTCCCGTCCGCCGATCGTTTTGCAGAGACCGGTTGGGTCTGGTATCCCAAAGAGGAAGTCTTCAATCAGACATAAGGAGGTGGCATCAGCGAAGGATCAGTCGGCGAATGCCGCTACCACTGAGATTGCCACAGATTTCCTGCCCCTGACCTATGGAGCTGCGACCAAACTGGAAGAGGGTGGCCGGATGGTGCGCGTTGAGTTGCCGCATTCAGCGATGGCGACATTTGGTCTGCCGGTAAACATGGATCGCGCCAACGAACGAGTGAAGGCCGACGTACTTTTTGGAGTGGACGGTTTGGCGCACGCAATTCGTTTTGTTCGCTAATGTTTCGGAACTGACTGAATCGAAATTGAGAATCGGGCCGTCGTGCCCGCTAACTGAAAGGAAAAGAATCATGAAGAGGATCGCAGTGTTACTTGTTAGCCTATCGCTAATCTTGCTGGCCAGCGTTGTGTCCGCCCTGGGTCAGGAAAAGCAGGCCACTTTTGAGAGAGAGGTCGGAGTTGCCATGACCATGCAAGGTCCTGAGGGCGCCGGCAATACGTTCACTTTTGTAAACTCTGAATTCAGTTTTGACAGGCTGGTCAAAGGCGCGCCGTATTCGGCCCAGGCTATCACTGAAACGACACAGATCCTGAGTGACGGCAATCGTATAGTTAACTCCAGCACCGCCGCCGTCTATCGCGATGGCGAAGGCCGCACGCGGCGTGAACAAACTTTGAAAGCGATCGGGGCTTTCTCTGCGTCCGGAGAATCGTTCAAGACGATTTCAATTAACGATCCCGTTGCGGGCGTCGCTTTCGTGCTTGAGCCGCACAGCCATACGGCGCGAAAGATTCAAGGCTTGCGAGTAGAAGCAGGTGCGGGGGCCGGGTTCAAGGTGAGTTCAGGCGGCGAGGGTAACGTCATCTTTAACCGGACTTCGAACGGTGAAGTGCAAGTCAAGCGCGCCACTGTGGAAGCGAAGGTTCGCGAGGACAAGTTGCGTAATGTTCGCAACGAAGACCTGGGGACGCAAGCGATCGAGGGAGTTAACGCCGTCGGCACCAAAACCACCATTACTATTCCCGCCGGACAGATTGGTAACGAACGCGCAATCGAGATAGTCGACGAGCGCTGGTTTTCGCCCGACTTGAAAACCGTGGTCATGACTCGCCACTCAGACCCGCGTTCGGGCGAAGTCGTCTACCGCCTGACGAACATCAACCGCACGGAACCGGACCACTCGCTGTTCGAAGTTCCCGGCGATTACACGCTCAGAGAAGATCAGGAACCGATGCGGTTCAGGACCGAGAAGCCGGTTCCCGAACAGTAATTGGGCGATACCGAAATCGAGTTCGAAGGGTTGCTTAAAGAAATTTGAGCAGCCCTTTTTTTATTTGAAGTCAGTACCGGGAGCGGTAGCGACCGGGTCGTCGCGATACGAGCATCAGAAGGATGCTATCAACCCTTACAACCCGGTCGCTACCGCTCTCGGTACTGACCTCTTCTGCCCCATTGGGCCTGTTTGTTTTGACGAACGCACCGCAAGCGCGTTAGCCTCAGGCTTCAGTCATGACCTTCGCCACAACTCAGATCAATCTGCGCGATGCGTTCGCTGTCTGGCAGCGTGACATTGAGGTTCATCTGCGTCTCTGGAAAATGAATCTCATCGCCCCGGCGATCGAGCCGGTTTTTTCAGTGCTGGCTTTTGGTTGGGGGCTGGGCGCACTG
>WNFR01004734.1_pt1 | contig 19879 bp, 20 predicted proteins | sample 5400221 | NCBI WGS metagenome assembly WNFR01 (sample SAMN13153357, study PRJNA577476) | soil metagenome | isolation source: 40 cm soil under Madrone tree | place: USA:California | collected 2016-06-14 | reverse complement strand
TGAAGTGTCTTGACCTGCCGCACCCCAAGAAGATCGACGAGGCAGTGCCGGCTAACCTGCGTTGCGGCCAGCCCGGCAACATGGCCGAGGTGCCACCCGATCCGAGTTGGGCACCGCTGCACTATACCTTCAGCGGCGTGCTGGAGATCGATCCGCACTGGCTGGAGGAAAACCTTGGCGCCGTGTGGGTGCTCGATGTGCGCGAGCCGGCGGAGTATGTGGGACCGTTGGGCCATATCAGGGGCGCAACGCTTGTGCCGCTGGGCGAACTCAGCGCCCGTGTGAAGGAATTGCCGCGCGACAAGCCCGTCGTTGCGGTGTGCCGCGCCGGCAGCCGCTCCGCCCAGGCGACAGCGATCCTGCAGAAAGCCGGCTTTACCGACTTCGCCAATCTGGCAGGCGGTATGCTGCGCTGGCGGGCGGAGGGCAGGGCGGTCGACGGCGGGGCGTCCTAGGGTATTGTAGCCGCCACGCTCATCATTGGAGGAAACGACATGGCGTCGCCGCTTTTCGATCTGACCGGCAAGGTTGCGGTCATCACGGGCTCGAGCAAGGGCATAGGCAAGTCGATCGCCCTTCATCTCGCCCTGCAAGGCGCCAAGGTCGTGGTGTCGAGCCGCAAGGCGCCGGCCTGCGAGGAGGCGGCGGCGGAAATCAGGAAAGTCGGCGGACACGCCACGGTCATTCCCTGCAACATCTCGGACAAGGCGCAGTGCGCGAACCTGATAGCGGAAACGCGCAAGCAGGTAGGGCCGGTCGACGTGCTGGTCTGCAACGCGGCGACCAACCCCTATTACGGGCCGACCGAGAAGATGCCGGACGAGGCCTTCATGAAGATCATGCAGAACAACATCCTGTCGAACATCTGGCTGATTACCAACTGTTTGCCCGACATGCGCGCCAAGAAGGACGGCTCGATCATCATCGTCTCGTCGATCGGCGGCCTGCGCGGAACACCGGTGATCGGCGCCTACGGCATCTCCAAGGCCGCCGACATGCAACTCGCCCGCAATCTCGCCACCGAGTTGGGGCCGGAGAACATCCGCATCAACACCATCGCGCCCGGCCTGGTGCGCACCGACTTCGCCAAGGCGCTGTGGGACAATCCTGAGTATCTCGACAAGCGGCTGGCCACCGCGCCGTTGCGCCGCATCGGCGAGCCCGACGACATCGGCGGCATCGCCGTGATGCTGGCGGGCAAGGCCGGCGCCTTCATCACCGGCCAGACGATCGTTGCCGACGCCGGGGTTACCATCGGCAATTGAGGAGGGGCGATGAGCCTCTATTACGTCCAGAAGCTGCTCTACCAGCTCAACCGCGATCCCGGCACGCAGAAGCGCTTCGCCGAGGATCGCGACGGGCTTTTAGGCGAGTACGACCTCACCGAGGAGGAGCGCCAGGCGCTGGTCGGGCCAGATATCGGCTTGCTCTATGTGCTGGGTGTCAACGGCCAGTTGTTGATGCACTACGCGGCGCTGCACAAGATCGAGTGGAACGACTATCTCCAGGCGATGCGCGACGGATTGGCCAAGCACGGCGCGGTGCGCGAGGGCGTCTATGCCACGACCGGATACGAAGGCGTCGATGCGCATGACGCGCGCCTGCGGGCGCGAAAGGGAGACTAGGGATGGCGCTGGTCTATAGCGGCGTGTGCAGCCATGCGCCCGGCATCACAGGCCGCCCCGAGCGCGCCGACCCCGTGGTGCGCGACGCCTTCCTGGCCGCCTTCCGCAAGATGGGCGACGATATCCGCGCCACCAGGCCGGATGCGCTGGTGGTGATCGCGGCCGAGCATTTCGGCAATTTCTTCATGAACAACATGCCATCCTTCGCCATCGGCATGGCCGACTTTTACGAAGGCCCAATCGAGGATGAGGCTTTCCTGCGCATCAAGCGAAGGCGCGTGCCCGGCAACAAGGCGCTGTCGCGCAAGCTGATCGAAGGCGTGATGCAGACCGTCGATGTGGCCTATGCCGAGGAATGGAAGCTCGACCATGGCATTGCCGTGCCGCTGCATTTCCTCACGCCCGACGACGACATTCCTGTGATCCCTGCCAATATCAATTGCCAGGGCCCGCCGCTCGCGCCGCTGGCGCGCGCCTGGGCCTTCGGCGAGGCGCTGCGGCGGGCGGCCGACGCGCTGCCCGAGCGCATCGCGCTGGTGGCGACCGGCGGTATCTCGCATTGGCCGGCCACGCCGGACTCGGGGAAGATCAACGAGGCTTGGGACCGTGCGTTCCTGGCGCGCTGGGCTGCCAATGACCGCGCGGCGATGCTCTCCTACAACGATGCCGACGTGTACCGCGACGCGGGCCAGGGTGGCTTCGAGATCCGTACCCTGATCGCCGCCGCCGCGGCGGCGCGGGGCGGCCGGGGCACCGTCGACTTCTATGCGCCGATTCCGATCTTCGCCGTCGGCTGCACCGTGGCGCACATGACTCTCGCTGCGTGAAACAAGATTGCCGCCCACGCGACGGCACGACATTTGCACCTTTGCCGCCGCGACCGCTTCAACAAGTGGCATATTGGGGAAATCGAACATGTTGCGACGTCATCTCTTGACCGTGTCGGCTGCCGCGCTGGCAGCGCCCGCCATCGTTTCGCGCGCCGCGCTCGGCCAGAACCTGCGCAAGGTCAAAATGGGTTCGGCCTTCACCACCACGACCAACGCCGCATTCCTCATGCCTGCTCTGCTCAAGCCCGAAGGGATCGATCTGGAACTGGTGATGTTTCCCTCGCTGGTTCAGCGCATGCAGGCGGTGGCGTCGGGCGATGTCGATATCGGCAATGGCGGGCTGTCGGCGACCATGCAGGTCGCGACCAAGGGTTTTCCCATGCAGGTCCTGGCCAATGGCTGCGACGGTGGCTGGATGGTGCTGGCCCAGCCCTCGATCAAGAGCTTCCAGGACCTCAAGGGCAAGAAGGTCGCAGTTCAAAATGGTTCGATCGGGCTGGTGTCGCTTAACTGGAAACTGAAGCAGGAGAAGGTGTTCGGGCAGGTCGACATGGCGTTCATGGACAATCAGGACCAGCCGATTCCGCTGATGCGCGGCGACGTCGCCGCCATCTGCGTGTTCGAGCCCTATGCGGCGCTCGCGGAGGCTAACGGCTGGGGCAAGCGCCTGTGGGTGCCCTACGATTCACCGATGGGCAAGACCAACCTGGGCTTCGTGGCCTCGAGCGCCTTCGTGAAGAAGGACCCCGACCTCACCAAGAAGATGGTCGCGGCCCACGTGAAGGCCACCAAGGAGATGGCGGCCAATCCCGCGATCGCCATCGAAACCACGATCAAGCAGTTCAAGATGACCAAGGAAGTGGCCGAGCTCTCGACCAAAAACCTGTTCTTCAGCGCCGACTCCGGTCCCGCCTTCGTGAGCGGCCTGAAGGCGCTCGCCAAGATGATGATCGAAGACAAGATGCTGGATAAGGAACCCGACTGGGATAATTTCCTCAATCTCGGCTACGTCTGATGCAGTTTCGCCGAGTGCTGGGGCTGTTGCCCCTGGCGCTGCTGTTGATCGCCTGGGAAGCGGCAGTCGAACTCAAGGTCTATCCGCCGGTTCTGCTGCCGCCGCCCTTGAAAGTGCTGATGGTCTTCGTCGACGACTGGAGCACGGTGCTCGACAACGCCGCGGCCAGCATCAGCCGCGTCCTCACCGGCATCACCCTGTCGTTCCTGTTCGCGGTGCCGCTCGGGTTGATGATCGGGCGCTATAGGCTGCTCGACACGATGACCGACTGGTCGATCCAGATCTTCCGCTCGATCCCGCCGATCGCGCTGATTCCGATGGCGCTCCTGTTCCTCGGCATCGGCGACAAGCCCGCCATCGCGCTGATCTTTCTCGCCGGCCTGTGGCCGCTCCTGATCAACACCATCTTCGGCGTGCGCAACATCGAACGCACCCTGATCAAGGTGGCGCGCGCGGCACGCGCGAGCGAGATGCTGGTAATGCGCGATATCGTGCTGCCGGCGTCTTTGCCTTCAATTTTCACCGGATTGCGGCTCGCGGTCGGCGGCGGCTGGCTGACCGTGGTCACCGCCGAGATGATCGCGGTGAAATCGGGGCTGGGCTACATGATCTTGAACGCCCAACTTACCTTCCGCTCCGATCTGATCGTTGCGGGCATCATCGTCATCGGCGCCATCGGCCTCTTCGCCGATCAGGCGATCCGCACGGTGCGCGGCTATGTCTGCCGCTGGCAGGAAGGCCTGACCTCGGTGCCGGAATGAGCCATTTTCTTGAATTCATCGATGTCGGGAAGATCTATCCGGGCAAGAACGAGCAGGTCGAGGCGCTACGCGGCATCAACTTCTCCTGCGGCGCCGGCGATTTCATCTGCCTTCTGGGCCGCTCGGGCTGCGGCAAATCCACCCTTCTGCAGCTTGTGGCCGGGCTGGAAAGTTCGAGTTCGGGCCAGATGATCGTAGCCGGGCGCGAGCTCGACGGTCCGTCGCCTGACGCCGCCATCGTCTTCCAGGATCACGGGCTCTTTCCTTGGATGACAGTGCAGAAGAACGTCGAGTTCAACATGAAGGCGCGCGGCACGCCGGCCGGCGAGCGCCGCGAGCGCGCCCGGCATTTCATCGACATGACCAGCCTGACGGGATTCGAAGAGCGCTATCCGCATGAATTGTCCGGCGGCATGCGCCAGCGCGTCGGCATCGCGCGGGCACTGACGACGGCCCCCAAGGCATTGCTGATGGACGAGCCATTCGGCGCACTCGACGCCCAGACGCGGGCCAAGCTGCAGGACGAGCTTTTGCGCATCTGGCAGCAGCAGCGCACGACCGTGCTGTTCGTCACGCATTCGATCGACGAGGCGGTGTTGCTGGCCGACCGTATCCTGGTCTTCTCGCCGCGGCCGGGCCGCATCGCGGCTGATATAAAGGTGGACTTGCCGCGGCCCCGTGCGACAGAGTCCGCGGCATTCGCCGATCTGGCGCGCGAGCTGCGCGTGCTGATCGACGCCGACCGCGAAATCGACTGAATTCAAAGAGGAACGTCCATGCCTTTCGCCAAGACCAACGACGGGGTGAAGCTTTATTACGAGGAGACGGGCAAGGGCGTGCCGGTCGTTTTCGTCCATGAGTTCGCAGCGGATCATCGCAGCTGGGAAATGCAGATGCGTCATTTTGGTCAGCGATATCGCAGCATCACCTACGGCGCGCGTGGCTATCCGCCGTCCGATGTACCGGAGAGCTCGGAGAGCTATTCGCAGGACATTGCCGCCGACGATATCCTGGCGGTGATGGATCATCTCAAGATCGAAAAGGCGCATATTGTCGGCCTGTCGATGGGTGGCTTCGCCACTCTGCATTTCGGATTCCGCCACCCCGAGCGCGCGCTCTCGCTTTGCGTCGCCGGCTGCGGCTACGGCGCCGAGAAGGACCAGCAGGCCAAATTCAAGGGCGAGGTCGAGGTCGTGGCCAAGTCGCTGCTGAACGAAGGCATGCCGGCCTTCGCCGAGAAATATGCCTATGGTCCCACGCGCGTGCAGTTCGAGAACAAGGATCCGCGCGGCTTTGCCCAGTTCAAGAAGGAACTCGCCGAGCATTCCGCGCTTGGCTCGGCCAACACGCAGTTGGGCTGCCAGGGCCGTCGGCCGTCGCTCTACGACCTTGTAGACAAGATGCGCGCGCTCACCGTGCCGACGCTGGTCCTGACCGGCGATGAGGACTGGTCCTGTCTGCAGCCGGGCCTGCTGATGAAGCGCGAGATCCCCTCGGCGGCGCTCTCGGTGATGCCCAACTGCGGCCACACCATCAATCTCGAGGACCCCGATCTCTTCAACCAGATCGTCGGTGACTTCATCGTCCAGGTCGACACCGGCCGCTGGCCCCTACGTGACCCGCGCGCCATGACGACCTCGATCACCGGGATGAAGTAGAGGCGAACTCAGGCCTTGCGGAAGGTGACGACTAGCACGTCGCGATAGGCGGGGTGAGAGGGGTCCTGCGGCTCCACAGGTGTCACGCCATGGAAGCAGCGGGCGTCATCCACGAGTGCGGCGTCGAGCGGGGCGGCCAAGGTGAAGCTGCCCAGCATTCTCTTGTCGAGGTCGTGGATGGTCGTCGTGCCACTGGCGATATTGTGGCGGTCGATCATCAGCACCAGCACATAGTCGACGCCGTCGCGATGCATGCCTTCGGGCGTCGGACGGCCTTCCTCGCTGAGACGCGCCTCGATGCGGAACTGGTGCGTCTCGATGTGCCACGCGGCAGTCGTAGGCGCCATTTGGCCGAACAGCGTCCTGCAATATTCGAGGATCGTTCGCATCGACGGCCCGTCGCCGATTTCGGGCAGGATCGGCTCAAACCAGCGGGCCACGCCGCCATTAAGGCTGTTGTAGTCGAGGCCCTGATAGTGAGCCTGGTGGGCGCCGCGTTTAATGTTGCCATCGCGGCCCGCCGCATAGACGGCATGGCGCCGTCGGCGGTAACGCCCGCCATCGGCCATGTAGGTGTCCGTCTTGAGGTCGTTCCAGCTCGCGGCGAATTGCGCCCAGTCGGACAGCGGTCCGACGCGAGTGAGCAGAGTCCGCATGTAGCCCGCGGGAACGAAGACATAGCCGTCACGCGCCAGCGTTTCACCGGTTTCGGTCACGGGAGATAGGCTGGCGTCCATCACGCCGTCAGCCCGCCGTCACAGACGAATTCGGACCCGGTCGAGAAGGTCGATTCGTCCGACAGCAAAAACACGATCATGCTCGCCACTTCCTTGGCCTTGCCGAGCCGGCCGAGCGGATGCAGCTCCTCGAGCCACTGGCGGCCGCTCATGTTGCCCACCGACGCGTCGAGCCGGGGCGCGATCATCGGCGTGTCGATGTACCCCGGATGCACCGAATTGCAGCGGATGTTCGATTTCGTCTGGGCGCAGTGCATCACCACGTTCTTGGTGAGGGAACGCACCGCGCCTTTGCTGGCATTGTAGGCCATGGCATGAGCGGCGCCACGCAGGCCGAGCACCGAGGAGATGTTGACGATCGAGCCGCCGCCCGACTGGCGCATCGCCGCGATCGCCGATTTGCAGCCGAGGAAGGTGCCCAGCGAGTTGATGTCGTTGACCCGCCGCCATTCCTCGATCGTGCAGGTCTCGATGTCACTGGCCGCCCCGACGCCCGCGGCGTTGAGCAGCCCATGCAGGGCGCCGAACGCCTCCAGGCTGGCGGCGACGGCCGCCTGCCAACTCGCTTCGTCGGTGACTTCGAGTGGCGTGAACAGGGCTTGTTCGCCAAGTTCGGCTGCGAAGGTCGTTCCGGCCGCGGCGTCGCGATCGGCCAGCACGGCGCGGCCGCCTTCCTGCACCACCTGGCGCGCGGTGGCGGCCCCGATGCCCGAGGCGCCGCCGCTGATCAGAACGGTCTTGTTTTCAAGGCGCGGCAAAAGCTGTCCTTCTCATCAATCCTGTCGTCATTCCACCATCGGCCACGATCTCGGCGCCGGTGACAAAGCTCGAACGGTCGGAGGCGAGCCACAACACCACCTCACCCAGTTCGTTGGGCTCGCCCATATGGCCGATGGGGTGGGCGGCCCCCAATCATCGCCTTGCCGTGTTCGGGGCCGACCATCTGCCACAAGCGGTTGAAGATAGCCGTATCGACGCCGCCAGGATGCACCGAGTTGCAGCGGATACCATATTTTTTCTCTGCGCAGTACAGAGCCACGCTCTTGCTCAGCAGCCGCACCGCGCCCTTGCTGGCAGTATAGGCGGTCGGTCCGGCCGACCCGATCAGGGCGGCGACCGACGAGACATTGACGATCGAGCCCTTGGACCGGGTTTTGTCCGGGCCGGTCTGCTTCATGCCCTCGATGGCATACTTGCAGCCGAGGAAGACGCCGTCGGCGTTGATGGCATGGACCTTCTGCCAGTTCTCGACCGTGGTCGTCTCGATGTCGCCCGGACCGCCGGCGACGCCTGCATTGTTGACCATGATGTCGAGCCGGCCTTCGCGCGCAAGGACATCGGCGAGCAGGGTCTTCCAGGACTCCTCGGAGGCCACGTCGTGCTGCACGTAGCGTCCCGGGCCGCTCCTTTCCTGTGTGTCGGCCACGATGACGATGGCGCCGTTCGATGCGAGGAGCTCGGCCGAGGCCGCGCCGATGCCCGATGCGCCGCCGGTCACGATCGCCACGAGGCCGGAAAATTCGTCCGTCATGTCAGATCGCCGTGCAGCCGCCGTCGACCACCATTTCCGCGGCGGTCACGAAGTGGGATTCGTCGGAGGCGAGATAGACCACCATGTAGCCGATGTCGTTGGGCTCGCCGATACGGCCGAGCGGCACCTGGCGCTTGAGGCGGCGCGTCGCGCGCTCGGGATCGCTGTCCGTTGCAATGACCTGCTGCACCATCGGCGTGTCGATGAAGGCCGGATGGACGGAGTTGCAGCGGATGTCGTAGCCGGCGCGCGCGCAATGCAGGGCGACGCTCTTGGTCAGCAACCGCACCGCGGCCTTGGACGACGAATAGGAGGTCATCGACCAGCCGCTCACCAAGCCGGCCACCGACGAGATGTTGATGATCGAGCAGGGCTCCCTGTTTTCCTTCATCACCCGCACGGCGTTCTTGCAGCCGAGGAAGGTGCCCTCGGCGTTGATCGCCATCATGCGGCGGAAATCGGCCAGCGAGACGTCCTCGATCGAGCCGTCGGGCGCGGCGACGCCGGCCGAATTCAGGAGGACATTGAGCTTGCCGTGGCGGCGTACGACCTCGTCGACCACCTCCGTCCAGCGCGTCTCGCTTGTGACGTCATGCTCGAGGAAGAGCGCACCGTGGCCGATTTCGGCGGCGGCTTCGGCGCCCTTGTCCTTCTGCCGGTCGCTGATCACGACCCTGGCGCCTTCGGCCACCATCAGCCTGGCCGAGGCCAGCGCCAGGCCCGAGGCGCCCCCTGTCAGCAGGGCCACCTTGCCCGTCATGCGTCCGGCCATCCCATCCTCCCGTTCGTTGCGCGAAGCATAGCGAGCGCCAATGGCGCACACCAAAGAAAAACCCGGACGGTCGCCCGTCCAGGTTTCACGAGGCTTAGCGACGAGACCGGTTAGAAGCCCAGGCCTTCCTTTACGACGATCCAGCGGCCGTCCTTGATCTGCTGCAGCTGGGTGATGGTGTTGGCGAGGTGGTTGGTCTTGGAGAACTTGCTCGGCGGCGAGTTGAAGATGTCGAGGAACGGATCGCCCGATTCGAGGGCGTCGAGCACCTTCTGCCCTGTGAGGTCCTTGCCCGCCAACTTGACGAAGTGGGCGAAGGTCATGACCGCGTTGTAGCCAATCACCGACTGCGTGTTGGCGTCGGTGCCGAACATCTTCTTGTAGGCTTCGGTCCAGTCCTTGACCTTGCCCTTGGCGGTGTCGGCGTAGGGCGTCTCGAAGGCGCCGGCGGCGTACATGCCCTCGACCACGTCCTTGCCGAGCGTGATGGTGTCGGGAATGTTCGTAGGCGTGGCGCCGAGAAATGTGACGTCCCAACCAAGCTTCTTGGCTTCGCCCATGGCGCCGATGGTCTCGCGCAGGATCGTGCCGAGCACGACCAGATCGCAGCCGTCAGCCTTCATCTTGGCGATCTGGGCGCTGAAGTCGGACGCACCGCGCTTGTAGGTGGTGATCGACACCGGCTTCAGTTTTTCGGCCTCGAGCTGCTGGGTGAAGCCGTCGAGCACGTTCTTGCCGTATTCGTCGTCCTGATACATCAGGCAGGGTTTTTGGGGTTTCTTGAAGGCCACCATGTATTTGATTACCGCGCGCGTGCTCTCGACATAGGGCAGCAGGTTGCTGAACTTCAGGCGCTCCTGCGGTTTGGCCGGATCGAACTTGTAGGTGAACTCGGCGGCGGTGAGAGGGAAGAGCTGCAGGACGCCCGCGTCGAACAGGATGTCCTGCGAGGCGATGACGGTGGGCGAGCCCATCGGGCCGACCATCGCGAACACCTTGTCCTTCTCGACCAGCTTCTGGCTGGCGAGCACTGCCTTCTTCGGGTCGTAGGCGCTATCCTCGACGATCAGCCGCAGCTTGCGGCCGTTGATGCCGCCCGCCGCATTGATTTCCTCGACCGCCAGCTTCATCCCGTTGGAGACCGGCACGCCCCAGGTCTTGATCGGGCCGCTGAGGTCCTGATGGGTGCCGATGACGATCTCGGTGGGCGTGATGCCCTGATTCGTGACTTTCGTCTGGGCCAGCGCCGGTGCGGCCGCGAGTCCTGCCGCGGCACCCAGCAAGGCCAGTTTTAGAATGCTCAGTTTCATGCGTTTGCCTCCTCGATACGGCGCCCGTCTTTCTTGGAGGAGAAGCGGGCGCCGTTCCTCTCCCATCCGGTGTTCTCCCGGTTGTCTCGACTATGACATGGCGACGGGCGCTTGAAAAAGGCCCGGGCGCCGGGCTTCAGGCCGCCTGCGTGCGATACATGGCGTCGATCTCGGGTTTGTACTTGGTGTTCACGTAGCTGCGCTTCAGCTTCATGGTCGGGGTCAGCTCCTCGTCCTCGGGCGTGAGCTGCTGCTCGATGAGAAAGAAACGCTTGATCGTCTCGACGCGGGCGAAATTGGCGTTGACCCGCTCGATCTCCGACCAGATCAGCTCCTGCACGTCCTTGGAGCGGCAGAGGCTGACGTAGTTGGTGAAAGGCACGTCGCGGTCCTGGGCGTATTTCTCGACCGTCTCGCGCTCGATCATGACCAGGCAGGTGAGGTAGGCGCGCTTGTCGCCGACCACGACCGCGTCGCTGATATAGGGCGAGAATTTGAGCTGGTTCTCGATCTCCGACGGCGTGATGTTCTTGCCGCCGGCCGTGATGATGATGTCCTTCATCCGATCGGTGATCTTCAAATAGCCTTCGTTATCGATCGAGCCAACATCGCCGGTGTGCAGCCAGCCTTCGCGGTCGACCGTCTCGGCGGTCTTCTCCGGCTGGTTGAGGTAGCCCATGAAGACGAAGTCGCCCTTGATCAGGATTTCGCCGAGGGCCGAGATCTTGATCTCGCCATAGGGCACCGCCCTGCCGACCGTGCCGAGCTTGATGCCGTCGGCCGGCATGGCGGTGGCGAGGCCGCAATTCTCCGTCTGGCCATAGACCTCGAACATGTCGAGGCCGAGCGCCAGGTACCAGCGGATCAGCTCGGGCGCGATCGGGGCGGCCCCGGTGAACAGCCAGCGGCAACGGTCGAGGCCGATCATCCGGCGGATGTTGCGCAGCACCAGCCAGTAGGCGAGCTGGAAGCGCGCTTTGTCGAAGGCCGACGGCGGGCGCCGCGCGAGCCGCGCATCAGCCATCGCGTATCCCGCCTGCATGGCCTTGCGGTATGCCCATCGCTGGATGGGCGTCGCGTCCTTCAGCGCGATGGTGATGCCGGAATAGAACTTCTCCCACACCCGGGGCACGGCGCCGAACAAAGTCGGCTGCACCTCGCGGATATTGTCCGGCACCGTCTCCGGGCTTTCGGCGAAGTTGCTGCAGACGCCGGTTGCGATCGAGTAGTAGCTGCCGGCCACGCGCTCGGCGACATGGCAGAGCGGCAGGAAGGCCAGCCGCTCGTCGCCCTCGTACCAGGAGAGCGACAGTTCGGGATGCATGCAGTTCTGCATCGTGTAGACGACATTGCGGTGGCTGTGCATGGCGCCCTTGGGCGGCCCGGTCGTGCCCGAGGTGTAGACCAGGATGGCGAGATCGTCCGGCTGGCGCGACGCCACCAGCGCGTCGAACAGCGCCTCCTTGCCCTGACCATAGGCCCGGCCCGCGGCCATGAAGGCATCGAGCGAAGTGACCCCTGCATCGGAGAAGGCCGACAGGCCCTCCATGTCGAAGACCACGATCTGCCTCAGCGTCGGGCAGCGGCCGCGCACCTCCAGCGCCTTGTCGAGCTGCTCGTCGTCCTCGACGAACAATACGGTCGTGCGCGAATCGTTGATCAGATATTCGATCTGCTTGGCCGAATCGGTGGGGTAGATGCCGGACGAGACCCCGCCGGCGCAGAGGATGCCGAAATCGGCGTAGTTCCATTCTGGCACCGTGTTGGCCAGAACCGAGGCCACGTCGCCCGGCCGGAAACCGACTGCATGCAGGGCGTAGGTGACGGCGCGGGCGCGCTCGAGCCATTGGGTCCAGCTGATCGGCGTCCAGATGCCGTAGAGCTTCTGGCGCATCGCCGGCCGGTCGCCGCGCGTCGTACAGGAGAGCACGAAGCTCTTGGGCAGGGTCTCCGCGACCGTCAGCGTCGCCAGTTTTTCCATCGCATCCTCCGCTCCGGCGCTTCAGCGCCAGTTCTTCTTGCGCTTCCAGCGGCGTTCGCCGCGCGCGCCTTCGTCCTTGGCGCCGAGGTAGAATTCCTGGATGTCCTTGCTGCTCATCAGCCGCTCGCAGGTGTCGTCCATCACCACGCGGCCGACTTCCAGCACATAGCCGTAATGCGCCGTCTCCAGCGCCATCTTGGCGTTCTGCTCGACCAGCAGGATCGAAACGCCCTGCTCGCCATTGATCCGCCTGATGATGGAGAAGATCTCCTTGACCAGCAGCGGGGAGAGGCCGAGCGAGGGCTCGTCGAGCAACAGGACCTTGGGCCGGTTCATCAGCGCCCGGCTGATCGCCAGCATCTGCTGCTCGCCGCCCGAGAGGGAACCCGCCGGCTGGTCGATGCGCTCCTTGAGGCGGGGGAAATAGCCGAACACCCGCTCGAGATCCTGGGCCACGCCGTCCCGGTCGGAGCGCAGATAGGCGCCCATCTGCAAATTCTCGCGCACTGTCAGGAAGGGGAAGACCTCGCGGCCCTCGGGCACATGGCTAAGGCCGAGCCGCACGATCTTGTCGGGGTCGATGCGCTGGATCGGCTTGCCCTCGAGTTTGACGCTGCCCTTCTGCGGGTCGAGGACGCCGGAGATGGTCTTGAGGATGGTGGTTTTGCCGGCGCCGTTGGCGCCCAGCACCGTGACGATCTGACCGCGCGAGACAGCAAGGCTGATGCCACGGATCGCCATGATCGGGCCGTAGTAGCTCTCGATGTTGCTGAGCTTGAGGATGGGCTCTGCGCTCATATTCGCTCCACTCAGGCGCCGAGATAGGCGGCGATGACGTCGGGATGCGCCTGGACCTCGGCCGGCGTGCCGGAGGCCAGCACCTTGCCGTAGTTCAGGGCCAGCACGCGGTCCGACACGCGGTTCACGAGCGTCATGTCATGCTCGACCATCAGCACGGTGATACCGAGTTCGTTCTTGATGTCGCGGATCCAGAAAGACATGTCGTCGGTTTCCTCGACATTGAGGCCGGAGGAGGGCTCGTCGAGCAGCATCAGCTTGGGCTCCGAGCACAGCGCGCGCGCCATCTCGATGACCTTGCGCACACCGTAGGGCAGGCCCGCGATCAGCTTGTCGCGATAGGCCTGCAGGTCGAGGAATTCGATGACCTCCTCGACCTTGTGCCGGTGGGCCTTTTCCGCGGTACGCACCTTGGGCAGGAACATCATCTCCTCCCACAGGTGGGTCGCGGCGTGGCAGTGCCGCCCGACCAGCAGGTTGGCCAGCATGGTGGCGTTCTCGAACAGCTCGATGTTCTGGAAGGTCCGGGCGATGCCGAGCTTGGCGATCTGGTGCGGCGGCACCTCCGTGATGTCACGGTCCTCGAAGAACAATTTGCCTGCGGTCGGATCGTAGAGCCGCGAGATCAGGTTGAAGATCGAGGTCTTGCCCGCGCCGTTGGGTCCGATGATGGTGAATATCTCACCCCGGGCCACGCTGAAGCTGACGTTGTCGACCGCCTTGAGGCCGCCGAACTGCAGCGAGATCCCCTGGACTTCGAAGAAGCTCATCGGTTGCGCTCCGACTTCACGTAGGTCTTCTGCCGCTTGAAAGTGGCGCGCTTGTAGAGCGGGAAGAGCTGGAAGAAGAGCTTCACTTTCAGCCAGCGGCCATAGAGGCCGTAGGGCTCGAAGGCGATGAACATCATGATGATGAGGGCCGAGCCGATCTTCGACATCGTGTCGCGCAATTGGTCGGCCGCACCTTGAGCCATGCCGAGCGAATGGCCGACATTGGCGACCAGCACCGGCACGTCGTCCTTCAGCGCCGTCAGGAAGGGGTCGACCATCACCATGAAGATGGCGCCGAACACCGCGCCATGCAGACCGAAGGCGCCGCCGATGATGATCACCATGATGAACTCGATCGACAGCAGGAGCGTGAACATCTCCGGGCTGATGAAGGTCATCTTGTGGGCGAACAGGGCGCCGGCGAGGCCGGTGATGCCGGCGCTGATGGCGAAGGACTTCACCTTGTAGCCGGCGAGGTCGATGCCCATGCTCTTGGCCGCCGTCTCGCTGTCGCGGATGGCCACGAACGCGCGGCCGGTCGGCGAGCGCAGGAGGTTGAGCGACATCACGATGACGCCGACCAGGACGGCAAGGCAAAGATAGTAGAAGCCGGCGCCGTCACGCGGCAGCGGTAGGCCGAACAGGTCGAGGGTGCGGACGCGCATGCCCTCGTTGCCGTTGGTGACGTCCTCCCAGCGCGCCAGCACCTCCTCGACGATCGAGGCGAAGGCGATAGTGGCGATCACCAGGTAGATTCCATGCAGGCGCAACGCCGGAAAGCCGACCAGGGCGCCGATCCCGCCAGCGAGCACGGCGGCCAACGGGAAATAAACGAAGAACGGCACGCCATGCAGTTGCATGAAGCCCGCGGTGTAGGCGCCGATGGCCAGGAAGGCCGCGTGGCCATGAAGACGAACACGATCTGGCTCTGCAGGTAGTTGCCGACCAGGAAGGGCACGGCGAGCAGGACCAGCAACAGCATGCCGTAGGACCACCAATAGCCGCTGTGCTTGAGGATGCGGATATCCTGGTCGTAGTCGGTCTTGAAGACGAAACGCATGAACCCGGCTCCCGACCGCTAGACTTTCTTACGCATCCGCAGCCCGAACAGGCCTTCCGGCTTCAGCAGGAGCACGATCAGCAGCACGATGTAGGGCGCCACGTCCTTCCAGCCCTGCGGGGCGTAGCGGCCGGCCATGCTCTCGATCACGCCGATGATCACGCCACCCACCAGCGCGCCCGGGATCGAGCCGAAGCCGCCCAGCACTGCGGCGGGGAAGGCTTTGAGACCCAACGCGAGGCCCACGTTCGAATGGATGAAAGCGATGGGTGCGAGCAGGATGCCGGCGCAGGCGGCCACCGCCGCGCTGATCGCCCAGATCAGCGAGACTACGGTCTTCACCGGAATGCCCATGTAATAGGCAGCCAGCATGTTCTCCGATGTGGCGCGCATTGCCGTGCCGAGACGGGTGCGGTTGAAAAAGAAATAGAGTGCAGCGCAAAGCAGAACGGTGACGAAGATCACCGACAATTTATCGAGGCCGAGCACCAGATCTCCGGCGTTGCACACCGCCCGCTCGCGGTCGCAGCCGAAGGGGACGCCGAACAGCGTGGTCGACCATTTGCCGATGCCCGGGCCCTTGTGGGGCGAGAAGGGGGTGTCAATCTGCAGGTCGTCGGTGCCCCAGATCATGCCGGCGACGGAGCGCAGGAAATAGCCCAGCCCGATCGTTGCCATGACGATGGAGAATTGCGGGTAGCCCAGGATCGGCCGCACCACCAGTCGCTCGGTTACCATGCCGAACAGGGCCATGCCGATGATCGCCAGCAGCGCGCCAAGCCAGTAACTGCCGGTGAGCCCGATGAAGGTGAAGACGAAGAACCCGCCCAGCATCATCATGTCGCCTTGGGCGAAGTTTACCACTTCGGTGGCTTTGTAGATGAGAACAAAGCCCAGAGCGATCAAGCCGTAGACACAGCCAAGCGCGATCCCGCTCACCAGCTGTTGGATGAAATCGAGCATTCCCTTACCCTGTTGCCTGCCGCTGTCGGCATGACGTTTTTTATATTTTGGCGTGTTCCGCGATGCGCAATCATCAAACGGGCGCGCCATCGGCAAGTCAATGGATTTTCGCTCCCTGCGCTATAGGGTGGGCCTATTCCGATCGCTCCTCCTGGAGATTTCCATGTCGCTCGCCGAGCCTTTCGCCCCGACGGGCGGGCCGCCGTCGCCCTTCTACAGTCCCGAGCACGAGGCCTTCCGCAGCACTGTCCGCCGCTTCGTCGACAAGGAGATCGCGCCCTTTGTCGACGAATGGGACGAGGCCGGCGGCTTTCCGCGTGAGCTCTACAAGAAGGCGTCGTCCGCAGGCCTTATGCAACTCGGCTTTCCGGAGGAGTATGGTGGCGTGCCGACCGATCCCTTCTTCGGGATCATCAAGTCGGAGGAGATGGCGCGGCACGGCAGCGGCGGCGTCAATGCCAGCCTCAACAGCCACACGATCGGTGCGCCGCCGATCGCGGCCCTGGGCCCGGAATGGATGAAGCGTAAGCTGCTGCCGGAGATCCTGGCCGGCGACAAGATCAGCGCGCTCGCCATCACCGAACCCGGCGGCGGGTCGGATGTTGCGAACCTGAAGACCACGGCGCGGCGCGAGGGCAACCACTATGTCGTCGACGGCTCGAAGATGTTCATCACCTCGGGCATCCGCGCGGATTATTTCACAGTCGCCGTGCGCACCGGCGGCCCGGGCGCGGGCGGCGTGTCGCTGCTGCTGATCGAGCGTGAGCGTGAGGGCTTCGCGCGCGTCCCCTTGCGCAAGATGGGCTGGTGGGCGTCGGATACTGCCCAGCTTTTCTTCGACAATTGCCGGGTGCCGGTCGACAATCTGATCGGCCTTGAGAACAAGGGCTTCATCGGCATCATGCTCAACTTCAACCAGGAGCGCTTGGGCATGTCGGCCGGCGCCTATGGTTACGCCAAGCTCTGCCTCGAAGAATCGATCGCCTATGCCCGCGAGCGCCACACTTTCGGCAAGCCGTTGATCGCCAACCAGGTCGTGCGCCACCGCCTGGTCGACATGGCAATGCGCATCAACGCGGTGAAATCCACGCTCGAGCTGCTGACCTGGCGGGTGAGCCAAGGCGAGAAGCCGGTGGCCGAAATCTGCATGCTGAAGAACCTGGCGACCGGCGCCCTGGAGTTCTGTGCCAACGAGGCGATGCAGATCTTTGGCGGCGCGGGCTATCTGCGCGGCACCAAGATCGAGCGCGTCTATCGCGAGACCAAGGTGATGTCGATCGGCGGTGGTTCGGTCGAGATCATGAAAGACCTCGCTGCGCGCCAGATGGGGCTGTAGGAGAGTGCCATGAATGACAAAGCTCGCGAAGACCAGTCGGCTGCCGACGCCCGCGTGGCCCTGTTCCAGCAATGGTTTTGCGACACCATTCCGCACAACAAGGCGCTGGGCCTCAAGGTCGTCGCCGTCGCCAGGGGCCTCGCTTCCATGCGGTTGGAATGGCGCAAGGAATTTGTCGGCAACCCCGAGACCGGCGTGCTGGCCGGCGGACCGGTGACCGCCATGCTCGACGGCTGCTGCGGCATGTCGGTGGCCACCATGCTGAAAGATCCCATGCCCTTCGCCACGCTCGATGGCGACGCGGCCGCCGTTGGCCCAGGCCAAGGCACGAGGGGGCAAAGCATGACCAGCGTCCTTGAGCGTCTGGCGGAAGCGCGCAAGTCCGGCGAGGTCGGCCGGCTGGCGGAGGCCATTCCCTATGCACGCTGGATGCGTATTGCGCCGGAGAACGGTACCGGCGAGTTGCTGACGCGCATGCGCTATCACGAGGCACTGGTCGGTAACACCTTCCTGCCGGCGCTGCATGGCGGTACCCTGGGCGCCATGCTCGAGCTGACGGCGATTTTCCACCTCCTGTGGGGGACCGAGACCGCCGCCGTCCCCAAAATCGTCAATATCACCGTCGACTATCTGCGCTCGGCCCGGCCGGTCGATGTCATCGCCCGCGCCACTGTGACGAAGCAGGGCAGGCGCCTGGTCAATGTCTATGTCGAGGCCTGGCAGGACGACCGGTCCAAGCCGGTGGCCACCGCCAACGCGCACTTCCTAATGAAATCATCGGACGGGCCACCGTCGCTGTAGTAGAGACCAGAATCGTCGATTCGGACCGTCCGGGCTTATGCTGGGCACATGACTCGCTTCCGCTCAATGCGCTGCTCGGCGCGGCTCGCCGTTTCCTTCCGTTTCCCATATTTGGGTTTCGTGCCGGATCAATGGCTTAAGGGAACTCTCCCGTTTTTTTTCCGCTTATTTAACGGGGAGCGCTTGGAGTGCACCCCAAGCTGAATCTGATATGACTCCCTCCGAATGGAATCCGCTAGGGAACACCCTCATGAACCATGATTCCCTGAAGTCGGCGCGCGACGATGTCGTGCGCGGTCGTGCGCGACGGCGCCGCCTTCGAGGCCTATCTCCAGCCTGGCAGCCTGATCGATTCGGATCACCCCGACATCGTGGCCTATGCCCGGCGTGTCGCCGGCGAAGGCGACGACCGCGAGAAGGCGTTGCGCCTCTATTACGCGGTGCGCGACGATCTCCGCTACGACCCCTACAACACGCCCATGAAACGTGAGGCCTATCGCGCCAGCACGACCCTGGCTGCGGGGCATGGTTATTGCGTCAACAAGGCAGGGCTGATGGCCGCGGTGTGCCGCGCCGTCGGCATTCCCGCGCGCGTGGGTTATGCCGACGTGCGCAACCACATGACGACCAAGCGACTGGCAGAGCTGATGGGCAGCGACGTGTTTTTTTATCATGGCTACACCGACGTCTGGCTCGACGGGCGCTGGGTGAAGGCGACGCCCGCTTTCAACAAGGAGCTGACCGAGCGCTTTGGCTTAAAGCCGCTCGATTGGGACGCGGTGGGCGATTCGATCTACCACCCGTTCGATCTCTCCGGTCGGCGCCACATGGAATACCTCGCGTATCGCGGCGTCTTCGCCGACATCCCGTTCGACGAGATCCGCGATGCCTTCCGCCACTATTATCCGACCATGACACGGGCATCGGAAAACCTCGCCGTCGGCGGGGATTTCGCTGCCGAGGGCGCTGCCGAAACGACAGCCAAGTGAAGATTGTCCCGCGGTCGACGGCCTACATCATCCTGCTGGTGGCGTTGAGCAGTTTCGGACCGCTCACCATGAGCATCTACACGCCGGTCATGCCGGCAATCGGCCGCGACCTGCTGAGCGGCGCCGACAGCGTGAAGCTCACCCTCACCACCTACATGCTGGGTTTCGCCGTCGGCCAGCTTTTCTACGGGCCGCTCAGCGACCGCTACGGCCGCCGGCCGGTGCTCATAGTTGGCCTCGTGTTCTTCGCGCTCACCTCGGCAGGCTGTGCCTTTGCCAGCTCGATCGGCGGGCTGATGGTGCTGCGCATTTTCCAGGGCCTGGGTGCGGCCAGCGGCTCGGTCCTCGGCCGGGCGCTGACGCGCGATGCCTATGACTTTCGCGAGATGCCGCTGGTCATGAGCTGGATCTCACTCGCCATGAACATCGCGCCCGCGCTCTCGCCCACCATCGGCGGCCAGCTCGGCGAGTGGTTCGGCTGGCGGGCGACCTTCTGGTTCGTCGGCGGCTTCGGCACCATCCTGCTGGTGGTCGTCATCCTGGCATTGGGCGAGACCAACCGCTTCCGCAGCGAGCGTATCGACCTTGGCATCCTATTGCGCGGCTCGGGCGAAATGCTGCGCGACCGCCGTTTCCTCGGCTACGTGCTGACCCTCGGTTTCGCCTTCGCCATCAATTTCGGCATGATCGCCGGCACGCCATTCATCCTTCAGCAGGGCCTCGGATTTTCGCCGCGCGAATTTGGGCTGATCGTACTGTTGTCGGTAAGCGGCTTCACCCTCGGCGGCCTCGTCAACAATCGCCTGATCGGCCGCGTCTCGCCGCTCACCATCATGCAGTGCGCCGGCTGGTTCCACATCACGGCCCTGTCCATCATGGGCGGCCTTGCGCTGTCCGGGGTGGTCGCCTGGTGGGCCATCGTCGGGCCGCACATGCTGCTGA
>WNFR01002307.1_pt1 | contig 19879 bp, 20 predicted proteins | sample 5400221 | NCBI WGS metagenome assembly WNFR01 (sample SAMN13153357, study PRJNA577476) | soil metagenome | isolation source: 40 cm soil under Madrone tree | place: USA:California | collected 2016-06-14 | reverse complement strand
GGCGCCGGTTTTGGCGGGTTGGAAGCGGCAAAAAAATTATGTTGCGAAGATGTGCAGGTGACGGTGCTTGACCGCACCAACCATCATCTCTTTCAGCCATTGCTTTATCAGGTGGCAACAGCCGCGCTGTCGCCGGCAGATATCGCCGCACCGGTCCGCGCCGTTCTAAGGAACTGCGAAAACGTGGAAGTGATGCTCGCGGAAGTGGAGTTGGTCGATGTCGCGTCGAAAACGGTCACGTCCGGTGATCTTCAAATCAGTTACGATTATTTAATTCTCGCGACCGGTTCGCGTCACTCCTATTTCGGTCATCCCGAGTGGGAGGTTTTGGCTCCGGGCCTCAAGAGCCTTGAGGACGCCCTCGAGATCCGTCGGCGGACTTTGATGGCGTTCGAGTACGCCGAAAAAATTTCCGACGAAGCGGCACGTCGTGCGGCCATGACCTTCGTGATTATCGGCGGCGGGCCGACCGGCGTGGAAATGGCGGGAGCGATCGCCGAGATTGCGCGTTACACACTGAGAAAGGATTTTCGTCACATTGATCCGTCGCAGGCGCGCGTAATTCTGGTGGAGGGCGAGCCGCGCGTGCTCGCGGCGTTTCCAGAAGACTTATCGGCGAAGGCCTTAAAGCAACTTGTCGACCTTGGCGTGGACGTTCGCACGGGAATACACGCGACGAACTTGAGCGAGAAGGGCCTCCAAGTGGGCGACGAGTTCATTGCTTGCCGCGTAAAGGTTTGGGCGGCAGGCAACGAAGCATCTTTCGTCGGCAAATCGCTCGGAGTGGAACGCGATCGAGTGGGTCGCGTCATGGTGAACGCGGACCTGACCGTTCCTGGTCATCCCGAAGTGCAAGTAATTGGCGACCTCGCGAATTTTTCCCATCAGACTGGCCAACCGCTTCCCGGCGTTTCACCAGTGGCCATGCAACAGGGGCGTCACGCCGCAAAAAATGTTCTGGCCATGATCGCCAATCGCAAACCAAGGCCTTTTCGTTATTGGGACAAAGGCAGCATGGCGACAATCGGACGCAACAAAGCCGTCGCCGATCTGAGATACGTGCATCTCAGCGGGTTGCCGGCGTGGCTGGCCTGGTTATTCGTGCACATCATGTTTCTGGTCGGATTCCGAAATCGTCTCGCCGTGCTTTTTCAATGGGCCTGGGCTTATTTCACGTTTAATGCTGGTGCGCGTTTGATCACGCGAAACTTTCAGGCGGAAAGACGCCCACCGGCATGAAGACATTTAGCGATTAAGTGAATTAGAGATTGAGAGAATGAATAAACTAGAACGTGCGCGAGAATTGCAGGATCGCACGAAGCAGTTCGCGTTACGGATCATTCACTGCTTCACAGCGCTTCCAAAGAATGAGGCTGCGCGGGTAATTGGGCGACAGTTTTTGCGATCTGGAACGTCAAGCGCAGCCAATTATCGGGCGGTATGTCGCGCTCGTTCTCCAGCCGAATTCATCGCGAAGATGGGGACTGTTGTGGAGGAAGCGGATGAAACTGTCTTCTGGTTGGACTTATTGATTGAATCGCGATTGCTTGCGACCAAGCGTCTCGAACCACTGCTGAAGGAACGCGTCGAGCTACTCAAGATATTTTCGAGCTCGCTGACTACCGCTAGATCCAATCGCTAAATCTCTCAATCGCCCGCTCGCTTAATGAATTACCGCATCGCCATTGTCGGTTCCGGCGCGATCGGCAGTTATTATGGCGCGAAGCTGGCGCATGCCGGGCGCGATGTGCACTTTCTGATGCGCGGCGACTTGGCGGAAGTCCGGCGGGATGGTCTGACCGTTCGCGGTGAAGGGGAAGATTTTAGGGTCGCCAAAGTCAATTGCTACAACTCGACCAAGGAAATCGGACCCAGCGATCTCGTGCTCATCGCGGTCAAGGCGACCTCGAACCAGGAGATGGTCGATCTTATCCCGCCGCTTCTGCACGAACGTACCACGCTGCTGACTTTGCAGAACGGCCTCGGCAATGAAGAATTTCTCGCCGACCATTTCGGGACGGAACGCGTTCTCGGCGGGCTCTGTTTTATCTGTCTGAGCAGAATCTCGCGTACCGTTGTCGAGCGATTTGATTACGGCCACATCGTCATCGGCGAATATGGCGGCGCTCCGCAAGCGCGCACACATGAGGTTGCCGAGGAATTTAAGGGAAGCGGAATTAGAAGTACCGTGGCCGAAGACCTGGCGCTGGAACACTGGCGCAAATTGGTTTGGAACGTTCCGTTCAACGGCTTGTCCATCCTGGCCGGTGGTATCGACACGGCTGCAATTTTGGCCGACGAGGACCTGCGCCGATCAACGATCGCGCTTATGGAGGAAGTGATTGCGGCTGCCAACAAATGCGGTCACGCGCTGCCCATCACGGCCGCGGCCGAACAAATGAAGCAAACCGAAACGATGGGCGCATACAAACCGTCCACGCTGCTCGATTTCGAAGCGGGCAAACCCTTGGAAATTGAAGCGATTTGGGGCGAACCGCTCCGGCGCGCACTTGCGGCGGGAGCAACGACGCCGCGAATGGAGATTGTCTATTCGTTGCTCAAATCGATCGATTGCGTTCGTCAGGCAGGCTCGCCGCCGGACGAGTCCGTCCGATTGGCGGACAAGATCGACAATCACTCTTCATGAATCGAGGCGGGCAAACAGCCGAGATTAAGGTCCGTAATCTTCAGCGTGTTGTTCCGATCGACGGAGCCGCACTGGAGAATTTCGCGCGCAAGGCTTTACGCCTTTGTCTGGAGCTTCGCAAAACGGCGGTCACAGATTTGATCAAACTACGTGAAATTTCTGTGCTGATCGTCTCGGACCGCCGGATGTCGGCGTTACATCGACAATTTCTCAGTAAGAGTGGTCCGACTGATGTCATTACGTTTTCGCATGGCGAAATTTTCATCAGCGCGGAGACGGCGCGCCGTCAGGCGCGACAATTTCGAAATACATTACCGCGGGAGCTTCAATTATACGTCGCGCATGGTCTTCTCCATCTGCACGGGTTTGATGACGCGAGCAAGACGGACGCTCGGAGGATGAAAAAGATTCAAGAGGAAATTCTCGAACAGGCAGAATTGTAGCGGCGCTCTATGAGCGCCGGATCTAAAATAATTTCGGCGGTCATAGACCGCCGCTACAGGTTTGAACTGAGGACGTCGTATGTTAGCGTTTCGCATGAGGTGTCAGCCACACTGGGGCAGGGCAGAGGTGGCGATAAGCGAACCAATTGCAGGTTTGGCAGCCGTTGCAGCGATTCCGATGCGCGGCGCATTGGCGGATCCGACGATTGAAAAGGAAACGGAAACCCAAGACGAGCTGGATCTCCCCTGGCAGGTGGTGGTGCACAACGATCCGGTCAATCTGATGACTTACGTGACGATGGTTTTCCAACGCGTGTTTGGTTATCCGCGCGAAAAAGCCGAGCGCCACATGTTGGAGGTGCATCAAAAAGGGCGTTCGATTCTATGGAGCGGCGTCCGCGAACGCGCCGAGCTCTACGTCCAGCAATTGCACGGATACCTGCTGCTTGCGACGCTTGAGAAAGTCGGTTGATATGGAAATTTGCTGGCGGAAAAACGAGCTCGAGATATCGGAGCTCGATCCATTTCTGGCCGAACTGCTTCGACAAATACCGGCCAGCACAAGTCCGGAGGGAAGTCCGGCGGCTGAGCAGCGCCTCTTCAGCCGGCCGGCCGGCAAGAGCGAGAAAGAGAGCTGTGCGGAATGGAAACTTTACGTCGAGCCGGAATTGCGCCGACTTTTTCAGACGGCCACTGAAACAGTGGCGGCGGACCTTCAACAATTGAACGGAAACGAGCGGACTTTTGCCAACTGCACGCTACGCATCCCGACGCAACATGCCGACGCATGGTTAAGCGCCTTAAATCAGGCGCGACTGGTGATTGCGGCGAAATACAACTTCACGGATGGCGAGCTTTGCGATCATTACCGCTCGCCCATCGGTTCGCGGCGCGACCTGAGTTTATTCCAGGTGAATTTCTACGGTTTTCTCCAGGAATTTATTTTGCGCGAAATGTTCGGTGGGTGAAGAAAGGTTCCCGGATCAGCGCTGCTGACGTTCGCGCACCATCGCCATCAACTTGTCTTTGATGGCAGAAGAAGCCTTCGCGGGTTTCAAACTGAGCGCGAACGCTTCATGCAGGGCGTAACACTCCCCGATAAAATCTTCGCCCTTTTGTCCAAACGTTTTCCGCGCTTCCTCGAACTGCTCCAGCTCTTCGGGTTCAAGCGCGCCCAGGACGTAGAGCCGCGCCCGGTTCTGGAATTCTTCAAAGCTCATGTTTCACTTCTTTCAGGCCGTCATAGATTTTCTTCAGCCCTAATTCAAGGCGAGTCTTGACGGTTCCCAATGGTGTATTCGTATCTGCGGCAATTTCGCGCTGACTCATACCGCGAAAAAATGCAAGCTCGATAGCCTGCTGTTGGGCGGGCGGAAGTGAGCTAATGACTTGTCGGACAAGGACTCGCGTGTCCGCAAACTCAATTTCTTCCGCGGTGGCATTATGCACCCAGGCCTCGGGCTGCTGCTCGGTTTCGGCCTGGAGACGCTCTCCCGCCCGGGCGTATGCTTGTTTCTTGCGCAAGCCATCAATGGCTCGACGGCGAGCCAAAGTCACCATCCAGCCGAGGGGTTTTCCCTTTTGCGCGGAGAAATTTTTCGCGTGGTTCCAGATTTCCATAAAGATTTCCTGAAGGAGGTCATCTGCCTCGGTCTCGTTATGGATTACGCGCAGGATCAGAGCTTTAAGAATGCCACTGTAACGGTCGTAAAGCTGGGAAAGCGCTTCCGAATCTCCGGCTTGGATCGAACGCATGAGATCGATATCGCTCGCTTCTCCCGGCGCGAGTGCTGGCACGGTCGCCGGCAAACGCGGGGTAACTTCCGCGTCTCCGTCGCCGTCGCGATTCAACCCAGTCCTGGACCTTGGATTCATGCAGACGTGGAGTTAGATCGACAATTATGCGCTTTTTCGGCTCGCGACCCAATCCTTTATTCGCTGCTCGCAAAAATCTGTTGGAGACGGGGCGGCCAAGATCGCTTTCACGGCTACGATAAGCCTTGACCGAAGAACCGCCCGCCAAATACGATCCCGCGTTCAAGCACCCAACTTCGGGAAAGGAAACGTAAATGAAATTCACTATGTCGCTACTTGCCGTTGCCGCGCTGAGCTTTGTCGCATCGGCCTTCGCCCAGGAAGAATCACCCGCCGCTTCGCCGGAGGAAAAAGCCTCCGCCACCGTTGAAGACAAGCCGTCTGCCACGATCTCTCCGGGGGAATCGAAGTCCACAAAGACGGAGCAAACCGCCTCCGAAAAAAAGGGAACAACGGCCGCCAGCACTGCGGAAAAATCGGCGTCGCCGGCTGCTCCTTCAACTTCGGGAAAGAAAATGAGCACGGAAGCCGCGCTCAAAGACATGGAAAACAGATGGGAAGCAGCTTACGCCTCTCACGATGTGTCTGTCGTCCAATCATTCGTCGCCTCTGATTTCGTCGGGGTGTCTCCGAAGTTCAAATTTACCAATAAGTCGGGCCTGCTTTCGGAATTCAAAAAGGACAAAGATACTTATCAGTCAGCTAAGAACGAGACTCTAAGGATCACAATGTTCGGTCCAAACGTCGCGGTCGTGACCGGCCGTGCGCGAGAGAAGGGCACCCTCAAAGACGGCAAGCCGTTCGATCGCACCTATTATTTCACCGATACCTGGATGCAACGCAATGGTCAGTGGCAATGCGTCGCCGGCCACGCGGCGGAAGCGCGAAAGTAAGACCCTCGACCACTTGAAGTTGGAGCGGCCATGGTAGCATGGGCGCTTCTATTTTAAGCCCATGATTGCGCGGCGCGCTTTGTGCGCCAACAGTTAGCAGCATGGCGCAATCGCCTCGTGAAACGATCATCGACCCGCTTTGGTACAAAGACGCGGTCATCTACGAGCTGCATGTTAAGACTTTTCATGACAGTGACGGTGATGGCGTCGGCGATTTTCGCGGGCTGATCGAGAAGCTCGATTATTTGCAAGAACTCGGCATCACCGCGATCTGGCTTCTGCCTTTTTATCCATCGCCACTGCGCGATGACGGCTACGACATCGCCGATTATTACAACGTCAATCCGAACTTCGGTACGCTCCAGGATTTTCAGGCGTTCCTTGCTGCCGCGCACGAACGCGGCCTGCGCGTCATCACGGAATTGGTCATCAATCATACCTCCGATCAAAATCCGTGGTTTCAGAAATCACGGCGTGCACCGCCCGGTTCGCCCGAGCGCGAGTTCTATGTCTGGAGCGATACGCCCGAAAAATACAAAGACGCGCGCATCATCTTTAAAGATTTCGAGACGTCGAACTGGTCCTGGGACCCGGTCGTGAAAGCGTATTACTGGCATCGCTTCTATTCGCATCAGCCCGATCTCAACTTCGACAACCCGCTCGTCCACGAGGCAGTTGAGAAAGTTTGCGACTTTTGGCTCGGCCTCGGTGTGGATGGATTGCGGCTCGACGCCGTCCCGTATCTTTATGAGCGCGAAGGAACTAATTGCGAAAATCTTCCCGAGACCCACGCCTACTTGAAAAAGTTGCGTGCCCATGTCGAACTTAAGTTCCCCGGCCGCATGCTGCTCGCGGAAGCGAACCAGTGGCCGGAAGACGCCGTTGCCTATTTCGGAAACGGCGACGAATCGCAGATGAGTTTCCATTTTCCGCTCATGCCGCGCATGTTCATGTCGCTGCAAATGGAGGACCGTTTCCCCATCATCGACATTCTTGAGCAAACCCCGCCCATTCCGGAAAATTGCCAGTGGGCCATGTTTTTGCGCAATCACGACGAACTCACGCTCGAAATGGTGACGGACGAAGAGCGCGATTACATGTGGCGCGTTTACGCCAACGATCCGACGGCGCGCATCAATCTCGGCATTCGCCGGCGGCTCGCGCCGTTGCTCGCAAACAACCGGCGCAAGATCGAGCTGCTCAACACGCTCCTCTTTTCCATGCCCGGCACGCCCATCATTTATTACGGCGACGAGATCGGCATGGGCGACAACTTTTATCTCGGCGATCGCAATGGCTGCCGCACGCCAATGCAATGGAGCCCGGACCGAAACGCCGGTTTTTCCAAAGCGAATGCGCAACGCCTCTTTCTCCCGGTCATTATCGATCCGGAATATCACTACGAGGCGATCAATGTCGAGAACCAGCAAAAGAACCTGTCCTCGCTGCTCTGGTGGACGCGCCGCGTCATCGCCATGCGCAAAAATTTCAAAGCGTTCTCCCGCGGCACGCTTGAGTTCCTCTATCCCGACAACGCCAAGGTACTGACTTTTCTGCGACGGCACGAAAACGAGACCGTCCTCGTCGTCGTAAACCTTTCCCGCTTTTCGCAATGCGCCGAGCTTAATCTATCGCAGTTCTCCGGCTGCGTGCCGATGGAAGTGTTCAGCCGTAACCTATTTCCATCGATCAAGAAATCGCCCTATCTCCTCACGCTCAGCCCGCATTCCTGCTACTGGTTCGTGCTGCAGGCGCAAAGCGAGGTTCGTCGCGCCTCCAAAAAGCGTGTTGTGCCGACAATCAATGCGCGCGCCGACTTAGATGCGCTGCTCGCCAACGGTCAGCGCACGCAGATCGAACGCGATATCCTGCCCAGTTACATTCGCAGTTGTCGCTGGTTCGGCGCCAAGGCCAGAACTATTCGCGGAGTCACGATCAGCGAACAGATACCGATCTCGGTCGAGAACGGCGCGGCGCGCTTTTGGTTCGTCGACGTTCATTACACCGACAACTCGCCGGAAACGTACACATTGCCGGTTCAAGTCGCCTCGGGCGACGCAGCGCGCGCGATTGAGCGCAACGCGCCGCAAGCTGTCATCGCGCGTTTTAACGGACCAGGCGATGCGATTCTGTTCGACGCCGTTTGGGACACGGCATTTCGCGAGAAACTTTTCCGGCTCATGCAAGATCGGCAACGTGCCGATGGAAAAGTCGGCCAGCTCGTTGGCGCGGCCCACGAATCGCTCACGGAGAATATCAAGTCTGTGCTCCCGAAATCCGAAGTCCTGGTCGGCGAACAAAGTAATTCGTCCATGCTTTTCGAGAACAAATTCTTCCTCAAACTTTATCGCAAGCTGGAAGACGGCGTAAATCCCGACGTCGAAGTCACGCGCTTCCTGACCGAGCGTTCTGCTTTCCAAAATGTTCCCGCCTTTGGCGGCGCGATTGAGTATCGGCGTGCTCCCAAGAACGAGCCGACCGTTGTTTGTCTGCTGCAAAACGCGATCGCGGCTGAATGCGACGCTTGGAAACTGACTCTCGATTCCGTCGGACGTTTCTATGAACGCGTCCTGGCCAAGAAAGGCGATCTGCAAAGTGAAACCACGCCCGAGGCAGCCCTGCTCGATGAATTGATCGGCGGCATTTATCCCGAGAAAGCAAAGTTGCTCGGCCAGCGCACCGGCGAATTGCATCACGCGCTTGCTTCGAACAGCGACGATCGCGCGTTTGCGCCCGAACCGTTCAACGCCATGGCGCAGCGCTCTGTTTATCAAAACATGCGCGCGTCCCTGCGTCGCGCCTTCACACTGCTGCAAAAGGAATTGCCCGACCTGCCCAAAGAATTTCGGGAAGAAGCCGAGGAAGTTCTCGCCTCGGAGAAAAAGATTCTCGGCCAGGAAAAATTGCTGCTCGATCGTCGCAGCAACGCCGCGAAAATCCGCATCCACGGCGATTATCATCTTGGCCAAGTCCTCTACACCGGAAAAGATTTCGTTATTCTCGATTTCGAAGGCGAACCGGCGCGCGCCTTGCACGAGCGAAAACTGAAACGCTCGGCCTTGCGCGATGTCGCCGGCATGATGCGTTCGTTTCAATACGCCGCTTACAGCGCGCTCTGGCAACCGGCCATGCGCAGTGAAGATGTCCCGTTCCTCGAGCGCTGGGCCGATCTCTGGTATCGCCAGATGGGCAGCGTTTTCCTGCAAAGATATTTAATGACCACGGCCGGTGCCATCTTCATCCCGCAAAACGAGGAAGACCTCCAGGTCTTGCTCGAAGCCTATCTGCTCGACAAAGCTGTCTACGAAATCGGCTACGAACTAAACCATCGCCCCGACTGGGTCGTCATCCCCATCCGCGGCATCAAACACATTTTGAAGTCGGCTTAAATTTTTGCCAGTAAACACGGATCAAGCACAGATACAGAAGAATTCTGTTTCTTTATCTGTGAAAATCTGTGTCAATCTATGGCTAACAAAAGAAATTAGTACCGGAGAAATTCGATGAACACACATCTAGATAAGATCGACAATGACATCGCGGACAAGAATCTCTTGAAACATCCATTTTATCTGGCTTGGACGCGGGGTGAATTAAGCAAAGATGCGCTGACGGACTACGCGAAGCAGTACTATCATCATGTCGCAGCGTTCCCGACATATCTGTCGGCGGTGCACGCGAAGTGCGACGATCAGGCGACACGGAAACAGTTGCTCGACAATTTGATCGATGAAGAAGCCGGCTCGCCGAACCATCCGGATTTGTGGAAGAAATTTGCCCAAGGACTCGGCGTAGAAGATGTCGATCTTGCCAAGACAGAGAAAGAACCGGAGACGAAAAACTTGATCGGCACGTTTCGAACGGTGTGTGGTGAAGGATCAACGGTGGAAGGATTGGCCGCGCTTTACGCCTATGAAAGTCAGATTCCCGCAATTTGTGAATCGAAAATCGACGGCCTGAAAAAGCATTACGGCTTCACTGATCCGGAACATTATCGCTACTTCAGCGTCCATATCGAAGCGGACCGCGAACATTCCGCGGCTGAGCGCCAGATGCTTTCGTCCTACGTCGACAACGGCAATTTCGAAAACGTGAAGGCATCCGCGAATTGCGTGCTCGACGCGCTTTGGGAAATGCTTTCCGGCGTTTGCCGACGACACGCGATCGCGTGCTGATGTGTAGTGGCGGCTGTCCCCAGCCGCAATTGCCGGAAGTTTGCGCGTGGGGACACGCGCCTCTACACCAGACAGCTTTGCGGCGTCTTAATCCTGCGTATTGTCGTGACTTATGCAGGATGTTTTAGCAGGCAAAGTCGGTCTCGTTTTCGGCGTCGCCAACAAACGCAGCATCGCGTGGGCGATCGCGAAGGCTTGGAAGGAAGCGGGCGCTCGTTTGATTTTCAATTATCAAGCGGAGCGGCTGAAAGAGAACGTCGAGGAACTGGTCGGCGAATTCGGCGAGAAAACGCCATTCTTTCCCTGCGACGTTTCCAACGACGACGAGATCAAAAGTTTCTTCGAAAAAGTGAAAGGCGAAACCGATCAGGTCGATCTTATGCTGCATTCGCTCGCCTTCGCCCCGAAGGAAGCCCTGGAAGGCGATTTCGTGAGCACCACACGCGAAGCATTTCGCACCGCGCACGATATCAGCGCCTATTCGCTCGTGGCGCTGGCGCGCGAAGTCGCACCGATGATGACAAACGGCGGCAGCATTGTGGCGATGACTTATTACGGCGCCAAGAAAGTCGTGCCGCACTACAACGTCATGGGCGTGGCCAAAGCGAGTCTCGAAGCGAGCACGCGTTATCTCGCTTACGATCTCGGTCCGAAAAAGATTCGCGTAAATTGCATCTCGGCTGGTCCGGTTAACACGCTCGCGGCGCGCGGCATCAGCGGTTTCATGCAGATGCTGAAACATTATCAGGAACGCGCGCCACTGAAACGAAGCTGCGAGCCAAATGAGTTGGGCGCGACCGGCGTGTTTTTGGCGAGCGAGGGCGCGTGCGCAATTACCGGCCAGGTAATTTACGTGGATGGCGGCTATCAAATCATGGGATTGTAACTTTTCTTCGTGCTCGCGCTCGTGATCGTAATCGTGCTCGAAACTTCGCCGCCTGGAAACCGATTAGGATCACGAGCACGATTATGAGCACGAGTATCGCCGATGAACTGCGACGATTGTTAGGCGGCGAGATCGTTGCCGACGACGACGAAACGCTGGCCGCGCACAGCGGCGACAAATGGTTCGCTTCGGAAGCGCCGGAAGTTGTCGTTTTTGCAAGATCGACAGACGACGTGAGCAAGCTTCTCAAGTTTGCTTCGAGCGAAAGGATTCCAGTGACGGCGCGCGGCGCCGGCTATGGCTATGTCGGCAGTTGCGTGCCGGTGCGCAAAGGGATCGCGCTTTCGCTGATGCGCATGAACCAAATCAAAGACGTCAGCTTTGAAGATGCGATCGCAATTGTCGAACCGGGCGTGATCACGGCCGATCTGAAAGCAGCCGCACGCGCCAGGAAATTATTTTATCCGCCCGATCCAGCGAGCATGAAAGATTGCAGTATCGGCGGAAACATCGCGACAAACGCAGGCGGGCCGCGCTGTTTGAAATACGGCGTGACGCGTAATTACGTGACTGGACTCGAGGTTGTCCTGGCTAACGGCGAGATCTTGCGGACGGGCGGACGAGTTCATAAAAACAAAACCGGATTCAACCTGATCGGATTGTTCGTCGGTTCCGAAGGAATGCTCGGCGTCGTGACAGAAATTATTTTGCGTCTGCTACCGCTGCCGCCGGCGCGTGCGACGTTGTCCGCGGCATTTGCTAAAATGTCGCAAGCGGCCGCGGTCGTGCAGGAAATTTTCGCGGCCGGCTTTCTGCCGTCCTCGCTCGAGATTGCCGACAGCTTCACTTTGGAAGCAGCGCGCGAGAAAATCGGCAAAGCGATTGTGCCGCCGGGCAACGCACATCTTCTTGTCGATGTTGACGGACAAGAGGAAAGCGTGCGCAGCGAAGCCGAAGCGATTCGGAAGTTGCTCGCGAACAAAAAGCCGAGCGCGCTCGAAATGGCGACCGGTGAAGAAGATTGCGAAAAACTTTGGGCGTTACGCCGCGAGTTCAGCAATTCACTGCGTGCCACGGGCCTAACAAAGTTGAACGAGGACGTGGTGGTGCCGCGAAGTCGTATTGTCGATCTGGTCGAGTTCGCGGAAAAGCTGCACGCGAAACACGGATTTCCGATCGCTTGTTTCGGCCACGCCGGGGACGGCAATATTCACATCAACATCATGGCGGACCGTTACAATCGCGATGCGGCTGTCCGCGAGAAAGTGGAGGACGCGCTCGACGATCTTTTCGCGCAAGTGCTGGCGTGGGGCGGAGTGATTACCGGCGAACACGGAATCGGGCTGGCCAAGAAACGCTGGTGGCCGGAAGCCACCAGCGAGGTGACACGCGATCTGCATCGCAAATTAAAGGACGTTCTCGATCCGCAGGGGATTTTAAACCCCGGAAAATTTCTGGACTGACGAGATTTCATTAACACCGACCTTCAGGCCGGTGTCGGTGCCGCACCAACCGGCCGGTTGCGCAGGAATGTGCATGCCACACCTGGCTAAAGCCAGGTGTTAATGAGATCGCATCAAATTAATCCGTGGTCGCGGCGCTCGGTCGTCCCGTAACATAGCCTTCCAGGCTGTAACTAGAGAAACAGGCAAGATGCCTGTGTTACGTCCGTGGTCGCCCGCGACCGCGCCGAAGCTTGAGCTGATGTAGCCACGGTCCCGCGTCTGCGGGATCGCCGTGTATTCCGAAAAACATTCGCCCCGACAGAGCGGGGCGGCTACAGCATCGTTCGCCGAAATGTTTGCGATAAACCCCTCACCTTTATCCTCTCCCCATTTTTGGGGAGAGGTGAGGAGGGCGTGTAACCGTGAGGATAGAGAGGCGGAAACGCGAAGAAAATAACGAAGGAGTGGGTTTGTGGGGATTGACCCGCAGCGCCGCGAAGCGCGCCTATCTTGCTGGCGGAAGATCGAGGGTCGCGACTACGGCACGGTGATCGCTCGACTGCGGGCTGGTGTTGGCGACCCAGGCTTTGCGCAGAGTAGCGCCACGATAGAAAATGTGATCAAAACACGCGGCCGGAAAATCTCTGCCCGGCGGCACGGTCGTTCGCTGCGCGAGCGGGACATTTTGCCAGGCCCAGGCGAAGCCGTTACTCATCAAGGTTTTAAGAGTGGTCTCGGCGGCAAAGCGATTGTCGTCGAGTGAGCTGTTGAAATCTCCGCCCACAATCCATGTGATGGTCCCGACTTTGCCATAGGCAGATTCCATCGCGCTCATGTGGGCACGCAATTGACGGATCGATTCCTGACGCAGGAGAATGTTTTCTCGGATATCGCCGCGATTACTTTTCAAGTGCACGCCATAAACCAGCAGCAATTGACGGGGCGCGATTTCATAAGCGGCGAAAGCGAAACCGCGGGGCGGCGTCATCGCGCCATTCCGTTTCCATTCCTCGGCCCAGGCACTCAACGGTTGCAACCGACTCGCGATGGCCACTTGTTGCGCTTCGGTCTGACCTTCGCGCGGCGGAAAATTTGCGCACACATCCACTTTGAATCCAGCAAGCGGGGCAACCGCCACGCCGGCGCGCGCAAAATCGCGCACCTCCTCCATGCCGATAATGTCGGCGTTCAATTGCGTCATGTCGCTGTGCACGGCCTTGGTCTGACGAGTTTCCTCGCCGCGCGTGGCATTTGGACGGCGACCGGGGAACCATTGGATGTTCCAGAATGCAACGGTGACGCTGCGTGGCGCGGCTATTTGCGGCGGCGGCCCGGGTGGTGGCGAAAATGGCCACGGACTTGTTTGGGTATAACCCGTGGCAACAAGAACTGCCGCAACCAAAACAAGGGAAGAACAAGTAAGAAATCTTCGCTTCACGAAGTGAAAGGCTGCGTCCACGCCAAAAACTTTATCTGGAGTTGAACATGATTGTCGATCTTGACGAAGATTTGCATCGGGGAAGTTGGTTGACTAATTCGGCATTAAGACGAGGGTTCAAGACACTTTTTTCAGCGCTGCTGAAACTCACCACGGCCTACGCGCATCGGCCTGTCCGTGTTCGAATTAATTAGAGAGACGTTACGTCTAAGTTTAGGACCTGCGTCGCGGCCATTTTGAAATGAAACCAGGAACTATTACTCACGGTATCGCGCTTTTGCTTTCGTCGGTCTCGTCGCTCTTCGCAGCGGCGGCGCCGTCCGTGCCTTCACCCACGAAAGTTAAGCTGAGCAAGAAATCGTCGGAGAGCAAAAAGGATGATGGTTTGATGAGCGTCGATTCGCTTGCCTTCACACCGCGACATTTGAATTCCGGTTCAGCAGGGGAACGTTACTCGTGGAGAAAAGAGATCGTCACAACGGTCTTTTGGATCGGTGAGAAGCCGAGCGCGAACAATCCGGTGCCAAATCGCTCCAGTTCCTGGGACAAAGATTGGACGAAGAACTACGGCGGTTTTGACGATCCGAACCCCGCCAAGCGCAGCAATTACATCCCGGTCAATTTCACACCGCGCCAGAACCCTTTTTATTGTGCGCTGCCCTACAACGACAAAGCGTCCACTGGTCATCGACCGGAAGCCGCTAGCGTCGTCCCGTGGTTCAAAGAGGCCTACCAGGGCCCGGCGGTTTCGGTTTGCAAAGGACATTGGATCGCGATTCGTAAAGGCAACAAAACCGTCTACGCGCAATGGGAAGACGCCGGGCCGTTCCGCACAGATCACTGGCAATATGTTTTCGGCAATGAACGGCCGAAACCGAATTTGAACAAAGGCGCCGGCCTCGATGTTTCGCCGGCCGTGCGTGATTATCTTGGCCTTAACGAAACCGACGTCACGGATTGGAAGTTTGTCGACTTCAGCGAAGTGCCGCGTGGCCCATGGGCGCGATTTGGCGACAACAATACTTTTGTCATCAATGAGCGGCAATCCGGTCGTCAGGTCGTCGAAGCAAAACGCGAGGAAGCGGTTGCCCGTTAAAGTCAGCGCGCGCGCATGCGTGAGATTCGAGCCCGACTGTGTGGTGTCGCTCTCTTCGCGCTACTTTCCTTTTCCGTAATACTAGAAGCGGCGGATTCCAACCGCGCGGACGGGAAATTGCTCGCCGGCAAAGCGGCGATGGGCGATTGGACGGGCGACGCGCCCGGGGTGCGCCGAAAAATCACGGTCGACGATCTGCCGGCGCCGAGCTCGAATATTCTGGCGATTAATCCGCCGCGCGTTGTTCCGCGACCCGGCGGCGCGGAACTGCATGTTCCATCCGGTTTCAAGATCGACATGTACGCAAGCGGCTTTCGCGATCCGCGTTTTCTGCTGGCCGCGCCGAGCGGCGATATTTTTGTTACGGAAAGCCGCGCAAATCAGATCAAAGTTTTGCGCGACACAAAGGACGCGGGTAAACCGGACGTGACCGAGATTTTTGCCGAGCGCGATCTCAACAAACCATTCGGGATGGCCTTTTATCCGCCGGGCGATGATCCGCAGTTTTTATACGTGGCGAATACCGACGGAGTAATTCGCTTTCCGTACCGAAATGGCGATCTCAAAGCGCGCGGCCCGGCAGAAAAGTTGAGCGCGCAACTTTCCGGAGGTGCTGGGTTTCTGCGAAGCGGCGGACATTGGACGCGCGACATCGTTTTTTCTCCGGACGGAAAAAAGATGGACGTCTCAATCGGTTCGCGCTCGAACGATTCAGATGATCCTTCGGAAGCGAATCGCGCGCGTATCTTTGAGTTCAATCCCGACGGTACCGAACAAAAGGTTTACGCATGGGGCATCCGCAACGCGGTTGGGATCGCATTTCGTCCGGGGACAAACGAACTCTGGATGAGCACGAACGAGCGTGACGAACTTGGTGAAGATTTGCCTCCCGATTACATCAGTAGCGTGCGGCGAGACGGGTTCTATGGCTGGCCCTGGTTTTATTTGGGGAACCATGTCGATCCGCGCCATAAAGGGAAACATCCCGATCTTACCGACAAAGTGATCGTGCCGGACGTCCTCGTGCAGGCGCATTCTGCGACGCTCAATCTTTGTTTCTACACTGGCGATCAATTTCCGGCGGAATACAAAGGAGACATATTCGCCGCCTTTCACGGTTCGTGGAACCGAACGAAACGCACCGGTTACAAGATTGTGCGCGTGCCTTTCGATCACGGGACCGGGAAGGCACTGGGCGAATACGAAGACTTTGTCACTGGATTCGTGACCAAGGATGGAAACGTTTGGGGACGCCCTGTTGGTCTCACGATGGCCAAAGACGGCAGTCTCTTGTTTAGCGAAGACGGAAACGGAACAATCTGGCGGGTCAGCTACGCGAAGTGATTAACCGACCTTATGGCCTGGGCGTGCCGGAGATGGCTGGTGGTCGCGAATTCGTTCGTTCCTGATTGGCTTGCGAAAAAAGAAAGAAGAGGGCGAGCAGCCCCGCCACAACCACGACAAAGATGGAAAAGAGACTGATCATGCGAGAGGTGCGGTGCCGTGAGGCGGCTTGTTGCCAGGCAACTCGTTTTTGTCTCAATTCCAGGTCGAGAAGCCGCAGAAGCGCTTCGGGATCCTGTTTGATCGTTTCGGGCTTGTCAGCATCGCCATTCATCGCGGAGAAACCCTGCAGGTAACATGCCGAATAAGCGAAAAATAGCGGCTTACACGCTGCCGATGTTGGTTTTCGTCGCGTTGCTCGTGCTCAACAATTCACTGCGCAAGATCGACCCGCCTTCGCTCAGCTTCGGCGCGGCAGGCAATCGCTTTTGGCTTAGTTCACCTGAATACTGGACGTATCCGTTGCAAACGATCTTGTGCGGCGGGATGATTTGGTGGTTTCGCCGCGAATATCAATGGGCGCGCCTGGCCCGACCGATTTTTGTGATCGCGATTGCGGCGGCGGTCTTTCTAATTTGGATTTCGCCGCAGGCCTTCTTTGGATTTTCAACGCGTCCAATCGGATTCGATCCCGAAGTCTTTTCGGGCCAACCGGCGCTCTATTGGCTGACAGTCAGTTTGCGTTTCCTTCGCCTGGTGGTGGTAGCCCCATTGGTCGAAGAGATTTTCTGGCGAGGATTTTTTCTCCGTTACCTGATCGCGGAAGACTTCGATCGCGTTCCGTTTGGGAAATTTTCCTGGCTATCATTCATTGCCGTGACCGTTCTCTTCGCCTTTTCACATTCCAAAGCGGATTGGGCGGCCGCGCTATGTGCCGGCGCGCTTTATAATCTTGTGGCTTATCGGACAAGAAGCTTGTCATCATGCATTTTCGCGCACGGGCTCACGAATTTGCTCCTTGGATTTTGGATCATGAACACGCGGCAATGGGGGTTCTGGTGACCTCGGTCTATGGCATTGCGGCTGCTGCGTAAGCCTGGGTGCAGGCGACGTTTATCCAAAAAGTATTGATTTGCATGTTTGCCGCTTTTCTGGCGGCCAGTCTTGTGCAATGGGCCAAGGTGTTTGTCGAAGGAGCGGACGACGCCTTAAACAAAGGCTATCAGCACCACGCCGTGATGGGCTCGGGAAAGCCCTAGGCAGCCAAAAGAGGGATTGCTGCACGCTGCGCTGCGCATAACCTGCGTAGTCCAGCATGAAGATCGGCTTCGCCCAGCTCAACCCCATCGTCGGGGACCTGCGCGGCAATTTCGAAAAAATCACGCGTGCCTACGATCGGCTTGTGCGGGCGGGCGCAGATCTGATCCTAACCCCGGAATTGGCCATCACCGGATACCCGCCGCAGGACCTGGTCTTCAAATCGCGATTTGTTCCTGAAACGTTGGCAACGCTTGAAAAACTTCACGCGCGCATTTCGAAGGTGCCGTTGCTGGTGGGATTTGTCGATCGAAACGAAGGACGCGGTAAGCCCTTTCATAATGCCGCTGCCCTGCTCGAGCTCGGCCAACCGATTCGCAAGACCTACAAGTCCCTTCTGCCCACCTACGACGTTTTCGATGAGGACCGCTATTTTGAACCGGGCAGGGGAAGCGAGCCGTTTTCGATTCAGGGCAAAAAGATCGGCGTGACAATCTGCGAAGACATTTGGACGGAACATTATCTTCCGCGCCCGCTTTACGATGTGGAACCGGTCCGCGGCCTGATTGAGAAAGGCGCGGACATCATCGTCAACTTGAGCGCATCTCCCTTCAATTTGCACAAGCCGGCGGTTCGTTACGAAATGGTGGGCGCATTAGCGCGGGCTTATCAGCGGCCCATTTGCTACTGCAACGCCGTCGGCGGTAACGATCAGCTCGTTTTCGACGGAACTTCGATCGCGGTGAATTCTTCTGGCGCGCTGATCGCCCAGCTAAAAAGCTTTTGTGAAGATGAAGCGATTGTCGACACCGAGACAGGATCGACAATCGAATTTCACGAGGGCAAAACAGCCGCGGAGCTTTTCGCCGCACTGTCGCTCGGTCTCCGCGATTACGTGTACAAATGCGGTTTCAAATCGGTTGTGCTCGGGTTGAGCGGCGGAGTTGATTCCGCCGTGGTCGCGGCCGTCGCCGTCGAAGCGCTTGGCGCGGAGAATGTCGTCGGCGTGTCGATGCCGAGCCAGTACTCGTCGCCGGGCAGTATTTCCGATGCGCTCGCGCTCGCGAAGAACCTCGGCATCAAATGCCTCCAAATCCCGATCACGAAATCATTCGAAACATTTAAAGCGCAATTCCAGGAGATTTTCGCGGGCTTGCCGGAAGATACCACCGAGGAAAATATGCAGCCCCGATTGCGCGCCATGACGCTAATGGCGCTCTCGAACAAATTCGGACATTTGCTTTTAACGACCGGAAACAAAAGCGAGCTCGCGGTCGGATACTGCACGATTTACGGAGACATGGCCGGTGGACTCGCGGTGATCAGCGACGTTCCCAAAACGCTTGTCTACGATCTGGCGCGTTGGATTAACTCCGACTACGCATCGCGCGAAGTCATTCCAAGATCGACCATCGACAAGCCGCCCAGCGCGGAGCTGAAGCCGAATCAAACCGACCAGGACACGCTGCCGCCTTACGACATCCTCGACGAAATTCTGCGTCTCTACGTGGAGGAGAACCTGAGCGCACGCGATATTATTGGTCACGGCTTCGACGAGAAGACGGTGCGCTGGGTGCAACGGCGGGTTGACCTAAACGAGTACAAACGTCAGCAGGCCGCGCCCGGTCTGAAAGTAACAGCGCGCGCTTTTGGTGTCGGCCGGCGTATGCCGATTGCGCAGAAGTATATCGACTAAAAGCGTCTTGCCGCTGCGCTATCGAGCGGACTTTTCACCCCAAGTCCCGGTTTATTGAGCACGTGCACAGAAACAAAAGAGCGCTTAAGGCCTGGTTTTGAGTCGAAGCGGCGACGTTGCCATCACGGGCCAGATGGGTGAGAAAATGGGTGACCTCGCTCTCGGCCATCTCGCGAGGATGGCGCTTATGGTGAAACAGGATATAACGACGTATCCAATCTGTGTACGTCTGTTCGGTGCGAATGCTGTAATGTTTCCGCCGGATAACATTCCGGACCTGGTCGAGCAATTTGGGTTTGCCTGGGGGAACAGGCGCGGATAAGTTCGCTGCCATGCCCCCCGATTCTGAACCAACCCTCTTTAAACTCAAGCAGATTAGGCCCCAAAATTACGTGTTTAAACACGCAATAATTGGGCACAATACTCGTTAGATGCTAAAGCGTTCGTTGACTCGATTGCGATTGCTCCGCGGCGCTGGCATACTGCTGGTGGCGCTCGGTATTGTTCATCTGGTCGCGACGCCGCACATTGCTACTTTGGTTCGAGACTCAGCTTCTCCCGCTTCTGCGCGCTGGCTCACGCCGCCAATGCTTCTTAATCACATCTTAGTGGGAGTGCTCCTGATTCCTTTAGGCTATCTCACGACATACGCTGCTCCGCACGCTGTGAGCGGTGCATCTTGGGCGCAGGTTGTCGTGCGGACCACCGCGCTCTCGGTTGCGACCTTGCCGGTCGCTCTCTTCGCGCTGATGGGGACGCGCTACTATTTCGCCGCGCCACTCTTTGTCTTGGGCGCAGCTCTGA
>WNFR01004729.1_pt1 | contig 19881 bp, 23 predicted proteins | sample 5400221 | NCBI WGS metagenome assembly WNFR01 (sample SAMN13153357, study PRJNA577476) | soil metagenome | isolation source: 40 cm soil under Madrone tree | place: USA:California | collected 2016-06-14 | reverse complement strand
CGAAGTTCGCACGATTTCGCGGCGGGCACGGTTGCGAACTTCGGGTTCAAAAGCGGCACTAGAATCATAAAGTTGCTAGTGTCCTTTCGATTCCGAAGTTCGCTCAGAGGCCGCGGCAAATGCTTGCGAACTTCGGAATCGGGACACTAGATGCCGAGCGTGCGGAGGCAACGGGCGGGCGCGGAAAAATGACGAGCAATTTCCGGCGCTCTTTTTCCCTGCGCTGCCGTCGGATCCAACAGGCTTGATCGGTGAATGCCGCCCAAAGTCCGAGAATGCCTGGAACGAGCGTCGGAAAGCCGCCGGAACGCCATGCAGACGCGCGAACCCGGATCGCGCGAGTTCTGGCGCGAGATGGAAAGGAAATGGCTGGAGCTCGCCGACAGCTACCAGCATGCCGCACGGACCGAATCGCTCCTGCATGAGATGCGTCGATTTGGCGAATCATAGAGGGGCGCCGCCACGACCGCGACGCTCGCAGGCGTTGGCGCGCAAAGCATTGTGATTGATCCTCGCCGGCTCCTCACGCATCAGTGAAGGCGATCAAGGAAGTCTCGTAAAATCCCTGGGATTCATGCGCCGATGTCGGACCGATCGCGCTCGATGCGCCAGCGGCGCGGCGGCGGATGATCGAGGTCACGTGTCGCGACTGGAATTTTCAGTCCGAGGGTCAGGTCTTGATGTGAGCAACCCTCGAAGGAGAACACCATGTCGATCAAGCTCACAATCACCGCCGCAGCGATTCTCGCCGTTCTTGCGGGCCCGGCTTTTGCGGGCGACCACGACCTTGAGACCGAGCTGCGGGACAGCGGCCGTTACGTTCCGCAAGCAAACCTGCCGGATGTGAAAATGCCGGGCATGAGCCTGCCGTCCGGCGCCTTCGCGTCAGCCGCCAAAACCGTGCGCATTCGGGCGCCGAAGGCGTTCGCGTCGGCCGCCAGACCCATGCGTATCCAGTCGCCGAGCGCTCTCATCACGACGCCGGCGCCGGCGAATGACTTTCAGCTGCAGGGCCGCTGAGCCACCCCGCGACGGCGTGTCAGCAGCAGGAGCGGCCGGTGCCCCCCGGCCGCTCTTTGCTGGGGGTTGGCGGTCGGTCGGCCATCTCGCCAATGGAGGGAATAAACATCAATGACCGCAGGTCACGTCTCGGGGCACGAAGGAGGAGACTTGCTGTGTGGAATTTTCTCGGCCTGGCCATCATCTGCGCCGCGTTGGTCGTGATCGGCACGCTGCCGAGCAGGGCCCAATATGCAGCGCAGCTTTATCCCTATTGCGCGCTCAGTCCCGCCAGCGGCGCGACCACCTGCTATTACCGCTCGCGAGAGGAGTGCGGCAGCTCCTGCATCAGCAATCCCTGGTACATCGGTCGGGAACGGGCCTGGGCCGCCGTCCATGGCGGACGTCGTCTCGCGCCGCATTATGTCCGCCCATGATGCATTCGCCGTCGCGACGGGAGAGGCGATTGATGCGGTTATTCGTGGTGCCGCTTGTCATGCTGGCGACTTGCGTTGCGCACGCAGAACCGAGCGTGATTTCCGGCATGGGGACCCTGGGCTGCGCCACCCTGACGACGCAAACGCCGCCGGGCAGCGGCTATGGCCAGAACAATCTCACCATGGCCGTGTTCTCGTGGGTCCAGGGCTATCTGTCTGCCTGGAACGTCGTCGGGATCATGCAAAGCGGAAGATTCGCCGACCTGACGAGCATCAGCACCAACGAACAATGGGCCTATATCGTCGGATTCTGCCAGCGCAACCCGGATGGCTTTGTTCTCGACGCCGCGCGGGAAATTCTTGCGACCCGATTGAAAATGGAGACCGGCGCTCCCTTGAACAGGTAGCCCGCGGATATTGCAGATGTGCTTTAGCGTTCGCGGGTGCAGAAGCGACCGGCCGTCGTCGCCCTTTTCTTTGCGGGAATAAAACGCGGGGCGGGCAAGTCCATTCACCGCACCGTATTTCATTGAATCGGACGCCATCGTGCCAAAACATCCTGCGCCAGTCCCGGTCTGGCTCGGCTGCGCCGCGATCGCCTGGCTTGCGTCGGCGGTTCCGGCGAGCACCGGGCCGGCTTGTCCGACCAGCGCGGATCACGTCGTCACGGATCGGCCAGACGTCACCAATTCGAGCCTGGTCGTGCCCACCGGCAGTCTGCAGGCGGAAAACGGCATCGACCTCAGCAGTCGCCGGGGCGCGCGCCTGCTCGACGGCACGAATACGCGGCTCCGGCTTGGCGTTGCATCCTGCCTCGAGTTGTTTGTCGATCTGCCGAGCTACGTCGGCGCCATGCACGGCGGCGCAAGCTCGGGATTCTCGAATCTGGCCCCCGGCGTCAAGTGGCAGCTCGGCCCGTTGCCGGGCGAGGTCAACCTCTCCGCCACGGCCGGCGTCGGGCTGCCGACCGGCGCGACAGCAGTCGCCGGCCGAGGCGTGCGGCCGTATCTGCAATTCCCCTGGTCCCGCGAACTCGGCGCGGGGTGGGGCGTGAGCGGCATGTTTTCGACGTTCTTCGCGCCCTCCGACCCCGACAGCAGGGTCGTCGTCGAGCCCACCTTCGTCATCGAGAAGCAGATCGGGGCGCGTGCCGACATCTTCGTCGAGTACATCGGCGATTTCCGCCGGCACGACGGTCCCGGTCACCTGCTGAATTCCGGTGCCGCATACCGCCTCACCCCGACCCGGCAGATCGATTTCCATGTCGGCTTCGGCCTCAATCGCAATGCACCTGATATGATTTTCGGTCTGGGATATTCCGTCAGGTTCGACAACCTGTTTTAGATCGCCCCGCTACGCTGCGGTTGGCGGAAACGCGCGTGAACGTGAAAGAGCGGCCGGGTGTCCGGCCGCTCTTTCGGGGTTGAAACCGTATCTTGCCGGCGGTCGCGCGCCGCTCAGCGGCCTTGCAGCTGGCGATCGCCGAAGCGGTTGGTCACATAGTCGGTGGGATAGCCCGCGAAGCCTGGACGGGCCCCGCTGATCTGTTCCGGAGCGCCGCGGCTGCCATTGATGATCGAGGCATCGGCGCCCGGCGCCTGCGCATAGGCGCGTTTGGGGAGGGCGTGGCTGCCAGCCAGGGCAGGGCCGGCGAGAACCGCAAGGGCCGCGGCGGCGGTGACGATGAATTTAATCGACATGGCATTTCTCCTTTTGATGTTGCCGACATCAAGACCCGCCACGCCCGACCGCTATTCCGATGCGGTGCTCACCACTGCGTGAGCGGTTGGTGATGGTTCATCGTGCACGGCTGGGCGGACGCGCCGTTTGATTCGCTGCACCAGGTCTCACGGAGAAAGTGACGTACGCCAGGCATGCGGAGTGCGACTTTCAACATACATAATTGCGGGAATTAATTTCATGCGCGTAGAAAAATGGTCTGCTTTTTCACCGATTTTGCCGACGAAAGGTCTGCCGGCATGCGGAGGCATGCGGTTAGAACTGCGTAATAAGTTGGAATTTTTTCCAAGGCGCGTCGAAAAACTGAGAAATGTTATTACCCGCGACACGCGCGCATTTACCAAGGCGCTGTGAATTAGAGATTTAGCGGCGCGTAAAAACTTATTCCAGGTTTTGCATCATTTCTCGCGCAACAAACCGTCAGCAGGAGAAACGAGCGAAACGAATCTTCGTGATTCGCAAGCAGCGCCGTCGGCGTTCAGTCTCCGCGTCGCTCTCGGGGCAAGGCGTTCCCCGAAGAGATGGCACACGGAGGCGACACTCCTTGGGGGGCAACGTGCCCGGCGGAGGCGGCTCCTCGAGAGGCGATCTGGAGGATCACGATGAGAAGCATCAAGAAGGTTTTGCTCATAAGCGCGGCAAGTTTCGTCACCGTCGTGGAGGCGGGAGCGGCCGACCTTCCGGTCAAGGCCAAGCCGGTCGAATACGTCAAGATCTGCTCGGTCTATGGCGACGGCTTCTACTACATCCCGGGCACCAACACCTGTCTCAAGCTCGGCGGCTATCTGCGTGCGGAGGTCGACGTCAATGCGGCCGGCACCTTCACGCCCGCCGTCGGTCCGGGCTCCACCAACAACCGCGACAACGTCAACAATCGCGAGTCACAGACGATGGTCCAGCGCACGCGCATCCTGTGGACGCTCGATACCCGCACGCAGACCGAATATGGCACTCTGCGTTCCTACTCGCGCACGGGCATCCAATGGACCTCGGGCGACAGCGTCAACTCCGGCAGCAATGCGGTCGCTTATATCGATCGCGCCTTCCTGCAATTCGCGGGACTGACGGCAGGCCGGGCGGTGTCGTTCTTCGACATCTACAGCTTCAGCCTGCATTCGTTCCAGACCAACATCATCGGCAGCGATTCCGGCGGCACCGGCATCAATCTTTTCGCCTGGACGCAGGAGCTCGGCGGCGGGCTCTCAGCGTCGATCTCGGCCGAAGAGCATTCCTCCCGCTCCAAGCCGGTCATCAATACGATCGGTACCGCCGGCTTCTTCAACATCAACAACAATGCGGCCGGCGCGCCGGCCAACCTCGGCACCGGCACGTTCACGTCCCAGGCGGGGCAGACGCTGCCCAATCTCGTGGCCAATCTGCGGCTCGACCAGGCCTGGGGTGCGGTGCAGGCGTCGGTCGCCGCCAGCAAGGTCGCGGCCAGCTACTATTCGCTGGACACGTCCGCGGCGGGCGGCGGCGCGGCGCTTGCGCTGGGCGGCGGCGCCGGCGGCTTGCAGCCGTTTGGTCACCCGGACGACAAATGGGGCTTCGCCGGCACCGTCGGCACGGTGATCAACCTGCCATGGGCGCCGGGCGATACCTTCGGGTTGCAGGCGGTCTACGCCCAGGGGGCGTCCGCCTATGTGGGGCAGGGCCAGGGCAGCTTCGTGCTCTATCACGGCAACGACGTCGCGCTCGGCTTCGTCACCGACGCCGTTTATGGGGCGCAGGGCAGCTCGCTCGAGCTCACGACGGGCTGGAGCATCACCGCCGGCGTCCAGCACTACTGGACCCCGAAATGGCGCACGTCGCTCTATGGCGGCTACGAGGCGTTCTCCTATGACGGCGCCGCGTCGTCGACATTGTGCGCAGGACTCGCGCCGGGAGCGGCGGCCGCCCATGCGGGAAATGCGACGAATGCCGGCGGGTTCACGCCCACCAACTGCAGCCCCAACTTCGGCTTCTTCCAGGTCGGCTCGCGCACGGTCTGGAATCCGGTGCCGATGTTGGATCTCGGCGTCGAGGTGATGTACAACAAGGTTCTGACCGGCTTCAGCGGGCCGGTGACTCTCGCCGCAAACGGCACCGTTCCGGCCGGGCCATTCAGCGCCAAAGATCAGGACGTGGTGTCGGCCGTCTTCCGCGTCCAGCGAAACTTCCTGCCATGATCGCCTGATTAGATGCCCTGATCATGCGGTCCTGAACCTCCAGCAGCAGGAAGCAGGGCCCCCGGCGGGAAGGCTTGTCCCATCTTCAACTTCCCCCCGGGGGTCCCTTCACTTCACAGCTTCCATGGCGACGGACTGATCCTCTCCCCGCGCCAGGAAACCGGACGGCATGTGGTCCCCCCGCTGCCGTCCGGCGCTCTATTGCGGGCCCGCGCGTTGCGACGAGGCCATGCCTGAACCGGAGATGCGCGATGCGGATCATTGTGCTTGCCGTGCTGGCGATCGCGCTCGTCATCGTGACTATGCCGGGCCATGCGACAGAAGGGCCGTGGTGCGCGCGGTTCTGGGGCGGCGATGACTATTATGAAAGCTGCAGCCTGCGCAGCTTCGAGATGTGCCTCGGCGAGATTCGCGGAACCGGAGGGAACACGGTTTGCTCGCCCAACCCGCGCTATCGCCACGCATCCGTGGGCTCCGCTCCCCGCCGCAAATATAGCCGCCGCCATCCCACGTGAGGGGCGTTTGGTCGGCGGCGCGTTCCCGGTGGGTCGCGATCCGGAATTCTTTTGTCGTGGCGGCCCATGTCCAGCCGAGCCGCGCCTCCGAGGGACCCTGGTGCTCGCACTATTTTGGAACCGACTATACGGAAAACTGCAGCATGCGCAGTTTCGACATGTGCATCGCCGAAACCCGCGGCGCGGGCGGGACGTTCTGCTCGCCCAATCCGCGCTATCATGCGGTTGCGGTCGCACCCGGTACGCGCCGCCACCAAGGCGCGTCGCCGCATCCGATGTGAGCGCCGTCACGGGGGTGGAGCGTCTGACGCGGCCCTGTCGAGCTCCCGCTTCGATTGCCGGATGGCGCTGTCCGCCGCATCGGCGCGATTGGCCTCGGCCAATGCGAGCCTGCGATATTGCGCCGCGATGGCCCGGTATTCGGCCCGCAGGGCGGCCGTGGCGGCGGTCTCGGCGAGACGCTCGAACTCGACGTCATGGGTGAGGATACGCTTCGCCCGAATCCGTGGATCCGACATGGCCGCCCCCCTTGGCCGCCCCCCGTGAAGCAACCCGTGCGCGCGGAGATCCGCGAGCGGGGATGGCTGGGATCGCTGCCGCGCCGGCGCTCACACCATCGACTCGGCTCATCCACGGTTTATTCCGTCACATGGATGTTGTTTCGCATTGTCTAAGGGCTTTCTGAACGACCCATCTCACAGCTTGGCGATCTTCGGCATCACCTCGGTGCCAAACAGCTCGAGCGAGCGCAGCGCCTCGGCGAGCGACATGGTGCCGAGGAAGAGATAGGTGAGCAGATAGTTGATGCCGAGCTCGGCGCTCTGGCGCTCGATGGCCTCCCACACGGTCTGCGGGCTGCCGGCGATGACCGAGCCATCCGCCACGCCGTCCTCGAAAGTCGCGCCGCGCGGCACGCCGAGACGCGCGTCCGCCGCCCCCACGCCGTGCTTCACGCGCAGCCAGTTGAGGTTGGCGAGATGATATTCCATCGCCGGCTTGGCGAAGCGGCGGGCTTCCGCGTCGGTGTCGGCCACGAAGATGTGGCGCTGCACCCCGATCGCGGCGCCGCCGGAGAATTCCGGCTTCGGGCTCGCCGGCCCGCCGCGGCGCGCGAGCGCTTGCCTGAAGGCGTCGATGTTCTTCTTGGCGAAGCCGGTCGGCCCCAGGCTGAGGAAATGCATGCCGCGCTCGCCGGCCCAGGTCGAGCCGGTCGGGTTCGACGAGCCGTACCAGAAGGCCGGGTGCGGCTGCTGCAGCGGCCGCAGCGCGATCGGCACCTTGTCATAGGAATAGTGCGGGCCCGCATAGGTCAGCATGTCGGTGGTGAGCCCGGCGCTGATGCATTCGAAGGCGTCGATGAAGATGTCGCGCGACTGGTCGTGCTCGACCTTGTGGTATTTGAGCTCGAAGGGCGAGACGCCGCGCCCGACGCCGACCTCGAGCCGCCCATGGCTCAGATGGTCGAGCATGCAGATCTCCTCGATCAGCCGCAGCGGCGAATAGAGCGGCAAGAGGTAGACCAGGGGCCCGAGCCGCATGCGTTTGGTGGCGCGCGCGAGCGCCCCCAGATAGACGCCCGGCACCGGCACCATGTTGAGCGGCGTGGCGTGGTGCTCGGCGACATGCAGGCAGTAGATGCCGGCCGCCTCGGCGGCGGAGGCGAATTGCAGGCGCTCGTCGAAGAGCTGCGCGAGCGGGCGCTCGCCCCACTCGACGTGGTCGAAAAGTCCGACTTTCATGGGTCCCCGGATGTGCTGATGAGGGTTGGCGGATGGGAAGGATCGGGTCCGTAACGTAGCAGATTTCGCTCGCAATGACATCCGAAGCGCGCTCGGGCCTGCGCGGCCGGGCAGACAAACGCCGCAATCGCAACTACCTTACCGCCATGTCGCAAGAAGCCCGAATCAACATTCCCGAATGGTCGGTCTCCGAGCTCTCGGCCGCGCTCAAGCGCACCGTCGAGGACGCCTACGGATTCGTGCGGGTGCGCGGGGAGATTTCCGGCTATCGCGGGCCGCACGCCTCCGGCCATTGCTATTTCGCCCTCAAGGACGAGGGCGCGCGCATCGATGCGGTGATCTGGAAAGGGACCTTCGGGCGCATCCGGTTCAAGCCCGAGGAAGGGCTCGAGGTCATCGCCACCGGCCGGCTCACCACCTATCCGGGCCGCTCGTCCTACCAGATCGTCATCGACAGCCTGGAGCCCGCCGGCGTCGGCGCCCTGATGGCGCTGCTGGAGGAGCGCAAGAAGAAGCTCGCCGCCGAAGGCCTGTTCGACGAGGCGCGCAAGCAGCTCTTGCCCTACCTGCCGGACGTGATCGGCATCGTCACATCGCCGACCGGCGCGGTGATCCGCGACATCCTGCACCGGCTCGCCGACCGCTTTCCGCGCCATGTGCTGGTGTGGCCGGTGCGGGTGCAAGGCGAGGGCTCGGCCGACGAGGTGGCGGCGGCGATCCGCGGCTTCAACGCGCTGCCCGAGGGCGGCGCGATCCCGCGGCCGGACCTCCTGATCGTGGCGCGCGGCGGCGGCTCGATCGAGGACCTGTGGAGTTTCAACGAGGAGATCGTGGTGCGCGCCGCCGCCGACAGCATGATCCCGCTGATCTCGGCCGTGGGCCACGAAACCGACGTGACGCTGATCGATTTCGCCTCCGACCGGCGCGCCCCCACCCCGACCGCGGCGGCGGAAATCGCAGTGCCGGTGAAGAGCGAGCTGATCGCGCGCATCGACGGTCTGGGCCGGCGCGGGCTCGCCTGCTGGACGCGCGCGCAGGAGCATCGGCGCACCGAATTGCGCGCCGCCGCGCGCGCGCTGCCGAGCGCGGAGGCGCTGCTCGCGATCCCGCGCCAGCGGCTCGACGCCTGCGCCGACCGGCTGCCGCGCGCGCTGCGGGCCAACGCGCAGGTCCACCACACCCTGTTGTCGCGCATCGCCGGACGGCTCACCCCGCAGCTCCTGGGCGCGCGCATCGGGCGCGAGAACGAGCGGGTCGCGCGCCTCGCCAACCAGACGGTGAACTGCCTGCGCGTCTGCGTCGAGCGCCGCCGCGACCGCTATACGGCGGCGGCCGGCCGGCTGGCGGCGGCGCTGCGCCACAATGCCGAGGCGCAGCAGGTCCGCATCGCGCGCGGGCGCGAGCGTGTCGCCGTGCTGATGGAGCGCGCCGCGCGCGCGACGCTGACCCTGATCGACCGCCGCGCCGCTCGCGTCGAGCGCGCCGGCCAGCTGCTCGCCGCCTTGTCGTATCAGGGCGTGCTGGCGCGCGGCTTCGCGCTGGTGCGCGGACCGGAAAGCCATCCGTTGCGCGCCGCCGCCGCCGTGGTGGCGGGCATGCGGCTCGACATCGAGTTCCATGACGGCCACGTGGACGCCGTGGCCGGCAACCGCCATGACGCGAAGCCGCCGGCCGATGCGGCCCGGCCGAAGCCCAAGCGCCGTCCGGGCGGCGAGGGGCAGGGCAGCCTGTTCGGGGCGTGACGCCGACGCTTCGGCTCCCCTTTTCGGGCCGGTCCGGCGACGCCACATAACGCCGGCACGCATCGGCATTCGCAACAGGAGCCCCACCATGAAACGCACCGCCTCGGCCGCCTGGAGCGGCGATCTCAAGCAAGGCAAGGGCACGATCTCGACCCAGAGCGGCGTTCTCAAGGACACGCAATATTCCTTTTCGACGCGCTTCGAGAACGGCGTCGGCACCAACCCGGAGGAGCTGATCGCCGGCGCCCATGCGGGCTGCTTCACCATGGCGCTGGCGGCCGCGCTCGGCCGCGCCGGCTTCACGCCGCAGAAGCTCGCCACCAACGCCACCGTCACGCTCGAGCAGGTGTCGGGCAACTGGACGATCACCACCGTCGATCTGCAAACGAGCGCGCGCGTGCCCGGCATCGAGGCCAAGAAATTCGCCGAGATCGCGGCCGACGCCAAGGCGAATTGTCCGGTATCGCGCGTGCTCAACGCCAAGATCTCGCTCGACGCCAAGCTCGAGGGAGCCTGAGACCTAACGGCGCGCCGGCAACCGCAAGAGCTCGTCGAGCTGCGGCCGGGTGAGCTCCTGCGGAATGTATTTGAACGCGATCGCGTCCTGCATGAGCTCCGGCAGGCCGGAGACCTCGTCCAGCTGCAGCATCGATTTCGGATAGAACCGGTCGCGCACCGTCTTCGCCATCGCGGCCGAAATCCCGGCATATTGCGCGAAGGCCGGGATGGCGGCGTCGCCCGCATACATCCAGTCGATGGTCGCGCGGTAGGCGGCGATGAAGCGGGCATAGGTCTCGGGCCGGCGCGCGAGGTCGCCGGCATTCGCGATGGTGACCCGCACCGTCTGGGTGCGGATGCTGGCGAGATCGTTGGCGAGCGCGATCAGGCGGATTTTACCGGCCTCCATGGCATCGAGTCCGAAGGGCGGGGTCGAGAAGCCGATGTCGACCTGTCCCGACATGACTTGCGTGAAGGTCGCCGGCACGCTGCCGGTCGACACCAGCTTCGCGGCGAAGCCATACTGTTTCATGAAGCGCAGCGCCGTGATGTGGGTGCCCGATCCGTTGGTCGAATAGGCCAGCGTCATGGTCGGCGCCACGTCCTTGAAATCCTTCTTGACCGGCGAGTCCGACCTCACGAAATAGTATTCCGCGGTGCCGGTCGCTTCGCCCGCGATGATGCGCACCGGCGCGCCTTTGGCGAAGACGCTGAGCACGCCGAGCGAGCCGGCGGACACGCCGATGTCGACGCTGCCGGAAATCACCGCCTGCTGGGTCTCGCCGCCGCCGGAGGTGTAGACCACCTGCAGCTCCAGCCCGTGCCGCTTGAAGATGCCGGCCGCCTGCCCGAGCTCGGCGATCGACGAATCCCACAAGCCGCGTTGGCCGATCGCCAGCCGGATGAGATCGTCGGCGCGCGCGCTTGCGACGGTCGTCATGGCCGAGAGCACCACGGCGCCAAGAACGCGGCCGGTTCGCTTCATCATGATGTGCCTCCTCGAGGGGTCGTCGCGATGGACCGCCCGTCAGTTCGTTCCCCAGACCTCCTGCGCCAGCTCGACGATCAGGCGCAGCTTGTCCTCCTGCGCGCGCAACGGGATCGGATTGCCCTCGGCGACGCTGGCGAAGCCGCATTGCGGGCTCACCGAGAGACGCGCGATGTCGACGTAGCGGCTCGCCGAATCGATGCGGCGCTTCAGGTCGTCCTTGTGTTCCATCGCGGCCGTCTTGGTGGAAACGAGGCCCAGAACGATGCGCTTGTGGCTCGGGACGTGGCGCAGCGGTGCGAAATCGCCGGCCCGCGGGCTGTCATATTCCAGGAAGAAGAACGGAATGGCGAGGCGGTTGAACAGCCGTTCGGCGACCGCGTCGTAGCTGCCTTCGGCGTGCCAGTGGCCGCCGCGATTGCCGCGGCACAGATGCATGCCGATATGGAGCGAGGCCGGCAGGTCGCGCAGCACGCGGTTGGTCACCGCGATATAGGCGTCGATCAGGCGCGACCAGTCGTCGCCGCGCGCCGCGAGCGCGGCCTGTACGTCCGGGTCGCCGAACTTGGCGAAGGCGGTCTCGTCGATCTGCACATAGGTGCAGCCGGCCGCCGCGAGCGCCTGGAGCTCGGCGCGGAAGGCCGCAACCGTGTCGTTCCAGAATTCCTCGACGTCGTCATAGGCATGCGCCGTGACGGCGGCGTCGCCGCCGCGGAAATGCAGCGCGCAGGGACCGGGAATCGTGAGCTTCGGCATCGCGCGGGTGAGGGCGCGCAGGCGCTTGAAATCGTCGGCATGGATCGGCTGCGTCCATGCGAGCTTGCTCTTGATCACCGCGGTCGGCTGGGCGCCGCGCGCGAGCGATCCGCCGGCCTCTCCGCCGACCGCGTCGGGCACGATGTCGCCCAGGCTGCGGTAGAAATAGCTGTGGTAGGAGCGGCGGCGAAATTCGCCGTCGGTCGCGAGCCCCAGCCCGAGCCGCGCCTGCAGATCGACCGCCGCGGCGATCGCCTGGTCCTCGCAAGCCTGCAATTGCTCGCCGCCGATCTCGCGGCGCTCATATCGGCGCCGCACGTCGAGCAGCGCCGCCGGGCGCAGCAGGCTGCCGATATGCTCCGCGCGGAACGGCGGCCGCAGCGGCGTCACCGCGCGAGCCATTGCGGCACGCGCTTGAGCGCGTCGGCGCGGGCGGCCGGGTTGGTGCCGGTGTGGACCCGGCCGGAATTGTCGGACGAGAAGGCGTAGCCGCTGCGCAGCTGGATCGGCCGGTTCGGGTGGTCGAAATCATGATGGGCGCCGGGATACACCACGATGGAGGTGCCGGCGCTGCGGCCGCGGGCGCCGGTGACCATGCGCTGGCATACTTGCGGCGGACTCCAATCGTCGGCGGCACCGATCAGGATCAGGGTCGGAATGCGGGCGCTCCAGGCCGTGTTGTCGAGCCGGCGGCAGCCCGGATAGAGCGCGACCGCCGAGCGGAAGTCGGCGCTGTCATCCTTGGGGGCGGTGGGAAACCGGCGCACCGCCCACAGCGCGCTGATGCCGCCGGTCGACCAGCCCAGCAGCGCGACCTTGTCGGGTTCGACATAAGGCTGCTTCTGCAGCCAGCGGCGGGCCGTGTTGGCGTCGGCGACGCGCTCGCGGTCGGTGCGTACCGCCCGATTGCGGACGGCGCATTGCGAGCCGAGCCCGCGCGATCCGTAGGAGTCGGGATAGAGCACCACGAAGCCGGCCTTGGTCAGATGCTGGGCCCAGTCGCGATAGCGCAGCGCCACCGCGCCGTTGTTGAAAAGACCGGCGCAGCCATGCAGGCCGACCACCGCCGGGAACGGCCCGGCGCCCTCGGGCCGGAACACGACGGCCTTGAGCGCGCCCTCGTCGCGCGGGATGTCGATCGTCTCGGGGGTGGCGGCCGGCGCGGCACTCGCCGCCGCGACCACGGCCGCCATGGCGAGCGCAACCGAGACACAGATGGCCAGAGCGTTTCGCATGCGGTCCGCGAGTCAGGATGGGGAGTCGAAATCATACCACCAGGAGAAACCGGGAGGGGTGGGCAATTTTCGTCATATCGGATGACGGGTCCGAGGGTTTCGCTGGCCGACGGGAGGCATTATGTTTGCCACGTGCGCCGCGCCCCGGCCCGGCATGAGAGGAATTTGCAGTGCTCAACCGCTTCGATAATCGTTCGGTTCCGGGGGAGGCGGAAGTCCGCTACCTCGACGGTGATTTCCGCGTGCTGCGGCCCGGCGCCTTCGTGCGCTGCGCGATCACCGGGGTGGCGATCCCGCTCGAGGAGCTGAAATACTGGAGCGTCGAGCGTCAGGAGCCCTATGCGGGGCCCGAGGCGGTGTTGCAGCGGCTGTATCCCGGCCGCGCCACCTGACGCCCGGGCCGCGGGCCGGTCAGGCCGCCCGTACCGCGGCAACCAGCCGCCCGATCGAGCCCGCGTCGTCGAACGAAAGCGCAACCGGCAGGCCGGTGGCGCGGCGCGCGAGCGCCGCCAGCGCGGGGTCGCCCTGCATGCGGGCCAGATCCTTTTCCGTCGTCACCAGTGCAAGCCCGCCGCGGTCGGCGCGCGTGATGAGATCATCCTGTTCCGCGGCGGCGAAGCGGTGATGGTCGGGAAAAGCCTGGGTGGCGCGGACCGCGATGCCGGCGCCCCGCAGGGTGGCGAAGAATTTTTCCGGATCGGCGATGCCGGCGAAAGCCAGCGCCGGGCGCGCCGCGAGGGCCGCGACCACGGCGGGGTCGGGCACCAGCCTGCCGGTAAAAACCGGCAGTCCGCGCGCGCGCGCCCCGTCGATCGCGGGCTGCGCCGCCGGGCCCGGCTCGCCCACCACCAGGAGCGCCTGGGCGCGGGCGATCTGCGGTCGCAGGGGCGCCCGCAAGGGTCCGGCCGGAAAGACCTTGCCGTTGCCGAGGCCGCGCCGGCCGTCGACCACGATGAGAGAAAGATCCTTGGCGAGCGCCGGATTCTGAAATCCGTCGTCCATCACGATGAGTTCCGCGCCGGCGGCCTCCGCCGCCCGCGCGCCGGCGGCGCGGTCGCGCGCCACGATGGTGGGCGCGACCCTGGCGAGCAGCAGCGGCTCGTCGCCGACGTCGGCGGCACCGTGCGCCGGCGCGACCGCGACCGGCCCGCCGAGCCGCCCGCCATAGCCGCGGGTCAGGAACATCGGCCGTACGCCGGCGGCCTGCAGCAGGCGCGCGACCGCGATCGCGGTCGGAGTCTTGCCGGCGCCGCCGACCGTCAGGTTGCCGATGCAGATGACCGGGACGCGCGCGCGCTCTCCCGCTTGCATGAGCCGCCGGGCCGCGATGACGCCGTAGAGCGCCCCCAAGGGCGCGAGCAGGCCCGACATCGGCCCGGGCGCGCGCCACCAGAAGGAAGGATCACGCATCGCGCTGTTCGAGACGAATCTGCATCAGATAGGGTTCGAGCGCCGCGGTCGTGCGCTCGAGCGCGCCGCCCAGGAGATCGACCGTTCGCTTGCTGGCCGCCGCCACCCGGGCGCGCTCCTCGCTGTCCGTGAGCCAAGCGCCGATGCGCGCCGTCAGGCGTCCGGCATCCGGCACCATTTCGGCGCCCCGCGCTTCGTCGAGGGCGGCGTAGATGTCGGCGAAGTTCGCCACATGCGGCCCATGCAGGATGGCGGCGCCGAATTTGGCGGGCTCGATCGGGTTCTGTCCGCCATGCGGGATCAGCGAGCCGCCCATGAACACGATCGGCGCGACCCGGTAGACGAGGCCGAGCTCGCCGACCGTGTCGGCGACGTAGATGTCGGTGCCGGCGTGCGGGAGCTGATCGCGCGAGCGCAGCGCCGAGGTGAGGCCCGACGCCGCGATCGCGCTCGCGATGCTCGGCCCGCGCTCGGGATGGCGGGGAACGAGGATCGTCAGCAAGCCGCGGAAGGTCGCTTTGAGCCGCCGTTGCGTGTCGATGACCGCGGCCTCCTCGCCCAGGTGGGTGGAAGCGGCGGCAACCACCGGCCGGCCATCGATCGCCGCGATGAGCCTGGCGAGCTTGCGCTCGTCGGCCGGCAGCGGCGGCACATCGAGCTTGAGGTTGCCGGTGGTGGTGACGCGCGGCGCGCCGAGCGCGCCGAAGCGCGCGGCGTCGGCGGCGGTCCGCACCAGGCAAAGATCGAGACGCCGAAGCAGGGCCTCGATGGTGCCGGGAAAATGGCGCCAGCGCTCGAACGAGCGCGCCGAGAGCCGGCCGTTGACGACGATCAACGGGATGCGGCGTCGCGCGCAGCCCATGATGGTGTTCGGCCACAGGTCGGATTCGACCAGCAGTGCGAGACTCGGCCGCCAATGGTCGAGGAATTTCGCCACGAAGGCGGGCGCGTCGAGCGGCACGAACTGATGGATGACGTCGGGCGGAAGCCGCTTTTCGGCGAGCGCCGCCGAGGTGACGGTTCCGGTCGTGACCAAAACGTTGAAGGCGCGCGCCCTTATGCGCGCGATCAGCGGCATGGCGGCCACCAGCTCGCCGACGCTCGCCCCATGGACCCACACCAGCACGCCCGCCGGCCGCGCCATGGCGGCCTCGCCGCGCCGTTCCGCCATCCGTTGCGGATGCTCCTTGCCGCGACGCAGACGACGGTTGAGCAGCGGTTGGACGAGCGGCGTCGCCGCCGCCGTCAGCAGCGCATAGGCGCGAAGCGTCAGCGGCAGGCGCTCAGGCAACGCTCGTCTCTCCCGGCCTGCCATCGGCGAGCTCAAGGGCGCGTGCGCTCACCCGGTTGAGGCCGGCCTCGAGTGCCTGGCGGCTGGCTTCGAGCGTAGCACCATCGGGGTCGGAAGGCACCGTGATGGGATCACCCGCCACCATGGCGAGCCGGCTGAACGGAAGATTGATCGCGGTGCGATCCCAATTGTCGAGCACCTTGCGCCGGCTGGTGGCGACCGCCACCGGGAGAATCGGACGGCCCGAAAGCTGGGCGAGCTTGACGATGCCGATGCCGGCGACGCGCGCGACCTTGGGCACGTCGGCGGTGAGCGCGACGCTGCATCCTTCCTCCAGCGTCGCGAGCATGCCCTGGAAGGCGCCGACGCCGCCCTTGAGATCGAAGCGGCCGCCGGTGTCGCCCGAGCCCCGGATGGTGCCGACGCCGAGCCGCGCCGCCGCGATCGCGTTGATCTCGCCGTCGCGGTGGCGCGAGACCAGCACCTTGGCGGGATGGCCGCGGCGGATGAAGGGCACCATGAAATGCTGGCCGTGCCACATCGCGATGATGACCGGCATCTGCGGAACGATCCGCTCATAGATGTCGGCGGGCTCGAGCACGGTCCGGCTGGTGTTCCACACGAAGCGCAGGTATTCGGCCGCCACGACGCCGACCGTCGTCTGCACCAGGCGGGAACGCGCGAAACGCTTCAGGAACGCCATTGCGTTCGACCGTCAGCGCTTGTGCCGACGGGCGGCTTCGTCCGGATCGAGCAGCCGATGCAGGTGGACGATGAAGTAGCGCATATGGGCGTTGTCGACGCTGCCCTGCGCCTTCGCCTTCCAGGCCGCATAGGCCGACGCATAATTCGGATAGATGCCCACGATATCCAGCTTGTCGAGGTCCCTGAATTCCACGCCGTCGAGATCGGTCAGCTCGCCGCCGAACACCAGATGAGGAAGCTGCTTTTGCTCGGGAGCCCTGTCGCTCGACATCGGGTTGCCCTTGGTTTCATGCGGCCGCGGTTCCTCAGCGGAACGCGAGCCGACCGTCGCGCATCAATTCACGCAGCGTCTGATGGCGCGCGCGCCCGGCGGCGAAAAGGGCGTCGTGCGTCGGCACGGGCCGATTGTAGGTCAAGACATCCCCCGCCAGCGTGCTCAGCGCGCCGTGCGCTTCGTGCACCAAAAGATCGGCCGCCGCAAGGTCCCAGTCGTGGCTGTTGGTTCCCGTGAAGGCGACGTCGAGCCGGCCCTGCGCCACCCAGGCGAGACGCAGCGCCAGCGAATGGACCTTCGGCGCGGCGACCAGCGTCGGTTCGGTCGCCGAGAGCCCATCGATATACCGCTTGGGTCCGGCAACGCGCGCGCCCGCGAGTGACGCGCCGTCACTCGCCATCATCGGACGATCATTGCAGGTCGCGCCGCCGCCGGCGCTCGCGAGGTAGAGATCGCCGGCCACCGGCGCAAAGATCGCCGCCAGGATCGGGCGTCCCGCTTCCGCGAGCGCGACCGAGATCGACCAGTCGGGCAGGCCGGCCAGGAAGGCGCGGGTTCCGTCGATCGGGTCGACGATCCACACCTGCCGGGCGGTCAGGCGGGCGGGGTCGTCCTCGGTCTCCTCCGACAGCCACCCGCACGCGAGCCCGGCCGCCTCGAGGCGCTCCCTGAGCAGCGCGTCGACCGCGATGTCGGCTTCGGAGACCGGCGAGTTGCCGCTCTTGAACCAGCTCCTGACCGGCACCTTGAAAGATTTGAGCGCCAGAGCGCCCGCTTCGCGCACCGCCGCGGCGAGATGCCGGGCGAGCGCCGCGCGGTCGAGGGCGTCAGAGGCCCGCAACGGTCAGGCCCTCCAGCCGCACCGTCGGCGCGTTGGTGCCGTAGCGGAAGACCAGATCATTCGCCGGCGTCAGGGTGCGGAAAATCTCGTTGAGATGTCCCGCGATGGTCATCTCGCTGACCGGGTAGCTGCGCTCGCCATTCTCGATCCAGAATCCGGACGCGCCGCGGCTGTAGTCGCCCGTGACCATGTTGGCCCCCATCCCGATCAGGTCGGTCACGTAGAAGCCGTCCGCGATGTCGGCGATCAACGCGTCCGCGCTCACGGCGCCGGGCTCGAGATGGAGATTGGACGCGCCGGGCGAGGGTGTCGAGGAGACGCCGCGCCGGGCATGGCCGGTGGTCGCGAGGCCGAGCTCGCGCGCGGTGGCGCAATCGAGGATCCACGAGGCGAGCACGCCGTCGCGCACGAGCGCGCGGCGCTCGCCCGCCACGCCCTCGCCGTCGAAGGGATGCGAGCGCAGGCCGCGCCGCCGCAGCGGATCGTCGACGATCGCGATGCCGGGCGCGAACAGCCGCTCGCCCATGCGGTCCTTGAGGAAGCTGGTCTTGCGCGCGATCGCGCCGCCGTTGATGGCGGAGGCGAGATGGCCGACGAGCGAGCCGGAGATGCGCGGGTCGAAGACGACCGGCACGCGCCGGGTCGTCACCTTGCGCGGATTGAGCCGGCGCACGGCGCGCTCGCCGGCCGAGCGGCCGATCAGCTCCGGCGCCGTGAGGTCGGCGGCATGGATCGCCGAGGAGAAATCGTAATCCTGCTCCATGCCGGTGCCTTCGCCGGCGATCGCCTGCATCGACACGCCATGGCGCGAGCCGAGATAGGAGCCCTTGAAGCCGCCGCTGGTCACCAGCACCATGCCGCCGATGCCCGCCGACGCGGAAGCGCCGCCCGACTTGCTCACGCCCTTGACGGCGAGCGCCGCGGCCTCGGCGGCGCGCGCCATCGTCTCGAGCTGCGTGACGGATGGGAGCTCGGGATCGAGCAGATCGAGATCCGGAATCTGCTTGGCGAGCCGGTCCGGCTCGGCGAGACCGGCGAACTTGTCCTCCGGCGCGACGCGCGCCATGGCGACCGCGCGTTCGGCCAGCTCGTCGAGATTGCCGGTGAGATCGTTGGTCGATACCACGGCCTGGCGACGGCCCACGAAGGCGCGCAGCCCCATATTGTCGCCTTCCGAGCGCTCGGAGGCTTCGACCGTGCCGTCGCGGACCTCGACCGACAGCGACATCCCGCGCTCGGCGACCGCATCGGCGGCGTCGGCGCCGGCGCGGCGCGCGGCGGCGACCAGCCGCTCCGCCAGGGTCGTCAGCGTGGATTGGTCAAGGAGGGAATTCATCGGTTCATGAATCGTTTAGGCGGGGTGGGGGGCGCTGGCAAGATGAAGCTGCCGGTGAGGCACAAATGGGATGAGGGGCCGGCCCGGACAAGGTTTTGGCCCGATTTTGCCGCTCCGGCGGGAGCCGGCGAGGTGCGGCAACGGCTCGTCAATCATGTGGCGGGAATGCAAGGCGCAAACCCGCGATTAACCAGGCATTTTAAGCCGATTCCGAGGCCTCGCGGCTAAGCTCCGTCACAACGATCGGGCCATCAGAGCCCGACGGCAGGGACCTCGAATTCGGTGAGGCGTCGAATGAGTAGCGGCAGGGCCATGCCCGCCGGGTCGAGCCGCGCCATGCGGCTCGACCCGGCCGCGCTGCCCGTCAGCTTCGCGGCCAGCGATGCCCGGGCCGACGAGCGGTTGCGGCACATCGAGCTCGGCCGCGAGCGCGTGGTCGTGCGGCGGGCGGTGCGCGGCATCCAGATGCGCCTGTCGCTCAAGGTCGCCGAGTTTCTCGGGGTGGCGATCCGCGTGATCCCACCCGACGAGCACCAGCAGGGCGCGGTCGCCATCTTCCTCGAACATCGCGATCAGGGCCTCTCGGTGCCGCTGTTCGTCGCTGCCGACGGGGGCGCCGACGTGACGGCGGAATGGCAGCGCTGGGCGCGCGTGCTCGGCTTGCCGCTGCTGATCCCGGATGGCGAAGGCTTTCGCGAGCCGTTCGAGCGCATCGGCGCGGTGCGGGTCCATGCGCCGACGCCGCGCCGCCGGTCGCGCAGCATCCTGTGGCGTCGCCGGCCCTCGATCCTGCGGCGTCGCAAGCCCGGCCGCGCCCAGCGGGATTCGCAGGTCCATCGCGGCGAGCGCGAGATCATCGCGCGCAATTGAGCGCGCCCGTTTCAAGCCGAATATCGGACGTCAAAAGATGTGCTTGGCCGCAGCGTCGAGCACGAGCCCGGCGAACAGGAGCAAGCCGGCATCGCGGTTCGACTTGAACACCGCCAGACAGCGATCGGGATCGGCGATGTCGAGGCGCGCGACCTGCCAGGCGAGATGGGCCGCGAAGGCGAGCAGGCCGACCCAGAACAAAATCCCGGCGCCCGCCGAGGCGCCCGCGCCGCCGATCAACGCCACCGCCAGCGCGTAGAACAGCGACAGCATCGGCTTGGTGCGGGGGCCGAACAGCAGCGCGGTCGACTTCACGCCGACGAGCGCGTCGTCCTCG
>WNFR01002786.1_pt1 | contig 19881 bp, 28 predicted proteins | sample 5400221 | NCBI WGS metagenome assembly WNFR01 (sample SAMN13153357, study PRJNA577476) | soil metagenome | isolation source: 40 cm soil under Madrone tree | place: USA:California | collected 2016-06-14 | reverse complement strand
TCCTTCACGTTGGAAATGAGACCGTGAATGCCGGCGTTGGTCACAACGCGGTCGCCGGTCTTTAGGCTCGCAACCAATTTCTTTTGTTCATCCTGCCGCTTCTTCTGCGGCCGGATCATCACAAAATACATGATGATGAAAATGAAAATGAGCGGCACAAAAAAACCGATCCCGCCGGTCGGACTGGTGGAAGGAGCGGCGCTTTGTGCCTGAGCCAGGAACATGTGGAGCATATCAAGAATTGGAGAGCGCACCTTAAGCGTGAAAGCGCTCGCCGCAATTGTCATTTCGAGTGGAGTCGCCTGCCAAGCCGTAGCTTTATGCGAAGGTCTGGAGAAATCTCTTGATGTCCAACCGCAAGATCGACATCGCGCGTTTTGTAGTTGGAAACAAAGCGTTTTCGAAATTCGTCGAACGTTCCATCGTCGATCTTCTCGCGCGCACGCCGCATCAGATCGAGATAAAAATGCAAATTGTGCAACGCGATCAGGCGGAGCCCAAGAATTTCTTCCGCTTTAATAAGATGCCGGATGTAACCACGAGAAAACTCGCGACACGCATAGCAGCCGCAATTTTCTTCGATTGGCCATTTATCGAGTGCGAACTCGGCATTTTTTAAATTGACTGTGCCTGTGGCGGTGAACGCCGTTCCATTGCGCGCCAGGCGCGTCGGCAAGACGCAATCGAACATGTCCATGCCTCGTGCGATCATTTCCAGTAGCTGCGGCGGCGTGCCCAGTCCCATCGCGTAACGCGGCTTGTTTTTGGGCAAATACGGCTCAGCCGATTCCACGGCCCGCATCATTTCCTGTTCCAGCTCGCCCACGCTGACTCCGCCAATCGCGTAGCCCTCGAAATCAAGATCGATAATCGCCTGCGCGCTCGATTTGCGCAGGTCGTCGAATGTCGCGCCCTGGACGATGCCAAAAAGCAGTTGGCCCTCGATTGCGGATTGCGGATTGCCGATTGCGGATTGTTCAGACTCTGTCGTTGGATGTTGGATGTTGGGCGTTGGGCGTTGGGCGTTTTCTTCCGCCCATTTCTTGCATCGCTTTGCCCAGCGCGTCGTCATCTCCGCGCTCTGCGCTGCATAATCGTAATCGCAGGGATACGGCGCGCATTCATCTAAGGTCATCGCGATGTCGCTGCCGAGCGCTGCTTGGATTTCCATCGCAATCTCCGGCGAAATAAAGGCCGGTGTTCCATCGACATGATTTTGAAACTCGACGCCTTCTTCGGAAATCTTGCGCAATTTCGCCAATGAAAAAATCTGGTAACCGCCGCTATCGGTCAGGATCGGTCCATCCCAATTCATAAATTTGTGCAGCCCGCCGAAGTGCCGGATGACTTCGACGCCCGGTCTGACGAACAAATGATAGGTATTCCCGAGAACGATCTGCGCATCCAACTCACGCAGCTCGCGCGGACTCACTGCTTTCACGCTGCCTTGCGTCCCTACTGGGATAAAGGCTGGCGTGTCGACGATGCCATGCGCCGTCGTTAGCCGGGCGCGCCGCGCCTTCGATTGTGGATCTTCTGCGAGAAGTTCAAACATCGGGCAAGACGTTCGTGATTCGCGAAACTGTCGCAAGCGGATTCCGCTCCGGGTAGCGTACGCGTCTCGCGTGTATGGTTTCGGCGTCGCGCCGAAACGAACTTTCATTGTGAGCTCGCTGAAACAATTCGCGAACGAATTGACAGAAAAGTTCGCGATTGCGAGAGGCCATCGCCAGATCACGCGGGCCGCGGAATTTTCCCTCTATGTTTCGCATTCACCGCACAGGCGCGTGAGAGTTTATTACGCGGCCTGAGCGGGTTTTTTGTCGCCCGGACTTCACGGTTTCGGGCGGCGCTTTATTTTTAAAAATGCCTACGATTAATCAGCTCATTCGGAAAGGACGCCAGAAGGTGTCGGTGAAATCGAAGTCGCCGGCGCTGAGCAATTGTCCGCAGCGACGCGGTGTGTGCGTGCAGGTGATGACGCGGACGCCGAAGAAGCCGAATTCTGCCCTGCGCAAAGTGGCCAAGGTGCGCTTGACGAATGGCCAGGAAGTGATTGCCTACATTCCAGGCGAGGGACACAATTTGCAGGAGCACTCTATCGTGCTCGTGCGCGGCGGACGCGTGAAAGATTTACCAGGCGTGCGCTATCACATTGTGCGCGGAACGCTCGACAGCCTTGGCGTCGATGGACGCCGCCGCAGCCGTTCCAAGTATGGAGCGAAGCGGCCGAAAGGTGGCGGCGGTGGAGGGGCTGGCGCGGCGAAGGAGGCTGCGCCGAAAGCGGCAGCGAAGGAAAGCGCGGCCGAAAAGAAATAATTTTGGATAGAAAGATCGACAATGTCGCGACGACGGAAAGTTTACAAAAAAGAGGCGCGCGTCGATTCCCGATATGGGAGTCCGGCGGTGGCGCGTCTCATTACGACCGTGATGAAGCGAGGCAAGAAATCGCTCGCGGAACGGATCGTTTATACCGCGATTGATAAATCGCGCGAAGGTTCTGATTCGGTCGATCCACTGGAGGTTGTAAACAAGGCGGTCGAGAACGTTCGTCCACGACTGGAAGTAAAGTCGCGTCGCGTCGGTGGCGCGACTTATCAAGTGCCGATGGAAGTGACGCCCGCGCGTCAAATTTCCCTCGCCACCCGGTGGATCGTCCAATACGCGGACAATCGTAAAGGAATGCGAATGGCGGACGCGCTGGCGCAGGAAATCAAGGACGCCGCGGCCGGCCAGGGCAACGCGATCAAGAAACGCGAAGACACACACAAAATGGCGCAAGCGAATCGCGCGTTTGCGCATTTCCGCTGGTGACAATTATGCCCGCGACGCTCGAACAAAAACAAGCTCCGGCGAAGAATCCGAACTCGCCGAATCGCAAATTTCCGCTCGAGCGAACGCGGAACATCGGCATCGCCGCGCACATCGATGCCGGCAAAACGACGCTCACGGAGCGCGTTCTGTTTTACACTGGCATGATCCATAAGATCGGCGAAGTGCACGAAGGCACGACCGTGACGGACTGGATGGAACAGGAGCGCGAGCGCGGCATTACGATCACGTCAGCGGCGACGACATGCGCGTGGACGCAGCGCCAGGAGCCTGGCGTTTACAAAATTTTCGAAGGAATCAAGCAGCGCATCAACATCATCGATACGCCGGGCCACGTTGATTTCACCGCTGAGGTAGAACGCTCGCTCCGCGTCCTCGATGGCGCTATCGCCGTTTTCGACGCTGTGGCCGGCGTGCAGCCGCAATCGGAAACGGTTTGGCGGCAGGCGACGAAATACAATGTCCCGTGCATCGCGTTCATTAACAAAATGGATCGCGTCGGCGCTGACTTTAAGATGTCGATCAACAGCATGCGCCAAAAACTTGGCGCGAACGCCTGGCCGGTTTTGCTGCCGCTCGGTAAAGAAGATCAGTTCAAAGGCCAGATCGACGTCATTAATAAGAAGGCGGTCGTTTATTCCGACAGCGATCAGCTTGGGTCCACATATGAACTTGCCGATGTTCCAAAGGAGTATGTCGATCTTGTTGAGAAAGCCTACGCCGACCTCGTCGAACAAATCTCAAATCTCGACGACGAAGTTGCAGAGGCTGTTCTCGATGAGAAGCCGGTCCCGCCCGAGTTGCTGAAAGCGGGCATTCGGCGCCAGACCATCGCCAATAAATTTGTGCCGGTCGTTGCCGGTTCAGCACTCAAGAATAAGGGCGTGCAGTACCTGGTCGATGCCGTGGTCGATTATCTGCCGAGCCCGCTCGACATTCCACCGGCCAAAGGCATGGAGCCCGACACGCACGAGCCGATGGAGGCGCCGACCGACGACAACGCGCCGTTCTGCTCTCTCGCATTCAAATTGTGGAGCGATCCGTTTGTCGGCAAGCTTGTTTTCTTCCGCGTTTATTCCGGCACACTCTCGAAAGGCGACACGGTTTACAATCCGCGCACGAACAAGCGCGAACGCATTTCGCGTTTAATCCAGATTCAGGCGGACAAACGCGAAGACATCGAGACATGTTACTCGGGCGATATCGCTGCCATTGTCGGAATTAAAAATATCACCACTGGCGACACTCTTTGCGACGAAGACCATCCGATCCTGCTCGAGCCGCCGACGTTTCCTGATCCCGTCATTTCAATGGCGATCGAGCCAAAGACAAAATTGGATCAGGAAAAAATGGGCATCGCCCTGCAGCGGTTGTCTGAAGAAGATCCGACGTTCAAGGTTTACACGCACGAAGACACCGGCCAGACCATCATCGCCGGAATGGGCGAACTGCATTTGGAAATCATTCGCGACCGCATGTTCCGCGAATTCAAAGTGGACGCTAACGCGGGCAAACCCCAGATCGCGTATCGCGAAACAATCACGAGCAGCGCGCACGGCGTTGGCAAGTTGATCAAACAATCAGGTGGCCGCGGTCAGTACGGACACGTCGAAGTTGATGTGCGGCCCGCCGATCGCAGCAAAGGCCTCATCGTCGAGAACAAGATCGTCGGCGGCGTTATTCCCCGCGAATACATTCCAGCGGTCAAGAAGGGCATCCAAGAAGCAGTGCTCAACGGCGTCCTTGGCGGTTATCCCGTTGTCGATGTTGAGGTGGACATCGTTTACGGAAGTTTCCACGAAGTCGATTCCAGCGAGCTGGCGTTCAAACTGGCGGCGATCTTTGCGATGAAGGATGGCTTTAAGCAGGGCAAACCGATTTTGCTCGAGCCGATCATGAAAGTCGAAAACATCACGCCAGAGGAATTTCAGGGGGACATTTGCGGCGATTTAAGCCGGCGTCGCGGCAGCATCAACAGCATAGAGACGCGGGGTAATCTGGCGATCATTCACGCGGAGGTTCCGCTGGCCGAACTGTTTGGTTACGCGACTGCGATTCGTTCGCTTTCGAAAGGCCGATCGAGTTATTCGATGGAGCCGTCACATTTCCAACCGGTGCCGCCAAACCTGGTCCCGGCAATTCTCGACCAAAAGGAGGCGAAATGAGCAATGGACAGCGCATTCGGATTCGCCTGAAGGCGTTCGATCATCGCATGCTCGATCAATCCGCCGTCGAGATTGTGGATACGGCCAAGCGCACCGGCGCACGAGTGGCCGGGCCAATTCCTCTGCCGACATTAATCGAAAAGTTTACGGTCAACCGTTCCCCGCATGTTGATAAAAAATCGATGGAACAATTTGAAATTCGCACCCATAAACGACTGCTCGACATCATTGAGCCGACCGCAAAAACGGTGGATGAATTAAAAAAACTAAATTTGCCTGCGGGCGTTGACATTACGATTAAGATTTAAGCGGAGGCGCTTCTGAAAAGTTTACACACGCACGATCATGAGCATCGGACTTCTTGGACGAAAAATCGGCATGACCAGCGTTTACGACGCCAGGGGCCGGCACTGTCCTGTGACCGTGATCGCAGCGGGCGATAACGTTTTCCTGCGACGCATAACGACCGAAAATGACGGCTATTCTGCCGTGCAAGTCGGGTTCGATTCCCAGAAAGAATCGCGGGTAACGAAACAACTGCTGGGCGAATTCAAAAAGGCCGGAGTCGAGCCGAAAAGATTCGTGCGCGAGTTTCGGCTCGATGCTGATTTACCGGATGGCGCGATCAATTTAAGCCTTACGCAATTTCAGGCCGGCGATTACGTCGATGTAATCGGGCGGTCGAAAGGCAAGGGATTTCAAGGCGTGATGAAGAAACACAACTTCCACGGGCAAGGCGCGGCCCACGGCTCGAAAACGCACCGGCGCATCGGGGCAGTCGGCAATCGTTCCACGCCAGGGCGGATTTGGAAAAACCAGGGCATGCCAGGGCATCTGGGAGATGAACGCGTGACCGTGCAAAATCTTCAGGTCATGCAGGTGCGCGAAACCGAAAAGGTGATTTTGATTAGCGGTGCGGTGCCGGGAGCAAATGGAAGTTATGTTGTGATTCGCCCGGCGATCAAGAAACCGGCGGCGGCGGCAGCAAAGCCAGAAGCGGCGAAGAAGCCGGAGCCGGCAAAGAAGCCCGAGGCGACAACGAAACCGGAAGCCGCGAAGAAATCGGACGCGACGACGGAAGCGGAGGCGGCGACAAAATGAGTGCGAAGGTTTTAACCAAAGCTGCGGCCAAAGAAGCCAAGATCGACATGATCGAGGACGGGCATGGTACGCAAGCTGTTCACGATCTCGTTACTGCAATGCGCGCCGCGCGGCGTTCCGGTTCGGCCAACACGAAAACGAAAGCCGAAGTGGATCTGTCCGGTGCGAAGCCATGGCGGCAAAAAGGGACCGGCCGCGCCCGGGCGGGTTATAAATCGTCGCCGATTTGGCGTGGCGGTGGTGTCGTTTTCGGACCAAAGCCGCGTGATTATTCCAAAAAAGTTTCAAAATCCGTGCGGCGACTTGCTTTTAGAAAAGCGCTGACGGAGCGAATCAACGCCGGCGATGTTTTGACCGTGGATAAATTCGTGGTGCCGGAATTGAAGACGAAATCGTTCCTGGCGTTGCTGAAAAAACAGACCGATGCGCGGAAAGTTTTGCTGATCTCCGACGCATTCGATCAAACCACGTTCAAATCGGCGCGGAACGTCAAACCGGTGAAGCTGGCGACTGCTTCTGATGTAAACATCGAACAGTTGCTGGCGTTCGAGAAAATTCTCGTTACGCACAAGGCGCTGGAAAAATTAGCTGAGAGGACCCGTCCACATTCCACCAACGGTGGCCGGACTGCGGCGTGATAAAATGAACGAGCCACACGAGATCATTCAAACCGCATCGTTGACTGAGAAATCAACGCTGATGAGCGAGAAGCAGAATAAGTATGTCTTCCGCGTCAGTCCGCGCGCGAACAAGATTCAGATCAAAAACGCCATTGAACGGTTGTTTCAAAAGAAAGTAGTCGACGTGAACACCTGCAATTATGCTGGCAAAGAGAAACGCGTGCGAGGCCCACTGGGACGACGGCCGCACTGGAAGAAAGCGATCGTGACCTTAAAGGAAGGCGAGAAAATCGACCTCGTCTAAAAAATCCGAATATCGAAAATCCGAAACAAACACGAATGAGCAAAACTCAGAATTCAAAACTGATTGCGCGAGACGCCACGTTCGTTTCGGACATTTCACTTTTTGAAATCGTTTCGAATTTCGGAATCCGAATTTCGAATTTTTAACGGTTATGGCTCTCAAACATTATCGCCCACTAACGCCGACGCTGCGGTTCAAGTCGTTGCCGAGCTTCGATGAAATCACGAAGTGGCGCCCAACGAAGAGCCTCCTCGAGCCAAAAAAAAGAAGCGGCGGCCGTAACAATTTTGGGCGGCTCACATCGCGGCACATCGGCGGTGGTCACAAACAAAAATATCGCAAGGTCGATTTCGTACGGCGCAAGCGCGGAGTCGTCGCCGAAGTGGTGGGGATCGAGTACGATCCGAACCGTTCTGCGCGCATCGCTCTCATCAAATACTCGGATGGCGAGCTGAGTTACATTCTCGCGCCCGACGGACTCCGCGTTGGATCGACAGTTGCGGCCGGCGACGATGTCGCGCCCGATCTGGGGAACGCGCTGCCGCTTCGCGCGATTCCGCTCGGCACAAACATTCACAATATCGAGCTGACGCCGGGCCGCGGCGGTCAGGTTGCGCGCAGCGCCGGACAACAGGCAACGCTGAGCAACCTCGAAGGCGGTTATGCGCTGGTGAAAATGCCCTCCGGAGAAATTCGCCGCATTCACGAACACTGCTTCGCAACGATTGGGCAGGTGGGAAATGTCGATCATATGAATGTGTCCAGCGGCAAAGCCGGGCGGTCGCGTTGGCGTGGGCGGCGTCCGCACGTGCGCGGTATGGCGATGAATCCCATCGATCATCCGATGGGCGGTGGGCAGGGGAAATCAAAAGGTGGCGGCGGCCGGCATCACCCGGTGAGTCCATGGGGGCAACTTGCGAAAGGATTTAAGACACGCAGCAAACACAAGCCGAGCGATCGTTTTATTTTGGAACGGAGGAAATCAAAGAAGAAATCGTGATGCTTCGGAGGGCGGAGCTCTGCCCTCGATAAATTGACTTGAAAATTATGGCTAGATCGTTAAAGAAAGGACCTTTCGTCGAGTCGCATCTTCTGGAGAAGATCGACAAGATGAATAGCGCGGGCGCAAAAAAACCGATCAAAACCTGGTCGCGGCGTTCAATGGTGACGCCGGATTTTGTCGGCCACACGTTTTTGGTGCACAACGGAAAGACCTTCCAGTCCGTTTTCATCACCGAGAACATGGTAGGCCACAAGCTCGGTGAATTTTCGCCCACGCGCGTGTTTAAGAAGCACGGTTCGCACACGGCGAAGGTGGCCAAATAATGTGAATTTTCGATTTTCGATTTTCGATTTTCGATTGCCCAAGGAGGCAATTGGTCGGGGATTGATGATCATGTTTTTAGGGCTGGTGTCGGCTGGAGGGCTGGCGGCAGGGGGAAATAGTTCTTTGTCAGAATCCAAGATGGAAAACGCAGAACACGCGGCAACAGCGGACGCATTGCTCGATCAGAACGAGCAGTTGCGAAGGCAATTGTCGATCGAGCAGGAATCGCTCAAGACGTTGACGAGCAGTCTTGCCGAATCCAACGCAGAAGCGGAATTGTTTCGCCGCAAGTATTCCGATTTGGAATTGCGTATGGAAGCGCTGGGTCTGGCTTCAGCGAACAAGGATCGCGCCAAGCTGGAGCAGCGTTTGCTGGCGGCGGTGAGCGATCTTCAGCTGGCGCAAAAGGAGCGCGATGAGTATCGCGATCAGATGCTGCGGCTGAACGAGGCGATGTTGCGTTACCTGCAAACGTCGCAGGGTGGCGATGCCCAGGCGCGGATGGATGTGGAAACGCAATTGCGCAGCACAAACGATCTCGTGACAAGATCGGCCAGCGCGCCGGATGTTCCGCAGCCGAGCTTGATGGATGGGAGTGTGATCAGCGTCAAGGACGAATGGTCGTTCGTGGTCGGCAACCTTGGCGAAAAACAAGGTGTGAAAATTGGTATGCCAATGCGCGTAATGCGCGACGACCGGAAGATCGCGACATTGCGGGTGGTCGATGTGCGTCAGAAAATTTGCGGCGCTGTGATTCAAGAAATGGATTCGGCGAAGGAAAAAATAAGAGTAGGGGATCGCCTCCAGGTGGATGCGCAACCCAGTGTGAGCTTAAAATAAATGGAAGTAAGATCGATATATAAGTATGCGCGGATTTCGCCGTTCAAGGTGCGCGAAGTCACGCGTGAGATCCAGGGTTTGCCGGTTTCGGCTGCGCTGGACGTGCTCGCGTTCACGCCGAAGAAAGCCGCGTTTCTGATTGGCAAAACGCTGAAGAGCGCAATCGCCAACGCGGAGAACAACGCCAACCTGAAACCGGACGGGTTGGTGGTGAAGGAAGCGATTGTCGGCGAAGGCCCAACGTTGAAGCGAATCATGCCGCGCGCTCGCGGCAGCGCCAGCCGGATTTTGAAGCGCACCAGTCACATTCGCATCGTGCTAAGCGATGAAATCGAAGTTGAAACGCGGGAAACGAGGAAAAAGAAACGAGAACAGGAAAAGAAGGAGTCGCGAAAGCCGGCAACAACCGGGGAATCAGGCGAAAAGCCGACAAGCGTGACGGAAAAGACGCCGAAGGCAAAAAAGTCAACGGGAAAGAAAGCGAAAAAGTAATTTATGGGACAAAAAGTTAATCCAATTGGATTTCGCCTTGGTGTGAATCGCGACTGGCGCTCGCGCTGGTATGCCTCGCCGCAGGAGTTGCCGGCGTTTTTGCATAGCGATCTGAAGATTCGTAATTATGTGAAGAAAAAGCTGCAGTTCGCCGCCGTCTCGAAAATTGTGATCGAGCGGGCGTGGAACAGTATTCGCGTCACGATTTTCACGGCGCGTCCCGGCATCGTTATCGGGCGCAAAGGCGCGGAGATCGAGAAGATGACCGAAGAGATCTCAAAAATGGCGCAAGGCAAGCAAATCAAGATCGACATTCAGGAAATCAAATCGCCCGAGCTCGATGCTCAACTGGTCGCGGAAAATGTTGCGTTGCAGATTGAACGCCGCATTGCTTATCGCCGGGCGATGAAAAAGGCCGTGCAGACGGCGATGGATTTTGGCGCGGAAGGAATTCGCCTGCGTTGTTCGGGGCGTCTCAATGGCGCGGAGATCTCGCGCTCGGAATGGTATCGGGAAGGAAAAGTCCCTCTGCATACGCTGCGGACGGCGATCGACTACGGGTTCGCCGAAGCGAACACGGTGTACGGCAAGATCGGAGTGAAATGTTGGATTTGTAAAAAGGAAGAGGCGCCGGCCCAATCGACCGCGCCAGCGCCGCCACCGCCACCGTTGGCAGTCCCTGAGCAGATTTAAGGAGAAATTGCCATGCCATTGATGCCGAAACGTGTGAAGTATCGCAAATCCCAGCGAGGAAGTCGCAAGGGGACAGCTTCGCGCAACCTCAGAATCGACTTTGGTGAGTTTGGTCTGCAGACGCTCGAACGCGCCTGGATCACCAACACGCAGCTGGAAGCGGCGCGTGTAGCCCTCACCCGTAACATGAAGCGCAAAGGCAAACTGTGGATCCGCATCTTCCCCGATAAATCAGTCACAGGCCGTCCGCCGGAAACCCGCATGGGAAAAGGCAAAGGACAACCTGAATACTGGGTTGCCACCGTGCGCCCGGGCAACATCTTGTTTGAGCTCGACGGCGTGCCGGAATCGGTCGCGCGAGAGTCTCTCAGACTGGCGGCGGACAAACTGCCGGTGCGCACGAAATTTCTAAGCCGGCACCATGTTGTGGCTGCCTGACGAACCATGAAAATGAAGGAAATCACCGAGTTGAGCACGGACGAGTTGCTGACCAAGAGACGCGACCTGCGCCAGGAAAGCCTGCATCTGCGTTTGCAACAGCAGAGCGGCCAGCTCGAACAGCCAAGCAGGTTGCGTTTGCTGCGGCGCGATGTGGCGCGAATTCAAACAGCTCTGGCGCGGCGCGCGAAGGAGACTGAGAAGAAGTAAATTTATGGCCGAACAAGACGAGCAATCATTTCCCAAACCACCGCCGCTGCCGGCGAATGTCACCCGCGGTTCGCGCAAGACGCGCACCGGGCAAGTGGTTTCGAGCAGCATGAACAAGACGATTGTCGTGCGGACGGTTACGCGTGTGCCGCATCCCAAATTCGGCAAGATCGTCAACCAGATGAGAAAATTTTATGCGCACGACGAAGAGAACAAGGCGAAAACCGGCGACACGGTTCGCATCATGGAGACGCGTCCGCTGAGCAAACTGAAGCGCTGGCGACTGGTGGAGGTCTTGCAGAAGTAGAGAGAAGAGGAAGAGGGAGAGGAAGATTCGATGGTGCAAATTCGATCCAGACTTGATGTGGCGGACAACAGCGGCGCGCGCATGGCAACAATGATCGGTGTGATCGGCAAACAGACGCGTTATGCCGGGATCGGTGACGTGATCACCGCGAACGTAAAAGAAGCGAGCGCCACGGGAACAGTCAAAAAGGGCGAAGTCGTGCGTGCGGTATTAGTTCGCACAAGACAACCAATCCGGCGTGAGGATGGCTCTCTGTTGCGCTTCGATAACAATGCGATCGTGATCATCGACAAAGATTTGAATCCGCGCGGCACCCGCATTTTCGGGCCGGTCGCCCGTGAATTGCGCGATCGTAATTTCATGAAAATTGTGTCGCTTGCCCCGGAAGTTTTATGAGCCGCATCAGGTGTCACGTAAAGAAGGGCGACCAGGTCGAGGTAATCTCGGGGAATTTTCGAGGTTCCTCCGGAAAAATCCTGGCGGTGCTTCCTCAGAAACAGCGTGTGCTGGTAGAAGGAGTAAGGATTATCAAGAAACACCTTCGAAAATCGCAGGACAACCCGAGTGGCAAGATCGCGGAACGCGAAGGTCCGATTCATATTTCCAACGTGAAATTGATCGAGCGGGACGGGAAGCCGGTGAAAGACGCCGAATCGAAAGCGAAAAAACGCGGTCATCCCGACCGGAGCGAGGGAGCGCGCAAGTGACCCTGGATGTCGATTGTGAGATTCTTCGCTCAACCAGAATGACAATTTGAAATGAAAAACGAATTTTATCGCGATTACATAGAGCGCGTAATGCCGGCGCTGCAAAAACAGCACAGCTATAAAAACCTTCACCAGATTCCGAAGGTGGAGAAGGTCGTGATCAACACCTCCGTCGGCTCGCAATCGGACGTGAAACAGGCGTTGGAGGAAGCCAAGGCGGAACTGGCCTTGATCACGGGCCAGCGGCCGGTTGAAACGCTGGCCAAGAAAAGCATTTCCAATTTCAAACTGCGAAAGGAGCAGGCAATTGGAGCGAAAGTCACATTGCGTGGTGAGCGTATGTATGAATTTCTCGAGCGCTTCATCAAGGCAGCGCTTCCGCGCATTCGTGATTTCCGCGGTGTTTCGCCCCGCTGTTTTGACAAGCACGGCAACTACACGCTCGGCATCTCCGATCAGTCAATTTTTCCGGAAGTGGAGCTCGATAAAATCAAGCGCAACATCGGATTTGATGTTACAATTGTCACCACGGCACGAACGGATGAAGAAGCCAAATCGCTCTTGAGCGAAATGGGTATGCCGTTCAGCGATCGGGCGCGAAAGCCCGCCGCGCAACCTGCCTGATTTTCATGAGCACTGTTACAGATCCTATTGCCGATTTTTTGGCGCGTGTCCGCAACGGCACACGTGCGCAAAAGACCGAGATGTTTGTTCCGTACTCGAAGATCAAGGCGGAGCTTGCACGCATCTTGAAGGATGAAGGCTACATTTCCGACTATTCGATCGACACGAGCGCCGCGCATCCACGCATTAAAATTACCAACAAATTGGCCAACCGAACGAGCGCCATTGCCGGCCTGCGACGAGTGAGCCGGCCGGGATTGCGCCGGTACGTGGGCGCGGATGAAATCCCACGGGTGCTTGGTGGAATGGGATTGGCGATTCTGTCCACGTCGCGCGGTGTTTTATCGGGGCGCGAAGCAAGAAAACAAAAAATCGGCGGCGAATTGCTCGCCTACGTTTGGTAATTTTATGTCACGAATCGGAAATAAAGCGGTCGAGATTCCCGAAAAGGTCAAAGTCAACATCGACAACGACGGAGCGGTCTCAGTGGAGGGGCCAAAAGGGAAGCTCAGCTGGAGACTGCCGCGCGATATCAAGGCGAGCGTGAAAGACAATCGCGTTTCAGTGGTGCGCGAAGCAGAAACGCGGAGCGTGAAAGCGCTACACGGACTGTCGCGAAGTCTCGTGCACAACATGGTGCAGGGCGTCAGCGAAGGGTTCTCCAAACAGCTTGAGATCGAAGGAGTCGGCTTTAAGGCCGCGGTGCAAGGATCGACACTCAACTTGAGCCTCGGGTTTTCGCACCCGATTCCATTTTCGATCCCGAAAGAGATTAAGATTACTGTTACGGATAACACCAAGATCAACGTCCAGGGCATCGACAAGAAATTAGTTGGCCAGGTGGCGGCGGACATACGCCGTTTCTATCCGCCCGAACCTTACAAGGGCAAAGGTGTCCGTTACGCGGGCGAGCAGGTTCGTCGCAAGGAAGGTAAAACCGTCCAGTAAATATGGTGACGACTCGTAAGCTCGCACGTCAGCGCGTCCATCAGCGGATCAGAAAAAGAGTCACCGGCACTGCTGAACGGCCCCGGCTCGCGGTCCATTTTTCCGGCAAACATGTTTACGCGCAGGTGATTGACGATGACGCCGGCCGCACGTTGGCTGCGGCATCGACGGCCGAGCGCGCCTCAACCGAAAAGAATAAATCCGCGGCCAATCGCGCAGCCGCGGAACAAATCGGCAAAACGATCGCCGAGCGTTTGCTGGCGAAGAAAGTCGATCGAGTCGTTTTTGATCGCGGCGGGTTTCTTTATCACGGAAAAGTGAAAGCTTTGGCGGATGCAGCGCGAGCAGGCGGTTTAAAGTTTTAATTCATGGCACAAACATTTTCAGGCAGGCGACCAGACTCGCGTAATATCGACAGAACCCCCGCAGCGAAAGGCGACACGACCGAGAAAGTCGTTTTCATCAATCGCTGCGCGAAAGTGGTAAAGGGCGGGCGGCGCTTTAGCTTCAGCGCATTAATCGTGGCCGGCGATCACGATGGGAAAGTTGGCGTCGGCTTCGGTAAAGCGAACGAAGTTTCAGAGGCGATTCGAAAGGCCTCCGAGGCGGCGCGCAAATCGATGGAGAAGATGTCGCTATACGAAAACACGATCCCGCATGAAGTGATCGGCGAATACGATGGCGCGCGGGTGCTTTTGCGACCAGCGTCGCCGGGAACAGGCGTCATTGCCGGGGGAGGCGTGCGAGCGGTGGCGGAGGCGGCCGGCATTCGGGATGTCCTGGCCAAGTCGTTAGGCTCAAGCAATCACGCGAACGTGGTGAAGGCGACGATTGCCGCGTTGCGATCGCTCCGCCGGCGCGAAGAGATTCTCAAGGCGCGCGGAATTCACTCCGGGGATGGAAAGGCGAGCAATCATGATGCGTCTCCATAATCTACAGCCGCGCCCCGGCTCGCGACATCGGGTCAAGCGTCTTGGTTGCGGTGAAAGTTCCGGACATGGGAAGACGAGCGGCAAAGGTCATAAAGGACAAAAGGCGCGCTCGGGCGGCAGTATTCGGCTCGGGTTCGAAGGCGGGCAAATGCCGCTGATTCGGCGATTGCCGAAGCGCGGATTTAACAACGCGGCGTTCCACAAGAATTATGCCATTGTGAACCTTGACGATCTCAATGAGTTCAAGGCCGGCACGGTTGTAAGCGAACAGCTACTGCGCGAATCGAACCTCGTCCGCGGGCATTTTGCCGGCATAAAGATTTTGGGAGGCGGCGAATTAAAGCATGGCCTGACGGTGGAAGCCGATAAGGTCAGCGCGGCCGCACGAGAAAAAATCGAGAAGGCGGGCGGAACAATCATCCCTCGACCGCGGGACGATCGTCGAGTCCAAAGTGAATCGGCCTCGGTGGACGATGCCGATCTAGCATCGAGCGAAACGCGGGAGAAGCCGAGTGCAGGCAAACCGTCGAAGGCAAAAGCGGCTAAACCCAAGCCGCGGGCAAAGAAAACATCGAGGAAGAGTTAGCCGCTCGGAGAACTTGCTCCAGATTTAGCGAATGGTTTCGGCGTTTTTAAATACGGTCAAGATACCGGAACTGCGCCGGCGGATTTTGTTTACGCTGGCGGTGATTGTGATCGTGCGTCTGGGCGCTGCGATCACCACGCCGGGGGTCAACCAGGCGGTTTTGCAGGAATGGTTTCGCTCTTCCCTGAGCCAGCGCACCGGAGGCGGTCTCGCAGCGCTCTTTAATTTGTTCAGTGGCGGCGCGCTGGAGAATTGCGCGATTTTTTCCCTGGGTATTATGCCCTACATCAGCGCATCGATCATGATGCAGTTGCTGACCGCAGTGATTCCGCAGCTTGGGAGAATGGCGCGCGAAGACGGCGGCCGGCAGAAGATCATGCAGTTAACGCGTTACGCGACGGTCGGGTTGTGCCTTTTCCAGGGATACCTGCTGGCATTATCTTTTCAGCATCCCGAATCGTATCATACGATGCTGCCGGGAATCACCGACACGATCAGGAACCTGGGCGTTCCACTCGTAGATGATCTTGGCTGGAAATTTCGGATCGTAACCGTGATTTCATTGACGACCGGTACCCTCTTTCTGATGTGGCTGGGCGATCAAATCACCGAGCGCGGTGTCGGCAACGGAATCTCGCTCATCATCACCATTGGTATTGTCGCGCGTCTGCCGGCCGCGCTGGCCCAGGCATGGAAGACTTTTGTGCCTTCAGCGCAGACCGGGTCGAGCCAGGTGAATCCAATGGTCTTGGTGTTGCTGGTGTTGTTCCTGATCATTGTCATTGCGGCGGTGATCACCATCACGCAAGGCGTGCGTAAAATCACCGTGCAGTACGCCAAACGCGTGGTTGGCCGCAAAATGTACGGCGGCCAGACGCAGTATATGCCTTTGAAAGTGAATTACGCAGGCGTGATGCCGATCATTTTTGCCTGGGCGCTGCTCCTTTTTCCCGCGACGATCGTCAGCTACGGTTTTAAGAACAGCCCGATTGCCAACCGCATCGCTGCCGCGCTCTCCAGCGGCTGGCCGCATTACGTCATTCTGGCGGGGATGATTTTCTTCTTCAGTTATTTCTGGGTTGCCACGCAATTCCAACCGGCGCAGATCGCGGACGACCTGAAGAAGTACGGTGGCTACATTCCGGGAGTCCGGCCCGGAAAACCGACCGCGGACTTTCTCGATTTCACCATGACGCGACTCACGTTCGCCGGCGCGCTCTTTCTTACGCTGATAGCGGTCCTGCCAAGCCTTCTCAGCCAGGGACTGAACGTTCCGGTGATTACCGCGCAATTTTTCGGCGGCACGAGCCTGTTGATCATTGTCGGCGTGATGCTCGATACCATGCGCCAGGTGGAGACACATTTAATTCAGCGGCATTACGATGGCTTTTTGCGCAAGGGCCGCATTCGCGGGCGCTCGTTTGATCGCGCTTCCTACGCCCGTGGTGAAGCGGCGGCGAGCGGCACGCTGATGTGGCTTTATGTCGGCATCGCGGTGCTCGTTATTGCCGGGGTCGCAATTTTCCTCTACGGCCGATAGTCTCATAGGTGAAAAGACGACTCGTTCTCCTTGGCGCTCCTGGTTCCGGCAAAGGAACCCAGGCGGAAATGATTACCCGCCAATTCGGTATTCCCGTCACTTCGCCGGGTGCGATCTTGCGCCGCGAAAAAGACCTTGGGACACCTCTGGGGCAAGAGACCGCGGAAGTACTCCAGCGCGGTGACCTCGTCTCGGATAAGATCATCGTTGAGCTGATCGAAGACTGGCTGCGGTTGCACGGCGGGCACGGGTTTGTCTTTGACGGTTTTCCCCGAACGCTGCCACAGGCGGAAAGTTTGATGTCGATCCTGACGCGGCTGCGCACAGCTCTCGATTTAGTGATTTGGCTCGAAGTGTCGCAACAGACTGTGCGCGACCGCATCTCGGGCCGTCTCCAATGCGGCGCCTGCGGGTTCACCACCAGCGTTAAAAGCGCGAAATTCGCCGAGCGTCCGGTCTGCCCTTATTGCGACGGGCCGCTAGTGCGACGGAGTGATGATGACGTGGCTGTGTTACAAAAGCGGCTGTCTGAATTCGAAACGAAGACCCAGCCACTCGCGTCCTTTTACGGCAAGATCTCGATCTTGCACCGGATCGACGGCAACCGCGATCGCGAAGCAGTGTTTGCCGATATCTCGCGGCTCATCGAGAACAAAGTCTCCGCATGATTCCGATCAAGAGCGCGAGAGAAGTCGAGAAAATGCGCCAGGCGTGCCGCACGGCGAGCGATATTCTCGATCGTGTGAGCGAGCTGGTTCGGCCCGGAATCTCGACTAAAGAGGTCGATGAAGCGGCTGCGGTTTTCATGCAGGAAGCGAATGTGAAAAGCGCCTTCCTCGGTTATCGGCTCGGTCACCGCATGTTTCCGGGCAACATTTGCATTTCGCTCAATGACGAAGTGATTCACGGGATCGGGAGTCAGCGCCGTATTCAATATGGCGATATCGTGAAGCTGGACATCGGCATCATTGAAGATGGCTGGGTAGGCGACAACGCGACGACCGTGGCGGTGGGAATGATTGACGATCGTGCAGAGCGTTTACTGCGCACCACCGAGGCGGCCCTGGCCCGTGCGATTGCTGTGGCTTACGCAGGAGGCCGGCTTGGCGACATTGGAGCGGAGATTGAAGAAGAAGCCAGACGCAATCACTTCAACGTGGTGCGCGAGTTTGTCGGCCACGGAGTCGGCCGCAAATTGCACGAAGAGCCCCAAATTCCAAACTACGGAAGACGCGGGAGCGGTCCGAAATTGAAACCCGGCATGACATTGGCGATCGAGCCGATGCTTAATGCCGGAACCGAATCGGTCATCCTGCTCGATAATGGTTGGACCGCTTGCACGGCAGATGGAATGCCCTCGGCTCATTTCGAGCACACCGTCCTGATCACAAAGGATGAGCCGGAAATCCTGACATGGCGCGCAAAGACGCAATTGAAGTAGAGGGAACGGTCGTCGAGTTGCTGCCCAATACGATGTTTCGGGTTGAGTTGGCCAATGGTCATCGCGTGCTCGCCCATATTTCTGGAAAAATGCGGTTGCACTTCATTCGCATCTTGCCAGGAGACAAAGTTATGCTAGAGGTTTCACCTTACGATTTGTCGAAAGGGCGAATTACCTATCGCCATAAGTGACAACGCGAAGGACCCTTCGCGTTTCCCATTTCGCGGATTATGAAAGTACGACCATCAGTAAAAAGACTTTGTGCCAGTTGCAAGATCGTGAAGCGCAAGAACGTGGTGCGCGTGATCTGCAAAAACCCGCGCCATAAACAGCGACAAGGATGATTTCATTTAACGATTTAATGATTTAGCGATTCAACCTTGTAACCCTTGTAACTTTTTTAACATTCTCCCATGCCAAGACTACTCGGAGTTGAAATTCCAGCGGAGAAACGCATCGAAGCGTCGCTCACCTACATTTACGGAATCGGCCTGAGCACGGCCAAGCGCATTCTCGAGCAGACGAACATCGATCCAAACTTGCGCGCGAAGAATCTTACCCCGCAGCAACTGAATGAAATCATTCACGCGATCACCAATAACAAGATCAAGATCGAAGGCGATTTGCGCCGCGACGTGCAGGGAAATCTGAAGCGTTTGCAGGCGATCAATTCCTATCGCGGCATCCGCCACCGGAAAGGTTTGCCCGTCCGCGGCCAGCGAACATCGACAAATGCCCGGACACGCAAAGGCCCGCGCAAAACCGTCGGCGTGATCCGCAACCCGGAAGCGAAAGCGGGCAAAGTTTAATCAGTAACGATCATGGCTGAGCCAGAAAACGAGACGGAACCAAAACCGGAAAAACCGAAAGCGGACGCGGCTCCGGTTGAATCGGGCAAAACCGAGGCAGCACCAGCAACACAAGACACTGCTCCGGCAGGCTCCGAACAGCCGGCTGCCAAGGCTGAGCCTGCGGTCAAACGAGCCAAAAAGCCGGCCAAAAAGAAAAAAGAAGAGGCGACGCCTGTCGCAGCAGCGCCGGAAAATCTTTCACTGTCGACTGATGAGATTGAGAAACCAAAGGTCGTCAAAGCCAAAGGCAGCAAGAACATTCATTCAGGTATCGCGCATGTTCTTTCGACCTTTAACAACACGATCGTGACGATCACCGACATGAAAGGCAATGTGATTGGATGGTCGAGTGCCGGTAAAGTCGGTTTTAAAGGCTCGCGTAAAAGCACGGCCTACGCCGCGCAAATGGTTGCCCAGGATGCTTCCCGTCAGGCGATGGGCCACGGGCTGAAAGAGGTAGAAGTGCTGGTAAAAGGGCCGGGAGCAGGACGTGAATCGGCGGTCCGAGCGTTGCAGGCAATCGGCCTCGATCTCACCGTTATTCGCGACGTTACTCCGGTGCCGCATAACGGCTGTCGCCCGCCAAAACAGCGCCGTGTCTGATCGAGATCGTTAAAGAGGTTACAATGTTACATTGGCAAATCCGCAATCATCTGTGATACGCTCAAACGTCCAACCGTTTTAACCTTGTAACCCTTGTAACGTTTTAACTTTCTTTTCCACCATGGGCAGATACACCGGACCAAAAACGAGAGTGAGCCGCCGTTATGGTGTGCCGATCTTTGGCTCCTCCAAATCGTTGGAGCGCAAAAATTATCCGCCCGGCATGCATGGCCCAAGGGGTTCCCGTCGGAAACAATCCGATTACGCCATCGCGCTCGGGGAAAAGCAGAAGCTCCGTTATCAATACGGACTGCTGGAAC
>WNFR01005896.1_pt1 | contig 19893 bp, 14 predicted proteins | sample 5400221 | NCBI WGS metagenome assembly WNFR01 (sample SAMN13153357, study PRJNA577476) | soil metagenome | isolation source: 40 cm soil under Madrone tree | place: USA:California | collected 2016-06-14 | reverse complement strand
GTGCTCTACCACTGAGCTAACCGCGCTTGCCTGGATAGGGTGCAGATTATGCGGCGCGACGGAAAGATTGGCAAGTCGGTCGACAATCGACAACAATCTCTACGCGACCGCTTCCTCGCTGGCGCCGACCAGCTCCGCGTAAACTTCCTCGTAACTTTGGGCCGCCGTCGCCCATGAAAAATCGCGCTCCATCGCGCGAGCCATCAGTTTTGTCCAAACGTCGCGATCGCGAAAAATTGCACGCGCGCGTTTGATCGCATCCCAAAAAGCTTCCGTGGAATATTCGTAACAGAGAAAACCGTAACCGCTGTCGCTGGTGGGATCGTAGTCCTCGATGATCTCCTGAATTCCGCCGGTTGCCCGCGCAACGGGAAGAGCGCCGTACTTCAGGCTGTACATCGCACTCAACCCGGCCGGTTCGAAACGCGAGGGAATAAGGCTGATGTCCATGCCCGCTTCAATCACGTGCGCCAGCTTTTCGTCGTAATGTTTTCGATAAGCGAACTTGGTCGGGAATTTTCGCGCCGCAACGGCCAGGGCGGTTTCATACGCTGGGTCGCCTTCGCCGAGAATGATCAAGCGGACATCGTCCGAAAGGAGCCGATCCAGCACCGGCACGAGAATCTGAAAACCCTTTTCTTCAACAACTCGAGTGACCATTCCGAAAACCGGACCGGAGGGCGCCGGGGCAAGTTGCAATCCGGCCAGGAGGGCGCCCCGACAAATCTGTTTTCCCAAGAGCGAACTCGAATTGTAACCTAACGGGAGAAGCTTGTCCGCCTCCGGGTTCCAGCGGGCGTAATCCGCGCCGTGCAAAATTGCAGTGAGCTTAAAAGCATTTTCTCCGAGCACGCCGGCGAGTTCGCAACCGCTCTCTGGCGTTTGCATCTCGCGCTTGTAGTGTTCGCTGACCGTGGTGATCTTGTCGGCGAAAAGGATTCCGCCTTTCAGGAAATTCACTTTCCCGAAAAACTCGATTCCGCGAAGGGTGAAGAAACGTTCGTGCAGATTCGTCAGGCGAAAATCAAGCCCCCAAAAACTGCCTTGCTCGGCAAGATGATGAATTGTGAGCACGGTGGCGAACGGCAAATGGTGCGCACGCACCAAAACGGGCACGAGCGCGGCCGCCCAATCGTGCGCGTGCAAAATTTGCGGCGGCGGTGTTAAACGGCGCGCCAGTTCCACGGCCGCTTTGCAGAAAAAAATAAAGCGCGCGGCATTATCTTCATACTTCTCTCCGCGTTCGCCGTAGAGCTCGGGCCGATCGAAAAAATCGTCGCACCGGATGAAAAACAATTGCACGCCGCTCGCGCTTCGGCCCTGGAGATATTCCGCGATGTAAGTTTTGTCGCCGACTCTCACATCGACAGTTATTCCGGTGTCGTCTTCCTTGAATTCCGGGTTCTCTCTAATTTCGCGATAAAACGGCAGCACCACGGCAACCTCATGGCCGCGTCCTCGCAGCGCCTGCGGCAAAGCGTCCATTACATCGACCAGCGCGCCCGTGCGCGCCAGCGGCGGACCTTCCGCGCTGATCATCAAGATTCGCATCAATTCCTTTTGCCTAACGAGTATTCGCGCTTCACCCAATCGAGCGCTTCCTCGCGCGTTTTCAGGGCGCCTTCGAGCTGCCGCGTTTCCACTGCTTCGAGAATTTCGCTAAACTTCGGGCCCGGCTTCAGACCAAGCGCGATCAAATCTTCGCCGCGGACGAGCGGCGGTGGAATGATCGGCTCGTTGGCGAATTCTTCACGTTTCCCGACGAGAAACTCGTAGTTGTCGAGCATGCCGTGGCTGCTCGCGCAATCGACGCGGTGCAGTTCCAGCTCATCCTCAAAGGTCGGTCGCGCCATGAAACGCTTCAGCTTCGCCACTCGCATTCGCGGGACATCTTTGAAAACCATGTGCTGCCGCACCATCTCGACCGTCGCCTCGATCTCCGCGCGCGAGAAACGCAACCGTTCCATGATCGCTTCGCTCATCTCCGCGCCTATTCGATCGTGCGCATTGAAACGAATCCGGCCGGTTGGATCGACATTCGCCGTGCGCGGTTTTGCGATGTCGTGAAGCAAAACGGAAAAAACGAGCGGCACCGAGACTTTTGCCGGCAAAAGTTGCAACATCAGTCGCGTGTGCTGAAAAACATCCCCTTCCGGGTGAAATTGTTCCGGCTGAGCGCAACCTTTCATCGCCTCAATCTCGGGGATGATCGCGCGCATAAGACCGCTCTGATCGAGCAGGTCCCAGCCGCGAACGCGGTTCGGCGAAATGAAAATGCGCACCAATTCCTCGCGAATTCGTTCCGCGCTGATCTCGGTAATCGCTTGCGCATTTGCAGCGAGCGCATCCCACGTTTGATTGTCGATCTTGTAATCGAGCACGGTGGCGAAGCGGACTGCTCGCAGCATTCGCAAACGATCTTCCTTGAAACGCTCGGCCGGATCGCCGATGGCGCGCACCAACTTCGCATCCAGATCGGCGCGGCCGCCGACAAAATCGATCACTTCGTTCGCGACCGGATCGTAAAACATACCGTTGATCGTGAAATCGCGGCGCTGCGCGTCCTCTTCCGGAGAAGAAAAGTGAACGGCGCTCGGCCGTCGTCCATCGACATAAACATCATCAGAACGAAAAGTCGCCACTTCGAATTGAAAACCGTTTTCCACTACGACAATGACACCAAAATGGGCGCCGACCGCGTAGGTGCGCGAAAAAATTTGCTGCACCGTTTCCGGTTTCGCATCGGTGGCGATATCGAAGTCTTTCGGAGTCTGGCCGCGAACAATATCGCGCACGCAGCCCCCGGCGAAGTACGCGGCATGACCACGCCCGCGTAATTGAGTGACGATTTCACCCGCCGTCTTTTCCATCGGGAAAATACTTCTATCGGACGGTTTCATCGACACCATTCACTGTAGCGGCGGTCTGTGACCGTCGCATTTCCTTAATTATTGCTCGGGCGAGCTCGCCGCGCCCTTTGAGCGAAAGGAATGAATGATAAAACAAACGACCGCGATGGAAATGCAGGAATCGGCGACATTGAACGCGGGCCAGGGATGAGCAAACGGAACATGCAGATCGAAGAGAAGAAAATCGACAACATGTCCGTAAAGAAAACGGTCGGTAAGATTCCCCAGAACGCCGGCGAGCAGCAAGGCGAGTGAAATATCCCGCCAAACATCCGCTGTCCGACGGCGGACCAACAGCAGCACGACGAAGAACAGGGCAAGACATGAGATCGCGATAAAAAATGTGTTGTTGTTCTTGAAGGAGCCAAAAGCCGCACCCGTGTTGGTGATGTTTACCAAGTCGAAAAACCTCTCGATGACAATGCGCGGCTGATCCGGTTGGATGAACCGAAGCACCAAAGACTTCGTCAGTTGATCAAGCGCATAGAGCGGCAAGGACAAAAAGAAAATGTATCTCATGTTGATCCAACTCTATTCGTCACCCGCGTCACGACAGCCTCGCAGCGATCGCACAAGTCAGGATGCGCTTTGCTCTGCCCGACGGTTGGCCGATGGCGCCAGCAGCGCGCGCATTTCTTGTGGGCGGTTTTTGTGATCGATGCACTGCTGGCTTCTTTCGTTTGCTCAATCGTCAAATCGCTTAAGATAAAAAACTCCTCGAGCTCTTCCTTGTCGATCTTCGTCGTTACCTCCGAATTCGATTTCAGAACAACCGCTGCTTCCAAGGCGTTGCCGATCAATTTTTCCTGGCGCGCGCGCTCAATCGCCTGACCGATGATGCCGCGCAATTTCAACAGCTCCGAAACCTGATCGCTCGCTTCATGTTGTCGATCTTTCATTTGACCCGCTTCCGTCTGGACTCGGCGCGGCGAAGGGAATTCGAGCAGGTGAATCGAAGCGCCGCTGCCCGAATGGCGCCACGTCTCCTCGGCCGTGAAAGCCAGGATCGGCGCGAGCAATCGGCATAACGCGTCGAAAATTTCGTGCATCGCCGTTTGCGTCGCGCGACGCCGCGGCGAGTCCGGCGCATCGCAATACATCCGGTCTTTCGTGATGTCGACGTAAAGGCTGCTCAGATCGACTGCGCAGAATTGGTTCAGCGTATGATAAACCTTGTGAAACTCGAAAGCTTCATATGCGGCTCGGCAGTCGATGATCACCTCGTCGAGTCGCTCGAGAATCCAGCGGTCAATCAGGGTGAATCCTTCTGTAGCGGCGGTCTGTGACCGCCGATCTTTTTGGTCCCGGCGCTCATAGAGCGCCGCTACAGGAAAATCGTAAAGGTTTCCCAACAGGATGCGCAGCGTGTTGCGAATGCGACGATATGTGTCGCCGAGACGCGTGAACATTTCCTCGGAGAACGGAACGTCGTCAGTGTAATCGATGCTGCTCGCCCACAGCCGGACAAGATCGGCGCCATGACGGCCAACGAAATGGCCGGCATCCATCGGTTTGTCGTAGGTGCCCGACTTCGAAATCTTTTTTCCGTCAAGATCGACAACGAACCCGTGAGTGACGCAGGTTTTGTAAGGCGCGCGCCCGTTCAACGCGATGCTGGTCATGAGAGACGATTGAAACCAGCCGCGATGCTGGTCGGTCGCTTCGAGATACATGTCAGCCGGATCGCGCAATTCAGGATGCGTAGCTAAGACGGCCTTGTGCGAAACCCCGCTGTCGATCCAAACATCGATCGTATCGTTGCGATGGGTCGTGCCTTCGGGAAGTCCCAATTTTCTTGCAAGATCGAAATCGTTCAGCTCGAACCAAACGTTCGAGCCGCGTTCCTCGACGAGATCGGCAAGCTTACGGACATAATTTGCGTCGAGCATCGCTTTGCCATCCTTTGAGTAAAAGACCGGCAACGGCACACCCCAACTGCGTTGACGCGAGATGACCCAATCAGGGCGGGATTCAACCGTTCCTGCAATCCGATTTTCGCCCCACGCTGGAATCCATTTTACTTCTTTGTGAATAGCATCAAGCGCCGGGCCGCGGAGCTCGTCAATGCGAATGAAGAATTGTTCGACATTGCGGAAGATGATCGGCGTTTTCGACCGCCAGCAGTACGGATAGGAGTGATGAAACTTTTGTTCGCCGAGGAGCATGCCACGATCGCGCAGCAAATTGACGATGTCGATATTGGCATCGAAGACGTACTTCCCGGTCAACTTCGGTAAACCGGCTTCCTCGGTGAAGCGGCCGTGATCATCGACCGGAGACAAAGTTGGCAAACCGTTCTGTTTGCCCAACCAATAATCGTCTTCACCGTGACCAGGCGCGATGTGTACGGCCCCAGTGCCCGTGTCCATCGTGACGAAATCGGCAGAGAGCACAATGGCATCACGATCGAGAAACGGATGTCGCGTTTTGATATTGTCGATCCTAGCGCCGGGAAACGATTGGAGTGGTTCGCCAACAGGATCAAAGTCCGTAGCCGCGCAAAACGCGTTCACAAGCCGATCCGCCAGCACCAGCGTTTCCGAAGTGCCGACTCGTTGAAATTCCTGGAGAACGTAAATTTCTTTCGGATCGACCGCGATGGCGAGGTTGGCGGGCAAGGTCCACGGCGTAGTTGTCCAGATGGCGATGCTCGCCTTGTCTTTGAATTCGCCGCTAACAATCGGAAATTTGACATAAACGGCAGTGTCGTCGCGTTCCTGATATTCAACTTCCGCTTCGGCCAGCGCGGTCTGCGCACCGGTGCTCCAGAAGACCGGCTTCTTACTTTGATAAACGAGACCTTTCTCAACAAAGACCGCGAAAGCGCGCAGGATTTCGGCTTCGTATTTTGGATTGAGCGTCAGGTAGGGGTTCTCCCAATCGCCGAAAACGCCGAGCCTTTTAAACTGCTCGCGCTGCACATCGACATATTTGCGAGCGAAGGCTTCGGATTTTTTGCGAACTTCGAGCGGCGACAGATCGCGTGATTCTTTGACGACTTTGTATTCGATTGGCAAACCATGACAATCCCAGCCCGGCACATACGGCGCGCGCTTGCCGAGCATGGTCTGCGATTTAACGACGAGGTCTTTGAGGATTTTGTTGAGCGCAGTACCCATGTGCACGTCGCCATTGGCGAAAGGCGGGCCATCGTGCAGGACGAACAATTCTCGACCTTCCCGCGATTTCTGGATTTGCTCATAGAGCCGCGTTTCCTCCCACATTTTGAGAAGCTCCGGTTCGCGCGCGGCGAGGTTCGCCTTCATCGGAAAATCAGTGCGCGGAAGGTTGAGTGTATCCTTGTAATTCTGGCTCATCGGAACGTGCGGCTGCTACGTAACATCCGCGGTTCCACAAATCAACGCACCGGCGCTCTCTGCCACGCCGGCTCCGTCAAAGTGGCTATGCGCAGAATTTGACGAGTCAACTCTTGCACTGAAGCTTCTCGCGCTCCGCTCAGGTTTGATCAATGAAACGCTATCTTCCCTTTGTCATTGTTGGCGCGGTTGCGCTATTCACGCTCGCGGGCGGCGCGATGCTGTATCACGCCAAGGGGAGACCGCTTCTGACACTTTCTAGAAATCCCCTCGCACCCGGGAAGAGCGGCAGCGAATCGATGCACATTCGCGGACAGTCCGACGCTCCCGTAACACTGGAGGAATACGGCGACTTCGAATGTCCGCCTTGTGGCAAGCTTTCCGAGCCAATCAACAAGCTGGAACAGGATTATCATTCCCGTCTCCGCATTATCTTTCATCATTTTCCATTTGTGACTCATCCCCACGCGCGCGTAGCCGCCCTCGCTTCTGAGGCCGCGGGATTGCAGGGACGCTTTTGGGAAATGCACGACGTGCTTTATCGCGAGCAAGCCAACTGGAGCAAAGCCGCTGATGCGCAGTCGTTGTTCGACTCTTACGCGGGAATGCTTGGGTTGAAGGTGGACCGTTTTAAAAAGGACATGGAAAGCGACGAAGTGAAAAGGAAGATCGATGCCGATCAACAGCAGGGAGCCGCGCTCGGTGTGACCGTGACGCCGACAATTTTTATCAACAATCGGGCTCTGCCGCCGACATCGCTGAATGAGGCAGGTCTGCGCGCGGCGGTCGAGGCTGCAATGAAGGCGAAATCGGCCCCCTAAATTATTTCACGCATAAGATAAACAAGGATGGAATCGCGCAATCGAACTGTTCTCTACACGATCGCGGCCTTGATCTCGCTGGCCGGACTGGTGGAGGCAACCTACCTGACTGTGCTCTCCTTGACCGGTGAGATGGCGGTTTGCGGAGGATCGGCAGATTGCTTCCGAGTGCTGGGAAGCGGATACGCCAGAATCGCGGGTATTCCCGTCGCGGCCTTCGGGATTCTGGCTTATTTCAGCGCGTTCAGTTTTGCGACGTTCGCGGCTTTCGGCTACGCGCGTGCCAGTAAGTTTTTCGGTCTGACCGTGTGGGCGATGTTTGCTGTCACGCTCTGGCTACTCCTTGTGCAGGCGTTCATTCTGCACGCGTTTTGCCGCTATTGTTTATTCTCGGCGGCGCTCGTCTTCGTCCTCGCGGCCATGGCAGTGCTGACCCCTGCGTCGCGCCGATAGGATCGGGCACGACCACGAACAAGAATGAAGAAGTTTGTGCACCGAAGGTTGCTTCTATAAATATATGCGTGAAGGAAGAGTTCCGATGCACCTAAAGCTTTTCATGCCTTTGCTTTGCTTTCAGTTGTTAGTGGTCACTGGATGCAAGAGATCGACAACAACGCAACTCCCGTCAGATTCGCCAGCGGCGGCTTCACCCGCTAACCAGCAATCGGGTGAGGCTTACTTCAATGTTTGTGGTCTGATTACGAAGGAGCAGATCGAAGCGGTCATGGGGTCGCCCATCAAGGAGACAAAGAGCAGCGGACGCTCAGACGGCGCCTTGCGCATCTCGCAATGTTTTTACACGGCGGCAGAATTCAGCAAATCGGTTAGTCTGGCAGTAACCCAGGGCGATTCCTCGGCCAAACGCAGTCCGAAGGATTTATGGAAGGAGATCTTTGGCCGCTACGAGGGTGAGTTAAAAGAAAGCGAAGCCGACAAAGAGAAAAAGGAAAGCTTGCGCGGTCAAGCACGCGCCAGGGGAGAAGAAGAGACATCTGTTCCGCCGAAAAAGATCGAAGGCATCGGCGATGAAGCCTTCTGGACCAGCAATCGCTTTGGCGGCGCGCTCTATGTCTTAAAGAAAGATGTTTTCATTCGCATCAGCGTTGGGGGCCCGGACAAGGAAGAAACGAAGATCGACAAGTCGAAGGCGTTGGCCGAGAAAGCGCTCCAGCGCCTGTAACGCATACTGTGGAGGCAGCCGTCGCCGGCTGCGTTGTTTAAAATTCGCAGGCGACACGCCTGCCACTACAGCGCTGTCGTGGATCGACCAAGACGCACGGCGGCTCAGCGCACTTTCCTCCATATCCGAGTCTAATGTTCTACTGTAGGGCTTGTGAGGCATCCGAAAGGAACGCGCGCCCCGAAACAGCAAGTGAAAGTCAACTTAACGAAAGGGAACACATGAGACGAACAACTATTGTTCTTGCTTGCGCAATGGTTGCGCCTTTGGCGTTTGCGCAAACAAGGAGCACCAGGACCCAGCAAGCCACCATTACGCAACCGGCGACCACGCAAATGAGCACGTCAAATACGATCGGGACGGTGGTCTCATTCACACCCGGCAAAGCCGTCGTTGTGCCCTCCTCGTCGATCGTTGTGCAGTCCTCGCCCGACGTTCACCCGATGACGTATGTGCTCGGCAGAAAGGTTCGCTACGTCGACCAAGCTGGCAGAGCATTCGACCCACGCCTGATCCGAGGGGGTACGCGCGTGCGTCTCGATTTTGACCGCGCCGGCGCGGTCAAGCGCGTCATCGTCGTCGACAAAGGATAGCAAAGCTTAATTCGCAACAACTCTAAGCCGCAGGATTCGCATGAATTCTGCGGCTTTTTGGTAGATCGAGAAGTCGTCGTCTCGCATCTTCCAAAACGATATCGACAAGCTCTTCTATAGCGGCGCTGTCTCAGCGCCGCTATTTTTGACGGCTCTTCGGTTACGCTCAGTTACAGGCGCCGACCGCCGCGACAAAGCTTTGCAGCTGATGAAAGGCGACCGCAGTTCGCCATTCTTTCGATTCCTAACTCTGTAGCATTCATCGCATTAATCGAAAGGCCCGTTATGAAAAGAAACTCCTCTTCAATGACAGCTCGCGCCACCATCGGCGCGCTTTTTTTAGTTATTGGCGTTTTCCTGATTGCGTTCGCCCTCTCCACAACGAGCGTGCGCTCGGCGGCACCTAATTCCGGAACGCTTAACCCGGCCGGCCCGACTGTAAGTTGGGCGGGGACAGCAGCCGGTGGAGGTTCATTGGATGAGAGCACATGCGTGGAAGGCGTAAACTGTGACACTTTCACTTTAACCTTGTCCGGCACACCGACTGATTGGACTGGCCTGAAAGCACGTATTGTCATTAGCTGCGCCGATCCTTCCGGCGCGACCGACTACGATCTCTATGTTCACAAAGGCGACAACTCGGGACCGATTGTACCTGGCGGTCAATCGGCCAACAGCGGAACACCGCCGGAAGTTGCCGATCTTGATCCAAATGATCCGAATACAGGCACCGGTCAGTTTTCTGTGCATGTGGTTTACTTTAGTGCCAGTGCCGCTTTTCAATATTCCGGTAGCGCCAGCCCGATTTCCGCATCAACCGCGCCTGTATTGATTCCCACGGCGCCTCAGGATACAGGCCCCAAGATTGGCTTCCAGAACTTCAGCGCTCCGGGCACTTTGGTGCAAGTTGCCTCGAGCAGCCAGGGACCTACGGCCCATACCGTGGAGTACATGGGACATGACTCTGGCGAACCTTCCATCGGAAATAATTGGAACACCGGTGTGACGAATTTCCAGTCCGACCTTCAGACATTATTCATAAAGTTCGACGATTCCTGCCCACTAAACGGCCAGACCGCGACGTGGTATAATAGCTCGGCGCCGACCTCTCTTTTCGTCGATTCTGACCCGATCGGCTTCACCGATCGACAAACCGGTCGGGTATTTGCAGGAGAGCTGACTTTGTTATCGCCGACGTGCAAGGTGTCATTTACGGACTCAGACGGTCTCGATCCATCGGGGCAACCGAGTCAAGCCGGTTGGACGCCGAGCGAAGGAAGCGGCATCCCAGCAAGTGTCGACCATGAAACGATCGGCGGTGGTCCGTATCATGCGCCGATTCCACCGCGTCCGCCGGGCACGATCTATCCCAACGCCGTCTATTACGCTTCTCAGTCGCTGGTTGTACTCAATGTCCCGCAAGCATCCAGAAGCGATGACGGCGGACTGACATATGGACCATCGGTGTTGACAACATCGGCTTGTGGCGGCTTGCATGGCCACATCAAGGTTGCGCCGGACGGCACCGTCTTCATCCCGAACAATAGCTGTGATGGCGAGGGCGCTGTGCTGGTGTCGGAAGATAACGGGATCACATGGAGTATACACACGGTGCCCGGCACTACCTCCAATCCCGCCCTACAAGATCCACAGGTTGGCATTGATAATAACGGCCGGGTCTATTTTGTAATGTCCAGTGCTACTGGCACTGGCTCTCAAGCCGTTGTCGCTACATCGGACGACCACGGTGCCACGTGGAACAACGTTTTTGACGTGGGCGCGGTTTATAAATTGCAAAACGTGTTTTATCCTGCGGCGGTGGCAGCCGATGGAGGCCGCGCCTCCGTCGCCTTCTATGGCTCAACGACAGGTGGAGATGGCTCGGCCAACAGTTTCAATGGTGTCTGGCATCTCTACGTTGCCAATACATTCGACGGAGGATTGCACTGGACGACGACTGACGTAACTCCGAACGACCCGATGCAACGCGGTTGTATATGGGCGCATGGCGGCGCCGATATCTGCCGCAATCTGCTCGACTTCTTCGATATGACCGTTGACAGGGAGGGTCGCGTCGAAGTCGGGTACGTAGATGGGTGCGCTGACGGGACCTGTGCTCAGGCAGCGCTGACCGCAAAGGGCAATGCCTACACAGCGAGAGGCGTAATCGCGCGGCAATCGAGCGGACGCCGGCTTATCGCTAAGTTCGATCCACCGAACGCGCTGCGGGCTAAGTCGGTACCAGGCATGCCATCGGTTACACTGCGACGCGTCAATGGAGTCGTTCATCTCGCCTGGTCCGAAGCCGATACAGGCAATTCCACGATTAAGAAATATCAGATACTAAGAGGTACAGCGAGTGGCGCCGAAGCTCCATTGACGACCGTTTCGGGAACCCAGACAACTTATGACGATCTGACCGCCACCAATATTGGCGCGACTTACTATTACAAAGTGCAGGCGGTTAATGGCGTCGGTGCATCATGCGCGAACAACGAGATCGCCGCGCCCTACGTGGGCGATACATGCAGCGGCTTGGTTCTCCAGAAGACGCCGCCGGGTCATCCGGAGCAAACTGCGCAAGGACAAGCACCCGCCTCGCTTGCCATCGACTACATCGCGGCCGGTGAGCCGCCCGGAACGAGTAACCTCATATTCAAGATGAAAGTAACGAGCCTCGCTTCCGTGCCGCCTGATAGCCGCTGGAGGATCGTTTGGAACTCGTACGCGTCACCAAGCGAACAGTTCTACGTTGGCATGAGAACGGATCAGAACGGAACTGCTACGTTTGACTATGGGACTATCGCCACCGCCGTCGTCGGTCTAGTCATTGGCGTCCCGACGGAAACTTCAATCGGAGCGTTACCGGGAAGCAGCTTTAACGCTGACGGAACGATCACGTTGATTGTGGCTAAATCTGCCGTTGGAAATCCGCAGCCGGGTGATCTGCTCGGAGCCGTGAATGGAAGGACATTTACCGGCGATACCAGCGAGACTCAAAACTTGGAGCGATCGACTCTGTTGGTAGACCATACGTTTGTTAAAGCGCAGAGGGACAATGGCCACCCAGCGGCCACATACATGTTGGTCGGCAATGTCGCTTGTGGAGGGGGTACTCCTACTCCTACACCCACGCCAAAGCCTCACGGCAAAAAGTAACTACTCCAACGTCGAGACCTACTCCAAAAACCCAAGCCAACTCACCCGCCGCATTCTTAGGAGTCTCTCACCTTATCGTGACGCACTTTCAATCGTGAGTTCGAACGCGTAATCAGTCGCTAGCGCTGATCTCGGTCACGCTCGTTCTTGCTTTGCCGTCGGACTTTCGCGACGGACTTGAATTGCCGCTCAAGAGAATCGGCGAAAAAATGAAGCGCTCATCCAGGGATGCGAACACGATTCCGCGAATGTGCTGCGCGGGCACACCGAAAAATAGTCCTCTTGAAATCTTGCTGCGTTAATTTCGAGGAGCAAGCAACCGGACACCATCAATTTTTCGAATATTCCTATATAGCATCCGGAGATCATCCCCGCGTTTTGTTGGCGTTTTGCTTTTGTTCGGTTGGCGCCATGCTCGCGATGTTCAGTTTTGCGGCAACGCCATCAAGCGGAACGCTGACCGATACGTCCGGCCCACAGACGTACACGGCCGGGCCGTTCTTCGTGGCGAATCCCACCCCGATACTTTTCGTCGACCAGGGTCCGGAATGCTTCGGCTCAGCGCAGCCCTGCGATGACTATGCGCTGACGGTCACGCTGCCGGCCGGTTATGCCGCTGCGCATCCAACCGCCGGAGTTAAAGTCACGATGAGCTGGACCGACACCGGCAGCGGTGCCTCCGACTACGACCTTTACGTCTACAAAGGTACCGTTCATGACACCGACGGTACGCAGCCGGCCGATTACCAATCCGCGAGCAGCAGCAACCCTGAGATCGCCAGTATCAGCCCTTTAGCTGATGGCACTCAAGCGTACACAGTTAAGATCGTCCCGTACACGCCGACTGGCGAAAACGTTCATGTGACGATCGAATTGCTGCCGGGTTCCGGCGGCGGAGGCAGCACCACCTTCGGCGGGCCCGATCCGACAGCGCCGGGTGTTCCGCGTTATCAAAATTTTTACGCACCCTCGGGCAGCTCGGCCGAAACCAGTAGCGGCGAGTTCAACATAGGATTTAATCCGCACAGCGGCCGGATCATGACAATGAATAGCGGGCCGATCTGGCGCCTGACTCCGCCTGAGATTCTGAGCCCGGCGCAGCCGGAGTGCTGTGAGGCACTCTGGGAAGATAAAACGAATCTCACGACGATCACCGGCCTAGATCCGATCTTGTGGACGGATCAGAAAACCGGGCGCACTTTCGCTTCAAATTCCACCGTCGGCGCCAATGCTGTTTACGGGTACACCGACAATGACGGCGACTTATGGGTGCCCTTTGGAATTGCTGCGCCCAATGGGGGCGCTGACCATGAAACCATAGGTTCTGGTCCGTATCCGGCGTCGCTGAGCGCGCTGGGGACGCCCGTCAACCAGGGCGAAGCTGTCTATTATTGCTCCCAGGATATCGTCGGTCCGGCTTCTTGCTATCGAAGTGACACTCTTGGCGCCAGCTACGGACCGTCTGTGCTTGCTTACAACGGTCAAGGCTCCGGCGTGCCCGGTGGAACCTGCGGCGGTCTCCATGGCCATCTCCATGTTGCGCCGGATGGCACGGTCTGGCTTCCGGTTAATCAATGCAGCGGTCTGCAAGGTGGCGTATTCAGCACCGATGGCGGCGTCACGTGGACTACGTTCACTGTACCGAACGCGATTTCTCAGCCGCAAGGCGCTGATCCTTCCATTGCCATCGACAGCGACAGCACTATCTATTACTCCTATGTTAACAATGAGCCTGTAGCAGCTGGAAATCCGCTAGAAGGTCACGCTCGAGTTGTAGTCGGTCATCGCGTTGGCAATATTGTTAACTGGACAAACTACTTCGACATCGGCGCCTCTCACGTAATCAAGAACGCCGCCGAAATCGAAGCGGTCGGTGGCAGCTCCGGTCGCGCGGCCGTTGGCTTCCTAGGCACCGACGTCACTGGCGACTATCAGGCAATAAGTTTCCCTGGCAAATGGTACGCGTTCATCGCCACCACTTACAATGGCGGCGCGACCTGGACGACGGTTAACGCCACCCCGAATGATCCTGTTCAAAGCATGACCGGCATCTGGCAGCAAGGCGGAAGCCATCAGGACCGCAATCTTCTTGATTTCAACGAAATCACGGTAGACGATAAGGGCCGAATACTCTACGGCTATAGCGATGGCTGTGTGAGCCCGGGCTGCATCGGAGGGACGGCGGGCAACGATTTTACCGCCTTCATGCGCGTGGCGCGGCAGTCCGGAGGCAAGAGTATTTTCGCCAGCAACGACAGTGCGACTGACACAACCGCAGCCACAATACCGAAAGCAGCTTGCCTCTCCGGCACGCGCGATGCCACTGCTTCACATTTGACTTGGAAAGCGCCGGATAACGGCGGCTCTGACATCACGACGTATCAAATTTTCCGCGGCACCGGTTCCGGCAACGAAGTGTTACTCGGAGAGTCCGTTGGCACCAAGACCACTTATGACGATACCACGGCCGATCCTTCTGTGTCGCATTACTATTATGTGGTCAAGGCTGTTAATACGGTTGGAACTGGACCTCAAAGCAACGAGGTCGACCTGATAGTCGGGCCGACGCCGCCAGTAATTCTGCCTTACTCCTGCGATGGCACCAATGTCGTGACCGATGCAGCAGGCGACGCAATAAATCCGGCCCCGGGTGGAGTTGGTCCAACCAGTCAAGCCGACATCACCGCGATCTCGTTTTCCGCCGATACGCCTGCGACGACGATTACAACGAAGATGACGCTGGCGAATCTGACGGGCACGCCATCACCGGGCACAACGTTTACGAGCTACTACGCCGTTTGGACATCCAGTGACGGTAAGACGTATGCAACAGAGGTTGACGTCAGCCCCGGACCGATCGTCGCATACGGATGGGGAGAATTCGACGCGAGCAACAACCAGCTCTCGACTTATAACAGCACGACAGGCATCTTTAATGCTGGCGTGAACGGCACTATCGCAGTAAACGTGCCGGTGAGTGGCGTCGGAAGTCCGACTATTCCCATTACAGATGTAAATGGGACGCCGGCAGTGAAGAATCCTTACGGACTGACAATCGCTGGCGAAGGAGTACTGGGCAGCGGGTTAGTCTTCACTCAACCGATGGATCGCGCTCCAAACACTGGCTTTGGTCAGAACTGGGCAGTATGTCCACCGCCGAACGCCGCACCGACCGCAGTTTTGACGGCAACACCGACTTCGGGCATAGCACCGTTGACCGTTAATTTCGACGGCTCGGGATCATATGACCCGGATGCAGGAGACGCGATCGGGTCCTACACGTTTGATTTCGGCGATGGCTCAACGGCGGTCACGCAATCCACACCAACGATTTCGCACACTTACAATGCCGCTAATAATTATGGAGCGCATCTCAGCGTCAAGGATTCACACGGTCTGGCGAGCACAAACACCGCACAGGTAATCATCACGGTTTCTGCCGCTCCGACACCGACCCCGACGCCAACTCCCAAACCGCACGGCAAAAAGCCGACGCCCACTCCTACCGCGACGCCAACTCCGACAACAACTCCGAGTCCGACTCCCACGCCGACGCCAAAACCTAAACCGACGCACCCACCGCATCCTTAGTAGTCTTTCAGTGCTGGCGCAGGCGTGAAGGCTTACGCCAGCATCAACGATTGTCGATCTACTCCAAGCGCAACGACAACGTTTTGAGGTTGTAATCGCGCATCGGTTCTTGTAAGCGACAGCCTATGCAAAACAAAACTGTTTCGATGCCTTGTTTTCACTTCCCCCTTTTCCGGCGGCTCCTTGTAATTTGCGCAATAGCTCTTTGCTTCGTCACATCGGTTCAAATCGCCCAAACGCAAACGGTCGTTTCAGAGCAGGTCGTTGTCGCCGGAGAGGAAGTGCCGAGCGCCTACGGTGCGCCGCCGGGAATCTCGCGTACACGGTTTTCGCCGTTAATCACCGCCTACGTGCTGCCGCCGGGCGCAGTCTACGGCGGCTTGGTCTATGAAGGAGACGCGTTTCGGCATGGACCGCCCGACCATATCTTCACCGAAGAGGTCGAAGTCGGATTACCGCATCGTTTCGGACTTGCGTTTGAGATCGCCCAGGAACGATTCAATGGCGACTTCCAAAACAAGAGCTTTAGCGTTGAAGCGCGCTACGCACTGGCCGATTGGAATAAAATTCCGCTGAATCCCACGCTGTTTGCCGAATATAAATTCGGCAGCGGACGCATTCTGCACGAGGAGCGGCCGCCGGAGGGAGAGATGGCTGAGGAAGAACTGGCTCGGCACTCGCGCCTGAACCTCGAACCGACCGATGAGGAGGAAGGGAAACCCAAAATGCCTGACGCCTACGAATTCCGATTATTATTGGCGGAAGACTTTGGCGAAAGGATCGAATGGGCCATGAACTGGTTTTTCGAACAGGAAATCGGGTTCGACCGTGGCCGCGAATGGGGATTTGCCCAGAGCGCGGTGATTCCGATCTGGCTCGAGCACGAACGTCTCAAAGCCGGCGTCGAGATGCAGTACCGGAATTTCACTGATAAGGACACGCGCGACGATCCGCTCCACAGTTTCGTTGTCGGCCCGACCCTCGCCTGGAAACCGACACACAATACCCGCGTTGACGTCTCGCCGCTTTTCGGATGCACCGATGACGCGCCCCGCGCGCAAGTCTTCGTTGTCTTCTCAGTGTTATTTGGGCCAGGCGGCGAAACTGGAGCCGAGGCGCCCGCCTCCACGCGCAACCGCTAGAGCAGATTGTCGGGCCGAGCGCAGCGCTTGCCATCTGCTGTAGTGACAGGCGTGTCGCCTGCATTTTCAAACGACCAGCCGATACGGCCGCCTCGACAGTTTCTTGACCGGCTTTCACGCCGTCGATACGTTTCTCTTCGGAAAGGAGCACGAGGTGAAAACCGAAGTATCGATCGAATACTGCGTGGTTTGAAACTACACGCCCAAGGCCGTCAGTTTGGCGGCCAAAATTCTCGAACTCGGCGAGCGTGTTAAGTCGCTCACTCTCGTTCCTTCGAGCGGTGGGGCATTTGAGATTCGCGCTAATGGAAAACTTCTCCATTCCAAACTCGATTCCGGCGATTGGCCGGACTTCGACGCCGTCGTCAGCGCGATCAAAAAAGCGAAATAAATTCTCGTACGCCGCCGCGTCGGTCGATTGTCGATCTTTCCGAAATTCGCAATCATTTCCGGTCCGGCTGGGGCCAATCCGCAATTCGGAGAGTGAAGGGTGCCTGGTGGCCCTCGCGGTCTTCAAAACCGTCGTCGCCGCGCAAGTGGCGGGGCAGGTTCGATTCCTGTCCTCTCCGCCAGTTCCATATCTTCGATCGTGTTGTAGCTGCCGCCGTCACCGCAGCAGACCCATTTTCGAGAGGAGGTGAATCGGATGTCGCGCGAACAGATTCGTAAATTGACTGCGCTTTCCTCCTGCGCGGGGTGAGCTTCCAAGTTGAGCCAACAGGCCCTGACACAAGTTTTGCGTCAGCTTCCAATTTCCACCAACGCGAAGGTGCTCGTCAACTCAGGCACGTTCGACGACGCCGGCGTTTATCGTTTGGATCGGCATCGCGCGCTCGTGCAAACAGTCGATTTCTTCACGCCGATTGTGGACGATCCATTCGCTTACGGACAAATCGCCGCCGCCAATGCGCTCTCCGATGTTTTTGCCATGGGGGGCCGGCCGCTCACAGCCTTGAACATCATGGGATTTCCCACTGGTTTGGTTCCGTCGAAGACAATTACGTCGATTTTGCGCGGCGGTTATGAGAAAGCGGCCGAAGTTAGCTGCGCAATCATCGGCGGACATACCATTCGCAATCCGGAGCCAATTTACGGTCTCGCAGTCACGGGGGTTGTCGACCTTCGACACATGATGACAAACGCAAACGCTCGGCGCGGCGATTTGCTTGTGCTGACAAAACCGCTCGGCACCGGCATCGCCACAACTGCGCTCAAGCGCGGCCTTTGCTCGCGCGTGGTCGAGCGAAAAGTCATTTCGTTAATGTCGAAAACAAATTCGATTGGCGCCAAGCTCGCCGAAAAGAAACTTGTGCGCGCGACAATCGACGTCACTGGTTTCGGGCTGCTTGGCCACCTTGCGTCGATGTGCCGCGCCAGCGAAGTGAGCGCTGAAATTTTTGGCGACCGGGTTCCGGCAATCGACCACGAGATATTCGCATTGATCGCGCGCGACTGCATTCCCGGCGGCAGTCGCGACAATCTGAAAAGCGCGAACCGCATTGTCGATTGGGAAAAAACACCGCGGCTGCAACGAATTTTGCTCACGGATGCGCAAACGAGCGGCGGTTTGCTTCTCGCTGTTGCGCCGAGCCGTCTCAACAAGGTGCTCGCGCTGCTCAAACGGAATGGCACGGCATGCGCCGCCATCATCGGGAAGATTGTTCCCGCGCGCGAACCTCTCCTATGCATAAAGCAGTAACCATTTCGCGCCGCGCCATTCCTTCAGTCACGAAAGTGCTCGATTCGTTGGGCAAAATCGATTTGCCCCGACCGTTGATTGTCGATCTGGTGCGGCGAGAACTTTCGAAAATCCGCGCGTCGGGCAAAATTCCCGAGGTTCGATCGATTGTCGATCTTGTGCGCATGTCGCTCGAGCAGCTTCGCGCCAGCAGGCTGCAACCGGTCATTAACGGAACTGGGATCATCATTCACACAAACGTTGGTCGCGTCCCGCTCGCCTCAACCGCAGTCCGTGCCCTCAGCGAAATTGGTTCGGCCTACTCCAATCTCGAGTACGATCTCGTGACGGGCGGCCGAGGGAACCGCGGCGCTTACCTCGAGACCGGGCTCGCGCTGCTTTGCGGCGCGGAATCGGCCACGGTCGTGAACAACTGCGCGGCCGCGTTGGTACTGATCGTTCAACATTTTACCAGGACCAAACCAGAAGCCGTCATCTCGCGCGGCGAACTCGTCCAAATCGGCGGCGGATTTCGTATCGGCGAAATCCTCGAGACGACCGGCGCGAAACTGCGAGAGGTTGGAGCGACAAACAAAACGGCGCTAGCCGATTACTCGCGGGCAATTGGTCCACAGACCGGGATAATCCTGAAAGTTCATCGTAGTAATTTTTTCATGAGCGGTTTTGTCGAATCGCCTTCTTCGGCGGCAATTGCGACGCTCGCGCGAAAGAAGCGCGTTCCGTTTGCTGAAGATTTGGGCAGTGGCGCAATTGTCGGGACGGAACAATTTGGAATACCGGAGCATGAGCCAACGCCCGCTGAGGCGCTGAAAGATGGAGTCGATCTTGTTTGCTTTAGCGGCGACAAATTGTTCGGCGGCCCGCAAGCGGGAATTATCGCGGGGAAAAAGCGTTTCATCACCGCGCTGAAGCGCGAGCCGCTATTTCGTGCCTTGCGCTGTGACAAACTGATTTTCGCAGCACTGCAATCAACTGTCGATTTTCACCTCACTGATTCGACGTCCGAAATCCCGGCAATCGCCCTTTTGCAGATTTCCAAAGACGAATTGCACGCACGGGCAGCGGCCATCCTTGCCCGGCTGCGCGGATTGCCACTGGAAATCGCGATTGGGCGCGGCACCGTCAGGGTCGGCGGAGGCACACTGCCGAGGTCAGTGATGTCGTCAATCACGATCGATGTTTTTCCGGAAAATTGTTCTGTCCAGGATTTCGCGAGCACTCTTCGTCGATCAATTCCACCGGTTATCGGTTACATCGCGAATGAGCGGTTCAAGCTCGATCTGCGCACGATCCTTTCGGAACAGGATGACGCTGTAGTTGACGCGATTCGGACCGCCAGCGCGACGACTCACTAATTCTCGCCCAGATGACGGAAAAACATTTTGTTCTCGCAACCGCCGGCCATGTCGATCACGGCAAGAGCGCGCTGGTTAAAGCGCTTACTGGAATTGATCCCGAAAGGATCGTGCGCAGATCGAGCTT
>WNFR01002303.1_pt1 | contig 19896 bp, 20 predicted proteins | sample 5400221 | NCBI WGS metagenome assembly WNFR01 (sample SAMN13153357, study PRJNA577476) | soil metagenome | isolation source: 40 cm soil under Madrone tree | place: USA:California | collected 2016-06-14 | reverse complement strand
TGGAAGAAAAGATCTACCATGATGCTGGGGCCAAAACTTCGGAGTTCACTCCGCGCGCGGAGCTCGAACGCCTCATCCGCGCGGCCGGGCGCGTGCCGGTCGAGCGCGACACTCTGTATCGGCCGGTCGACCGTTCAAAGCTGCCGTCTGTTCCGCCAGCGCCGCGGGCCGACCTGATCTCGCTCACCCTCAACGTTTAGCCTCTGCCTTCGTATCCAGATCATCCACGCTGGCGTCAATGAATCCGAGCAGTCGGCGCGAACGGCTGAATCGCGTTGGCCCTTACAAAATGCTGTCTCTCCTTTTATGATTTCTTAACAGGCCACGCCTTAGCATCTGACGGCAACGAACGAGCGCCCGAGCTTACCCAGCGCTCGCAATTCCTCTGACCATTGCGTTGCCAGTCCAGAAGGAGAGAGAGATGCGCACGCTCGGACGAAAAACGCTGCTGGCGGTCATGTTGTTGTGCACTTTGTGTGCCGGTCGCTTGTTGGCCGATGGAGATGGAAAAAGTGAAGCGGCTAAGTCAAGACCTCCCAAGATCGAGGCGCCGGCTCCGCTAACCGAACGTGAACGATTGCTGCTGGATCGCATGGAACAGTTAGAGCAGCGCGTCGCAGAGCTCGAAGCCAAGAACAACGCGTCAGTACCAAGCGTCAGCGCAGCAGGGGCTGCTGCGCGGCTAGCTGCGCCTAGCGTAGCAACGGGGCAGCCGGCTGCATTTGTGGCGCGAAGCGATGCCAGCGCCTCGGCAAGTGACGTAAGCGTCGTACAACCAAATGGTGGCGCCGCTCCTGCGTCAACAACAGTCGCGAGCGCTAACACCGCAGCCATTGGGCCGCCACAGGCCACGGAGAAAGGTAAATCGGGCGCGTCAAAACCGCAAACCGCCGAGCCATTTGCCTTCGCGGACTTTACGTGGCTGAACGGGAATGCACGGACCAAAGATACGCCGTACGCCACCAGCTTCTTTACCCCGGAGATCCGCGCTGACGTGGATTACAACTACAGTTTCAATCACCCGAAAGACGATACGATCGGCGGCTCCAGCGAGGTCTTCCGGCACGGGGAAGTGCAAGTGACGCAGCTCGGCGTTGGCGGCGACTTCCACTATGACAATGTACGCGGGCGCTTGATGACGCAGTTTGGCTTGTACTCGCAGACGACGCCGCGCAATGACGCCAGCCCGGCGCGCGGTCAGTGGCAGCTAGACAATGCGTACCGGTATATTTCTGAGGCTTACGGCGGCTACCACTTCAACGCACTGCATGGGATCAACGTGGATGCGGGAATCTTCATGTCCTACATCGGACTTTTCAGCTACTACCAATTCGATAATTGGGCGTATCAACCGTCCTACGTTTCTTCGAATACGCCGTGGTTTTTCAACGGCGTGCGGGTGCAGATTTTTCCCACGGAGCACCTAAAGATCGAGCCTTGGTTCGTCAACGGATGGCAGTCGTACGGCCGATTTAACGGTCGGCCGGGATTTGGCATGCAGATCCTGTGGCGGCCGAATGGATGGCTTTCGGTCCTCGGAAATCAGTATGCTTTGGGTGAAGAGGCGCTGGGAGTCCCGGGCCGTATCCGGTACCACAGTGATGACAGTATCGAGATCAAATACTTAGACCATCAGGAAAATTTTCTCAGCAAGGCGGCTTTCTCTCTGACTGGCGACATCGGTTGCGAACACGGGGGAGGAGTGGGTTGCCACGGCAATAGCGCGAAGGGCCCAAAACAGAGTTTCTTGGGTTTCATGTTCTATAACCGCTTCTGGTTTAACCACGACCGCTATGGTCTGACGTTAGGCGGCGGCAAGATCAACAATCCGGGACGCTACCTCGTGCTGCTCCCGCCGATCAATGGAGCAACGGCGGCGTCAGGCACGCCCTACTTTACGGAAAATCCAGGGGACCAGTTCAAAGCCTGGGACGCTTCCGGAACCTTTGATTGGATGCCAAGCCAATACATTACTTTTCGCTGGGAGTTCGATCACCGCGCGGCGAATGTTCCGTACTTCTCGGGACCTGGGGGAGTTACGCCGTCCTGCCCCACTGCTCCTATCGTCGAAAACATATGCGGGTCGCCTGGAGCATTTGTGCCGGGCTTTACGCCGGATTTGAAGAAAGTCGAGAACCGCATCAACTTGGCTATCCTCGTCAAATTCTAGATAAAGGGGAACGCGAGCATGAATCGCGTCGCGGAGCGCGAATCCTCTCGTCGCGGCCCCTAGCGTCTAAACGCCGCGTCACCCAAGTTGACGGCGTACTTGGTTTGGGTGGCCACCGTTTTGACAGAAAGGACGTGTATGTCGTGACCACCGGAGGAAAGCTGGCATTTCACCTTAACCTGTTGGCCAGAGTGCCCTGCCAGCGTGGCCGGATTCGCCACCACCCAGGGCTCGCCGTTTTTTCCGATCAAGCTTTTTCCGTCCTGGCTGACCGTGCCGGAGATGGTGGATGCCTTGGGTACCGTGGACTTACCATGACCATTGCTCTGACTGAAAACTGTTCCGGGCAGCAGTAGCGGAACCACCAGAAAAGAAAAGACCAGTTTTTTCATCGCGGATCCTCCTCTATTGGACCGAGCCGAATTAGCGGCATTCTCAAACCGCGTTAGCTCCGCGTCAAACTAGAAATTCAAATGTTCTCTATTCGAAAAGTGTTGTGCCGTGAATGCTCGTGTCGGTGTTGCGACTTTCTTTCTCACCCTCAAGCATCTAGGATTTCCTCGAACCTTAACGAGGAGTGCGGATGGGTGCGCCCGGTCTCGAGAGAAGACTATTTTGGGTGGTGGTCGTTGCATCTTGGTGGATGATTTCGCATTCGGCAATCCTCTTCGCGGACGAGCCTGCCAGCAGCCAGATGAGCAGCGCAGCACAGAGCGCTGCAACATCGGTCCAGCAGGAACCGGAACCAGACGCTGCCAGTCCGCCCGCTGCAGCCAAATGGCAGTACAACGGGTTCGTAGATGTGGGTTATCCTTCGGACTGATCTTTGGATTTGATTCACAGTAGCTGGAGCAGGGCGGCTTACGAGCAAAGCAGTGAAGAAACCGGCTCACGGCGCGCCCGCGGCTACTTCGCTTGCCACTCAGCGTAGAGCTTCGTGATGGTCGGCCCAATGGTGAAGCCCCAGGCGTAAATCGGAAAATTCTTGAATCTGTCCGGCACCACATATCGATGAGCAGCTTCCCGAACCGGAACGCCGGCCTTGAACATTTTTTCCACCTGAGCATCGATGTCGTCGAAAACTTCTCGAATGCTGGCGATTCCTTCCTGGCCGCAGAGCTGGCCGTGCCCTGGAACAAACAGAGTGTCTTTGTCAAAGGACGCAAATTGCGCCAGCGTGGCACGCCATCCGGAAATCGTTGCTTTATCGTCGACAGCGACCGGATACCATCCACTAAAGAGCAGATCGCCGGTATACACCACATTTTGCTCTGATACCCGCACGATGACGTCCGTGCCGGAATGTCCTGGATGCGACTCCAGGACAGCGGTCAGCCCGCCCAAATCGATGTTGATGGGCAGCTTTGTTGGGTCAATCGGGTGATTGGGTAGCGCCAGCACACTGGAGTTAGCAATCTGAAAGACGCCGGTAATCGCGTTCAGATCGCTCTGCGCGTGTTGGCGCTCAGTATCGGACTTAGCGTCTTGGATGCGCTTCTCAAATGGTCCCAGCGCCGCACCCTTTTCGGCCCCTTGCATTGGAGAGTAGCTTTCCACGATACGTTGTGCGACGGCGGCATGCGCCCACACCGGCACTCCATTCGCTCCGTAGAACGCATTCCCCATCGAATGATCGAAATGATAGTGGGTGTCCAGCGCCGCCTTCACGGGAACCTTTGTGACCATGCGCAGCGCATCCATTTGAAAAGAGGCGCCTGCCGGAGTCGTGAATCCCTCGATGAGTAGAGCTCCGTCCTTGCCCGCCAGGAAGCCGCCGTTGCATAGCGTGGTCATACCCTTTGATGGATCAGAAATCGTGGCGTAAAGACCATTGCCGATCTTGCGTACGGAAGCGAAACCCTTGTCGACCAGCGGGGTCGATGAAACTCGGGGGTCGATGCCTACAGTTGCGGCGAGCGAGGCGAGTGGGATGGTCTGCGCGACAGCGTATAAGGCGCCGAAACACGATGTTTGCGTGATAAAGCTGCGGCGAGAGAATGCTCGGGCGTTAACCGCTTGATGATCACAAGTGGCACGGATAGTCATAAACTCCTCCAATCGAGGTGGGTTGAGCTTAGCTGCTCGGGGAAAGGTCAGGCGCTATGCTAGCATCGTCTCGCGGCTGCAAGCCGGATTTTAAAACGCCGCGCCCGTTTTCGATTGCACACACTGCCCTTGGTAAACCAGGCTTCTGGGTTTGCGCTCCCTATACTTAGAAGAAAGAAACCTCCATATCATCCTTTTTATTCCCGAGGGAGGCTCGAGCGCATGAAAAAGATTGCGATTGCTCTGACGACTTGGTTTGCACTCGCCCTTCCGCTGCATCCGCAGGATGCCCGGCAAGTCCAGCGGGAAACGTGCATGGAAGCGTGCTTGCTGGAGCGTCCCAACGTAGACCTGCAGCGTCAGGAGGTGATTGCTTTGGAAAAAGAGACGGCCCGAGCGATTCAGCTCGGGGACGCGACATTCTTCCGGCGGGTGTACAGCGATGATTTCGCGGGCGTGCTGTCACGCGGCCAAAACGTTGATAAGTCTTCCTTTATTGCGGTGGTGCAAGCACCAGAGATCAAGTACGACTCGTTCACGGCTTCCGACACGAAAGTGCGGCTGTATCGTGACCTCGCGGTGGCCACGAGCACATGGTCGATGCGGGCGGTACGGAAGGGACAGCGAATGAGCAGTCAAATGCGCGTACTGCACGTCTATATATACGGCCCTGGAGGCTATCACGTCGTTTCCGCGCAGACGACTTTGTTGCCCCCCTATCTTGAGCAGCCGCTCTAACATTGCTGTCTAGGACTGATCCACACTCAAGACACGAATGGCGCGATCGAAGATGCCGTTAGACGCTTTTTTGCTTAGGCAGAAGCCTAGCTGCTAGACTCGAGAGCGTAGACTGAGGTCTCCGTGGGGGCGCCGCAATCACAACCCGAACCATTGATCCGCAACATCTCGGATACCGCACGATGGGTGGCGGTCTACCGAGCACAGGAGACGGAGCGGACCGATGCCGTTTTTCGCGATCCCTTTGCGCGGCGCCTGGCTGGCGAGCGCGGTGAATAGATCGCGCGATCGATGCCGCTGGGTGGTGATAACGCATGGTCGATGATCACGCGAACATATTTGGTCGATGAACTCATTAGGGCCGAGCTCCAGCGCGGACATGATCGTTAATCTGGCTGCAGGACTGGACGCGCGGCCTTACCGCATGCAGCTCCCGCCTTCGCTGCGCTGGGTGGAAGTCGATCTACCGGAAATACTCGATTACAAAGAAAGGGTACTGCGCAATGAGAAGCCGGTGTGCGTCCTGGAGCGCATTCGGCTGGACCTCTCTGACGTCAGCGGTAGGAGCGCGCTGTTTGGCCGCCTAGGCGAGAGCGGAAAGCGGGCGCTGATCATCACGGAGGGGTTGATGATTTATTTGACTGCGGAAGCGGCCGGCAAGCTGGCCGCTGATTTGGCCGCGCCTGCAAGCTTTCATTTCTGGATCGTGGATATCGCTTCCCCAGGACTGTTACGCATGCTACGGAAGAGAGTGGCTGCGCAGTTAAGCCAGGCGGCGCCTTTTAAGTTTGCGCCGGAGGAAGGACCACCCTTCTTCGAACAATACGGATGGAGGCCAGTGGAGGTGCGATCGCTTTTGAAGAACGCTGCAAAGCTAAAGCGCTTGTCGTTTTTTCTGCGGCTGGCTGCATTACTGCCGGAGACCGAGAAATCGCGGCGCGATCGGCCATCGTCGGGCGTCTGCCTTTTCACGAACCACAAAAGCTTGTAGAGCCGCGCTGGTACCGTTAGTCCTGTCTGTCCCCGCAAAATTTTTCACGCACGGGAGACGCGCCTGGCGAAACACGCCCAGCTATTCATAGCGCAAGGCGACCATGGGATCGACTCGCATGGCGCGACGCGCGGGGATGTACGCGGCGGCGAGAGCGACTAGAAGCAAAAGGAGGGTGAAGCCTGCGAGAAGAAGGAGATTGATGCTCACGATGCCGAAGATCAGGCTGCTCATGGCGCGGTTCACGGCAAACGCAATGGGCACTCCGATGGCCAAGCCGATGCCCGTGAGCTTCAGCGCTTGCCCGAAAACCAATTTCATTACGTCGCGCGGTTCGGCGCCCAAAGCGAGGCGCACTCCGATTTCCGGTATGCGCCGTGCGACGCTCTCGGCGAGAACGCCGTAGACTCCGACCGAAGACAGTGCCAGAGCAACGCAGCCAAACAGCGTCATCAGCACGCCCATAATGCGAATAATGGCGATGGAATCGGTTATCTCCGTCTCGAGCGTGCCGACGCCTGTCAGAGCGATCTGGTCATCAATCCCGCGTACCACGTCGCGAACGGCCGAAGCATAGCCTTCCGGATTGGAAGCCACGCGCATCAGAAAGACCATGGAGCGCTTATGCGCCTGGAAAAAGGGTTCGTAAATCGTCGGGCGGTTGGTGCGGTTCCACCAGTTCTGCCGGACGTCTTCGACAACGCCTACGATGGTCATCCATGCTTCCGTGGAATCAAAGGCTCCGAGCTTGATCTGCTGACCCAATTCATCGCCATTAGTCCAGTAGCGCGCGGCCATGCTGCGGCTGATGACTGCGACGCGCGCCGCATTGGCGTTGTCGGCAAGGGTGTACGTGCGACCTGCGACCAACGGAATGCGCAGCACCGAGAAATAGTCGGAGCTGGAAATCTGCAGGTCTGCGGAAGGTGCTTCGCTGGCCTTCGCTGTGGCGCGCCCGTTGATCGTGAAGAAAGTGGACTCGTTGTCGACATTGCTGGCCGGGCTGTTGGTCACCAGTGCTGCGGCGCTGGCGCCGGGCAGCGACGCGCTTCCCCGGAGCATGCGGTCGTAGAAACTGGCGATTTGCGAGTTTTCCGGATAGGACTTTTCAGGAAGACGAACTTCTGTTCGCAAGACGTTGGCGGCCTGGAAGCCTTGATATACATCCGCGAGCCGCAAGAACGCCTGAGTCGTCAAGCCTGCGCACACCAGGAGGACCAGAGCGAACACTACTTGTGCGACGACCAAAGCGCTGCGCAGGCGGCCTTTGCTGCCGAGCATCGGGCCGCGGCCCGCTTCCTTCAGAGTGGTGTATGGCTGTGCTTGGCTGGAGTGCAGCACCGTTCCGAAGCCGAATAAAAGCCCAACGACGGCGATGAGGAGCAGCGTGAACGCGAGCACTGTGCGATCCACTTGGATTCCGTCCCATCCGGGAACCCACATGGTCCAGCTCGGCGCAATGCTGGTGCGCAGAACTTTGACGCTCCAGAAAGAGACCGCCACCGCGACGACTCCCGCGGTGCATGAGAGCAATAAAGTTTCGGTGACAAACAGCCGCGCCAGACGCCAGCGTCCCGCGCCCAGCGCGGTGCGCACAGCGATTTCCTTCTGGCGCCCGAAAATTCGCGCAAACAGTAAATTCGCAAGGTTGGCGCAGGCGAGCAGGAGCACAAAAACGGCGGCCGCCTGCAATAGCAGAAATAGCGGCAGAGTATAGAGGTACAGCTCCCTGCGAAGCTGCAACATTTCGGCTCGGCGGTTTGCGTTAGTCGCCGGATATTCCTGTTGGAGTCGCTGCGAAACGGAATCCATTGCGCTTCGGGCCTGCGCCACATTAATACCGGGCTTAAGCCGTCCCAGAGACTCGAGCGATAGCTTGGCGCGATCCGTTTTCTCTGCGGGGCTCAAAGCTAGAGGAACCCACAATTCCATGGGCACCGGATAATCAAAACCGCGCGGCATAATTCCAACGACGGTGTACTTCTTTCCATTCATTTGAATGACTTTGCCGAGAAGTGCAGCGTCGCCAGCGAAGCGCCGCTGCCAAAATGCGTTGCTGACGACAGCAACCTGGTCTGCGCCGGGCTGCTCTTCTGGCACGCTGAATGCGCGTCCCAGTGCCGGGCTTACGCCGAGCACATCAAAAAACTTCGCAGAAACATGGCAACCACGCACCGGCTGCACATTTCCTTCAGTGTTTAAGTTGAAATCGCCGCACTTGTAGATGGTCAGAGCATCGAACACGGGCGCGCCGCTCTGCAGGTCGACGGCATCGCCGGGAGCGATGAACCTCGCATCCGCGCCCTCGTCAATCCCGCGGTTTTCCCAGACGCGCACGAGACGGTCAAGCTCAGGAAAATTGTAGGGACGCAGGAGCAGTGCATTCACCATACTGAAAATGGCGGTGTTGGCGCCGATGCCTAGCGCCAGGGTCAACACCGCGATCAGCGTGAAGCCTGGATTTTTCCGCAACGTGCGGGTTGCATATCGCAGATCCTGCAGCACGGTTTCGAGCAGAGGAAGTCCGCGGCGCTCCCGGTAAAGCTCCTTGGTTGGCTCGACTCCACCGAGCTTGAGCAGCGCCTGCCGCCGCGCGTTTTCCGGAGTCATTCCGGACCGCATATTGTCTTCCATGTGCATTTGGAGATGGCCATCCAGCTCCGCAGCAAACTCCCGATCGCGCTGGCTTTTCGCGAATAATCCAGCCACGCGCAAGGCGAACGCGCGCAGCCATCTCATGAGACTTCCTCGCCCGGCGCCAGGAACCTTGCGACGATCGCTGTCGCCTGCTCCCAGTCCCGCGCTTCACGCTCGAGCTGCTTTTTGCCCGCGCGCGTCAGCTTGTAGTATTTGGCTTTGCGGTTGTTGTCGGAGACGCCCCACTCGGAGCTGACGTAGCCTTCCTGCTCGAGTTTGAGGAGCGCTGGATAAAGCGTGCCGTAATTGACGGCCAGCAAGTCGCCGCTGGTCTGCTCGATGCGCCGCGCGATGCCGTAGCCGTGCAGCGGCCCCAGCGTGTCCAGCGTCTTGAGCACCATTAGCGCCAGCGTTCCCTGCCAGACGTCTTTTTTCTGGGCCATGCGTTCACCTATGGGTTACCCATAGCGATGCTCGCACAACTCCTATGGGAAGGCAATAGAAACACTTTGGCGAGGCAAGGAAAGCGAGGCCAATACGAACTCGGCGACCAACACTCCGATCTTTACCTCTGGGATTCCCCGTCTGTTTACTCTCTGGAGCGGCTGCCTTGACGCTGACGGAACCGCGCCTTAGCCTAAATAGTGAGGTATTTCCGCCTACATGGCCGTTTCCCTGCAGAATCAAGCGCTGGCGACGCGCCCCTGCGTGTTCTGTGGGAAATCGATGCTCGCGCACCTGACTCGCTGCCCGCATTGTCGGGAAGACATTCCCAAGGTTCAATTGTCCTCCCGCCCTCGCACCGGAGGGCGCTTGGAGATCCGTCGTGGGCTGCTGTATATGTTGCTAGCGGGCGTTATTCAGTATTTTGCTGGGGGATATAGTCCCTTCACTTTGCCAATATCTGTTCATCCCTTGATAACCTCGTATCTCGCTCCCGTCGTATTCCTGAGCGGCTTGGGTTTGGTGATCTACGGCTTCTACCTGCGGGCAAGGTCCTAGATTTCGCACTACCATCTTGCGGCAACTTCGCGACTATATACGCCCACGCCACTAGAAAAGACGCGCTGAATGAGAAATATCCCATCTCGCGCCTCTAGCCTCCGCCTTCTAGAACGTGTTACGCTCCCGCGACGTTCACACACGCATGCGCGCTGTCGATTTGATCCGAAAAAAACGCGACTCCGGGGAACATTCCCGCGAAGAAATCGATTTCCTGGTCTCCGGCTATACGCGGGGTGACATCCCCGATTACCAGATGGCCGCTTGGCTGATGGCCGTGTGGCTGCGCGGCATGTCGCGCTCGGAACTCGCCGCTCTCACCGAAGCAATGTTGTATTCCGGCGAGGTGCTCAATTTCTCCGATCTTCCCGGGAAAAAGGTCGACAAACACTCCACTGGAGGTATCGGCGATAAGACTTCGCTCATCCTTGCTCCCGTCGCCGCCGCCGCCGGTCTCACCGTTCCGATGATCAGTGGCCGCGGTCTGGGTCACACCGGGGGCACGCTCGATAAGCTCGAAGCCATCCCGGGCTTCAACGTGAATCTCTCGCTCAATCAATTCCGTCGGGTGCTGCAAGAATGCGGCATGGCTCTCATTGGCCAGACCAAGGAAATCGCCCCTGCGGATAAGAAAATCTATGCGTTGCGCGACGCCACCAGCACTGTCGAGAACATCGGCTTGATCTGCGCTTCCATCATGAGCAAAAAACTTGCCGAAGGCATCGATGCTCTCGTTCTCGACATCAAAGTGGGCTCCGGCGCCTTCATGAAGCGCGAGGAAGAAGCCGCCAGCCTCGCCGAGGTAATGATCGAAACCGGCAAGCGTATGGGCAAAAAAGTTGTTGCCCTCATCACCGATATGGACCAGCCGCTCGGCCGCGCCGCAGGCCACGCCAACGAAGTCGCCGAGTGCATCGAGGTCCTTAGTGGCGGCGGCCCAGCTGATCTTCGCGAATTAAGTTTGCAACTCGCCGCCTGGATGCTCTACCTCGGCGAGCGCACCAAGAGCGTCGAGGAGGGCCGCACTCTGGCCAAGACCATGATCGCGAGCGGGCAGGCCAAACAAAAATTCAAGCAGGGCATTCGCCTGCAAGGCGGGGACGACCACGTCGTCGATGAACCGCATCGCTTGCCCAAAGCCCACTTTCATGTGGATGTTGCCAGCCCAGTTTCTGGCTACATCTCCGGCACCAACAGCGAGCGATTCGGCATTGCGCTTGCCATTCTTGGCGGCGGTCGCGAGAAGAAGGAAGACGCCATAGATCACGCTGTTGGTCTTCAATTTCACAAACGCATCGGCGATCGTGTCGAGAAAGGCGAGCCGCTTGCGACCATCCGCTACAATGCCGATATGCGACTCGCCGAAGCGAAAGCATTGATCGCTGAGAACTATTTCGTCGCCCAGGAACCTCCCAGGGAAAAGCGCCCCCTCATTCGGCGCATCCTGGGAGCCTGAGCGTACAGGTAGGAACTTATGGTTAGAAATTCACTCCTGCGGAGGGGCTTGCCGTCCGCAGGTCAGCACAGTGCGCAAGCGCAGAGGAGAAACGCATGGGACGATTCACAGGAGTGCTCGGAATTCTTACGATCCTGGGCCTCGCCTACCTGTTTTCCACGAGTCGCCGATCCATTCGTCTGAAGACTGTCGCTTGGGGACTTGGCCTTCAGCTGGCCCTCGGACTTTTCGTTTTGCGCGTCAAGTCGGGAGAGTGGCTATTCCAGAAAATGGGTAACGGAGCGAAGAAGCTCCTCGACTTCTCCTATGTGGGCTCTTCGTTTGTGTTCGGTGATCTGGGTACGAACCATTCCTCGCTGGGTTTGATTTTCGCCTTTCAGGTCCTCCCGACCATCATTTTCATCGCCGCATTTTTCGCCGTCCTCTACCACTTGGGCGTAATGCAAATTATCATTCGTGGCGCAGCTTGGTTGATGACCATCATCATGGGCGCGAGCGGCGCTGAATCTCTCAACGTTGCCGCCAGCATCTTCATGGGCCAAACCGAAGCGCCGCTGACCATTCGGCCCTTTCTTCCCAAACTCACCAAATCAGAATTGATGACCGTGATGACCAGCGGCATGGCGCACATCTCGGGAGGGATGATGGCTGCCTACATGCGCGTCGGCGGCGCGGACGCCAAACACTTGTTGACCGCGGTGATCATGACCGCGCCCGGCACCTTGCTGATGGCCAAAATGCTGGTCCCTGAAACCGAGCACCCCCTCACCGCCGGCCGCGTCGAACTGCCGCCCATGGAAAAGGAGTCGAACGTCCTCGGAGCCATCGCCCGCGGCACAGTCGACGGGCTACACTTGGCGCTGAACGTCGCTGCCATGCTGATCACTTTTCTCGCGCTCCTTGCCCTCGTCAACGCCATCATGGGATGGACCCACCTGCACATCGCCTGGTTTCCCTACAGTTTGCAGCAGGTGTTTGGCTGGGTGTTCGCTCCTGTGGCTTGGCTGATCGGAATTCCCTGGCACGATGCCCCCACCATTGGCAATTTGCTGGGCACGCGCATGGTGCTCAATGAATTCGTAGCCTTCGCGCAACTCGGCACTCTTAAAGACGCGCTCGATCCCCGGTCCTTCACTATCGCTACCTTCGCTCTGTGCGGTTTCGCGAATTTCAGCTCCATCGGCATCCAGATTGGCGGTATCGGCGCGCTTGCTCCCGAGCAGCGCGGCCAGCTCGCCAAATTCGGCATCCGCGCCATGCTGGCCGGAACCATGGCCAATCTAATGTCCGCTTCGATCGTCGGAATCTTTTCATGAGCGCAAAGGAAAGCGTGAAAGCACCGCAAACGAAATCGAAGCCCAGCGTCGAGTTCCTGCGCGCCGAACGCGCGGCCAAGTTCATCGTGGACAAAACCAAGCTGCGGCCGCGCATCGCTTTGGTTTTAGGCTCCGGCCTCGGCGATTTCGCCGACGATTTCACTAATGCAACAAAAATCCCTTACGCCAAGATTCCGAATTTCCCGCGATCGACAGCCATCGGCCATGCCGGACGTCTCGTGATCGGCAATGTCGGCGATATCCCGGTGGCCGGCATGCAAGGCCGCGTCCATCTATATGAAGGCTATTCGCCAAAAGAAGTCGCCTTCCCCATTCGCGTCTTCGCCCGCATGGGTATCCAGGCGATGATAGTCACCAACGCCGCCGGCGGCATCAACCGCAACTATTCGCAAGGCTGCCTCGTAGTGATTCGCGACCACGTCAACTTCCAGGGCGTCAACCCGCTTAGGGGCCCGAACGACGAACGCTTCGGTCTGCGTTTTCCGGATATGACCCAAGCTTACGACCGCGAATTTCAGCGCTTCGTGACGGAAGAAGGTAAAAATCTCACCCTGAACATCCACAATGGCGTCTATCTCGCCGTACAAGGTCCGAGCTACGAGACTCCCGCGGAGATTTATGCTTTTCGCGCCATCGGTGCAGACCTTGTCGGCATGTCCACCGTTCCAGAGGTTATCGCCGCACGCCACAATGGAATTCGCGTCCTCGGAATCTCCTGCGTAACCAACATGGCCGCCGGCACCACGGACGCACCCTTGAACGAGGAGGAGGTCCTGCAGACCGCCGCGCGCATCAAATCGCAATTCATCGCGCTGTTGCGCGCGGTGATCCCAAGAATTTCGGAGGCCATAGCGTGAGCGAGTACGATCATCTGATCGTCGCGGCCAAGCAAGCACGCGAGAATGCCCATGCCCCATATTCCAATTTTCGCGTCGGCGCCGCTCTCCGCGCGACCTCTGGCAGAGTTTTTGGCGGCTGCAACGTCGAAAATGCCACTTACGGCCTCACGCTGTGCGCCGAACGTGTTGCCATTTTCAAAGCCATCAGCGAAGGCGAGCGAGGCTTCGACGCCATCGCAGTCGTAACCGATACCGACGCCCTCACCTCGCCTTGCGGCGCTTGCCGGCAACTCATCTGGGAATTTTGCGGCGACGTTCCTGTCATCCTCTCCAACCTCAAAGGCAAAGTGGAAGTCCTGCAAATGCGCAATCTTTTTCCCAAGCCTTTCGATGCTTCCAGCCTCTGATATTCTTTCAGTGGCACAGTGACGGAGAGATGTCGATGAAAATGCAAGTTTGCTGTTTCTGCGTTCTCCTGGCGAGTGGCACTCTCTTCGCGGCCTCAGCAGTTGCGCAGGAGGAAAGGAAGCGGGCCGACTTGGTGATCGCCGGAGGCACCGTGGTCACCATGGATCCGCAGCGCCGCATCCTGGAAGACGGCGCGGTCGCCGTAAAGGGCGACGCAATCCTGGACGTGGGCACACGCGCTCAAATCAAGGCCAAGTACATTGCCGCGACGCACATCGATGCCACCGGCCATCTGGTCCTGCCTGGTTTCATCAATGGCCACACCCACGCTCCCATGACTCTTCTACGTGGCCTCAAGGACGACGTTACCCTCGACGTCTGGCTGAAAAGCTACATCTTTCCCGCCGAAGCCAAAAACGTCACCGAAGATTTTGTCCGCTGGGGCACCCGGCTCGCTGCCGCTGAGATGATACGCGGTGGCGTAACCACCTTCGCGGACATGTACTACTTCGAAGACGCCATCGCCGAAGAAACCAAGGCCGCTGGACTGCGCGGCATCCTCGGGGAAACCTGGCTCGACTTTCCGGTCCCGGACAACAAGAACGAAGCGCAAGCAGCCGCCTATACGGAAAAATTCCTGAAGCGCTGGCAAGGTGATCCGCTCATTCATGCAGCGGTTGCACCTCACTCCATCTATCTCTGCTCGCAAAAGACGCTCCATGATGTGCAAGTGCTCGCCCAAAAATATCACGCGCCAATCTTGATCCACGTCGCCGAAATCAAAAAGGAACTCGACGACAGCCTCGCGCAAAACAACGCAACTACCGTTCAATATATGAACCGTATCGGCCTTCTCGGCCCGGACGTTATCGCCGCCCATTGCATCTGGGTTGACGCAACCGACCGCAAGCTCCTCGCCGAAAAAGGTGTCGGCTGCGTGCACAACCCGTCCAGCAACATGATGCTGGCCAGTGGTGTGGCCCCTGTGATTGAAGAACGCGCCGCGGGCGTCGCCGTGGGCCTCGGTACCGACGGTCCTGCCGGCAGCAACAACGATCTCGATTTGATGGAAGAGATGGACTTAGCTACCAAGCTGCAGAAAATCACCAAAACGGACCCGCGGGCCCTCGGAGCAAAAGCTGTCGTGGAGATGGCCACCATCGAAGGCGCCAAAGCCGTGCATCTGGAAAAAGAGATCGGTTCGCTCGAACCAGGCAAGAAGGCGGATCTAATCCTGATCAATCTGAACGAGCCCAACGCCCTGCCCATGTACGACGTTTATTCGCAGCTCGCCTATGCGCTGAAAGCCAACGACGTCGACACAGTGATCATCGGAGGCCGGCTGGTCATGCGCGATCACAAACTTCTCACCCTTCACGAAGCAGAAATTCTCGCCAAAGCGCGTGAATACGGAAAGAAAGTAGAAGCTTCGCTGAAATAGTTTTCCGGCGACGCGCTAAGAGTGCAGGTGCAAGACCCTAAGCAACTGGTCTTGGACCTTCTTCAGTTCGCGTTCCCGTTCGTGTTCTTCGCGCGTACGATCGCTCAGCGCTTCCTTCAGCAAAATCAAATTCCGCCGGAACTCCATCTGCATCAACACCAGCCGGCTCAGCGCTTTCAGCGCCGCCTCCTGGTCCGCGGCTAGATTTCGCGGCGTCCGGTCAATCACGCACAAAGTACCCAGCGCGTAGCCATCCTCGTTAATCAGCGGTGCTCCGGCATAAAAACGTATGTTCGGCTCGGATATCACCAGCGGATTCGTGCGAAACCGCTCATCCTGCAGCGCGTCCGGCACCACAAACACGTCCTGCTGTTGGATAGCCGTCGAGCAAAACGCGATGTCTCGCGAAGTCTCCGTCGCTGAAATCCCAACCTTGGCTTTGAACCACTGCCTGTCCTCATCGACCAGGGAAATCAGCGCCATGGGTGTCTTGCACACGTACGAAGCCAGCAAGGTTAGGTCGTCGAAGGCTTGTTCCGGCTCGCTGTCCAGGATTGCGTACTTCTGCAACGCATCCACGCGAGCAGCGTCGTTGGTTGACATCATCGGAGCGCCCATTTGCCACCTCCACCGGACGTGTCCTATCGATGCGTTGTATCATACTCCATCCTGTCGCCCGTCGGCATCATCGCAGAAGCTCCGCTCCGATGCTGACCACGGCTGCGGAACTCTCCAAGTTTCTACGATCGGAAATCATTGCCGTCTTGCAATTTTGACGCAGAGAGTCTCGTGCGAGGGTTTGACGGAAGGGGGAATTCAAACCCGCTGTACAACACAACCTCTGATTACGCTGCAAGTATTCGCCGCTCAGCACAAGCGTTTGCTCGCGAAACGATGGTGCACTTGTCATCGCTTGCCCCATTTTCGCCCCTTACCGCCAAATGCATTGCGTTTGTCTGCCAACGAAGATGCCGTGACAGTTACATATCCGCCCTTTTACTGTTTTGAGGTAAACTTCCGCATGGCTTGGGCTCATCCCCCTAGCGAACAACTCAAAGCCATTCGTTTCCGTTTGGGCATCACCACGCGTGAAGTGGCGGACTTCAGCCAGAAGATCGCCGAATCCGAAGGTAATCCCGAGTTTCACATCTCCAACGCATGGCTCACGCAAGTCGAAAACTCCGATTCCGTTCCCAGCATTTTCAAGCTCTACAGTCTCAGCGCCATCTACCGTATCAAGTTCACCGACCTCCTGCTCCTTTACGGCGTTGACTTGCAGCGCCTCAGCCGCAATCAAATGGCCGCTCCTTTGCCCTCCACCCACCTCACCAATCTCGAAGTTTATGACCAGCAGCGTGCCGTGTCCTTCCCCATTCGCTTCGATCCCTCATTCGATATCGACAACACGAATCTCCTCTCCCGCCTCGTCGAAGTCTGGGGCGAAGTTCCCATCGCGCTGATCCAGCACCTCGACATTCGCCACGGCCTCTACGGATATATCGGCCTTCAGGACATGACTCTGTACCCGCTCCTTCGCCCCGGCTCGTTTGTGCAGATTGACCCACGCGTGCGCAAAGTCCAGCCCATGCGCTGGCGTACGGAGTTCGACCGCCCCATTTATTTTGTGGAACTGCGCGATGGCTATGCTTGTTCTTGGTGCGAGTTGCAAGACGGACATCTGCTGCTGTTGCCCCACCCGCTCTCGCCTCGTGCGGTTCGCAGGCTCGCGCAGGGTACCGACGCTGAAATCGTCGGGCGGGTGACTGCTGTGGCTATGACGCTGACGCCCCCATCGCCCTCGGCTTCGGACGCCGCTGCACGATCGCCAGGGCAAGCTTGATGTTCGACACGAATAGCTGCGCCAACGCAACGTTGACATTCACGGGCAGCGCTACGCGGTAGGGTTCCAGTTTTTGCCACACCTGCAGGATCTCCTCGCGGCCCTGTTGTGATGCGCTCACATAAAGTTCCACTTCCCCCACAAGGCGTTCCAGCGGATATGTCGCAATGCGATAAAAGATCTGGCGATGCGCCAGCTCCAACGCCTTGCACGCAATATCCAAACGAAAGCGCGCTGCCAATCCATCGTGGCGGTACTTGCCGGTGTTGTAGTCTCGCGTGGACGCCAGATAGATCAGGCGCGCCAGGTCGCCGCTAATTTGTGACAACGATCGGCGCAACAGGTCGTCGTACGCCTCTTCCACGGTCACCGCTCTGTCTGGAACATTCGTGTATGCAGCTTGCCCCGCGCTTCCCTCGGAATTGTTCACCATTTTCACCCGCTGCTACGCAGATTTTGCTTCCCCGGCGTTTGTCAGGCCGACCGTCTGGAATGTTTCCTGCAACTTGCTCACTCGCTGCGAGAGCCGCAGCGCAACATTCGCCAGACCTCCCAGCCACAGCGGTCCGGCTAGCTGAATTGCCGCCGACAAAATCCCGCAGACGGCCATCAACATCAGGAATTGAGTAAAAATATTGATCTCCGTCGAGAATTCCAGATTCTTATTCTGACGCACTCCCCGCGCGTGCTCGCTTATCACTTTTCGGATCAACGCCGATGTCTGGCGCACCCAAACCAGCGCAACTTTTTTTCGTTCCTGCTCGAACAATCGCTCAATACCACCTGCTTTAAGCCCACTGACGAATTCCCAGTCGGCGCGGGAGAAGACCCTGCTTACAAGTTCTTCTGGGCACGGCTCGCTCGTGTCTTCTTCGCCGGCCGCGGGCCCCGCTCCCCATGGTCGCGACGCCAGCCATCCCCTTAACGCTGCCGCCGTCAACAACAGCAGCAGCACTGCGCCGGTGATCACGCTCGCAAACTCCATCATGAGCCCACCGCTTTTCGCAGATACCCGCGCGCTTCTTGCAAACACCTCTGCGTCGCCGTCGCGATCATTTGATATTCCCGCTCTAACGGCGCGCTCTCCGCCTCAGGGATCTCCTGGTACAACCACAGGTGTCCCAGCCACAAGCTCAGCGCCACCAGATAGGACGCGGAATACGCGTAGAACCAAAAATCCTTTCCGGCCACCGGTACAAACGTCAGGCAAATCACGCGCTCGCCGATGAACAGCCCATACCCAAGCAAGATACCCCGCAAATTCCGCCCAAACGGTATGGAATAGGACGCAAACACAGCAACCAGCGCCACGATCGCAATCGCTTGCACGCTTCGCAGCGCCCGCTCCATCTGCAGCGCCGTCGTCTCCGCAAGCAAGTGCGGATCGCTCCACAGCGCGGCGGCTGCCTTAGCCAGCGCCAGCACAAAGAGGAACAGCAAAATTTTCCGCGCCATTTTGGCAGTCCCCGGATAGGCTGCCAGTGCCACTCGGTAGATCTCGAACACGATCCAGCAGCCCAGGATCAAACCCAGAAATTCCGTGGTCCAATAGACTGAGCTGTAGAGCTCCTCGCTCCATCGATGAACGAAAGAACGAAAAATGGACTGCGCAAGAACGAAGGAAATGTATCCGTAGAAAACCGGGTAACGAAAGAGTAGGCGCCCGCTCACTCCTCGAGTCAGCAGGAAAACTTCCAGTACGATGCTGCTCCACCAGATCGATTGGCTGAGCATCTTTCTCCAGGGCAGTAAACTATTCTGGTAAGACCTGCGATGCTAAATACTAGCATGAGTCGCGGGAAAGATGCGGCGCACCTTTCCCGCGACTCGCTTCCTTTCGCTAGGCAGCAATTGCCAGCGGCGGTCTAGGCAGCGGATCTCCTCCATCAGCGAACTCCGACTGCTGCGGCGGTCGCGGTAACGGATCCCCGCCGTCTGCTATAAGAGGAGGCCTCGGCAGCGGATCTCCTCCATCGGCTACCAAGGGTGGCCTCGGCAGGGGATCTCCTCCATCCGCAAAAAATGTCGCTTTTAACTGCGGATTTATGGATCCCCCTGCCGCCCAGCCGTGATTCCCGCGCAAGCCCGCCAACCACACCAGCCCAAGACACACCAACAGAATTTTCGTAAAACGCATGATTTCCTCCTCTTAAGTTTCCGGGGTGAGCGAAGAACCTGACCTCGCCCCAGCGCAAGACATAGGTGCAGCCTACGGCCTGCTCCTGTTTCGCTTTCGAGAGGGAGAAATATGGTTGGAATTCCGAGCGCAGCGAGCTTTGCGCTCGCACTAATACCTGTGTTCTAACGAATCTGTGACTACGGGTACGCGACTTAACTCACGAATTTGCCCTTTTGGTGCGGTCACTTCTCGCTGCCCGGCTTCCGGTCGGCAGCGCCTCGCCTGCGTGCCGCTGGTTGTAATCACAAGCGGTCCGCCGGCCTCTTCGTTGCTTTCGGCCGGTGGCGTCGCGCTCTTTGTGAAAATTTGCGCGCTCGAAACAATCTTCTCTAATTGCTTCATGACCTTGGCCGTGTCCGCTGGTCTCTTGAAGCCGTCCGGGTCAGGCGCTTGTTCTGCCGCCACCGTTAGCAAGAACTCGTAACAGGTCGCCTGCGAATATCCAGCGTAGGCGCGTTCCAGAATCTTGATCCCGGCCGTTTCGCTCTTTTGCTCGTTCCACCGAAACACGATTCCTTGAATCGTCGTGGTTCTCGGACTGTTTCCGTTAGATCCAATCAGGCTCGCCTCCCGGCAGGCCTTCTCGCTCCCAGCCTCGTTGGCCACCAATTGCAGTGACCCGTGCTCAAACGTGGTGTTCGGATAGCCGTCCTCAGGAATCAGCACCGTCGCCACTAATGTCGCTCCCGGCTGTTCAATATCCAAATCTTCCTGCCGTTTCAGAAAAAACGAACTCTCCTGCACATCCCCCTCTTCCAGCGAATAATTCCTCGGATAACGAAACGAAATCCCTGCCTCTGGATTGTGGTAAG
>WNFR01009100.1_pt1 | contig 19902 bp, 23 predicted proteins | sample 5400221 | NCBI WGS metagenome assembly WNFR01 (sample SAMN13153357, study PRJNA577476) | soil metagenome | isolation source: 40 cm soil under Madrone tree | place: USA:California | collected 2016-06-14 | reverse complement strand
CGATTCTTGATCGCTCGATAAATTTGCGCCTCGAGAATTTTTCTTTGCGTGGCGGGATTATCCGCCGCCGGCGGTTGGCGGTCGTCAGTCGGCGGCGCAGGAGCCTCTCTCGGCGTTGGTTTTGCTGCTGTCGAGGGGTTTTCTGCAGCTTTCTCCGTTAGGACCGGAGACGGCATCTCGGCGGATTTTTCGTTGTCGGGAAGGGGAAGGCTACTGGTCCCAGAATCGCTCATTGGCGGGGAAGGAACTTCGCTTTCGGGCACCGGCCTAGTTAATGGAGCTGGTGTGGTGGGTGAGGCCGGTATGTCTTGCTTCGCGACCAGCGGTGCGTTGGCGTCGGCTGGTAGTCCTTGTTTTGAACTGACGTTCTCGCTTTGCTTCCCAACCCAGTCCGCCAGTTGACTTTTTCCTGCCTCACTTTGCAACCATGCAGCGGCGCCGCCGAGAAGGATTAGAATCACCAAGATTCGAACCGCCGTTCGATTTCGACCCGCTGGCCACAGCCACGGCCTTCGGTCGTCGAAGGTGCAGTTCAGAAACGTTTGTCCGATCACTTCGTTCGTGTCGCCATCGGCCAATTGGAAGCGGGAAGATTCGTCGCGTTCACTCGGCACTTCGAAATTCGGTTTGGCCGCCTCTCGGGCGGGCGGCCGGGCTTCAGAAAGATCGAGCTTTCGCGCGGCGCGGGTGATCATCTCCGGGCTAACTTCGCAGCCTGGCGATCCGTCGGTAGCTTGCAGGGCACTATCGCAAAGAACATTTATCTGCTGCGGATTGCCGCCGGTATAAGCAACGATTCGTTGGATCGCCGCGCGACCGAATGTATCGACCGGCAGGTTGCCGGCTCGAAGCCGATGCTCTATGTAGGCGGCGATGTCTTTGTTCCGCAACGGTTGAAGTTGACACACCAGGTCGGAGCGAGGTTTAAGCGAGCGCAGGCGGCTGGGACGGCGCTAAAGAAATTGTGCAGTACGTATTCAAGTGTCTCATCGTGCAGGCGCTGCGCGTTGTCGATGATTAAACAAATGATGTGACCTTGGTCCAGTTGGGAACGCAAAATGGCTTTGCAGCGTTGCATCATCGATAGTCCGCCCCGGGTGTCGCCGGCGACTTCCAGATTACTGAGAACAAGTCGAAGCAAATCCGTAAAATTCACCTCGGGATCAGACTCAAAGATGCAGGTGACGTTGCTATCCAGCTCGCGCGTGAGTTGATGCAGCAGCGTGCTTTTGCCGGTGCCCGCATCGCCGATGAGAAGGATGAGACCTTTGCGAGCGACTATGCCGTAGCCCAGGGTTGCAAGCACTTCCTGAAAATGAAGATTACTGTGGAACGGCTGGGCTTCACTTTTTGCGCCGAGCTCCGCTGGCTGTCGTGAATCAAAATGACTGCGGTTCATGGCAATCGTGCCGCCTCTTCGCGTCGACTCACCTTTTTTTACCGTACCGGAAAAACACAGTAGTAGACAGCTCGGTTTTTCACGGCAAAATAAACTTCTTCCTTAATGCCAGCAGGGAGGATGCCAATGCATATGGATCTACGAGTCTGTGGGAATTTCTTGCTGGCGGAGAAGGGAGGGAGTTGAACTTTCCGGGTACCCTCCTTCTCCGTTTGCGAAAACAAATGATTAGCATGCGCGCGACGCGGGGTAAAGACAGACGCAATGTGCCCACGGCTATAACTGCTCTCTTTTGATCCGAATTCTACACCGCGTTTAAGGTGATCCCTTGGACTTCGGCAGCATAGTCATCGTCAGGAATGTTTTCGGAAAGGCGCAGATCATGGGTATGAAAAGATTAGCCGGGAGCGGACTGAATCACAGCCGCGCTTGCTCAGCCTCTCTTTCCTGAACCACTCGTCGACGTGGTGGCCTCTGAAAAAAGCCTTCTATGGTATGACCAGGAGGAATAGTGTGGGGCAACTCTGGAGGCAACAACTTTGCCTTCTTTCAATTAGTGTCTAAGTCAATCAATTAGTTATTAGTGCAATGTAATTTCCCCGCCCCAAATTTATTGGAGTTCTCAACTCCTTGCTCTGCCAGTGTCGGTTGGCGAATTATTTGAAACGGGCGGGAGGTCGCCGGAAAAACCGACGGGCGGCTACAAATCTTAACAAATTCGGTCCCTTAGACTACTGAAATCGGGCGAAAATCTCGTCTGGCGTGCTCGCCATTTTTCTTCACATTATTTGAAAATCCAACTTTGCCCGCATGCGCCATAAGACTCGTATTCTGTTAGAGGGTTCAAGCGGCGAATCGAAATCCACGTTTGCGAGGTTAAGAACGCACGGACTAGAGCAACTGTCACACGTCTTCTTTTTTGCCCTGCTCTAACTTGACGATTGGATTGTCTAGTTCGGTCGTTATGACATGACCACATACTGAGCAGACAAACATTGAATTCATTCTCCTTTACCTGCTAAAGGAGCATCGAGCTTGGCAACTCGAAGTCAATGAAGATTTCGGCAAGAAAGAGATCCGATGTACCGGCTTAAATTGAAAAAGCAATGACAAGGATTTCTCACCGTGCGATCATATAGGTATGGCGAAAAAGGCAAAGAAGAAAGCTCGGAAATCCAAGCAAAAGAGTACGGAGTGGGCATTGGGTCAGCCGCTGGTCTTCCCCAAAAAGAAGAAGCCGACTACCGGCTCAACTTGACCTTCACGATCGTCTCGCACTGCCGAAAATTTTGTCTCGGCTTCACCATCGCCAACGAATCGCTTCAGCAGAAATTGCGAGACGACGACTGGGAGCCGGGACATGCTTACATCGGACACAATTTCTTGTTGCGCCCGCGCACCCGTTGGACTAGCCTTATGGCATGCGCCTTTTGATCACGATGCCTCTCGACCGGTATGATCGATTGATGTGGAAAGTGGGCAAATTCTCGCGAGCCTACGAGATCATGCAAAATGCCAGTATTGAACCTTGCCTGTCGGACAATCACTTCGCGCACACAACGAAATTCCTGTGTCGATTGGATGAGGCGAAAATGCTTCTTAACCTCGCGAGCAGAGTCTATCCCACCGCGATCCCCGACATCGCCAGAGCGATCGATTCCACCAAATAGAGTCATCGCCGCCTTCAGCCTTGACTTTCGCCGATCGCGATTTAAAGTCACGACGTGAAGGTCGTGCTTGAAATGTCCCCGGAGGATGACAACTTCTTTCTAGCCGCCTGGCTCACGCACTGGCCCCGGTTTCTTCTCGCTTGGTTATCGCCCCCTCCCTTCTACTCGCGTTCCAATCGTTCAACCGCTTCGCTCCTGGTCAAAACGTTCAAGGCGTTTAGGGCCCGTGTGTTCGAGGCAGCGAAAGAATCATCGAATTTGACGGAGAAATCTCCGTGGCCAGTGTCATTTCGCTATGGCCTAGCCGAAGTCGCGCGTGGTATGATTGCCCAAACAAATGTTCCAGCGAAGATGTCCAGCAAGCTCTTCTAAGGACCCTCGATAAAGAGATGGAAGTCGCCGGTCCGCTGCAGCGGACTACTGAGCTGTCCCTATGACATCATCGAATGGTTGGAACCGGACTAGGTATTTGACATCGCTCCTGGCAAATTCTCAGGGCGGGAACTTTAGCGACGGCCGGCAATCGAGCTTGAGATCCGCCAGACCTTTGTTCGCGCTGGTCTTTAAATCGTTTTCTTAGGTTCGGCTGATAGCACCTTAACGATACTCGGGCTGACGCGATTCTTTCGCGATCGAGCCGGCGTCTACTGAGTGAGCTCTTCGCGTGCTTCTTGACAACCGGCGCAGAACCCGGTCTCTGGCGTTATTGCGAGGCGCTGCGGTTCGATGGCCGCGTGACACGCAAGGCAGACGCCGTATTTCCCTTCCGCTATCCGGACCAGCGCGTCATCGATTCGTGCCATTTCCTTCGCGTACCAGTCAGCCAGGTTGTCGAGCAGGTCTACTCTGCTTTCGTACGCTGCGCGATCGATCCAATCTTTGTTTTCGTCGACAACGCGTTGTTCTTTTTGCAGATGCTCCTGCGTCATCATGATTTCATCGCGCCGATTTCGCAGCCGGGCGTAATTGATCTCCTGATTGATATTATTCATCGTGTCCTCCTCGATTTTGCCGGTGGCGCGGGATGCCGGACAATTCTTTCCTTTCCGCGCTTGTCGAGTCGCTACTGCGGCTCAGGTTGTTTCTTGGCTTGTCTCCTTTGATTTAGGAATGACGACGCGCAGCACGCCATCGCGAAACTCCGCGTTGACAGCTTTTTTGTTGACAGATTCGGGAAGTTTGATGCGCCGGCCAAAGTGGCCTGATGAGCGCTCCATGGTGTGAAACTGGCCGTCATCGTGTTTCTTTTCCAGGGAGCGCCAGCCCTGCAAGACCAAATCACTGTTCTCTATCTCGACCCTGAAGTCGTCGGAGCTGACGCCCGGAAGGTCGGCTTCGAGAATGTATGCGTCGGCGGTTTCGTAGAGATCGACGGAGGGATTCCAACCGCGCATCTCCCGGCAAGACCCCCACGGCCGGTGGATCATTTCATCGAACATGTGCTCCACTTCTCGTGGCAGATGCATCGGAAACGAAATCAGGTCATTTTGTTTGTTTGCCATCGGCGTATTCTCCCCCAAAGAAATTCCAACGGGTGGCATGAACTAGCCAAACGATTCGGTAATTCATAAACGCAATGGCTATGCCATCGATACGCTCAATTTGCTTGGACTTTTCGGCCTTTTTTTCATGGTTATTTCTCGGCGCTGAGAAGGCGCCGGGCAAATCCTTGCAAGGCTGGGAAGAAAATGACATCAGCGCCGCGTAATCTGGTGGCATATTGGTTGCGCCGGTTTATGATAGGGACGATTGCGAAGCTCAGCGCGGAAAGGAAGGTAAGCGCAATGGCGGAAAACATTTTCACAATCATGAATGGCGACACGTCAACGACGCAGCAATTCTTGGATACGTTTCGCCGCAGCGAGCACCTTGAACCGGAAAGAGCGCTGATCGCTGCGATTCTCGAGGACGCGGCTCATGAATATCGCAAATATAAAGGGGCGCGGGGTCCCGAGGGCAAAGAGCGGTTCCGCGCAGCCCAGCGGTGGATCATGGGGAATCGCGATGATTGGATCTTCGCATTCAACAATGTCTGCGAGCTACTGGGTCTCAATCCCGATTACGTGCGCCGCGGTCTGCGCGGCGCCAAAGGTAAAGAAGGAACGACCCGCCACCACCACGGCGCGCGCCGACGGGCGGCGTGAGATTAGCCGAGAGCTGGTGCGACCGCCAAAGGCAAACAGATAGAAATTAGCCGCTTGTCTCGACATTCGGTTTGATGGGTTTAAACCGTTAAAGCCGTTTATCCAGAGGTTCCCAGCGGGCAGAGCCGCAGCCGAAACTCGGAGTATCTCCCGCAAAGACGCAAAGGGCGCAAAGTTCGGAGATTGAGGGTGAAAATCATTTATAAGAGTTTTGGTCCTTTCCCCATAACCTTGGCGCCTTTGCGCCTTGGCGGGAGGAATTCCCGACCAGATTATTTGCGCAGGCCGCGCAAATTTTGAACTATAGTAATACGAAGGGCGCTTCGCGACACCGTCAGCGGTGCGGCCAGTAGAGGAGCAGCGGCACGCCGGCGCGGCGCACGCAGGCGCCGGCGACGCTGCCGAGCACGACCCGTTCCACACCGCCACGCGCGTGGGTTGTCATCGCCAGTATCGTTTCAGGCGCGCCGCTGAGATAGCGGCAGATCGCCTCGGCCGTATCACGTGCAGCACCTCCCATTGCGCATCGATGCCATGCGCAGCTTTGATATCGGCCACCTTGCGATGGAGATAGGATGATTCGAGGATGTCAGATTTTTCATGCTCCGCGAGCGGCGCCAAGTTTGGGTGAATCGGCGACGCTTGAATCAACATCAGTCGCGCCGATAAAAATTGCGCCGCCTTCACCGCATGAGAAATCATTTTCTCCGAGAAACGACTACCGTCTAAGGCGAGCGCGATGGTGCTGATCTTTTTCGGCGCCTCGCGCGTCTTGTCCAAGGAGCGAAAGACGATCACGGGACGTTTGACTTCGCGAATGACGCGCAAGGCCACGCTCCCCAGAATCGCTTCCACGCAGGCCGTGCGCCCGTGGGTCGTCAGCGCCGCGATGGCGCGCGGGTCTCGCTCCAGTTCCGCGACGATGGCGCCGGCTGAATCCGACGACACGCGAAATCGCAATTCGGCGCTGTATTGCCGCGCACAGTCGCGCAGATATTCTTCCTCCGCCGCGAGCTCGTCGGCGTGCTGCACGATTTTCAGCAGCGTCAGCCGTCCTCCTCTCGATGCGGTGATACCGCGCGCCAAGGGAAGGATTTTTTCCGCCAAGGATGAGCCGTCGAGGCAGGCGATGATTTCGTCGAACATGAAATGACCGTTTTTCTTCTGCTATTGGCCGACGACTCGCACCGTGGTTGCCTGGGGCCCCTTTTCACCGAGTTCCTCGGCGTAATAAACCTCGGTGCCGATCTCTAATCGATCGAAGCCGGGTGGCGATACGCTATTTTTGTGAAAGTAAATTTCACGACCATCGGGTGTTTGGAGAAACCCGTAATCCTCAATGGGGAAAATTTTGGCGACGCGAGCCAGCGGCGTGGAGGCATGGATCTTGGTTTTGCCGCGCCGCCGCCGCGCGTAGTCCTGTAATTTACGCGCCGCGGCATTGAAGGCATCCCGAATAGCGACGTAGGCATCTTCGTGCGCCGCATGCTTGCTCGGCCCGTGGTTCTCGGCCAATGTTTTTTCCAATTCTTCTACATGTGCTGCCCGGGCGGCCAGCAGGCGCTTGGGCTGACGATTGACCACCAGTTCGCCGCCCGGAACCGTCATGTCGATGCGCACAACATACGCTTTGCCCTTATGATGGTGGCGGTGCGGCGCCTCGACGATGACCCGACAACTCATGATATCGTCGTAGAGGGAATCCAGCTTGTTCGCTTTCTCGTGGATATTGTCCTCGATGGCTTTCGAAGACGGCATGTCGCGAAAGGTGATCTTCAAAAGACTTTTCATTTTTTTCCTCCTTGTTCATGGTTGTGTGTCCGCGCCATTCCACAAAAGCGGCAAGGGGCGTGCCACGGCACAACCATTGTCGCGCGAAAAAGCCCGCGAATAAACTGAAAATTTATCTTCCTAGTTTTGCCGCCGAGTCCCTGGCAGCGCAGGTGTGGGAAAACCGCGCGGAAGAATTATCAACGATGGGAACCAAGGTCACCTCGGTCGCGATTGGAGATCTCCAGAGGCTTACAAGGTGTTGAAATCAGAAAACTATTTCGCTCGCATTCGGCGGCGCGGATCTTCCCCCACATAATCAAGGGAGCATTCTCATTTGATTTGACAGGAAAGTAGTAAAAATCTGATAGCAGGCGAAAGGAGGAGGTTATGCCAATTTTGACCAAGCTAAAGGAAATCCTCGATGAAGCGAAAGTGATTTTCAATCACCGCTTGCCTACACCTCGCAGGAAATCGCCGCCAAACAACGTGTGCCCGGAAACGAAATCGCCAAGGTCGTGATGCTGCATGTCGATGGCACGCTGGTCATGGGCGTGATCGCGGGCAGCCATAAGATAAGCTTGGACATGGCGCGGTCGAGCTTGGGTGCCAGCCGAGTGTGATTGGCAACTGAAGACGAATTTATCTCAAGCTTTCCCGGCTCCGGAAAGCGTGATTGTGCAACCCGAGAATAGAGAAACCGGACGCGGGATTTTCCTCCCATTGGTGCCCTAGTAGACCCACCACCAGCTGAGAACCGCGCCGATCAACAGACATCCAGCGATCGGCCCGGCAATTGGGGCGCCAGTTTTCGCTCCGGCGATGATCGCGACTAGAGTACCTTTGGTCAGGGTGTTGACCATCGTTGCAGCCAAGACGGCGAAAGCGGCCGAACGGATCGATACTTCGCCTAGCCCCAGCCGCGACATGGAAATGGTGATCGCATCTACGTCGGCGATGCCGGAGATGGCGGCGAGCAAATAAATTCCAGCTTCTCCCAGCCACGCCCGCGCTGCATGGGTAGCCAGGATAATAAGCGCGAGCAACAGCCCGAACTGCAATGCTTGGCCAAGCTCGACCGGGTTATGCAGTTTGAAAGAATCGAGCGCGGCTTGCTCACTTTTCCGCGTACGTAGAGCGGCGGCGGCGAAAAGCCATAGGGCCATGGCGAAGGTGGGCAGGCTTAGCAATTTTGCCAAACCGGGATTGAGTACCGCGGCTAAGAAAAGGACACGGACAAACATGGTCGCCGACGCCACCAATATTCCAGCCGCGATGATGTTGCGCTGGATGCCTTCAGCCGCCAGGCGGGCGAGGTGGAGGCTCACTCCTGTCGAAGAGACTAATCCGCCGAGAAACCCGGCCAGCAAGATGCCTCGTTCGGGGCCGGCGATTTTGACCGCACAGTAAGCGGCAAACGATATCACTGCAATCAAGACGACGAGCCACCAGAGTTCATGGGGGTTCAAAGCCTGCCAGGGTCCGTAGCCCCGATCCGGCAGAACCGGCAGAATCACCACCGAAATCAGCAATAGCTTTAGCGCGGCAGTCAATTCCTGCTGCTCGATATGCTGTAACCATCGGTGTAAAACAGGCTTAAGGCTGAGAATAATCGTCGTGAGCACCGCGGCAGTGGCGGCGGCGGCGTGCTCGCCGCGGACTGAAAGAGCGCCGAGAGCGAATGTAATCAGAGCGGCGATCAATGTGGTTACGCCGTAATCGTGGCTGACGCGCGCTTCGGCCACGTGAGCCACGGCCATGAGCACGACAAACGCTAGAAAAGCGATACCGAGAAGAATCTCCCCTGAACCGCGACTGAGCAGTTCGCAGAGGCCGCCGAGCAGACCGATCAAGCCGAAGGTTCGAATGCCGGCCAGCCGGCTGCCTTCAGCGGCCTCGCGCTCCTGCCAGCCTCGCTCGACGCCGACGAGCAGCCCGAGGGCGAGCGCCAAACCGAGATTCAAGAGCGTTTCCATGGGCGGTGTGACGCGGAGCGGTGCTTCAGTGACGGATAAATTCCAAAGCGATGGAAAAGGCGATCAAGAAGATGATCACCCACTCCAACATTTCCATGCGGTGGTTGGATGCCTGAACCGAGATTTTTTCGTAGATGCTCTCGAGCGTCTGCAATTTACGGAGAATGCTCGCGTCCCACTCGTCGAGATGAAAGCGACGATTGACCATGCGATAGACCCGCGCGAGATATTGGTCGCCGATCAGTTTCAGCGTGTTGTTGACCCCTTCGAACAAGGCGGCGTTGTCCACTTGCAGTTCAGCCAAGCTGCGCAGATCGGCGGCGTCCGAAGTAAAAAATCGCGGCAAGCGCCAGGAACGCCGTGACAGCGTTTCGTAGGCCTGGTTCAGCGCGCGGTCGAGTTTCTGATCGACATAGCGCGCTCGAGCAGTTCCACGTTGGCGAATTCAAGAACGCCGCGGACATCGTCGCCTTCGCGGTCGACGATCAACGTCGCGTTCCAATCGACGATCGTAACGTCATCAGGGCTGTACGAGACCCGCACGGCCAAAGCGTCGTCAATCTCTTGTTCCGAGAGGGCTTGCCGCTCGGCCCGGAGAATCTGCGCGATCTGGCGCGCATGATCGGTGCAGAATGAGTTCAGATCGAGCGGCTCGGCGAAACTCTCGACGTGGAAAAGTACATAATCCTCCACCACCGGCGACGCATGGGCCAAGGTCGCAGCGTCGCCTATGGTCTTGAGCAGCTGCTCGACTCGGTGACGTGAATTCGCCAGCAGGGCCTCATTGTCATAAAGCTCCTCGCTGAGCATGAGCAGATCCGCAAACGGCCCGTCGATCGGCAGGGCATAGATAACCGCCACCGCGCCGAAGTCATAGATCATGAGATCGACACTCGACCGCGTCGTAAACTTGCCGACCGCGAGTGGTTCGGCATCTTGGCTCAAGCGCACCGGCGGCGGCTGATATTCGAAGTAGTTCGGCGTGCGCCGTTTATGGGCGATGGTCGGCCGCTCGGTAGCCTCGTGTACGCGCCGTTCGGCGTCGGCGAGATTGATCGCTCGCGCCGCGTCGTAGGCAAAGATCGCATAGCAGATGCCACTTTGAATCGTCGGCGAACTGCTTGACCGGTACGCGCTATCTCCGTTCATCATCATTTTAATCTACCACTAGAACCGACCAAACGGCACACTTCCGGCAGTTCGCCGGAGATGCTTCACACGATCGGCGACGAAGCCGCTCCGGCCGGCCAATTCGTCATTCATGAAATTAAAGTTGACCCATCTTCGCGAATTTGCCAATGAGCCAGATACACAAGCCGGAAAGTAGGGTCGGCCGCAGCACTTGCTTCAGCATTTGCTTTCCCTTTTCTTGCGTGGATTATGTTCTTTGGTGCGGAGGTCGATATGGCAGAAAACAAGAGATGGTCGGATTGGTGGCGGCAGTTTCTCGGTTTTTCGTCCGATGGTTACCATCGAGCGGTCGAAGTATTAACCAAGCGCTACATCGAAGAGAGCCAGCATGTCGAGCGCCTTACGCAACATGCGCAGCGCATGCAATACCCGCAGTTTCGCGACAAACTCTTGGCGATCGCGGCGGACGAAGCCAAACATGTCGAATGGCTGGCTGAGAAGATCAAGCTCTTTGGCGGCAGATTACCTGAGGTGTCGCCGACTTCCGAGCCGGTCAAGAACAGCTGGCAATATTTGCTCGAAGACCTAAACGAAGGGCAGATCTGTGCGGCGGAGTTGATGGAGGAGGCGCAAAGCTTGCGCGAAGAATTACCTACCGTTGCCGAGGTTTTGGAGCGGATTTACCAAGACGGTGTTCGACACCGCGATGAGATCCGCAAGATGCTCATGAAGAGCGACGGTCGAATTGCGCAGCGTCATGCACTCGGCATTTCCAACGCGCCGGCAGGATTCAACGCCATGTGGCCAAGAGCGTTGTTATCGATCGAGCCGGCCTACGCTCGATTGATCCGTCGCCGCACTTGCATTCTTCACGCTAGACTAGGCATGTGAATGCCGATCCTCCCTGCGTCGTTTCCTCGCCAGGATCAAATGAATGATCAGCGTCAGCAGCGTGAGCAGGACGAGATAGAAGAGTTCGGATTCGTTTGTCATAACCCACCTCCGGCTTTACCAGACGCTAGGAACCGATCGAACTTTCAATCCTAGAAAAAGCAAAGCATATGCCAAGGACGGGAATTTGGGGGTGCCATGGTCCGACTTTACTTGGGATGCTTTATCGACAACTTAGCTTGACAGTGACCGAATTTGCGAACTAATAGAGATCGAACAGTTTTCGGGATTGAGAAAAAATAACTTATTACTTGGAAGTGCTGACTCAGAAATTCGCAATATAATTCGATCGTCATTCCGGGCAAGCTGGTGCAGCTAGCGCGACCCGGAATCCAGGAATTTCAAAGGCATCTGGATACCGGCGTCCGCCGGTATGACGGCTAAGCGCGAACAGCTTGTTTAACAAACTTCTGGGCCAGGATACTAGCTGGTGAATCTCACTTTCTGTAGCTCATCGCACACACCAAGTAATCCGGCGAAAACCGTCAGTCATGTCCATTAAAGATGCAAACCAGGGCTCTCTTCGGCCTGAAATTTCCGGCGTTGCGTTGCCCGACACTGTTCACACGGACGCCGGTGGCATGGAAAAGTCACCTATAGAATCCGATCTGCTTCTAAGCCTATATCGAACGCTGATTGAGCCTCCCGATTTAGCGTCCGGCCTCTGGTCCGCTCTCGAAATCGTCTGCCGGTTTGCCGGATGGGATGTGGGCACCGCATGGCTTCCGACCGAGGATAAACAAGCGCTCAAGCTGTTTGTTTCTTGGCATCAGGATGATCCAAGCTTGGAGGAATTTGTCAAGTTTTCCCGGGTACAAGCCTTTCCACGCGACGTCGACATGCCTGGCCGAGTATGGGAGCGGCGCGCGGTGGAATGGACCTCCGATCTAGCCGGACAAGATCCAAAGTCTTTCCCATTGGCAAAGTATGCGATCTCCGCAGGCATCAAAGCCGCATTGGGGGTGCCGATACTACATGAGAGCTACGTGGTCGGCGTGCTGTTATTTTACACCCGTGGCGTGAAAGAAGAAGACGAAAACCTCGTCCGGGTCGTATCACGGGTCGCAACCCAGCTTGGTTTCGCGCTGCGCCATAAGCTGACCGAAGAGGATCTGCGGAGTCATGAAGCCATGTTGCGGCGCGGCCGCGATGAGCTGGAAATGCGCGTTTCCGAGCGCACGGTTCAACTCAAAGTCGCCAACGAAGCGCTCCACGCGGAAATTTTTGAGCGCAAGCGCATTCAGGAAGAGATGCAAGCGCGCGCTCGCCAACAGGAAGCCGTCGCCGCGATCGGAGAGCGTGCTTTGAGCGCCGCGACACTTGCCTCGCTATACGATGCGGTCTGCGAGCGTGTCGCGCGCACGCTCGGCGTGGAGTTTTGCGAAATTCTCGAGCTCCAGCCGGACGGCGAAACCTTGTTGCTGCGGGCCGGTGTGGGATGGAACCAAGGAGTCGTCGGCCGAGCAACGGTGGCAGCCGGCCGCCAATCGCAAGCAGGCTACACGCTGGCCTCCAATGCGCCGGTCATCGTCGAAGACTTGACGAGGGAGACGCGCTTTAGCGGCCCACTCCTTCTTCGTGATCACGGTGTTGTCAGCGGCATGAGCGTCATGATTCCCGGCTCGGGCCGTCCCTTTGGGGTGCTCGGCGCGCACTCGTCAAAACGCAGGAAATTCCAGACCGAAGACATTCATTTTCTTGAATCGGTCGCACATATTCTCGCCGCGGCGATCGAGCGAAGAAAGTCCGAAGGAGCAATTCGGAAAAGCGAATCCTGGTTGCGCAGTCTCGTCGCCACGACTCAGGACGCCGTTGTATCCATCGACCGGCGCGGCTGTGTAGCACTGTTTAACCAAGGCGCCCAGCGGATATTTGGTTACAGCGCGGAAGAGCTCGTCGGTCGCAAAGTTAACGTGCTGATGGCAGAACCCTATGCGGCGGAACACGACGGCTATATCGCTCGCTATGAGACAACCGGCGAAGCGCACGCGATTGGCAGGATTCGCACGGTGACTGCGCGGCGCAAAGACGGCACTTTGTTTCCCATTGAATTGTCGGTCACCGAAATCGAGGTCGATGAAGACGTCCATTACGCGGCCTTTATCCGCGATATCTCCGAAAAAACTCGCTTGCAACAACAGCTGGTCGAGAGCGAGAAACTTGCCGCGATCGGCGGCACGGCGGCAAAGATCGGTCACGAGATCGCCAACCCGCTGAACGGAATCTATCTAACTTTGCAGCTCGTCGAACAAAGGCTCGGCAAGCAGCCCTCGGACGATCCGCGCGTCGCTGCCGACATCGTGAAAATCAAAAAAGAAATCGCGCGACTCAACCAGCTCGTCCAAGAGTTTCGCACGCTGTCACGCCAGCAAGATTATCATTTCCGTTTGACGGACGTAGGCGCGCTGATCGCTGATATCCTCGATATTCAACAGCCGCTCTGCGAGTCCAACGGCATTTTGGTGCGTTGCGCCATTGCCGCAGACGTGCCGGCCGCGCGGGTCGATGAGGACAAGATCAAGCAAGCCTTGCTCAATGTCATCAAGAACGCGGGCGAAGCAATGCCCAAGGGAGGCACGCTATCAGTTGCCGTCCGTGGTGCCGACGATACGGTCCTGATCGAGATCAGCGACACGGGCGGTGGAATCCCTGCCGACACCGATGTGTTTGCGCCGTTTTTCACGACCAAAAAAGAAGGTACCGGCTTGGGGTTGATCATCGTTCGGCAAATCGTTTCGGCCCACGGCGGCGCGATTTTCTATGACAGCCAACCGGGGAAAGGCACGACATTTCATATTATGCTGCCGCGCGATCCATCCGCCGGCTTGCGCCAGTGACCACAGAGACTAGTCGCTCGCGCTAGCCTTGACTGGCTCCGGTATTGCTATAATTTAATTTTATTAAGGATTTGCGCCGTTACGTAGGCGCGTTCTCGCAGGATTGCGAAAAAGCGAATAATTTTTTTGCAATCTTAGAAATCCGAAGATGGAGAGCTCTCACTTGAATGTCAATGGTACGATCCTTGTCGTAGAAGACCAGGATTCGGCGCGGGAAAGCTTAGCAGAGCTGCTCAGGGGCGAAGGTTATGAGGTGCGCGAGGCAGCAGATGGAAATGTCGCCAAGGACCTGATCAACAAACTGGACGTGGATGTTATTCTCACCGATCTGATGATGATGCCGGGCGCAGACGGCATCGAAGTGTTGAAACATGCCCGGGAAGTCTCGCCGCAAACATTGATCATGCTGATGACGGCGCATGCTTCGGTGGATACCGCCGTGGAAGCATTGCGGCTGGGTGCTCAGGATTATCTGCTGAAGCCGCTGATCTTTGAAGATGTGATGCGCAAAGTCGAGCGCCTGATTTCACACCGTAAGCTTGCCTGGGAAAATCAGATCCTGCGCCGCGAGGTCGATGGTCATTTTAGTCCGGACCGGCCGCTCGGACGCAGCCCGGCGATGCAAGAAATCACAAACATGATCAAGAAAGTCGCGCCGACACCGACAACCGTGCTGATCAGCGGCGAAAGCGGCGTCGGCAAGGAAGTCGTGGCGCGAACGATTCATGCCAACAGCCTTTCCAGTGATAGCGTTTTTCTCCCGGTCAATTGCAGCGCGATCCCCGAGAACCTTCTGGAAAGCCAACTCTTCGGACACATGAAGGGCTCTTTTACCGGTGCCGTCAATTCACAGGAAGGCTTGTTTCAACGAGCCCGGGGCGGAACGATTTTCTTGGACGAAATCGGTGAGATGCCGCTGAGCTTGCAGCCCAAACTGCTGCGCGTGCTCGAGGAAAAGACCGTGTTGCCGGTCGGTTCAACCACGCCGGTGAAAGTGAACGTGCGCATCCTCGCGGCGTCGAACCGCGACTTGAAGGCGGAAGTCGAGGGTGGCCGTTTTCGCGAGGATCTGTATTATCGACTGAACGTGTTCGAGATTGTCATTCCGCCGCTGCGCAAGCGGTTGGAGGATTTGCCCGCGTTGGTCGAGCACCTCATTCGGCGCCACAACCTGGAGATGAAAACAAATTATAAAGGAGTCGACAGCGCGACCATGAGAATTCTCATGTCGCTGCCTTGGAAGGGCAATATTCGCGAGCTCGACAACGTGTTGGAGCGCGCGATGATCTTGGGTAACGGCGAATGGATCTCGCCGGCCGATTTGCCCGGCCAGCAGTCTGCGGCGGATGGCGAATTCGCCGCCGTCGATGACAATCTCACTAAAGCGGTGGAGCTGTACGAAAAAACCCATATCGAGCGTATTTTGGGAAAAACCGGCGGCGATAAAATGCGCGCCGCCCAATTGCTCGGACTTAGCTTGTCGACTTTGTACCGGAAAATAGAAAAATTGTGGCTGGAGACCTGAAGCCGGGTTCAAGGTTCAATGTTCAAAGTCGGCACTCCGGCCTTGAACTTGGAACATTGAACCTTGAACGATCTGGTCATCAATTGAGAGTAGGGTCGCCTACGATCTCTTTCGCTGCGGGAATCAGCGGTTTGCGCCGATTCGGATTGCGCAGGATCTGTAAAGATTTCTGTTCAATCTGGCGAATTCGTTCGCGCGTGACCGCAAACATATCGCCCAGCTCTTCGAGCGTGTAGTCACGCTTCTCCTCGATGCCGAATCGTTTGCGCAGCACGGTCTCCTGACGTGGGGTCAGAACTGACAGGGCTTTTCTGACTTCAGATTGCAGCAATCCTTCCAGTGCCTGACTCTCCGGCTGCGGCCGGACGCGATCTTCGACAAAGTCGCCGAGCTCATCACCGTCTTCCCAGATCGGCGTTTGCAATGAAACCGGCTCACCCTGGGTTTGCACCAGCTTGAGAAGTTCGGCAACCGATACGCGCAGTTCTTTGGCGAGTTCCTCGGGGCGAGGATCACGACCGAGCTTGCGCTGCATCTCGCGGGCCGTCTGGATGACTTTGTTCCTCGACTCCACGCGATGGACGGGAACGCGGATCGTATGGCCGGTGTCGATCAGCCCGCGCGTGATGCCTTGGCGAATCCACCAAGTGGCATAAGTGGAAAAGCGAAAGCCCAACCGGTAGTCAAATTTTTCCACCGCCCGCATCAGTCCTAAATTGCCTTCCTGAACGAGATCCAAGAAGCTTAAGCCGCGGTTCACGTATTTCTTGGCGATGCTGACGACTAGACGCAAGTTAGCCTCGGTGAATTCCTTCCTGGCCGCCTTCACGCGGGATTCGCCTTCTTGAATGCGCCGAACTTGTTCCTTCACCTGATCCGCAGGCAATCCCACGGTCTGTTCGATCAGCCGGATCTCAGACAAACCGGCGGTTTTTTTTGTCCGTGAATGGCTGCGCGTTTGTTGTTCCAAGCTGGTCACGCGCTGCGCCAAACCCGTTAACTGGCCGATCCATTTTTCCAACTGATCTGAAGATAGCCGGAGGCCATCGATCACGCTGAGGATTTTTTCGTCGTCGACTTGCGCATTTTGGCTCAAACGAGCGCGCCGATGCGCGGAAACTCGAACCCGGCTCAGCTCACGGCGAAGTCGGTTCCGTTCTTCCATCAAACGAGAAAGTTTGCTGAGCTGCTTGAGAAAGGGCTTCGGATCGACGTTGCTTTGACCCTCGTCATCGGCGTCATCGGGTTTGTCGATCGCCTCACGCAGCTCAAGCTCGCCGGAGGTAACCAAGTTGCCCAACTCGACAACGCGGCGTAATACCAACGGCGTCGAGAATAACGCAGCAGAAATCTGCTGAGTGGCGCTTTCAACTTCTTTTGCCAGCTCAATCTCGCGCTCCCGGCTCAAGAGCCGTACCGAACCGATGTCCTGGAGATATTGCTGGACCGAACTTAAAGCGGTATCGGGTTTTTCCTGCTCCACCTCTTCTTCTTCTTCGGCGGCGGATTCCTCCGCGGATTCAGGATTGGCGTCGAAGTCTTGGTCCTGATCTGGTAGAGCGACGCCGACGTCCTGGTCGCTCAATCCTTCATTTATGATTCTGTCATTGTCGAACGGCGGTGACATATAGTAAGTCTCCTTAACTAATCCGGTGGCTTAATCGCATGACCAAAGCGCTTTTCCACATTCAATATTAGACGTTCAACGGACCATTAAAGTTCACAATTTATCGAGAATTTCTCGCTTCAGTCACTCAGCCAAATCTTAATGCTGGCGACCGTCCCCACTGTTTGATCGATAATTTAATCAGATCAAGTACTTGCGGGAAGTTGGCAAGACGCTACAACTTAGAGCTAAGGTAAGGACGGCCAGGTAGCGTGTCAAGGCTGAAAGGCCAATAAACGGCTTTACGATTTGCATTGATTCGTAGACATGCCAATAGGAGATCCGAAAATTTCCTGCTTGCGCGAAAATCATAATGTAATCTCGGGACTTTGGAGCGTCTACATGACGACATTAACTCGACGGAGATGGCACGTCACGTGCGTTATGTAAGTTGTGGGAGTAGATTTTGATGCTGGCCGTCTTTGGCGGCCCGCGAAAAAGAGGACGCGAAGATGAAAGCAAATCGAACACTACGAGTCCGTGACTGCATGAGCATCGATCCAATGACCGTCGGTCCAAAAGATTCGTTGCAGAACGTGATCAACTTGTTGCGCCGACGCGATGTTCGATCGGTGCCGGTCCTGGAAAAGGGTCGACTGATCGGCATCGTGACCGACCGCGACGTGCGCGAGGTCGCACCCGCTTATCCGCTGTTTCGTCATGAGGATGAAATCCGCCGCTACACGGAGAAATTGACAGTCACCGCGGCGATGACCGCCGATCCCATGACCATCGCGGCTGACGCGCCGCTGGTTGAGGCGGCAAAGATCCTCGAAACCTATCGAATCAGCTCCTTGCCAGTTGTCGATCATAGCGGAAAACTCGTCGGTATGCTTTCCGTAACCGATTTGTTGAGAGTTTTTGTCGAGCAAAACGAAGAGATTGCGGCATGACGCCTTGTTTGAGTGGAGGGTGTCCGCGGACCCGTACTTAGACGGACTCGCAAAGGTTCCATAACGATTTCAGAAGCGACGAATAGATTGGCGCGTCGCTTTGATCCGTGTCGGTCGCGATCGACCACGCCCAACGATCTCGCTACGCGTGCATCGACGGCACAAAGAGTTGGTTTGTGACCGGCAGGAGGTGGGTTATGCGATTCAAAGACCGAGAGCACGCGGCACATTTGCTGGTCGAGCGATTGAGCGCGCACTACAAGGACCTAAATCCTTTGGTGCTGGGCGTTCCCCGCGGCGCCGTGCCGATGGCAAAAATTATCGCTAAAGCCCTGGGCGGCGAACTCGATGTGGTTCTGGTGCACAAGCTTGAACATCCGGATCAACCGGAGCTTGCGATCGGCGCCATCGACGAAAGCGGCAACGCCTTCCTGTCAGACTGGGCCAGCGACGTTGATCCCGAATACATCGAAGCGGAAAAACAACGGCAGCTTTCCGTCCTGCGCGAGCGGCGCGCCCAATATACACCTCGGCGAGAGCCTGTCGACCCGCATGGGCGGATCGTCATCGTTGTCGATGATGGCATTGCCACCGGCTCGACCATGGCGGCCGCGCTCCGCGCGGTGCGCGCAAAGCATCCAAAGAGACTCATTGGCGCAGTCGCCGTGGCGTCGACGCAGGCGGCGCGGGCAATGCTGCACGAGTGTGATGCCATGGTGTGTCTGAATGTGCCCGCGGACTTTTCCGCCGTGGGTCAGTTCTTCGACGATTTCGATCAGGTGTCGGATCGAGACGTGATCGAAGTGCTGCGCGAAAGCGAGGGGAGATTTTCGGCGGTAGGGTAAAAACGGCGACAGGCGCTCTGCGGCGCGGTGACTGAGCGCGGCGCATGCTCGGCGGGTGTTCTCAACTTGCGACAGCTCGCAAAGGATTGATTTTACGCTCGCAGGTACTGGAAAAAGAAAACCAAGCTTTCGAAGCGCGCCCGGAGCGATGCTGCGGACGCCTTATGGCCGGTTCGTTGGTCCGCCGTGTTTCGGGCCGTTACACCACAACGACTGAGTCGTCGCTGCCGTGACTATTGGGCACGTACTTGTCAGCATGCCAGTCGTTTTCCCAGCGCTGGCCATCGACAAAGTAGCGAAAGTGATATTCCTTGCTCGGTTCCAACGTGACGGTGGCCGTGAAAGTGCCGTTTTTCAGCCGCTTCATCGGAACGCCTTCTTTGCTCCATTCATTAAAGTCGCCCACGAGACTAACCTTGGTCGCAGACCCGGCGGCTTCCTTTGGGAGGGAAAAGGTAACTTTACAGACGCGAGGTTTTTTCAAATATTGTTTTTTTAAACTCATTGTGTTTTCTCCCGATCCTCCAATCGCGTAATTCAAATATTAGACGACTGATAACGTTACCCTCGATTGCAATAATGATAGAAAAATGTAGCGCGATTCGCAAAGGTGACGAGGCAAAATCATTTTAAGCTGGGATTCACCGGAGAGAAAGGCTTGTCGTAGTACCAGCAGACACGGAGCCGGGGGCGCTTCTAGGTCAAGGGATGAGCAACTGTCTTCAAAGTCAAGTGGTCTGAAGAGAAAAAGTTTCAGACCAAGAAGTTTTATGTTTGATCATCGAATTGAGAATCGTGAGCAGTTTGCGCATGCAAGCGACCAGCGCGACTTTGAAAACTTTGCCCTTGGCCGTCAGACGTTTGTAGAAGTCTCGAATCACGGAGTTGTGTCGAGTGGCGACCAACGCCGCCATGTACAGAGACTTGCGCACCGAGGCTCTGCCGCCCCAAATGGAGCGACGGCCTTTGAGGGTGCCACTGTCGCAGTTGAAGGGGGCGAGGCCAACCAGAGCCGAGATCTGTTTGCGATCGAGTGCTCCGAGTTCGGGCAGCTCGGCGAGCAAGGTACGGCTGGTGACTGGACCAATACTCGGC
>WNFR01003796.1_pt1 | contig 19912 bp, 20 predicted proteins | sample 5400221 | NCBI WGS metagenome assembly WNFR01 (sample SAMN13153357, study PRJNA577476) | soil metagenome | isolation source: 40 cm soil under Madrone tree | place: USA:California | collected 2016-06-14 | reverse complement strand
CGGCGAGATTGCTGCACACCCAGGAATACGGACTGAGCAGCGGAAGATGTCCTTCGGACCAACTGCGCGCGATATCGGCAAAGACAGGCAAAATCGACAATTCATAATCGTCGTTCCAAAATACGAGCGGGTCGCGCCAGAGAAGGATGAGACAGAAGAAGATAACGATCAGGCCGGAGCCAGAGGCGCCGAAGAAATTCTTGTGATTGGCGATCAGTGAATGGTGAGAAGTGGTTGATCCCTCCGTTCTAAGTTCCATTCACGAGTCACTAGTCACGATTCACTAGAGCACAACCGGCTTGCCTTCGGTCATGACGAGAACTCTCTCGTCAATCCCGTGGGCGCGAGCGGCGGCTTGCAAACGCTGCAGAGGTTCGTCGAGCGGTTCGTAGCCGAGCCGAAAAGTTCCGTAATGCATCGGCACCAAAACTTTCGCGCGGAGTTCCGTGAAGGCTTTGACCGCTTCTTCGGGATTCATGTGAACCTCGCGCCCGGTCGGCGGATCGTACGCGCCAATGGGCAAAAGCGCGATGTGGAAAAAAAGCGCTGTCGCCACAATGAAAAATTGTCCGACCATCCGCGGTAACGGCGAACCCGCCAAAGCCGCGATGCAAATCCGCCAGAAAACGCGCGCCCCAGTGATAACACGGCGTTAAGGAAACTTCGAGCGGCCCGAGTTGCACTGTCTGCCAGTAATCGAGTTCATGGACAATGTGAAAACCGAGATCATGCACCAGGTTACCCACGCCGATGGGGACAACGATCGGCTGATTGGCTGCCACTCGCCGCAGCGTACGCCGGTCGAGATGATCGAAGTGCGCGTGGGTAACGAGAACAAAATCGATCTCCGGCAAGTGATGAATCTCAAACCCGGGCCGCTTCAGTCGTTTGATCACCTTCAGCCATTTCGACCAGTTGGGATCAATCAAGACATTGATCTCGTGCGTTTGCAGCAAAAACGAAGCATGCCCGATCCAGGTGAGGCAAATTTCGCCTTTTCGGATTGTGGGGAAGTGCGGTTGAAAATGGTCGCCGGAGCGCCTGACAAAAAGCGAAGGAATCAGGACGCTGGTGAGGAAATTGCGCTTGTGCCAGTCCGGCCGCGGACGCAAGCGAACACGGGTGGAGCGTTCAGGCGAAGCGCCATCCTCCGATTTCTGGCGAACGATGTTCCTGCGGCTCTTTTTCGAGAAAGGAATCGGCACTCTCAGGCAAGCATATAAGCTTGGCTGGGTGATGTAAAATTTTTCGCGCCAATGAGCGACATGTTGGTTGATTGACGCGCAATTCCGCCTTCAGTTCTGCGCAGATATGCGGAGTTGGAAATTTATCATTCCTTTGATTTTGGTTTGCTCAGTCGCGGCCGCGGTCGAGACGCGGCTGCCGTTCAAAACCGTTTTCAAGGGACAAGATCAGTTCAATCGATTGGTCTCGCGATCGAAGAGCGAAAATTGGAAAGCACTGCCGATCGGCGAGCGGACTGCGGCGGTGGGACAAGCGCTGGTCGGGACGCGCTACAAACATTTTACTCTCGAAATCGACAATCGGATTGAAGCGCCTTCGGTGAATTTTCAAGGGATGGATTGCTGGACGTTTTTTGAGATCGCGCTGGCTTTTGGGCGAATGCTGGATGAATCGGAGGAGAACTGGACGCCCGAGCGTTTGCTGCATTACATCGAACTGGACCGCTATCGCGGCGGCGAATGCACCGGCGATTATCTTTCGCGCCTGCATTACCTCGAGGATTGGCTGTTCGATAACGATCGGCGCGGATTGATTGCCGATCTCACGCGCGAGTACGGTGGGATAAGCGTTCCGCATTCAGCGCGCGAGATGACAGTTGGCTGGCGGCATTATCGCTATCTTGCGCGCAACAAGGCGCTGCTCGGGCCGCTGGCACAAATGGAAGCGCGAGTTTCGGCGCGTCCGCTTTATCAAATTCCAAAAAGGCGGGTCGCCGCAGTGGAACCTAAATTGCGCAGCGGCGACATCATCGGAATCATTTCGCGGGACCGCGGCGGACTTTACTCAACGGCCCATGTCGGCCTGGCGCTACGTACGAGCGACGGCCTGCACTTCATGCACGCGTCGTCCCCGGGCAATTCGGGACGCGTAGTAGTTGATTCGCGGCTTTCAAGCTATCTCGCGCGCTACCGGAGCGATTCGGGAATTCTGGTCGCGCGGCCGCTGCGGTAATTCGATTGCCGTAATCACATCCGCGCTTCATCCTTACAATCTTGGAGAGGAGTAAGGATCGACATAAAGCGAATCAGAATTATGAAAACATTTTTATCCATGTTATTGGCAGTAGCTTCCGTGGTCCCGGTTTGGGCGGAAACGAAAATTCGAGTCGGCCACTTTCCGAATGTGACCCATGTGCAGGGGTTGGTGGGCCACGGTCTTTCCCGACAGGGAAAAGGCTGGTTTGAAGAGCGGATCGGCCCGGGAACAAAAATCGAATGGTTCGTCTACAACGCGGGGCCGAGCGCAACAGAAGCGATTTTCGCCAATTCGATCGATCTTACCTACATCGGCCCGAGTCCGGCGATCAACGCCTATGCAAAATCCCGCGGCGAAGAAATCCGGATTGTATCGGGCGCGGCCAACGGTGGAGCGGCGCTTGTTGTCGCAGGTGATAGTTTGTTAAAAAATCCGGCAGATTTTCGCGGCAAAAAAATCGCGACGCCCCAACTTGGGAATACGCAGGATGTGTCCTGCCGCGCCTGGCTGGCCGCGGGCGGACTGAAAATCACCCAGCTCGGCGGCGAGGCGCAGGTGTTGCCGACGCAAAACGCAGATCAACTTGGGCTTTTCCAACAGAAAGGCGTCGATGGTGTCTGGACCGTGGAACCCTGGGTCTCGCGCCTCGAAATGGAAGCAGGTGGCAAAGTGCTGGTGGAGGAAACCGATTCTCCGACCACAGTTCTCGTTTCCAGCGCTAAGCTTCTTCAAGGCAGTCGCGAGACGGTGAAGAAATTTGTGGAAGCGCATCGGGCGTTGACGGACTGGATCGCGAAAAACCCGGCGGAGGCGCAAAAGCTGGTGGCTGCCGAATTAGCGGAGGAGACGAAAGCGAAGATGTCCGCTGAGCTGACTGCGCACGCCTGGAAACGAATTTCGCTGACGAATGAAATCCGCCGCGAAACGCTCGAGAAGTTCGTCGTCAATGCGAAAGCGGCCGGTTTCCTCCGTGATGTTCCAGATCTGGCGCGCTTGATCGAAAATCCCTGATGTCGTAGACCAGGCGACCCACTATGCAGGTGTTATCAATGATCTTGAAGAGCGAATGCGAAAGCACGACCAAGGTGGAAGTGCGCACATATCGAATTATCGGCCTTGGCAAATTGAAACAGCCATAGCATTCAAGTCCGAAAGGAAAGCGCGAGCGTTCGAAAATATTTGAAGAGCGGCTCCGGCCGCGAATTCGGTCGCCGCCATTTTTAATGTCCTTACAAGAAGAACTCCAAGGTCCGCCGCCGGCCAAGCTGATTGTCGATCATGTTTCGAAATGGTTTCGCCAAAAGCGCCAGACGGTGCATGCGCTGGATGATGTCTCACTCGAAGTCGCGGAGGGCGAATTCATTGTTATCGTCGGTCCGAGCGGCTGCGGAAAATCGACATTGCTCGACATCATCGCCGGTCTGGAAAAGCCCGACAAAGGACAGGTGATGGCTGACAATCAACCGGTGCTTAATCCAGGCCGTCATCGGCTCGTCATGTTTCAGGAATCGGCGCTCTTTCCCTGGCTCAATGCTTTCGGCAACGTCATGTTTGGTTTGAAATTGAAGCCGGGCCTGCGCAATTCCGAGCGGCGTGAAGTAGCCAAATTCTTTCTACATCTGGTCGGTCTGGAAAAATTCATGGAAGCAAACGTCCACGAGCTTTCCGGCGGCATGAAACAGCGTGTGGCGCTGGCACGCGCGCTGGCGCCCAACCCACGTGTGCTTTTGATGGACGAACCGTTCGCGGCGCTCGACGCCATGACGCGTGAACAGCTTTACGGCGATATCCAGCGCATTTGGGAGAAGCGCCGGAAAACAATCATTTTTGTCACCCACAATGTGCGGGAAGCCGCCTGCCTGGCGGATCGAGTGATGATCATGTCGCCCACTCCGGGCCGCATTCGCGAAGTTTTTGAAGTGGCGCTACCGCGGCCGCGCAATTTTAACAGCATCGAAATCGCACAACACGCATCCAAGCTGACTGCGGCCTTGAAAGGATACGTCGAACACGACGTCGTGACCAGCGCATGAGACGCAGTTTGCTTGCGATTTTATTTTTCGTCGTGCTGGTGGGGATCTGGAGCGGGATTAGCGTCTGGGATTATGTACTCAGCGCCGGCCGCGATGGCACTTTGCTCAGTGCTTCCATCGTAACATTGCGGCGATTGCTTTTAGGTTACGTCATCGGACTGGCAATTGGATTGCCGCTTGGTTTGCTGACTGCTTCATCGGCCTTTGTCGAAGATACGATCGGCGTGCTCGCCCTGGGATTGCAGACGTTGCCCAGTGTCTGCTGGGTTCCACTCGCACTGCTTTGGTTCGGACAAACCGAAAGCGCCATGCTCTTTGTCGTGATTATGGGAACCGTCTGGTCTGTGGTAATCGCGACCGATACCGGCGTGCGCACAATTCCGCCGATCTATGCGCGGGCGGCACGCACGATGGGCTCGACCCCGTTCCATAAATGGACGCGCGTCATTTTACCGGCATCGCTGCCATATTTAGTTAGCGGAATGAAACAAGGCTGGGCGTTTGCCTGGCGCTCACTCATGGCCGCGGAAATTTATGTGACCATCCTCACTGGATTCGGCCTCGGCCATCTCCTCCATTACGGACGCGAACTTAATGCGATGGATCAGGTCATCGGAATCATGCTGGTCATCATCGTTATCGGGTTGCTCGCGGACAAAATTCTCTTCTCCCCGTGGGAACGTTTTCTCCATCGCCGCTGGGGCACGGGAAAACGCTAAGCAGGATCGATTCGTTTTTAACCCGCCGGCCCCTGATCTCTCCGCGATCAACGCCGATTAAGGAGTCAATCGCTCAGCGTCCGTGGGGCTCGTAACCGAAATGGGCGTCGAGCTCGCGCAACGCATCAATCGCATATTGCCGATCTTCGGCGAAAAGATAATCCTCGTAGCCACCAATCTTGCCGCGCCGCACTTTGAACGATTCCGGGTCGCGTATATCCCGGGCCTGGAGAATTTTCGAATCGAAGACGCCAGCTGCCTCTAATTTTTGCATGTTGCCAAACTCCGAAAAATCGAGCGCGTCCTGAAAGATCGACGTGTTGGGTGTCGTTTCACCAAGCAAGGCGAGCAACCCGCGAAATTGTTCGGCGGGCGTCGCGCGGAGCGATTCATATCGCAGGAGGGAAAAGTTGCGGCGGCCCGAAAATTCATCCAGCCAATCGTTCATTGTTTTAACGATGGAACCGATACCGAATTGCTGATCGCGTAATATCTCACCAATCGTTCTCTGGCCAAAATTGTCACGCGTTCCCGGATCGCGCCTGGTCATTTGCAAATAGAGCGAAACAAAAACATCGCGCGGGTCGCGCGCCAGCAGCACGATCTTTGCCCGGCGGAGTTCTTTTGCGGAGACCAGGTATTTACCGCGGACCGCGTCCCAAACGTTTCCCTTTGTCCTGTGCTCAAACAGGTCATGCGAATAAATGACGCGTGGAATGGCCGGATCGCCGTACCGCTCCGGCGTGAGCGTGAAGTCATGGCCGCGAAGGTTGCAAAAGTAAGCGCAGAGAAACGTCCGCAACCAGGTGCGTCCGCTTTTCGGGACCGAGAGGACGATCATGTCCCCGCCCGAAAGAGCGCGAGCGCGGCTGCTGAAATTCCAGCGCGGTCGGAGCATCCCGCATTGTGAAACGATCGTTCGCTCGCGTCCAGCGCGACGCTCCCCTGGTTTGCAAAGCAACCCGATCGTGATTATAATTCATTCTCCAAAATGGGGGCGTACTGGCTTCGACTTGTGGTTAGAAGCGCAGGCGGCATGTCGAGGACGGTTCGTTGGCCTCGTAAAAAACCGGACCAAAAAAAATAAACGCAGATCACCAAGATCTCGCTCTCGCGGCTTAATTGACCGTGACGTTTGGAGTTGGACGCCTGCTACGGCGCCAAACGTGGACAGCAGGCTAATCTTTAGGCGGAGCGACCGCGCCGGAAGGTGAAGGAATTTCGTGGACGCTCGGGGGCCAGCAGTGCGCCGGTGCAACGTTCGGCTCCTTAAACCTCAACGCCGGATAAGCATGTAGATGGCTGCGTGGACAGCGACGAGGACAGGGGTTCAACTCCCCTCGCCTCCAATTTCTTCATGAAAAATAGGGTTTCCAAGTCGCCCGCGGGTGTTATAAGTACTATAATTGTTGTAAATGCATCGCGATTCATTCCACCTTTTATGAACTCTCGCCTGCTTACCAAGATCGCCTATCATTGCGCACTCTTGCTTGCGTGCCTCACTCTTAGCGCGCGCCCGCAACAGCCAGTCCTTCTCACGCCAGGCGAAAACGATCTCGTCGTGCTCAATGGCTGCGTTATCTCCGCTTGTAATTATTTGGCCGCGGTCAAAGCGCAGCACAGTCTGGATAAAGATTTTTGGGCGAAAATTCTTCTCGTTCGCTACAACGATCATCCAGCCGGCCACGCTTATTGCGTCTGGGAAACCGATGGAGCGATCTATGGCTATGATCGCAATGCCGGTGCATTTCCCATTCCCGTCTACACGCGCGACGCTCGCTCCATTGCCATCGTTCTCGCACAGGAGCTCGGCAAAGTCCTCCACGACCCGCTGTCGGTAAACCAGGCGGATTTTGTCGAACAGCAACACGCCGATCTCTCCAAATTCTGACAGCGATCGCCTTAAAAGCGAGCGAGCGTGATCGATTCAGATATGTGGGCGAAAAGAGCTCGGCACATAAGCGCGAACTCATTTCGCACGTGAATCACGGCGATTTGCTCCACGTCTTCTCCTGAAAGAAGACGCGTCCGGAGGCCTTTTCGAATGCTTCGAAATGTTCCGTGTTCTGCTGGTAGTATTTTTGGTGATAGGCTTCGGCCGGATAAAATTTCAGGAGCGGCAGAATCTCGGTCGCAATCGGCTTATCGAACTTTCTCGAGTGTGCCAGTTTCTCTTTCGAGGCTTCGGCGATTTTCTTCTCCTCATTGTCGCCGTAAAAAATCGCAGCCCGATAACTCGGGCCGATATCGGTGAATTGGCCATCGGTCTGAGTCGGATCGATTTGCCGCCAATAAATATCGAGCAGCTGATCGAACGAAATTTTGGCCGGATCGTAGGTGATCTCAATGGATTCGCGATACTTGGTCTTCTCCGAACCAACTAATTCGTAGGTCGGATTCGGTTCGGTTCCTCCACAATAACCAAGCACGGTCTTGACGACGCCATTGGCTTTATCGAAGGCCGGTTGAATGCACCAGAAACAACCGCCCGCGAACACCGCTGTCTTCGTTGACGCCGGCGATGGGTTTTGCGCGCTGCCAAAATCGACAAACAATGCGAGGAGAGCGCCAAGAATAAAAGCCAGGAGGGTCCGTTTCATATTGTCGATCTTAGACAGGGCCGGTGCTGATTTGTGCGATTTTTCAGCTCGCCTGACCTCCGCTGGCAAGGTTGAAACACCTGCTTGCCGAGGCGATCTATCTCTGTGGTCCAACTGATTCCAGAATCGTGTACCGCCCGTCTCGATCCGCAGAAAATTTTCGGGCGCGTTGCACCGCTCCATGTCGATCTTGGCTGCGGCGGGGGTGCATTTCTTTTTGCGCTGGCCGCGCGGATGCGGGAGAAGAACTTTCTTGGAATCGAGCGCCTCGCCGGTCGCGTCGAAAAAGTCTGTCGCAAAGCGGCCAGGATTGACAATATGCGCGTGCTGCATTTCGAAACCGCGTATGCCGTCGAGTATTTGTTGCCCGAGCGATCGGTAGAAACGTTTCATCTCCTCTTTCCCGATCCCTGGCCGAAGCGAAGGCATCATCGCCGCCGGATGGTGACTGCGGGTTTCTTGAGAACGATCTGGGCGGCGCTGGAAGAGAACGGAATTTTGCGGATCGCGACCGATCACCTTGATTATTTCACACGCATCTCGCGACTGGCTCAGGAATCGAGTCTCTTTGCCTTTATGCAACTCAGCAGGGAGAGCAATTTTCCCATGTCGGCTTTCGAGAAAAAATTCGCAAGCACAGGCGTCCGGATTTATCGGCTCGAGCTGCGAAAGATTTCGCCGGTGAGGTAAGCACGCGCTTTCCATTCGCGATCGCCGAAGTGCAGTTCTACCGCGCCGGTTTCGTCCTGGCGAAAGAGTTTGATGCCACGAGCGCGCACGGTCGCTGCCCATTCATCGGTCACGCGTTCGTATTCTGGAAAAACGCGCGAGGTGGCAATAATTAACCGCGGCCGCACTGCGTCAAGAAAGGCGTCGGAGCCGGATTTGCCAGAGTGATGCTGTCCCTTGATCAAAATTTCGCTGTGCAAATCGGTACCCGAAGCGCGGAGTGCGTTTTCGGTTTCGTAACCGCTGTCCGACATGAACAAAATTCGAACCGCGGGAGAGACTGATAATTGGACAACCAGGGTTTCGTCATCAGCGGTCGGGGCTGCAATTTCTCGCGGTGGAAAGAGTATTTTCGCCGTTACTTCGGGAGAGAGATCGAAACGTGCGCCCAAGTTCAAATTAATCGGTTTGATCTGACGACTTGCAAAAATTTGATGAAGTCGACGGTGGACAGCCGACCGGTCGGCTGCGGGATTGTCGATCAAAACGCGAGGCAAAAAATCCTCAAGCAGCAATTCCGCGCCGCCAATGTGAAGCGAATCACCATGGCTGAGGAGCAATCCATGGATGCCGTTCACGCCCGTCGCATGCAGATATGGGCGAAGCACCCGTCCGTAATCTCGTTCGCTGCCGCAATCAAACAGCCATTCCGCACCATGCGACCGCACATGCACGGCCGCGCCGGCCCCGGTATCAAGCACTGCAATTTTGGCCCGTGTTTTCTCGGGCCAATGCGGATGCTCGACGTAATAATGTCCTGCGGAAAGCTGCGCAAACCAATGCACGAGCGCGAAAACAAGCTGCGCCAGCGACCAGTTCGCGTTGTTGAAGACGACCGACAGCCACGGCAGCACTGGCGCAGTCAGGATCGACAACAACGCGATTGCCAAAATGAAAAAAGCGATTGGAACAACGATGAGGTTTGCGACCAGCGAAATCGGCGTGACGAGATGAAAATACCACAGGATAAGCGGCAGCGAACCAAGCCAGGCAGCGAGTGAGACCGATCCGCCGCGGCAGACCCACTCCCAACCAATGGCGAGCACGCGTCGCCGGCTGCTGAGCAGGCCCCGCGGCAGAAAAGGATCAGCTGCACCCAATCGGCGGAGCCATCGGAAAAGTGGATCGGCCAGCAAAATGATTCCGCCGACCACGGCGAAAGAGAGCTGGAAACCGGTGGAGAAAAGCTCGTTTGTGTTCCAACAAAGAAGAAAAAACGCCGCTGCTGCCAGACTGTTAAGGACGAAAGCTCTTCGCTGGAAAAAAAAGCCGCCTAATAGAATCGAGCTCATTACCGCGGCCCGGATGCTGGAAACGTGCAGCCCGGTGGCCGCCGCATAAAACAGAAGGAGCGGAATGATGAACGCGGTCGCCCATTTGCGCGACAGTTGCGCTACGATCGCCAATATCCACAAAAGCCGCGCCACGATCCCGACGTGCAGCCCGGCGACGGCAAAAAGATGAAGCGTGCCGGTTTGTTGAAACGGTTCCTCGATATCTTCCGGAGTTTGATGCCTGAGACCGAGCACAATTCCGCTCATGAAATTCTGCACGTCCGGCGAATCATCCAACCCGCGACAAAGCGCTTTTTGCATCCAGGCGCGTGATTTTTGGGCAACGCGCAAAACCGGATTCCCGCCGCGATGTCGAATGAGCACTGCTTCCTCCGGATAGCGAATAAACAAGCTTCGGCGTACATCGCGGCGCGCGAGATAGGCGCGCATATCGAATTCGCCGGGATTTCGGGGCGGCGGGATCGTTTCCACGATTCCAAGAAATTTGAATTCATCGCCAAATTGCGGTTCGCCGCGCCAGCGGACGAGCAATGTTGCGCTCGTTGGTTCGTTTTTACTTTCGAATTCAATCGACTTGAGCTTCAGCAAAAAGGTGGCGAATCCGTTCGAGGCGATCTTCGGTTCGCTAACGACATAGCCAGTTGCTTCGACGAACCGCGGCCGCTCGCCCAGCTTCCCGGCAAGCCGCAGACCTGCCGTGTCTTCGATTTGCAAAGTGTGTAGCAGAAAGAAACCGCATGCCACGAGCGCATATGTCGATCTTAAGTTGGGCCAGCGGAATGCTGCCCAACTGGAGATAACAAAGATCGTTCCGATCGGCAGCCAAACAGACGGAGAAACGGGAAAGAAATCCGCCAGAATAATTCCGAGCATCGCGGTCAGCGCCAAACCAACGAACGGCTGGCGCGCTGTGATCGGAAAATTCACACGCTAGCGCCTTGGCGATTTATCGTCGGGTTTTGCATCGCAGAGAAGTCTTCGATGACTTTCTACGGGATTTGCCGGACGAAGTTTCCGATTATTTATGCCGCGTTCTACCGCAAAGTCCGAAATTGAGGTGCAGAAGCGCCCACACCGCCGTATTTTTTATTGTGCACGATCTTTTTAACGAAAAAGAAGATGTCGATCTTGCCAGCGCGACGAGCGCCGCTCCGCTCGCCACCCGTATGCGGCCGCGGTCGCTCGAGGAGTTTGTCGGCCAGGAACATATTCTGGCGCCGGGCAAACTTCTGCGGCGCGCCATTGAAGCTGACCGTTTGCCTTCCGTGATTTTTTCCGGACCGCCGGGAACCGGCAAAACAACCCTCGCCCATGTCATCGCCGACATGACACACGCCAGGTTCGTGCGCTTGAGCGGCGTGGAAAGCAATGTCGCGGAGATGCGGCGCGCGATCGCGGCCGCGACCAATCGTCTTCGGACTTCCGGACAAAAAACGATCCTGTTTATCGACGAGATCCATCATTTCAACAAAGCCCAACAGGACATTCTCTTGCCCGATGTCGAAAACGGAAACCTGCGGCTGATCGGAGCGACCACTTACAATCCGTTTTTCTACGTCAACAGTCCACTCGTCTCGCGTTCCCAAGTTTTTCAGCTCGAACCGCTGCGTGTGGAGCAATTGGAAGAATTGATTGATCGCGCGCTGGCCGACAAAGAGCGCGGCTTAGGAACTTATCTGGTCAAGATCGACAATGAAGCTCGCCGGCATCTCGCGAAATTGAGCGACGGCGATGCGCGCAAATGTTTGAACGCGCTCGAAATTGGCGTGCTCACAACGCCGCCCGATCCACGAGGAAATATTCGGTTCACGGTCGCCGTCGCCGAGGAAAGCATTCAGCAGAAAGCGGTCGTCTACGATCGCGCCGGCGATGCGCATTACGACACGATCAGCGCTTTTATCAAGAGCATGCGCGCTTCTGATGAAAAAGGTGCGATGTACTGGCTCGCGAAAATGCTCCACGCCGGGGAAGATTTCCGTTTTATCGCGCGGCGCATCGTCATCTTCGCCAGCGAAGACGTCGGCCTGGCCGATCCGGAAGCGTTGCCACTGGCCATCGCCACGCAGCAAGCGGTGGAATTCGTCGGCCTGCCTGAAGCGCGCATTCCCCTCGCCCACGCCACTGCTTACATGTGCCGCGCGAAAAAGAGTCGCGATGCCTATGACGCGCTCAACTCCGCTACGGAAAAGATCGAGATGGAGCAAACGAAGCGAGTTCCCGAAAAATTGAAGAACAAACACTTCCCGGTGAATCCGGAGAGATAAGCGTCAGTGGATCGATTGTCGATCTTGTGAAAACAGAAAAGGGGCGGATCTGGCGATCCACCCCTTCCTGTCTACGAGCTTCTCCCTAGCTCTGTTTGGTCTGTGAAACTACTTCGTTGAGTTTGAAAATCGGCAGGAACATCGAGATGACGATTCCGCCTACGACAAGGCCGAGAAAGACGATGAGGAACGGCTCGATCAATGAGGTCAGCGCGTCGATCATGGCTTCGATTTCTTCGTCCCAAAAGTCGGCCATTTTCTCGAGCATGGTGTCGATCTTGCCGGTTGCTTCACCGGCGGCCACCATTCGCAGCAACATCGGGGGAAAAATCGGTCTCTTGGAAAGCGCGATTGAAAGATTGTCGCCCTTTTCCACATCCTCACTCACCGATTTGATGCTTTTCTCAACGACATAATTGCCGGCTGTCCCGCCCACGATATCGAGCACCTCGAGAATCGGCACGCCGCTGCGGATGAGCTGCGCGAAAGTGCGCGCAAATCTCGACATGGCAATCTTATGCGCAAGAGGGCCAAAGATTGGGAGTTTTAGTTTCCAGCGGTCACTCCATTGCTTGCCACGTTTGGAACGCAAAAATGCACGTGTTCCAAAAATAGCGCCGCCGATACCGAGGAGAAGAAAGTACCATTCCCCGCGAATGAAATTGCTCAGATCGATGAGAAACTGTGTGGGCGCAGGCAGCTTCGCGCCGAAATCCTGGAAAATCTCGCCGAAAATCGGGACCACGCGAACAAGCAAAAAGGTCGTGATCGAAAAAGCGATGCAGAGCACAATGACTGGATAAGTCATCGCCGATTTCACTTTTTTCCGCAGGCGCGCGCTTGCTTCGAGAAATCCGGCAAGCCGATCGAGAATTTCAGCGAGCAGACCGCCCGTCTCGCCGGCTTTGACCATACTCACAAAGAGTCGGTTGAAGACACGCGGATGTTTGCCGATCGCCTCGTGGAAAGTTTCGCCGCCTTGCACGCGCGTCGTGACATCGCTTATGACATGACGCAGATTGCGCTGCCGTTTCGGGTCGGCTTGCTCATAGAGAGCTGTCAAAGCCTCGACCAATGAGATTCCGGCGTCGATCATCGTCGCCAGTTGCCGCGCGCACAAGACCAGATCGGTCTCCCTGACCGACCATTTGCGTTTGCGCGCGCTGGCAGACATGGCTTTTCGCTGGAGCGAAAGCACCATGAGCCCGCGACTCATCAGACTCGTAACCGCATTCTCCTCGTTCAACGCGTCTTGAATGCCGGAGACAATTCGGCCGGACGCGTCACGAGCCTGATAGGAGAAAGTGATCATATTCTCGTAATAATAGTGGGTATAGCAGCTACAGTGCCACCACCGATCGCCTCGCCTTCTTGTTTTTCCCTTTGCACCAACGAAGTTTTCTTCGTCATGGCAATTGCTCGCGAGCTCGTGCAGGTCGCCTCAAACCTTTTTTTTTGGCAAAATTACGATCCAGCAGTTAAGGCCGATCTTTTTTCAACCGCTCTCGCCACGCCCAACGGAAATCTCCTTGTCGATCCAATTCCGCTGCATGACTCTCAACTCCGCCCGCTCTTTCAGCACCGCTCTATCGCCGGTATCGTCGTTACAAATGCCAACCATCAACGCGCCGCAAACTCCTATTCCGACCACTTTTCGGCACCGCTTTTCGCACTGCGCGCTACCTTTCCAGACAAAAAACCGTCGCGATTCGTCGAGATCGGAAACGATACGAAAATATGCAACGAGGTGGAGGTGATCGTGATCGAGGGCGCAGTCGCCGGCGAGATCGCGCTCTATCAGCCGACGAATGGCGGCACTCTCGTCATGGGGGACGCGTTGCTCAACTTTGAGCCGTACGGTTTCACTTTCCTTCCCCGCAAATATTGCGCGAAAGAAAAGGAAATGCGGCGCTCGCTGCGAAAACTTTTATTGTATCAGGCGGAGCGGATGTTTTTCGCGCACGGCACGCCGATCCTCGCCGGCGCAAGTGCCCGTTTGCAACAATTGTTAGACGCCGATCTTTGAATCGCCGCTTGAACTCGCAAGATCGACAAGTCGAAACGGGGATCGCATTCGGCAATTTGCTATCTCGTTTTCTCCGGCTGATTCGATTCTCGCACACGGTTTTTGCGCTGCCTTTCGCGCTCGGCGCCCTGATTGTCGCAGCGAATGGGCGATTATCGCTGCGAGTATGCCTGCTCGTTCTCGTCTGCATGGTCTGCGCGCGCACCGCCGCCATGCTATTCAACCGGTTGGTCGATTGGTCGCTTGATCAACGCAATCCCCGGACAGCTTCGCGTCATTTGCTCGTTCCAAAAACAGCCGCCTCGCTTTTGCTCCTGTTTAGTTCGGCCGGTTTTCTTGGCGCGGCCGCGGCCATCAATCGGCTGACGTTTTTACTGTCCCCGCTTGCGCTCGCCATCATATTTTTCTATTCGTTCACCAAACGATTTACCGCCGCGACTCATTTTTTTCTCGGTCTGGCCCTGGCCATTGCGCCGGTCGGCGCGTGGATCGCGCAAACCGGACATGTCGATCTTGCCCCGCTTGTTCTCGGCGCTGGAGTTGTGTGCTGGGTGGCCGGGTTCGATTTGATTTACGCGACGCAAGATTATGACTTTGACCGGCGCGAAGGGATTCGTTCGCTGGTTGTAAAACTTGGAATTGTGCGGAGTTTGCGGCTCGCCCAGTGGTTGCACATACTCGTGCTCGCCGCACTGATCGCGTTCGGCTTTGCCGCCGGACTCGGCCCGATTTATTACGGGGCAATGCCCTTCGTGGCCATGGCGCTCATTTACGAACATCGCAGCGCACGTCATCTCGATGTTGCCGGAATCAATCGCGCTTTTTTTCAGAGCAACGCGTTTGTCAGCGCAGTTTTTCTGATCGCCGTTTGCGCCGATCAATTAGCCAAATAGGGCGACTTACCTTCACATCGCGTTCAATTGCGCGACACGTTGCGCGTGTCGCCCGCCGTCGAAAGGTGTGTCCAGCCACACCCGCACGATTTTGAGCGCAACCTCTTCCGGAATCATGCGCTGCCCAATCGACAGCACATTGGCGTCGTTATGCTGGCGCGAAAGCCGCGCCGTTTCTTCGTTCCAGCAAAGGGCACAGCGCACGCCGTGCACTTTGTTCGCCGTCATCGCTTCACCATTGCCCGAGCCGCCAAAGACAATGCCACGCTCGCATTCGCCGCGCGCCACCGCTTCCGCCGCCGGCCGAATAAAAAGTGGGTAATCGACCGGATCCTCATCAAACGTGCCGAAGTCCTTCACTTCGTGTCCAAGCGAACCAAGCAGCTCTTTCACTTTCTCTTTATAGCGAAAACCGGCGTGATCCGTGCCGAGCGAAATTTTCATCTTGCGAACAATTTGTTAGCGAAGATCGACGACCGTTGTCGAGGAGAACATGTCACCGAACCCGGCGAAGCGGGCCTTTTGGCGCGAAGCGGGTCGATCTCAGCCGCCATGCAATTTGGCAAGTTGACTCCAGATTTCGCGTTCGCGTTCGGTTAATTTTTTCGGCACACTGACCTGCACGACTACGTAAAGGTCGCCGCGTTTGCCCGAAATCCCGGGCAAACCTCGTTCGCGCAACCGAAAACGCTGACCGCTTTGAGTGCCGGGCGGGATCTTCAGACGCACGTTTCCCTCCAGAGTGGGCGCCTTCAATTCCGTTCCGAGCACCGCCTGCCACGGCGCGATCTTTGCTTCGTGAATCAAATCGCTTCCTTCAACTGAAAAATCGGGATGTCGCGCCAGACGAACGCGCAAAAATAGATCGCCACTTTTTCCTCCGCGCGCTCCTGCTTCCCCCTGACCGGCGAGACGGATACGCTGACCCTCATGGACGCCGCGCGGGATTTTCACCTGATAATTTTCGACCTTGTTCGAGCCGGCGCGGCGCAGCGAGACCGTTCTTGTCGATCCATGCAACGCTTCCTCAAGTGTGACCATGATGTCCGCTTCGACGTCACTCCCGCGTTCCGATGTCGCTTGACGTCCTCCGAAGCCGCCAAAAGCCGATCGACCACGACCTCCGCCGAAAAATGTTTCGAAGAAATCGCTGAACCCCGTTCCGCCAAATTCGAATTGCACGCCGTCGTCGCCACCCCATTGATAAAATCCGCCGCCAGGCTGTTGTCCTCCCCATTGCGGCGGCGGCCGAAATCCTCCCGGCTGGTTCCAATCGGCGCCCAGCTGATCGTATTTTTTCCGCTTTTCCGGATCGCTTAGGACTTCGTACGCCTCGTTGATCTGTTTGAACTTTTCTTCGGCGGTCTTTTTGTCTTTCGCCACATCAGGATGATGCTTGCGGGCCAGCTTGCGAAACGCGCTGCGGATCTCGTCGTCGGTCGCCGTTTTCGATACGCCGAGCGTTTCGTAGTAATCTCTGAACTGCACCGCCATGGCTTCAAATCTCCCGCATGACTTGATCAACGCAACTCTCTGGCGTGTGTAGTGGCCGCTGTCTTCAACGGCAAGACCCTGATCCAGTTGCGCACCACAAGGTTGTCGAAGAGACTTTGCCGATGCGCGAGATGGGAAAATTTTTGGTGATAATCGGAGCGGTCATTGCGCTGGCCGGTATTGTCCTGTGGACCGGTCTTACTCCAAAATGGCTGGGACGTTTGCCCGGCGACATCCGGATCGAGCGCGGCAACTCGGCCTTTTATTTTCCCATCGTCACCTGCATCGTCCTCAGCATTTTGCTGAGCTTGCTCTTGTCGATCTTCCGGCGCTGATCTTTGCGAATGGTCGCCCGCTCGCGCATTCAGGCTCGGCTCGACGATCATGTGGGCCAGCTCGTGCAATGCCGGCGTTGCCCACGCATGCAATCGACGCCCGTCTCGGGTGGCGCGGTGCTGAGCGACGTGATGTTGATCGGCCAGGCGCCCGGACCGCGAGAACCGGTTTTGGAAAGGCCGTTTGCGCACACCGCTGGCAAAACACTTTTCCGATGGTTCGAAGAATTCTGTGGGCTGAACGAATCAACCGTTAGATCGACAATCTATTTCGCGGCGGTCTGCCGATGCTTTCCGGGCAAAACTCCCGTCGGCGGCGATCGTGTTCCGGCACCGGACGAAATTCGCAATTGTTCAACTTGGATGAACGATGAAATCAAAATCCTGCGGCCTCAGCTCATCATTCCGGTGGGCAGATTGGCCATCGCTCAATTCATCGATTGCGCAAAATTGGAAGAAGTAATCGGTCGCAAATTTCGCTCGGGGCGTGCGCAACACAGTTTTGATCTTATTCCGCTGCCTCATCCCTCCGGCGCGTCGCCTTGGCATAAAGTTCTGCCCGGCAAAAAACTGCTCGAGCGCGCGCTCAACCTCATTGCGCGGCATCCTGCGATTCGCGCGTTACAATCAGAAAGACGGCTCGCACGAAGAACACAAAGGTCGCAACGTTTAGAATAGTTAGGTCTCTTTGCGCCCGTCGCGCGAATTGCTTTGAACTTTTTCTTGGGTTTCTGGCTTCAAGATTCATGTTGTTTTCGCGAGCTCGCGCTTACGTGCGATTTTATCTTTGACGAAAATGAGCGCTGAAAAAATCCCAACGCGTATTGAAATCTCCGATAAGGACAAATGGGATTTGCGACATCTCTTTGTCGATGCAAGCAAATGGCAGGAAGATTTCGCGTGGGTCCAGCAGACCTATCCGCGGTTCCGCGAGTGGAAAGGCAAGGTCGGCGAATCGGCGAAAAGTCTGGCCGGTTGTCTTGAATTTGAGAAGGCGCTCGAGATGAAAATCGAGCGTCTTTATCACTTTGCGTCGCTGCAACTGGCGGAAGACAGCGCGAATCCCGATTATCTGGCGCGCGTTGGACAGATGCAAAATTTACTGACCAGAATTGGCGAGGCTGCCGCGTTCGTCGTTCCTGAAATTCAAGCAATCGATGACGAAAAGTTTGCCGAATTCATGGTCGATCCAGCGCTCACGGAATGGCGGATCAAGCTTCATAAGATCCGCCGTTTGAAACCACACGTGCTCTCCGAACCGGAGGAACGATTGCTCGCTCTCGGCAGCGCCGCACTCGATGGTTACGACGACACCTTTTCGCAATTGACCGACGTGGACATGAAGTTCGGCGTGTTGACTGACGCGACCGGCCGCGCAAGACCGCTGACGCAAAGTTCGTTCGGTTCGTTTCTCGTTAAACGCGACGACGAGTTGCGCAAACGCGCTTTCCATCAATTCTACACTGAATTCCAGGACCATCAGTACACGCTCGCTACCTCCCTCGCGTATTCGGTGAAAGCGGATGTCTTTCGTGCGCGGGCGCGCCGTTATTTGTCTGCGCTCGAAGCCGCGCTTTTTCCAGACGATATTCCGGTGGCCGTTTATGACAGTCTTATTAGATCCGTTCGGTCGCGTCTCGATCCGCTCTTCCGCTACTTCGAACTACGCCGGCGCGTGCTCCGCCTGGATGAGCTGCATCAGTACGATACTTACGTGCCGCTCGTTCTCGAAATTGAAACGCACATCAGTTTTGATGACGCGGTCGAGACGGTTCTCGCCGCGCTCGCCCCGCTTGGAAAAGAATATGTCGATCTTCTCGCCGAAGGTTTGCGCGGCCGCTGGTGCGATCGTTTCGAAACAAAGTCCAAGCGCAGCGGCGCGTTCTCATCTGGAAGTTATGGCGCGCCCCCTTACATCCTGATGAATTACAAGGAAGACGTCTTTGCCGATATTTACACGCTTGCGCACGAAGCCGGCCACTCCATGCATACCTGGCTTTCGCAAAAATCGCAGCGCTTTCAAGACTACAATTATCCGATTTTCTTGGCTGAGGTCGCGTCGACTTTCAACGAGGAACTGCTCACGCACCATCTGCTCAAACAGACGAGCGATCCGAAAATGCGCGCTTACATCATCAACCGGCAGATCGACGACATCCGTGGCACGCTCTTTCGACAAACCATGTTCGCCGAGTTCGAAAGAATCATTCACGCGCTCGAAGAAAACGGCGACGCGCTCACGCTCGACGTTTTCAAGTCGGAATATCACAAACTCCTCGCCGCCTACTTTGCGCAGAATTTCGTGCTGGATCCGCAGCTCGATCTCGAATGCCTGCGCATCCCGCATTTTTATAGCGCGTTTTACGTTTACAAATACGCCACCGGAATTTCTGCGGCCGTTGCCTTGTCCGAGCGGGTGCTGTCCGGCGAATCGGGGAGTGTCGATGCTTATCTCAACTTTCTGGGTTCGGGCGGCTCAAAATTTCCGCTGGAAACCTTGAAAGCGGCAGGAGTCGACATGACCGCGCCCGCGCCGGTCGAGAGCACGCTCCGGCTATTCGAGCGACGTCTGGACGAATTGGAAGAGCTTCTGTTGTAGCGGCGGTTTTTGACCGCCGGCCACGATTTATTCGGCGCTCATAGAGCGTCGCTACAGAAGGATCGACTGTCGCATTTTCGATGCTGACAGCCGCGCGGCAGGGTTTTTGCTTAATCAGATGAATCGTGAACTTTCAATGGCAATTGCGGGCTGCCTACGGTTACGCCGAACTCGGCATGACCCGCCAATCGATCGCGGAATTGAACGCCATCGAAACCATCTTCCAGGCGCGGCCGGAAGTGCTTCAGCTCCGTCTCCATCATCTGATGCGCGAGAAAAAATGGATCCGCGCCTTGACCGTGAGCCGCAAGCTTTGCCGTGTCGCTCCGGAGTGCAGCGCAGGATTTTTGCATGCCGGTTTTTGTCTGCACGAACTGGGAAGGACCGCTGAAGCGAAACGGCTTCTTCTCAAAGGTCCGGTCACGCTGCTGAAAGAGCCGATCTATTACTACAACATGGGATGTTACAACGCGCTCCTCGGCAATGTCTACGCCGCGAAGATTCATTTGCAAACCAGCTTCAAAATGGACTCGTCCTTCCGCGAGCTCGCAAAAAAAGACCCCGATCTAAAAGCAGTCCGGGCCCTGTTATAGACAGGGACAGCTCGCTGCGCTGTCCTGGACGCCGCAGCGCGGCGTCCCTACCTTCGGTTCTTAATGCAACTGGATGCGAGCAAGCTTCGTCAGCGCATTACGCCGCTGTTTG
>WNFR01002564.1_pt1 | contig 19912 bp, 25 predicted proteins | sample 5400221 | NCBI WGS metagenome assembly WNFR01 (sample SAMN13153357, study PRJNA577476) | soil metagenome | isolation source: 40 cm soil under Madrone tree | place: USA:California | collected 2016-06-14 | reverse complement strand
CCCTTGTGATTGAGCCGGCGCTCGCCTCCTACCTGTCGCCCAATGGCTCCGATCGCATCGAAGCCACGCTCAGCCGCCGGCTCGACCGTCTGACCCGGCATGCAGAGCGAATAGAGCGGCACGTCGCCATCTCGAACGAGGCACTGGCTCTCTTCGTGCGGTTCTGGCTGACCGCCACACCGCCTTTGCCGGATACCGCGCAGGCTGCCGCCCAGGTCAAAGGCCGGGAGCGCTATGACGGTTATATCGAGGCGCTCGGGCGGCGTCTGGCAAAAGGAACGAGCTTGGCGCAGGAACTGGTCCAGGGTGTGGATGGGCGCACCGTCGGGCAGATGGGCGAGAGGAATTCCTAAGATATCAGCTCAGTGCCCCGTTTCGCTTGAAGAGTTGGCCCCGACTTCACAGGGCAACTGGGGGGACGGAGATCGGGGCCAGTGCTCTTAGGAAAGAGCTGCTCCCGGGAAAGAGCAAACATAATCATACCGCAATCTCTCGGACCCGCGCATGGAAGAACTTTGCACGATTTGTTTGGTCGGTTGACGACCTCACGGTGATTGTTGCCCGCTGGTTATTGTTGCCCCGGAGATCGAGCCGGAAGTTTCAGTCGTTACCTCGGGGTGAACGGAAAGAACCGCGCACCCCGGTCATTGCACGCCATTCTATCCGATACCACACGACAACGATTCCTTGGTTGTGTCGGCCCAAGGAGTGCCTTTCTTAATCGTCCCCGTTGATTGCAACGGGGGCCATCGTGACCACCACCAAAAATGTCTATGACCCGGCCGACGCGACCGGCCACAAAGCCGAACCCGCCGATCTGACTACGCTGGCCACGAAGTTGACGGGTGCATTCCGGCATCTCGATCAGCGCATGGCGTCGACGCGCGATCTCGAGGTGGGCGCGCCGCACACCCCACAATCAATAGATCGCGAGCCAGACTTCCCGGCCATGACGTTGGTTGACGAAGCGTCAGAGCACTTTGCTCCCGCTCGGGAGGGCGTCATTCCACTTGATAGCCCGGTTGCACACGTCGGGCCGGGCCACGCTGAGGGGGCAGGGTATCTGACGGAGAAGTGGCGGCCAATTGTTCGCGTGCTGCTGCCGTTCGCCATCGGATTTTACCTTACAAATCTGTTCCGAACCATCAACGCGCTGATCTCCGACCAGCTCACGTCCGATTTGGCCCTCGGTGCTGCGGATCTTGGTCTCCTCACGTCAGTCTATTTCCTGACCTTCGCGGCGGCTCAGATCCCGATCGGCATATTGCTGGATCGCTACGGCCCTCGGCGCATCGAGAGCGCATTGCTGGTTGTCGCGGCCGGCGGCGCAGTGCTGTTCGGCGCATCGCGGGGATTCGTCCCACTCGTGCTCGCTCGGGCATTGATCGGTCTTGGAGTCGCGGCGGCGCTGACGGCGGGCGTGAAAGCCATCGTCCTGTGGTTCCCGAAGGAACGGGTTGCGCTCGTCAACGGCTATCTGATGATGCTTGGCACGCTTGGTGCCGTGACGGCGACAGCGCCGGCAGAGCTGCTGCTCGCGTGGACGGGTTGGAGAGGGCTATTCGACCTGCTCGCCGTGGCGACGGCCGCAACCGCCGTCATGATCTACTTCGTCGTCCCCGAGGCTGGGTCCGCTACATCGGCATCGAACGGCTCGGAACCGGTCAGCCTGAAGACCGTCTATTCCGATCCGCGCTTCTGGCGGCTGGCGCCGATCTCCGCCACATCTGCCGGGACCGCCTGGGCGCTGCAGGGACTATGGGCAGCACCGTGGCTCACCGACGTCGAGGGAATAGACCGAGCAAGCGTGATCCGGCATCTCTTCATCATGGCGGTGGCGCTGACCATTGGGGCGCTTCTCCTGGGCACAGCTGCTGACCGGCTGAGCCGGCGCGGTATCGGGCCGCAAACTCAATTGGCAGTCGTCACAGCGGTGTTCATTGCGGCGCAACTCGCCCTGGTACTTCGATTGCCCTTCCCGTCCGATCTGCCTTGGTCGGTTGTGGGAGCTGTGGGGGCCGTTCCGGTTCTCAGCTACGCCATTCTTGCTGAGTATTTCCCCAAGGAGCTCGCCGGACGAGCAAACGGCGCACTCACCCTCTTTCACTTTGGCGGCGCCTTTGTTCTGCAATATGCGATCGGTCTGGTTCTCCAGCAGTGGACGAGCCAGGACGGGCACTATCCTGTGATCGCCTATCAAGTCGCATTCGGCATCAATTTAGGCCTGCAGGTCGCCGCCCTGGCCTGGTTCGAGCTTCCCCGTGTGCGAAGACTTGGATCGATGCTTGTGTCGGGACACCTCCGCTGTGTTCGCCGCGAAGATGACCTCGTATCTGATACATCCTACCAGCAAGCACTCCGGGTTTGGGTCGGGTTGCGTGATTCCGCTCGTGTGCAGGCAACGAATTGGCGGCTGGCAGCAATCGGATCAACCGGCCTCTCGGCGCTGCTCGCTCTGACCCTGGCAATCGCTGCCGGGCGCGCCAGCGTCACACCCTACATCATCGAGGTTGATCGCTTGCATGATGCACGCGCCGTCCATGCGGCCCCCGGCGCGCCGTCTGACGCGCAGATTGCGTACTTCCTGGCGCGGTTCGTCAGCAACATCCGATCGCTCTCAGTTGATCCGATCGTGGTGCGTTCGAACTGGCTGGATGCTCTCAACTACGTGACCGACCGCGGCGCGCAGACACTCAATGACTATGCCCGTGATGCCGATCCATTCACGAAGATCGGTGTTAGGGCCATCACCGTCGAAGTGATTTACGTCGTGCGCGCCTCCAGCGATTCCTTCGAGATACGCTGGAGGGAGCAAACCTACCATGATGGCACAATTGTAAAGACCGAAACCTTTACCACCGTCGCCACCATCATCTTAAGCTTCCGGCCCACCGACGAGTCGATGAGCAAAAACCCGCTCGGGCTCTACATTCGTGCGCTCAACTGGTCGGCGGACCTCGGACCACAGGGCATAAAATGAACGATCATCTCGGCGATCCCGGCGGGCCGATTGGTCGTGGAAGTAGGTCCGGCTCCAAGGCGCCTTTTCCGATTCCCTGTCATTCTACGCCAACGCACTACGACACAATCTACTTGTTGCACTCCCTCGCTTCTGGCCGTTCTTAGTCATCCCCAATCTGAGACCGCGTCGGACGGTTGCGATCGGTGGGGACAATGGTGGCGGCATTTTCACTCAGGATGAAAGCGATCTGGCGCGGCGCCCGGATGCTTCGCACCGCGCTCCGACCAGCGATCGCCATGTGGCTCAAAGTCCCTGCCGTTGTTGAGGTGACGCTTCACCCTGACGGCCGTCTCCATTTCGATCGGCTGACCGAAGGCTTGGCCGATACCGGCGATTGTCTGCCGCAGACGGCGAGCTGGTTGCTCATTCCATGGAAAGCGCTGACTGTCCGACGATCGGCCACCAGCATCCGCATTGACGCGCACCCCTGTTCCTGAGTTCTTTCGCAGGAGGAGTTGATGGATAAGTTTACTGCGGTCAAAGCCGCTCTGTGCATCATGGCGGTCATCGCCTCGACCTCGGCGTTCGCCGAGCGACTCTGGCTGAACACCAGGCCGGCGGGTGATGTTTGTCTGAGCCGAGGCGAGCTGAGCGGTGCACCATTGCGGGCGACCGCACCAGGAATACCGGATGATCTCGATTCACCTCCGGGAAACGGGTCCTTGCCCGCCGACAAAGCCGGTCCAGAAGGGAAGGCGCCGCCATCGCAGATCAAGCTGGATATTATTCTTACAATGCGAAGACCGCGCATCGCGGCTGGGAGACATCGCGCGCATCGTGGCTGCCGATAAATTGCGTATAATGCTTGCCGGTTCCTCGGCTGACGAGCCAGTGGCGGCATTCGCTCCGAACTTGCCTGACCATGACGCTATCGCGCCCCGAGCCGTTGAAAGCTGAGCCCGGGATTTGCGCGGCTCGGCGATAAGACAGCCATGCCCTCCACGCCAAGGCGAGCCATATCATTCCTGCCGTTGCGTGCCGTGCCGCACCCGATCCGGAAAGCCGTGTCGAATTGTGAGGATCGCAGATGAAGCTGCGTCTAACGGTGTACGTTGATCCGAGCCTGATGGTGCAACTGACCGAATGCGCCAAGCGGCAGAGGCAGTCGAAGTCTCAGGTCGCAAACGCGGCCCTTGAATCATTCTTGACGCCTGCTGACGCCGACCGGCAGGAGACGGCCACGACGCGCCGGCTCGATCAATTGAACCGACAAATCGAGCAGTTGGATCGCAATCTCCACATCTGTGTCGAGGCGCTCGCGCTGTTCATCCGCACCTGGCTCAGCGTCACGCCGTTGTTGCCCGCGAATCCGCAAACCGCCGCCCAGGCGAAGGGTCTTGAGCGCTATGGCGCCTTCATACGCACACTCGGCCGATGGCTCGCAAACGGCCACAGCCTCGCTGACGAGATTGCGCTCGACGCGTCCGACGAAGCCACGCGACAACACGAGACAGCAACCCAATCCAATCGCGACGCATCGCCGGCCAGGTAATCTCGTATTCGCTTCCAACGTTTTTCGGCCGATACAAAGGGCGCGAACTGGGGATTTGACATGTCGTGAGGAGGGTGCGACCTCGCCGAACGCCTGTTTTTCTACGCCAGCGTACTACGACCCCAACATCCTTGTTGCGCTGACCCGTTCCTGGCCCTTTGTAATCATCCCGGTAATTCGACCACGTGATGTGGTCGCGAAGGACGGGGGCGATCGTGGCGGCACTCTCACTGCGGACAGAAGCGATCTCCCGCGGCGCCCGCATGCTGCGCACCGCACTGGGGCCAGCGATTGCCAGCTGGCTCGAAGACCCCGCCGTCGTCGAGGTGATGCTGAACCCAGACGGTCGCCTCTGGATCGACCGGCTGACTGAGGGTTTGGCCGACACGGGTGAGCGACTGTCTGCGGCTGACGGCGAGCGGATCGTTCGCCTCGTCGCCCACCACGTCGGAGCGGAGGTGCATCCGGCGTCGCCGCGGGTCTCAGCCGAACTGCCGGAGACCGGCGAGCGCTTTGAAGGCTTGATCCCGCCGGTCGTCGCTGCGCCCACATTCGCCATCCGCAAGCCTGCGGTCGCGATCTTCACGCTGCGGGACTATGCGGCCGCCGGCATCATGACGGTCGCGCAGGCGGAAAATCTGCGTAACGCCATTGCGCAACGCCGCAATGTCCTGGTTGCGGGCGGCACCTCGACCGGCAAGACCACTCTCGTCAACGCTCTCCTCGCCGAGGTAGCGAATAGCAGCGATCGCGTCGTCCTGATCGAGGACACCCGAGAGCTTCAGTGCAAAGCCCCGAACCTCGTGGCCCTGCGCACCAAGGACGGCGTCGCGTCGCTCTCCGATCTCGTACGGTCATCGCTCCGGCTGCGCCCCGATCGCATACCGGTGGGCGAGGTACGCGGCGCCGAGGCGCTGGATCTGCTCAAGGCCTGGGGCACCGGCCATCCGGGCGGAATCGGCACCATTCATGCCGGCTCCGCACTGGGCGCCTTGCGGCGCCTCGAGCAGCTTGTGCAGGAAGCCGTCGTCACGGTTCCGCGCGCACTCATTGCCGAAACCATCAACCTCATCGCCGTGCTCGCCGGACGCGGTGCAGCACGCCGGTTGGTCGAGCTTGCCGTGGTCGAGGGACTCGGGCCGAGCGGCGATTACGTCCTTAGCCCTGCAATCGACCCCTCCGTTACGGGAGGCCGCCCATGAGGTTCCCAGGTGCCCGCGTTTGCTTCCAATTTACTGCCATCCTGGCGTTCATTGTCGTCACGCTCACGGCTGCTCCGGCGTTGGCGGCCGGGTCGAACATGCCGTGGGAGCAGCCGCTCCAGCAGATCCTGCAGTCGATCGAAGGGCCGGTCTCGAAGATCGTGGCTGTGATCATCATCATCGTGACCGGCCTGACGCTCGCATTCGGCGACACCAGTGGCGGATTCCGGCGCCTGATCCAGGTCGTGTTCGGCCTGTCGATCGCATTCGCCGCCTCGTCGTTCTTCCTCTCGTTCTTCTCCTTCGGCGGCGGAGCGCTCATCTGATGTCGGAATTCGCTGGCGAGGAACTGATCCCCGGCTTCGAGGCGCCGGTGCATCGCGCGCTCACCGAACCGATCCTGCTTGCCGGCGCACCCCGTGCGGTCGCCATCCTCAACGGCACGTTGTCGGCCGCGATCGGGCTTGGCCTTCGCCTCTGGATCGCCGGCCTGGTGCTCTGGGCGGTCGGCCACATGGCGGCGGTCTGGGCCGCCAAGCGCGACCCGCTGTTTGTCGAAGTGGTGCGCCGCCACGTGCGCTTTCCAACGCACCTTGGTGCGTGAGGTGTTGTCATGCTGAACCTTGCCGAGTATCGCAAGAAGCCGCAAAGCCTCGCCGACTTCCTGCCCTGGGCGGCGCTGATTGCCGACGGCGTGATCCTGAACAAGGACGGCAGCCTGCAGCGCACCGCGCGGTTCCGGGGACCGGATCTCAACAGCGCTACGCCCGCTGAGCTCGTCGGGACGACCGCCCGGCTCAACAATGCGCTGCGCCGCCTCGGCTCCGGCTGGGCGATCTTCGTCGAAGCCAGCCGTGACGCGGCACAAAACTACCCGCTGAGTGAATTCCCGGATCCGGTGTCGGCGCTGGTGGACGCCGAGCGCCGGGCACAGTTCGAGGAGGAGGGCGCGCATTTCGAGAGCGCCTATTACCTGACCTTCCTGTTCCTGCCGCCGGCCGAGGAGGCCGCGCGGGCCGAAGCCCTGCTCTACGAGGGGCGGTCCCGGGACGAGGTGCTGACGCCCATGAGATGCTTAAGGGCTTTATCGACCGGACCGACCGGGTGCTGCAGCTCATCGAGGGCTTCGTTCCCGAGGCCGCGTGGCTCTCGGATACGGAGACGCTGACCTACCTGCATTCCTGCATCTCGACCCGGCGGCACCGCGTCCGCGTCCCCGAGGTGCCGATGTATCTCGATGCCATCCTGGTCGATGAGCCGCTCATCGGCGGCCTTGAGCCCCGGCTCGGCAAGGCGCACCTGCGGACCCTCACGGTCATGGGCTTCCCGTCGGCGACCCATCCGGGCATCCTCGACGAGCTCAATCGGCTGGCCTTTCCGTACCGCTGGTCGAGCCGCGCCATCGCGCTCGACAAGACCGATGCCACCAGGGTCCTGACCCGCATTCGCCGCCAATGGTTTTCCAAGCGCAAATCGGTCATGGCGATCCTGAAGGAGGTGATGACCAATGAGTCTTCCGCCCTCCTCGATACCGATGCCCACAACAAGGCCCTCGATGCAGACGCAGCGCTCCAGGAACTCGGCTCCGACCTGATCGGCCAAGCCTATGTGACCGCCACCGTCACGGTCTGGGACGACGACGCGCGTGTCGCGGACGAGAAGCTCCGGCTGGTCGAAAAGGTCATCCAGGGCCGCGACTTTACCTGCATCGCGGAGAGCGTGAATGCCGTCGAGGCCTGGCTCGGCAGCCTGCCGGGTCATGTCTACGCCAATGTCCGCCAGCCGCCGGTCTCGACCCTCAACCTCGCCCATATGATGCCGCTCTCTGCCGTATGGGCTGGACCGGAACGCAACGACCACCTCGACGGTCCGCCGCTGCTCTTCGCCAAGACCGAAGGCGCGACACCGTTTCGCCTGTCTCTCCATGTCGGCGATGTCGGGCACACCCTGGTGGTCGGCCCGACCGGCGCCGGCAAGAGCGTGCTCCTGGCGCTCACGGCACTGCAGTTCCGGCGTTACCCACGGTCCCAGGTGTTCGCCTTCGACTTCGGCGGCTCGATCCGCGCGGCGGCGCTCGCCATGGGGAGCGATTGGCACGATCTCGGCGGCGCAATTTCCGAGGATGTCGCCGATCCCGTTGCGCTCCAGCCGCTCGCCCGGATCGACGACCCAGGTGAACGGGCATGGGCCGCGGAATGGATGGCAGCGATCCTGGCGCGTGAGGGCGTGACCGTCACGCCGGAGGTGAAGGAGCTCGTATGGTCGGCGCTCACTTCGCTGGCGAGCGCTCCAGTTGGCGAGCGCACGCTCACCGGGCTGTCGGTCCTGCTCCAATCCGGTGCGTTGAAGCGCGCACTGCAGCCCTATTGCGTCGGCGGACCCTGGGGCCGGCTGCTCGACGCCGAGGCCGAACGGCTCGGCGAGGCCCACGTCCAAGCCTTCGAGACCGAAGGACTGATCGGCTCCGGTGCCGGGCCCGCGGTGCTGGCCTATCTGTTCCACCGTGTCGAAGGCCGGCTCGACGGCAGCCCCACCTTGCTGATCGTCGACGAGGGCTGGCTTGCGCTCGACGACCCGACCTTCGGGGCGCAGTTGCGCGAATGGCTGAAAGTCCTGCGTAAGAAGAACGCCAGCGTGGTGTTCGCCACCCAGTCGCTGGCCGACATCGAAAAGAGCGCGATCGCGCCCGCCATCATCGAGAGCTGCCCGACACGGCTGTTCCTGCCCAACGATCGCGCCATCGAGCCGCAGATCATGGCGATCTATCGCCGGTTCGGTCTCAATGACCGGCAGATCGAGATTCTCGCCCGGGCCACGCCCAAGCGCGACTACTACTGCCAATCCCGCCGCGGCAATCGCCTGTTCGAACTCGGGCTGGGCGAGGTCGCGCTCGCATTTACGGCCGCGTCGTCGAAGGCCGACCACGCTGCCATCACCGACCTGCTCGCGACCCACGGCCGCGCCGGCTTTGCGGCCGCCTGGCTTGCTCGCAAGGGGCTCGACTGGGCCGCCGAATTGCTTCGGCCGCCGGCGCCCGATCTTCCCGCGTCGATCTGGGAGGATACCCCATGATGTTTCGAGGATATCCCATGATGTTTCGCCCCATTTGTCGTGCGGCCCTGATCAGTGCCGCCGCTGTTGTTTTGGCGCTCATGTCGGCACCGGCGTGCGGGCAGATGGTCGTCTACGACCCGTCGAACTACGCCCAGAACGTGCTTCAGGCCGCCCGCGCGCTGCAACAGATCAACAACCAGATCACCAGCCTGCAGAACCAGACCCAGACGCTCCTCAACCAGGCCCGGAACCTGACCAGCCTGCCGGTTTCGTCCCTGCAGGCCATCGAGCAGTCGATCACGCGTACCCAGCAACTTCTCAATCAGGCCCAGCGCATCGCCTACGACATCAACCGGATCGATCAGGCATTCGGGCGCTCCTATCCGCAGACCTATTCCGGTTCTACTTCATCACAGCAACTCGCCGGCGATGCCCAGACGCGCTGGCAGAATTCGCTGGCTGCGTATCAGGATGCGCTACGGGTCCAGGCCGGCGTGGTGCAGGCCCTGGATACATCGCGCGCCGAGACCAGCGGGCTCGTCTCATCGAGCCAGTCGGCGGTCGGCATCCTTCAGGCGAGCCAAGCCGGCAACCAGCTGATCGCCTTGCAGACACGGCAGCTGGTCGATCTCACCGCGCTGATCGCGGCGCAGTCCCGTGCCCAGAGCCTCGAAGGCGCTCGTCTCACCGCAAACCACGAACAGGCGCGCGTCCAGCTCAATCAGTTTCTGTCAACGAGCAGGGGCTACCAGCCCCAGACCGTGCAGATGTTCCACCAGTGAGGTCCCATGAACACCGGCATCATCGATCGCTTCACCGAGGTTTTCACCCGCTACATCGATTCGGGCTTCGGCCTGCTCGGCGGCGAGGTGGCGTTTCTGGCTTCCACCCTGATCGTCATCGACGTCACGCTGGCGGGCCTGTTCTGGGCCTGGGGGGCCGACGAGGACGTGCTCGCCCACCTCATCAAGAAGACCCTTTACGTCGGCTTCTTCGCTTTCCTGATCGGCAATTTCAACGGCCTCGCCAAGATCGTATTCAACTCGTTTTCAGGTCTCGGTCTCAAGGCCACCGGTTCGGGTCTCTCGGTAAGCCAGTTCCTGCAACCGGGCCGGCTCGCACAGGTCGGCATCGACGCCGGCAAGCCGATCCTGGACGCTGCCGGTCAGCTCACCGGATACGTGTCGTTCTTCCTCAACTTCATCCAGATCTTCGTGCTGCTCATCGCCTGGCTCATCGTGGTGATCGCGTTCTTCATCCTGGCCATCCAGCTCTTCGTCACCCTGATCGAGTTCAAGCTTACGACCCTTGCCGGCTTCATCCTGGTTCCGTTCGGCCTCTTCGGCAAGACGGCCTTCCTGGCCGAACGGGTGCTTGGCAATGTCGTCGCGTCGGGCGTCAAGGTCCTGGTGCTCGCTATCATTGTCGGCATCGGCACCACGCTGTTCGGCGAGTTCACCCAGGGGTTCGGCGGCAATCAGCCCACCATGGAGGATGCGCTCGCTCTTGTGCTGGCGGCGCTGTCGCTGCTGGGCCTCGGCATTTTCGGACCCGGTATCGCCACCGGCCTGACCGCCGGTGCGCCTCAGCTTGGCGCGGGGGCAGTGGTCGGCACTGCGCTGGCTGCGGGAGGTCTCGGCGTCGCCGGTGCCGTGGGCGCCCGCACTGGCGGCGGAGCCCTTGTCGGTGCTGCCCGCGGCATCTCGCGGCTCGCGACCGGAAAATCCTCCTCGTCGGCCGCCGGCAATCCACCCGACGGCTCCGGACCGCCCGCCTGGGCGCGCAAAATGCGCCGCCAGCAGGCGATGAGCCAGGGCATCTCCGCCGCGGTCCACGCGATCCGCTCCGGCGATCACGGCGGTGGTTCAACGTCGGTCAATCTCAAGGAGGACCGCTGATGTTCCGCCGCGCATCGGTCCGCTATGGCCGCACCCCCGAGCCCGAAACGCCCTTTCAGAAAGCGGCGCAAGTCTGGGACGAGCGCATCGGATCGGCGCGCGTCCAGGCCCGCAACTGGCGCCTGCTCGCGTTCGCCAATCTCTTTCTTGCCGCGGGTCTCGCCGGCGGCCTCATCTGGCAGGCGGCGCGCGGCATCGTCACGCCCTGGGTGGTCGAGGTCGACAAGCTCGGGCATGCACAAGCGGTTTCCGCCGCGGGCGCGGATTATCGTCCGACCGATCCGCAGATCGCCTGGCATCTCGCACGCTTCGTCGAGAACGTCCGCACCATCCCGGCGGACCCCGTCATCGTCCGCCAGAACTGGCTCGCGGCATATGACTTCATCACCGACAAGGGCGCCGTCGCGCTCAACGACTATGCGCGCGCAAATGATCCTTTCGCGAAGGTCGGGAGGATCCAGGTCGCGGTCGACATCTCGAGTGTGATCCGCGCCTCGAACGACAGCTTCCGCATCGCCTGGGTGGAGCGGCGCTACGAGAACGCCAGCCTCGCCGCCACCGAGCGGTGGACTGCGATCCTTACCATCGTGCTCGACACCCCGCATGACGCACAGCGCCTGCGCAAGAATCCCCTCGGCGTGTTCGTGCATGCCATCAACTGGTCGAAGGAGCTCGGCTGATGCGTTCCCGGTCCCTCGCTCTCATTATACTCACGTCTACCGCGCTCGCCGGCTGCGCAACCTTCAACCCGCCGCAGATCAGCTATGACGATGAACGGCCGGCCGTGCTGGAGGGCGAGCCTCCCAAGCCCGTGCAGGTGGTGGAGATTGCGAAGCCGCTGCCGTTGCCGGGCCAGCTCAAGCCGCTTCGGGGCGTGCGGTCTGCGCCAGAGCCGGGCGATCCGCGTCAGCGGGTCGACCAAGCTAACGCCGCCGCTCGCATCCAGCCAAGCCGCAGTGGCTACCTCAATGCCGTGCAGGTCTATCCATTCGCCGACGGCGCCCTCTACCAAGTCTATGCCGCCCCTGGACAGGTGACCGACATCGCGCTGCAGGAGGGCGAACAGCTTGTCGGCTCCGGCCCAGTCGCCGCCGGCGACACCGTACGGTGGATCATCGGCGACACCGAGAGCGGGACAGCCACAACCAAAAAGATTCACATCCTGGTCAAACCGACCCGGCCCGACGTCATCACCAACCTCGTCATCAACACCGACCGGCGCACCTATCACATGGAGCTGCGCTCGACCGAGAAGACCTATATGGCCTCGGTGTCCTGGACCTATCCGCAAGACCAGCTCATTGCGCTGCGCCGTCAGAACGCATTCGCGGATAGTGCAACACCAGTCGACAGCCTCGACATCGGCAGCCTGCGTTTTCGCTATGCCATCGAGGGTGACAAGCCGCCGTGGCGCCCATTGCACGCCTTCGACGACGGCAGGAAGGTCTACATCGAGTTTCCGCGCGGCATAGCGCAGGGTGAGATGCCGCCGCTGTTCGTCGTCGGCCCGGAGGGGAAGGCGTCCGAACTCGTCAATTACCGGGTGCGCGCCAATCACATGATCGTCGATCGCCTGTTTGCGGCGGCGGAGCTACGTCTTGGCGACCACGGCTCCGAGCGCCGCGTGCGCATCGTGCGGACGGACGGGAGACTGGCGTGGTGAGCGGGCGGGGGACCCAATCAGGTCAAGACCGTGATGTCGCGGCGGAGTTGCATCTGCGGCCCGACCAGCCGCCGGTGACGCGCCTCTCGCGCAAGGTCCTGATGGGGTTGGCAGCGATCGCGGCCATCACGGTGTCCGGGGCGCTGATCTGGGCGCTCTACCAAGGCCGCGACAGGCCAGGCACCGGTGGCGAGCTCTACAACACCGAGAACAAGACGACCCCGGACGGCCTCTCGACGTTGCCACGGGACTATACGGGAGTTCCGCGCACCGCCGCGCCACTCGGGCCGCCGCTTCCAGGAGACCTCGGCCGCCCCATCCTCAATGCGCAGGTTCCGGTACCTGGTCCAGGGGCGACGCCCGCTGATCCGGAGCAGCAGCGCGTCGCACAGGAAACCGAGGCGGCGCGCATCAGCCATCTGTTCGCCACCACCAGCACCAGGGAGCGGCCCGCGGCACCGGTCCCGGCGACTCCTCCTGCCGACCAGAGGACAGCGGCACCAACCGGACAAGCGGATGCGCCTGCCGTCGATCCTGAGTCGCTTCTCAACATGCAGGATCGCAAGTCCGCCTTTCTGAATGCCGCGGTGGACCGCAAGACCGTCAGCCCCGATCGGTTGACCAACCCGGCATCGCGGTTTGTCGTCCAGGCCGGTGCGGTCATTCCGGCGGCGCTCATCACCGGGATACGCTCCGACCTGCCCGGCCAGGTCACCGCTCAAGTGACCGAGAACGTCTACGACAGCCCGACCGGAAAATATCTCCTCATCCCGCAAGGCTCGAAACTCGTCGGCGCCTACGACAGCCAGGTCTCCTTCGGGCAGGATCGCGTGCTTCTGATCTGGACGCGGCTCCTCATGCCGAACGGACGATCGATCGTGCTGGAGCGCCAGCCCGGCGCCGACGCGCAAGGGTTTGCCGGTCTCGAGGACGAGGTCGATCATCATTGGGGAAGGTTGGTCATGGCAGCCGCGCTCTCCACGGTGCTCGGCGTCGGCTCGGAGCTTGGCGCTACCAATAACGACAACGCCACCGTGACGGCGCTCCGACGTGGCGGCACCGACAGCCTGAACCAGACCGGCCAGCAGGTCGTGCGCCGCAATCTCAATATCCAGCCGACGATCACTATCCGGCCCGGGTTCCCGGTGCGAGTCATCGTCAACCGAGATCTCGTATTCCGCTAGCGGAATACGAGGTCATATGCCGAGTGTGAAACTATGCCGAGTTGTGGATGCATTTGGTCTGCTCCTACTTTAAATTGGCCGAAATCAGTCGGCATAGTTTTGTCCGATCGAAACCCGCTGACGCGGTTTTGGCCTATGAACAGAGCAGGTCGAAAGAGGCGCTCTCCGCTCCGGGTCGAGGGTCCGCTGGCTCTTTATTTTGAGCCGTATTCCGAATATCTCGCTAATCGGGGGTATTCGCAGATTTCGTATTGGAAGAAGACATTTCTCATCAATGAGTGCAGCCGGTGGCTGGAGCAAGAGACGATTGCGGCTGGCGTTCCTCAACCAACTATAGGAGCCAGGACTATGCCGATATTGGATGTTTCCAAATCCCATCATCTTCACGGCTTTGCCCTCCTGCCATGTGCCCCTGTCGGCATAGTTTTACACTCGGCATATGACCTCGTGCTTGCGCCGTACCAGGGTTGAGAACGTCAAGATGCAAAAGCTCAAGCTTTCCGCCATTCCAGACGATAAACCCGTGAAACTTTCCGTCGAGCTGTCGGCGGCGGTCCATCGTGACCTGGTGGCTTACGCCGAAATTTTTGCGCAGGAGCATGGCCAGCGAGTCGAGCCCGTCAAGCTTGTGCCGTCAATGCTCGCACGGTTCATGTCGACGGATCGTGCGTTTGTCCGCGCACGGCGTGCAAAGAGTGATGCGAGCTGAGCCGTGGATGGGCATCAGCGCGAGTGCCGCAATACCCGCTGAAAGCATCACGACGAACAAAAGTGCGATGACGATCAAAGGCGTGTGAGGGGCTCGAGGTGAGATGCCCGGGCCTACTCGGCAATCACGACGTTTTCTTCGCGCCCAGCCACGTCCGATTATCCTCCGAAACTCACCGGTATGCTTCTCTTTTCAGTTCGTGGTCTGCCGAACGATATTTTGCTTGTCGAGAAAGGCCCGAATGGCGGCGTAGGCTTTAGTCATCTCCGCGTCGGAAAACCCGCCATGCTTGCCGCCCGGGATTGTCACGAGCTCGTTGCTTATTCCCGCTTTGTCGAGTGCCTGATGGAGGCGGACATTCTGCGAGTAAGGAACAGTTGGATCTGCGTCTCCCTGGATCGAAATAATGGGAGGCAATCCAGCTCGAACATACGTCAGAGGGGACACCCGTTTTGCAATTTGCTCGCGATTCGACATGCCGCCAAGCCACGCGACCGCGAAATTCCTCATGTTGGCGCCAGCGAGCAGCTCGTTGACATCCTCGAGCTGGCGGCATTCGAGAAGCGGCTTGGCGAGATCCCGCAAGTCGCGAGCGCCGATGCGTCGGCCGCGGTGTTGAGTGAGATCGGCGGCACGGCGATCTCCGAAGTCGAGTTGCGCCGGTTTCGGCTCGCCCTTCCGCTTGGCCTGCCGCTGTGCGGCGGGCTCGTGCTGTCGTTGGCCTTCGCACTCGTGGTGGCTTCGGCAAGGCCAAAGGTGAGCGCGTAACTCGCCGTACCGTTGCATCGTGGCAACAGTCGTCAGATTTCCGACCATGTCGAGCTCGCTTGCCTGGATTGCACTCACAAACGCGCTCTAAAATTCCGTGTTGGCAAGCGCCGGTCGCTGTCGGCGCATCGTCGGGGGGACGATCATGGCAATTGAAGGTCTCATTATATGGCTGGTTATCGGCGCGATCGCCGGCTGGCTGGCGGGCATGCTCGTAAAGGGCTACGGCTTTGGACTAATCGGCAACATCTTGGTGGGCATTGCTGGAGCCATCATTGCCGGCTGGCTCTTACCGCACGTCGGATTTGTTCTCGTGGGCGGTATCCTCGCGGAAATCGTCAACGCTGTCATCGGGGCAGTGATTCTCTTACTTGTGATCGGTCTCGTCAGACGGGCAGCCTAACGCTCACCGTCGGTAACCGCCTCGCGTGTCCGAGCTTCGTCGGCGCGAACGCGGACAGTGAGCGGGCGATCCGGTGGCTGATTGCGCTCATGGTGTTGTGCTGCGATCCGCTGGCGATCTCGCTGACGGCCGCGGCGTCGGCGCGGAATTGTGAATTGGCTGTCACGCACGAGCGTGAGTGGATTGACTGTAAGCCGGGTTCCGCTGCCAAAGTGAAACCCTAGGGCCTCCAAACTCGCGCCGGAATGGACCGCTAAGTAGCGTCATCCCCAAGAGGCTGCGGGGCGTCATCCAAGGAGGCCACAGGATGACGAGTACCGATCTGTTCCAACAAAGGGTCAAAGAATGCCATCGCCTTGCCGCTGCCGCTCGCAAAGGCAGCGATAGGGCATTTTGGTTAGGGTTGGTTGAGCGGTGGCAGGCAGTAGAAAGTCGAACCGCGCAACGACATTTCCTGAGACAAGGCCCGCAAGCGGGCGATTTGCAAGAGCATAGCCCCGGCCGGGGAGGTCAGGCAGCCGGGGCTAGTCCAGCCCGCACAGAACGACGTTCTCAGCCGAAAGACAGGCTGAGGTGATTCGAGGGCTCGTGCAAGCGACGCTCTTCAACGCGATGTGGAAAAGGCCATCGCAGTCATCCAGGCATAGGGGCGGGGCAGGCGCGCAGCAAGGAATGGTGACGCAAGGTGAGACGGGACTAATGCCGCGATATCCTAACGTTTTTGTACAGGTCTCTGACGGCAAGCCAATCAGCGAAATCATTGAGCGCGCCGAAACGGCCATGAAACGCGCCGGCATTAGCTCTGCGGAGCGACGCGAGTTCCACGCTTGCGTGCCGGACCAGTACGCGCTTGCGGTCGATTACATTCGGGAATTTTTCGAGACGGATTAGGTGAGGTCGACCACGGCGCGAAACCGGCCGGCCCGTCCCATGCTATGTTCGGTTTGCGCGCGGTTGAGGGGGTCCGCGCGGGGCCCCGGCTCTCGGTTCGCCCCCATGTTACCGAGGGCCGGGTGCTTTTGCCGCCCTCCGCTTAACCATATCGCCGATGGCTGGGAATGCCCTTGCGCGGTTCCCCAGCCACAACACCACCTAAACCTTGGCGTCGGGTTTCCATTCAATGCGCGCAATCGTCCGATCATTGTGCCCCGGTTTGTGCGCACCCTAAGTTCGGGCCAAAGGCGTTCCAATGCTGGATACGGAGCTTCGATCGCTGGCCCGCGGCTTTCGAGCACGCGCCAAAGAAATCTTGCTCCGAGCCGACACAATGCACGACGTGGAGGCACAGGTGAAGATGCGCGAGATTGCTGCGGGCTACGAGAGGTTGGCACAGCGGGTCGAACCACGAGACCCCCGCAAGGCAGAGATGTAGGCCAATCCCGGGGTTTGGCTAGTCTTGTTGGCCCCGGATATCCTACAAGCGCAGCTGCCCATAAGCGACGTCGGCGAAACGGGTATTTGTCAAGCGCAATTCTTAGGCAATATTGGGTTGGCATGGACGCCTCGAAAGCGCGGCAGGAATACCCCATGGCCGCCCAAGACCTGCCGGCATGACATAGAACAATCTTTCGGAAGTGAACGCGCGGTCGTCTACCCCCATCATCCCCACGTGGCCGCGCGTCTCTGGCCCTGACCTTCCGCTAATATCCTCCGCGGAATTCGGGGCCGCTCCTACCTGAAAGGAGGAGTTCATGCCGGATGCGGAACTGATACTGCGCGCTGAGCACTCGCGGGCGCGCGCCAAGCAAGTACTGGCGCGAGCCAAGAGTTTCCGCGACACGGACGCCAAGCGGAAGATGCGCAGAGTTGCCGCGAGCTACGTGAAACTAGCGCAGCGGCTCGAACATGAGGCCGACGAGGCGGACAAAACGTAGCGTAGGCGAAGGCCGCGACTGTTAATTTCTCGTTATGTCTGGAAAGATGGCGCCCGTTGGGTCCTCCCAACGGGCGCCGGGGTCAGAGCCCACCGCCGCCCGCCGTCGTCACACATTACAGGCGCATTCGGCGCCACGTTATAGTTGGCCAAATGGCGAAGGCGCGACGGGATTGCGGCGCGACCCATCCAGCCTTACACTGCCTACCTAAGCGGGTGGGCGGACCCCAATGCCAGACAACAAGCTTCTATCGCTCGCGGGCGGCCTTCGAGCCCGCGCCGCAGAAATCTTACTCAAAATCGAGGCCATGACTGACGCGGACGCCTGTCGCAAATGCGCGAAGTCGCTACGCGCTGCGAGCGACTGGCGCAGCGGCTTGAAGAAGCGTCCGACGGCGCAGATAGTGCGTAGGCTACTGGTGAGTGCGCCGGAAGCGCACACGGCGGCGCCCGCCTAAAGAAGGGGGGTGGGATGATACATGTGATATTAGGCTCGATCGGCTTCGTGCTTGGTGTTTTCCTGTTGATAGACCTAATCGACAAGATACTGCGGTGGCGCACAAATCCCTTTAGCCTTCCGAACGTGCTCGCAAAACCCGAATTTCCCAGCAAGACCGCTGCCCTGAAATAAGAGAAACATCTAGGATGGCGCCCAAAGCTTAGCCGGATGCCCGATCAGCCGCCCTTGCCGCCCCAGGAACGTGCCGACGAGAGTCCGCGTTGGATTCCAGTGTGATGCTATCGGCGAGAGTGCCTCGCGCAGCCCCGGCCTTCCCCCGGAAACTACCCCAAGAGGGGGACTCAGATGTAACCCTGGTTCTACAAAATGACGGGATCGACCCTTAGTGTCGAGCAACGGCAGGCGTTAGCGATGCTCGCGACTGCGGGCTACGACGGCGCGACGTAAGCGCTACTCAGTGCGCACGGTTTCGACACAAGCTTGATCGCCGTCTGGTTGACCACGGGCTGGCGACTATCACGGCTGAGAAAGTTCGGGTCGGCGGCAAGCTGATCGCGGTCTCCAGAGTGCGGATCACGGAGGCGGGGCGGGACTTGGCATCCTCCGTGGCTACGCCTCGACTGCCTCGCGAGTTTCGCGAGCCTCGCGAATGCGTCGTTCGGCCCGCCGCGCCAGTTTCTCGTAACCCGCCGCGACTACGCGCATCATCCCTTGGGCTTCCAAGTCGTTCGTGCTCGCTGCTCTGACCAAGATTTCCTTGGCGCGGGTTCGCAACTCATTCGCGAACAATAAAAGCTGTTCGGCCATACGCACTCCGTTCGATTTCAGGATTCTGGCCCCGGCTCCCTGTCGGGGGGGATAAGGGGGGTGGTGGACTGGGAGCCGGGGGCGCGCGGCCAGCCGACCGCGCGCAAAGCCACAACGCGGAACCGTGCGTCTGGTTTCCGATATAACGGGAAGTGACCGTTACGGGCTTCGCCCCACGGGAAGCCGGCGCCTACTTGTCCGCGCCGGACTCCTTTTCGAGCCGCCGCCCGAGTCTCTCGTAAGCCACGCCTTGATCTTGAAGCGCCGAGCAGTGGCGGATCGATGTGGCCCTGGCTGGCGGCGCTCGTTGTCATCCTAGCTATTCTCGGTATGACTATCGGATACAATCGGACCTAGCGACAACCAATCCAACGCGCCCACTACAACGGGCGCAGCCCCGTCGGAACCACGATCTGCTCCTCCCGCCAATTCGGGCGGCAACGCATCGCGGCCGGCACCAGCAACACCGGCACCTGCAGCGCCCCCAATGAGGGACCGCGCTGACGATTCTCAGCCGTTGCGAAGACGCGAACGCCGGAGCCCCGCCTCCGGCGTTCGTGTGCGGAATTCGAGCAGCTACGCCAAGGTGGATATTTAGGCGCGGCAGTAGCCAACACCGACCAGGGCGCCCAATAAACCGACTATCAAATCGCCGACCAGCCCGAAGCCCGAGCCTCGCATCACTTGCCCTGCCAGCCAACCGGCAATGAGCCCAACTAGAATAATGACCAGGAGGTTTTCATTCGACAGATGCATGGCTCGTTTGCTCTCAAATAGAAAATGCAGACTCTGTCGTTTGCCAATTACGTCTTCGGTAACATCCGAAAGGGCGTCCGGTCTGCGTGCCGCTGAGGGTCATCGCTTGGCTTGAATGACCGTTCGATCAGCCAAAGGACACAATACGCGGTGACGTGCATGAGGCAGTAAGTGACGCACACGATGGTCCCTGACACGATCAGAGCTTGCAGGACGGTAGTGAGCGTTAGCATGGCGCGAGATGTTTTGAGCTGAGACGGCCCGGATCACGGTGTGGAATAGCCCGGCGCCGGTCACGACCGCGTGCGCCGGGGTTCAGAGAAGGTCGGTACCGGCGGTGGGCTTCAGACCGCCGATAAAGTAGCACTGGCGATCCTTAGCCGCAGGCCCATACGTACTCATCGTAGTAGTCCGACCATACCCAGCACGGGCCAACGCCGTAATACCACCAACGGCCATGCCAGAAATGGCGGCGGTGTCCGCCGGCGACAAATACGTGGGCGCGATATCCTGGCGCGACATGTATACCCGGTCCGGGTCCACGCCCAGCCACAATGGGGGCGCCCGGCCCATGCCCAGTCGCGACGCGTCCACTGGCAATGTGTCCACCGCCGCCACCGC
>WNFR01002299.1_pt1 | contig 19913 bp, 17 predicted proteins | sample 5400221 | NCBI WGS metagenome assembly WNFR01 (sample SAMN13153357, study PRJNA577476) | soil metagenome | isolation source: 40 cm soil under Madrone tree | place: USA:California | collected 2016-06-14 | reverse complement strand
TCCATCGATGAATTGGAAGTGAAATCAAGGAAATGCCGCATCGACGATCATTTCACTGAGATAGTGCTGCGAGACTTACATCGGGTGCCGATCGGCCGGACCGTGTCTAAGGTCCGCACTCATCTCACTGACATTTACCGCATCTTCGTTCGGGATTATGTGCTTGAATTGAGATTCAACGGTGAGGAACTTCGTTACCAGCAGCCTGATATTCTGCAGGCCCCATATTATCGCGACCTCAATAGCAGCCCGAAGGTGTGGACACAGCCGTTTGATTTCAATTTCGGTGGTGGATTGCGGGCGCATGGCTTCGCAGCAATTCGAAGAAAAGCCAGCGTTTCGGATGCAGGCTTTGCGCTGTTTCGTCGCAACAGACTAATCCAAGGCAGCGGCGATGAAGGTTATCGCCCCGAATATATTTTTGGAAAACCAAACACGTTTCCATATCAGCGCATGTTCGGAGAAATCCACTTGGAGGGATTCGAAGTAAGTCATACGAAGGACGGCTTTCGATGGGACGAGAACGAACAGCCGTTTCTCGAATTGCTGAAGGAACAGCTATCGACTGATCAGATGCCCCTCCTTCAGCAGGCGCGCGAGCATCGGGTCGAACGATCGCGCGAAGATTTTCGCCAAGGCGCTGAGCAGGCCAGTCGTCGTACTTCGAAGGCGATCGCCGATTACGTGCCGCCCGTACTTTCGGAGTTGAACCGCGATGCGGAAGAGCGCGCTCCTCTGTCCTGTTTACCGCCGGCCCAACTCGCAGCGCGTCGCGTTATCGATGTCGACTTATCTGGCAAGCCATGGCGCATCGTACTCGAATTGTCCGTCGATCCGGCAGTGGGTGATTGGCTGGAGATTAGCGACGAGATCGCGAAGCAGGAGATATCGGAAACGGGAACCGAACGACGCGTCGTCGGTCTTCGGCTTTCACTAGTACATCCCTTTATGCAAAGATTCTGCGGCACTGACGCGGAGGAGATCGAGCCACTGCTGCGTGTTGCAGCAGCCCTCGGTCTGGCTGAAGTCGCAGCTCGCGAGGGCGGCGCTCGAAAAGCCGGAATCATTCGCAGAAATGTCAACGAACTTCTCCGTTCGGCATTAAGTCAGACCTGACGGATTTATGAGCAACGACGCTGAAACCATCGAAATTATCAGAGATAATAACGATGCTTGGAATGTTGTCGTCGGCGACGAAACGACTTCACTTATTCAGCAACTCGGCCTGCCGCAGAATACAAGCGTTACAGTTCGTGACGAAGCAGCCTCGATTCTTCGCAGGTGCGTGCCACCGAATGTCAACGCGGGGCAAGAAACCGCGCTCGTCGTCGGTTACATCCAAAGCGGCAAAACGATGTCGTTTACAACAGCAGCCGCGCTCGCGCGAGACAATGGATATGCAATGGTCATAGTCATTGCCGGTAGTTCGATTCCATTAACCGAGCAATCCCGTCAGCGACTTCGATGCGACTTGAGAATTGATCAGCGCGATGATCGGTGTTGGCGGCATCTGCACAATCCACGGATCCAAAACCGAGATCATGCGAGCATCGAAATGACGCTCGCGGACTGGCGAGACTCAACCGTTTCCGCACACGAGCGTAGCACGGTTCTAATTACCGTGATGAAAAATCATAGACATTTAAGGAATCTTATCGCTGTTCTGAGCCAACTCGATCTTTCGGAAATCCCTGTATTGATCTTCGATGACGAAGCAGATCAGGCCGGATTGAATAACTTAATCAATCAGGGCGAGGAGAGCACTACGTATCACGAATTGCGAAGACTCAAACAGATAGTTCCGCACCACACCTTTTTGCAGTACACAGCAACGCCGCAAGGACCGCTCTTGATCAACCTAATTGATGTACTCTCGCCTGCATTCGCAGCAACACTGACACCAGGACCAGACTACACAGGCGGTCGTCATTTCTTTTTGGGCGAGCAACCGCTCGTTCGTGTAATTCCTCCTGCTGAAATTCCCTCGAACACAAATGTCCTCCATGAACCGCCTGAATCTTTGTTACAAGCTCTGCGGCTTTTCTTCCTAGGAGTTGCCTCGGGAACGATCCGCGACCAAGCACGCCGCAACCGCTCGATGATGGTCCATCCGACACAACGCACAGGCGGACATGCTCAATATTTTGATTGGGTAAATGCAATCAGAGATGATTGGCTTTCGATTTTGCAAAATTCTGCCGATCCCGATTATGCGGAACTGATTGGTGAACTTCGAGAGGCCTATAATGATCTTCGCCAAACAGTCGGTGACCTCGAGAGCTTTGACGACCTGCTTGCCCGACTGGCGCGTGCCATTAGGCGAACGGAAGTACATTTAGTCAACGCAGTGGGCGGTCACACGCCAACGATCGACTGGCGTGCTTCATACGCCCATATCTTGGTCGGCGGGCAAGCGCTTGATCGAGGCTTCACGGTCGAGGGATTAACAGTCACTTATATGCCGCGAGGTGTTGGGGCACGTCGCGCGGATACTGTCCAGCAGCGAGCTCGATTTTTTGGGTACAAGAGACCGTATATCGGTTATTGCCGCGTTTTTCTGGAGCAAGAAATCGCCGACGCCTTCGCGAGATACGTCCAACACGAAGAAGACATCCGCGGCCAACTTCAAAGTCTACAGCAGGAGGGTCGATCGCTCGACGAGTTACGTCGCGTATTTCTATTGCCGCAGGGAATGTACGCAACCCGGGATAGCATCATTGATGTAGATTACGTTCGAGCGCGATTTACCGAGGGTTGGTTCTATCCGCGTGCGCCGCACGATTCCCAGAACGGCGGTGAAACGAATCGCGAAAACACGCTGTCTTTTCTAAACACCCTTGAATTGGTAGATGATGAAGGTCATGAAAGTCGAACTGAAATTCAAAGGCATCGCGTAGTCAGCGGCGTTCCGCTTCGTGAGATGTATGAGCAATTGTTAATGAGGCTTCGGTTTTCGCGTCTGACGGACGCCCAGAATTTTCTTGGCGTGTTAGTGATAGTTCGCAATCACCTCCGTGATGCGCCGGATGCGACGTGCACGATTTATGAGATGAGCAAAGGGGAATCTCGTGAGCGAGCGCTAAACAGCGACGGCGAGATTTCTCAACTCTTCCAAGGTGCTGCTCCGGTTAATCCGCCAGAACGTCGAGGCGAAATCTACCCGGGCGATCGCGCTGTGCACAGTGAGGATGAGATAACGATTCAAGTGCACACTCTCGATCTTAGGACTGACACGAATTTGATTGAGGACGTGACGAATATGGCGGTGTGGATTCCCCCGGGTGTGGCTGGTGACGTGCTTATTCAAGATCAAGGCGGCGTTACCAGCGATGATGAGTAGCTTCGCGAATTTCTTTCACTCGCTACCAAAACCTGCCGAGAATTTTTCGCTTGGCTTCGCAGGAGTTGCTATACCGAGCACGCAGCACCATTTAGGAAAGGACGCACAAGGCCGTCCAGCGATCTTGCTAACCATTGCTCCCTCGCCGACTCGTCCTGCGTCGATCGTTCTGCAGAACCTCCGAGTTGAACATGGGTTACACTGTCGGATTTCGACAAGTGAAGCGATTCTAGATAGCGAGTTCTCTCTGTTACATTGTCAGAGCGAGAATGAGATCTTGCAAAGTTGCTTTCTGGAATTCGCAGAAGCGATCCTCAAAACACTTTCGACCGAGCCGAATGCTGCGGAGTTATCCGAGGCCGTCGAGAGAATGGCCGCTCTTTTTCTTGCTATCGAGCGGCCACCAACCCGAAGCGTGCAAGGGTTATGGGGGGAATTATTTTTGATTGTTAATGCAACCGAACTATTTCTCGCGGCTCAGTCATGGCACACTGAAGCCTGTGAACGCTACGACTTTGCGCTGGCACTCTGCCGACTAGAGGTGAAAACCTCAAGTGACAGAACCAGAAACCATTATTTTTCGTTCGAGCAAGTTTACCCTGCCGCTGGGATAACAGTTGTTATCGGATCGCTTTTCGTTGAGAGGTCGACAGCTGGGACATCGCTCGGCGACCTATGGGACAAGGTGCGTTCTGCTGTTGCATCGGATCCTCAGCTTCGTCTGAAAGTAGATCAAATTTGTCTGCGCTCGCTCGGCAGTTCCTGGTCTTACGCGCGCTTGCTTAGCTTCGACGAGCAACTTGCGAAGCAATCACTCGCTTTTTATGACGCGCAAGACATACCGCGCGTTTCAAATAATGCTCCCGCAGGTGTTACCGAGATTCGCTTCCGATCGGATGTCTCACTCGGCCGAACAATCTCTGAAGCCCAACACCCTCTCGGCACTCTCCTAAGCGCAATCATTCCTGCATCATAAGCGGCTTACGATGAGAATGGGAAACGGGGTCACATCTATACATTTGACCTTCGTCGCCAGCGAGCCGACGAGGATAAAAGCTAGAGTTCAGCGGTTCGCCACAGCGAATCCGTCGTTCGGCGGACGAGACAACAGAGGTCAGCTCCGCGCGGCGGCCTTGGCGTAAACGGAGACAGAAGTCACAGGTCACAAGTCAGAGGACAGCGATCAGATGAGAGAGTCAGATCCCCCGCACGCTCCGTTGTATCTCGGCTGCCTCCCGCAGCGCTCGACCGCCGATGACAGAGGTCAGCGATCAGACGACAGCGGTCAGTTCCTGGCGGCGGCCTTGGCCGCAAGCTTCTTAGTCCACTCTTTCCGGAGCACCTTCATCTCCGCTTTGAGCGTGGTCATGCGAGGCGCGACGCCTTTGTATTTTTTCGTGATCCCGTTGACGGTTCGATTGACCGCCCCCTGGTTGACCAGGCCCTGAAGTTTTTCGTAAACGCGCAACCGCAGCATCTCTTCCCCGCCGCTGGCAGCATTTCGCTCCCGAAGTTTAGCAATGATGATGTCGAACAAAGGTTTGAACTCAAAGGAGGCCCTGGACGAGAGCACGGCCACTAACTCCTCGGTTACGTTGTCAGGGATCCGGCGTCTGAAAGAAGCGGCGATTGCTTTAGACATCAAAGACTATACGCCAGATCCGGCATTTAACCACGGACGAATCTACCTAGTGACCAGTGACCTGCGAGTCCGAGCCGGACTGGCCTTTGCCCTGGTCGCTCCATTCAGCAACTACGTAACAGGCGTTCACCAGGGGATCACTTTGCGATCCCTCCAAAACTTTCCCGTCTGATTCTGAGGCGCCTCCGCTGCGAGCCAAACGATCCCAGAGGCTCCCTCTGCGACCGAACGACTCGCATTCGAACCCCCCATATCCGTCCTCACCCAGCCGGGACAAACTGAGTTGACCGCAAATTTTGGTAGCGCGGCAGCGAGTTGAACGGTGACGCCGTTGAGTGCCGTCTTCGAAATGCAATAAGCCGGCGCCCAGCCGTCGGCGCCGCCATCCAATTGGCCGCCGCCGCTGGAAACATTCACGATCCGCGGGGCGTCGCTTTTTTCCAGAAACGGAACGAACGCCTGCGACACGAGCAATGCGCCGAGCGTGTTCGTGCGCAGCGTCTTCTCGAAAATTTCCGGCGAGCAATTTAGAATGTCTTTGTCGTCATCGAGCAAAATGCCGGCATTATTGATCAGCGCATCGAGTCGATCGCATTGTTTTCCAAATTCTTCGGCCGCCGCGCGGATACTGTCGATGTTGCTGATTTCGATCTTGAGGAAAGTGACCTGTGACCTGTGACGAGTGACCAGATCAGAATGGTTGCCCGTTTCTTTGTTGAGCTTGTCCGCCGCCGCCAAACCGGCCTTCTCGTCACGTGCACCCAGAAAAACCTGGAAGTTTTCTCGGAGAAGCTGTCGCGCGACCTCGAACCCGATTCCTTTGTTCGCGCCGGTCACAAGCGCGATCCGTTTTGTTCTCATTTCGAAATATCGCTCAGCTGCGTCTTTCTTTCCAAACGCCAAGAGCGAGCAGTTGTCGGGTCACTTTGCCGGACCAATCGACGTTCGATTCGGGACAAGCCGGACTGGGGTGGAGTATTTGGCGGATGCGCGGAGGTGGATTTGCAAAGATCGCCATCGAACGCTTCATCGCGAACTCGCCAACGCCGATGAGCCATTCAGGTTGGAGGATCCGGACGACTGAGCGGAGATGTTCGTCGCACGCGATGAAAAGTTTTTCGCGCTCGCGCGGCGGCAGTTTGTCCGGCGTGCGATTGCGCCCGCTTTTCTCAACGAACGCGAGCGGACAATAATTCATGACGATGTGTTCGCGGAAAAAATTCTCCGCGCGGCCAAATCGATTCGCGAACAATCCCCACAATCGTTCGCCGCTGATCTCGCTCCGGTGACAATCGAAGCCGAGAATAGGTCGTTTCGAATTCTCGCGTTTCGGTTTATCGATCTTCGCCGTAATGCCGAGCCAATCGCGCACTGCGGCGATCTGGCCGAATGGAATTCCGGTCTGCGCCATGCCGAACGGGCCGGGATTCATGCCGAGAAAGATCACGCGCTTGGGAGAATTGCCGTAACGGCGCAAATAAAGTTCGTGCGCCCTCCAGGCATAATCGAGCGGGTTGTAAACATGCGTGACCGGTAGGCCGAACTTCAGTTTGCGAACGCGCGCGCTGAGTTTTTGCGCGACTTCAATCAGTTCACCGCTCGTGGACACATTCGAATTTCGAAGGGCGCGGGCGCGGAGCAAGTCGACGGCGCAATTGCAGGAAGGGGCGTTCGACGGCGAGAAATAGAACTGCAGCGGCGACGTAGACACAAACTTCAACGCCGATGAGCGCGGTCACGGATTTAAGATCGACATCGTGGGCGTGGCAGAATTCGCCAACTCCATGAATGACGAGTTTTTGCACGAGATATGCGCTGTAAGCGATGCTGGCGATGAAGGCGGCGCCGGGAATCCGAACGTGGCGAAACGGCAAGCGATCGCTTTGCGCGCAGAGCAAGAGCGCGGCCATTCCGATGGCGATCAACGGAAATTGCCAGATCACAGTCGAGATCTCTAGATATTCGCCTTCGCCGAGCCACAACGCGTAAACAATCAACGCGAACGCGGGCAACAAAAGCCACGGCGCGAGATTTGTCAGACGCAGCCACCATTGCGGCCGGAATTTTTCGATCGCGGCCAAGGCGACGCCGAAGACGAGCGGATCAAGTCGCGTCCAGGTTGGATAATAAATCCACGCTTGGTAATCGCGGAACGCGACGCCGGAAGTCTCGCCCGGATGTTGATATGCGAGGAAAGCTCGCAACAAAATTCCGCCGCCGAAAATCGCGCACGGAAGAATGATCGCGGCCCGCGGCCACCGACTCACAAAAAGCAAAATGAACGGGAGCGTGAGATAGAATTGATCTTCAACCGCGAGCGACCACGCGTGCGAGAACGCGGTCCCGCCGTGGAGTCCGATGTTTTGAACGGAGAAAAGAAATTTCCACCAGGGATACATTTCCGGGTACTCGCGCCAGAACGGCAGAAAAATGTAGATCGCGAGAATGACGAAATACGCCGGCATGATGCGCAACGCCCGGCGCGCGAAGAAACGTTTCAACTCAATCGATTGATTGCGGGCAAGCGTCGCGAGCAATTGCCCACCGATCAAGTAACCGCTCAGAACGAAGAAAAGATCGACACCGATCCAGCCCCAGCGATGGACCCGGCCAGGCATTGGGAATCCCATGATGCCGGCGTGGTAAATGACGACCACGATGATCGCGAGCGCGCGGAGAAGATCGAGGCCGGGCTGGCGTTCCCGATCCTGAAAGCGCGGGTCAATGGGAAGTGGCGAGTGACCTGTGACGAGTGACGAGTCAGCGGGAGCGGACACAAACTTAATTACAAACTCCGGGGCGAAGAAACGTGCTTAAGAAATTAGGAAATAGAAGTTACAAAAGAGAAAGCGATACAGATTCACGAAACGAGAGAGTCGATGATGCATGCAGTATAGTTCGGCAGTCGGAAAGGAAATCTTTCAGAGAATTGAATTGCAGCCGAGAACAGCTGCCGTCACAAATTTCCCGTGCGCGCGACGAAATTCGAGTTCGAGCAGCGGTTCTGGATCATCACGGCGATCTATTTCGCCGGCTTTGCCCTGTCGGCTGTCGATCACTTGCCGTTCATTGTTTGCATCCGACATTTGATCGCGCCGTCAATAAGCCGCGGGACTTCGGAGGCGGAAACATTCGCGCGTATCGTGATCGCAATCGGGGCGGCGCTTGTTTTTCTGGCAGCGGCGATCCGAACCTGGGGCGCGGCTTACTTGAAAAGCGACGTCGTGCACGACACCGCACAACATTCTGAAACGCTGGTCGCGGACGGTCCGTTTCGTTATTCGCGAAATCCGCTTTATCTCGCAAACCTGCCAATGGCCGCCGGAATCGGCGTTCTCGCCGGCCGATCCGGATTTATTTTTTTGGTACTGGTAAACTGGATTTTTGTTTATCGATTGATCTTGCGCGAAGAAGAAGCGTTGCGACAAACCCAAGGCGAATCGTACCGCGCGTATTGTCGATCCGTTCCGCGCTTCTGGCCGTCGCTGAAGGCGCGCGTGCCTTCCGGAAATCTCAAGCCGCAATGGGGCCAGGCGTTCGCCGGCGAAATTTTCGTGTGGTTTTTCGGTCTGGCTGAGCTCGCAATCGCAATAACCTTGGACGCGCGGACTGGGTACGCACTTTTTGGACTGGGATTTGCCGGCTACTTCATCAGCCGCCGCCTTCGGAAGCGGACAAAATAAAACGCCCGCGAATTGATGTTCGCGGGCGCTTCGAGAGAAGATTAAAAGGAAGATCTATTTCTTTTTCGTGTAGTTGATTTCCATGGTTTTCTTTTCCTGGCCGCCCTGGTTTTCGTACCATTCGAGCATCATGTGGCTGCTGTCGGCGACTTTGATTACTTCGCGCACCTGCGTTTTCATGCCGGGCATCGGTTCCATTTCCATCGTGTAGGTGAACGTCTTGGTCGCGGGATCGTAAGTGCCTTCGGAAAACTCCATGCCTGTGCCCATGTTGTCGATCCACGAGGCGACAAATTTCTTTTTCACGTTGTCGTAACCTTCAATGCCCATTCCTTTGAACTGCACGGTTTTCATTTTTCCGTCTTCGCCAGGCATCTTCATCGGCCCACCGACGTCCATCACGACATAACGGCCACCCATGATCGATTTGCGAGTGGCGGTGCCAGCCGATTCGTCCGGCTTCGCGTTGGGATCGGGATTCATCCAAAACTTGATCTTGTAATCCCAATTACCGTCGAGGCTGGTGAGGAGTTTGTGATTCTCGTTCAGCTTCGACATCTCCATCATCTGCTGCATCATTTTTTGCATGTCAGCAGCGCTGGGTTGACCACTCGGAGCAGTCGCACCGGCGCCGCCGCTCGGATTAGCAGGAACGGCGACCTCACCCATATTGGCCTTTTTGCTGCCGGCCGCAGGTGAGGTGGCGGTTTGTTGAGCAAATGAAGAAGCAGCGAGACAAGTCGCTGCAAAACACACGGTTATAATCAGGGATAATCTCATGTCGCGATTCTGCCAATGACTCGCGACCACTGACAAGCGACAACTCAGCGAAATTTCGCCGACTAGTCGGAACCTGGGAACTTCAACTCGTCCAGGATTTCCAGCGTTTGCGGAGTGGCCTGGTGTAACGATCGAGATCGATGCCTTTCACGCCTTCGCCCACCGCATCGGCCGACTCTTCGACTCTTTCTTTCATCGAGCGCAGTAGCGGCCAGAGAAACGGGAGCGAAAGAAAACTCCAGTTGAGTCGTCCGACCGGCGTCTCGATTTCCTTTTCCTCGGAACGCGAGGCGTAACGAATCGCCAACCCGATTGCTAATCCAATGGTGAGCGCGCCGATGACAAGCGGCACCGGATTTTCTCGTAAAAATAATTCGGTGCGGCCGCGGCTTGAATTCGGTCGGCCGCGGATTTGTTCGCGGCGGCGTGGTTTGGGTTCCAAGACGCTTGGCGGCCGGCGGCGACGGCGTGGTGACGCCTCCTGTCCCGCCGCGAGCGGATCGTCGTTTACAAAATCGTCTTCCATTGAATTCATCCCCCTTTATTTCGCGGTTCGCGCGCTCGATGCGCTGCCAGAAACTGTCGCTCAGTGCGCGTTCGCAAGCAACTTTTCATACGCCGCGAAGATCTCCTCGGCACCTGCAACAAAGATTACGGTGTCGATCTGACCATTCCTCGCGAGAAAATCTCGCGTCGTTCTCACAGCTATCTCGGCCGCGACGGAAATAGGATAGCGATAGGCGCCGCAACTAATCGCGGGAAACGCAATCGTTCGGATTTTGTTTTCGACCGCGAGCCGCAGTGAATTCCGGTAACAATTGGCGAGCAGCTCAGCTTCGCCGCGATTTCCACCCGACCACACCGGTCCGACAGTGTGGATCACAAATCGCGCCGGCAAATCATAACCCCGGGTGATCTTGGCTTCACCGGTTGGGCAACCGTCTAAGGCGCGACATTCTTCAAGCAGCTTTGCTCCGGCAGCACGATGGATCGCGCCATCCACTCCGCCGCCACCGAGCAAAGTCGTGTTGGCGGCGTTCACAATCGCATCGACATCCAGTTTCGTGATGTCGCCACGGACGATGTCGATCTTGGCCGACGCGCTCACATCGTTCCCCGACGTTCAGGGAGGTGGCAGCGTGCGATTGATTTCTTCAGCCGCGGTCTTGTTGCGCACAACAACGCCGTCGTAATTCCATTGCCGGCGAATTGATTTCGCGGCTGCGTCGGAAAGCATCCAGCCGAGTGGCAACGGCACGTCGCGATCTTCGAGCGTGAAATAAAAAATGTCGTGGCTCAACGGTTCGGTCGAGTCCTTGTCCGCCGGCGCTTCGGCAGCGGCTTTAAACCGGCGTTGTTGATGCGCGATGGCGCGTTGGGCGAAAGTGCCGCGCGCATCACGCGCATTAAGCAGAGTGTTCAGCGGCGCGAGCAATTCGTTCATCCACTCGCCGCTCGTTTTCTCCGTTTCGGTGAGGACACGTTCGGTCTTGGCCGGGCCGGGTTTTGCGGGGGCGATCGGCACCTGGCGCGGATTATTGCTGATCATGATCACTTTCAGATCGACATCGGTAATGTGCTTGAACGCGCACCATTCATTGATTCGATTCAGAATTTCCAAAGCAGTCGTGGCGGCGGAGTTCTCGAAATAGCCGCCATCCACCACGTGTGTGCCGTCAGGAAAACGTCCCGCCGGACTGACATACGTAAACCGCGCGCTCATGTGCGCCGCCGTGCTGAGCGGAATGTAACATCCGACTTCAGTCGCCCCCTCGCCAGGTGAGCCAAGTTTCACCGCCGCATCCTCTGCGTCGAAAAAACTGTCGGTCACGCGAAGATTACTGGTGACGATGCGATTTCCTTTCTCGACTGAAGTGCCATTGAGAAACAGGACCGGCGTCCATTTCTGCGAACCGTCCGGCCAAAGATCGACAAACGATCGCGCGAACCGATCGCTTCCCATCCGATCGCGCCAGGCTTTCTCCCAGCCGAGTTCGAGCGCGCGACCACGATCGAAATACGCGACCGGAAAAGGAAGGACGCGCTGGATGAGATCGGGGTAGAGCATTGCCGCGAGCGCGGGTGAAAGAAAATCGCGGCTCAAAATGGCATGCGCATTTTCCTCAAACGACCGGCCGTCGTTCTCCGCGACGAGACCATCGAACACCACCGCGCCGAGGCTGCCCCCGGAGACTCCGCTGATCGCGAACAGATGAGTCGCGAAATTCGGGTTCGCGTCCTGAAGCCCGCCCAAAACAATTCCGGTCCAGTAAGCGGCGCGAATTCCGCCGCCTTCGGTTGCCACGATGTAGAGCGGATGCGGCGCGGGAAATTGTTGAACACGCGTCCGCCAGTTTTCGAACGCGGCGATAACGCTGTCCCGCTTGATAGAGCGCGGCGGCACAGTGCGAATCCAATGATTGTCGTTCCACGGGCTAAAAAGAATCGCCAGAACTACGAGTGTGGCGATGACGGGAAACCGCCAGCGCGCGCTGAGAAAAACGAGGAAACTTCCGAGCGCGACCCACGACGCTGCGGCGACGAGGAGAATAGCGCCCATTCCGATTTTCTGCGGAACGACGACGGGAGCGAAAGTGAACCAGACAAATAACAAGATCGATATCACCGCGACTGCGGCGACGCCGATCTTTGTTCCGCTGCCAAGCTCGTGCACATGTCTGACTGTGGCGATTTCCTGCAATCGAAAAATCTGCCGCCGATAAACGAAGAACACATAGGAGATGACCGCGAGGACCAAACACAAAGCCGCGAACCCGAGAAGCCAGTACTGGGTCTTGTCTTCGGCCGCATGCCGACTCGACGCTTTCCAAAAGCCAAGCGCGACGATGAGCATTGGCGCGATGCCGAGCAGTCGCGGCACATTTGCCTGCGCCCATTTCGAGCGCGCGCCAGGCGCGGGCGCATCAGGAAATTCGAAGTAGAGAAGGACGCGGCACGCGTACCAACTGCAAAGCGTCCAACCGATCAGCATCAAATAGAAAAATAAAACGCGCACCGCGTACCATTGTTGGCCGGCCGCCATGCCTTCACCGACCGTGCGCAATATTTCGATGCCCTGCGCGACACACGTGAAGATGAAAAATCCAATGATGGCGACGACGATCGCGAACCGGCAGGGTTTTAACTGTTGATACAGTTCGCGAATCTTCCACCATGCGCGCTGCAGCAATGTGCCGCGCCGTCCGGAGTTGTTAGTGAGGGGGCTCACCGGTTCAGTAGCGGGACTGTTATCGCAAATCGGCCGGGTCGGAGCAACCGCGAATTTTCGCGCTTGTTACGGCGCAAGCCGCTCGATCGACCACGCGCCATTCTTTTGAAGTGTGTAACGAAACCGATCGTGCAAACGATCCGGCCGGCCTTGCCAAAATTCGATCCGCTCCGGCTTCAGTCGAAATCCGCCCCAATGTGGCGGGAGCGGAACCTGACCTTCGGCGAAACGCTGCTTCATCTCTTCCAACCGCGCCTCAAGAATTCGACGCGCATCGATCACTTCGCTTTGTCGTGATGCCCACGCTCCGAGTTGAGCGCCGATCGGGCGGCTGTGAAAATACTCCTCCGAGTCTTCATGCGAAGTTTTTTCAACTTTCCCTTCAATCCGAATCTGCCGTTCGACCTCCATCCAGTAAAAGACCAGTGCGGCATTTGGATTTTTCTCCAGCTGGCGGCCTTTTTGGCTCGTGTAGTTGGTAAAGAAAACAAACCCGCGCGCGTCAAAATCTTTTAGAAGAACGACGCGAGCGGCTGGTTTGCCGTCGACGCACGTCGCCACAGTCATCGCATTGGCGTCAAGAATCTGCGCGTCAAAGGCAGCGGTGAACCAATTCTGAAATTGCTTGATTGGATCTGGATTGAGGCCAGCACGTCGCAATTCTTCACCAATGTATTCGTGACGAAAACCTGCGTAATCGAGTTTCGATTTATCCATTCGTAAGCGACAACGCCTACGATATGCGGCGCACGGACGATGTCGATGTTCGCTTCGCTTAGGCAGCCGCGGCGGGAGCGCGGTCGCGAAAAGAAAGTTCCCAGCCAACGATCGCGCGTTTGCGAATCGGGTCCCAATGATAATGACCGAGCGCGCCTGTTTCGCGAATGACGCGATGACACGGAATGATAAACGCAATCGGATTTGCACCGACGGCGCTTCCGACTGCGCGCGCTGCTTGTGATTGACCGATTGCTTCGGCGAGCCGGCCATAAGTGGTGAGCGAACCGTGTGCGACGCGGAGCAACGCGCGCCAGACGCGCAATTGAAACGCCGTGCCGCGAACAAATGCGCGAAGCGGACGAGTGGATGTCGCGGCGCGATCGTAATTGAAAATTTCGGCCGCCAACTCCGCGATTCGCGCATCATTGCGATGCAGCTTCGCGTTCGGCCATCGCGCGGCGAGGACTTCGCGCGCAGCGGTCCGGTCTTGATCGACAAACGAGAGATGGCAGATGCCGCGCTTCGTTTCACCGATGAGCGCTTCACCGAATGGTGTTGTCGCGAAGCCGTACTCGATTTGGATTCCGGCGCCGCCGGATTTCATTTCACCGGGCGACGCGGCTTCGAGTGTAACGCAAAGATCGTGCAACCGCCCCGGACCGGAGAGACCGGCATCGATTGCCGCGTTGAGAACATTGTGGCCATCGCCCAGCAGTTGTTTCACGTGCTCGACAGTTAGACATTGCAAAAAATCTTTCGGCGTGACCCCGGCCCATGAGGAAAAAAGTCTATGAAAATGAAACGGACTCAACCCGGCGGCGCGCGCGAGAGCGGTCAGATCGGGTTGCTCGGTATGATGTCGATCTAAGAAGCGGATCACGCTTGCGACTCGTTCGTAATCATTCATGGAAACAGTTTGTGATCGGATCGGAACTAAGCCCACCCGCTTCTTGCTGCGATTTTACAGCGATCTCTCGCGACGCGCGAGCGAACTCAACTAACTGAAACTACTCGGGCCAGCTCTCGGGCGAGCGCGGCGTTCGCTTCATCGTCGTCCTGGTAACCCCATACGACAATTTCGAGAGTTTGGGCGCCGATCTCACGCCGGCCTTGCAACGCGGCGCGCACGCGCCCACGCATCGACCAATCTTCAGTCACCGCGGCGGCGACCGTTTCGTAAGATGAACGCGCGTCCCAGTAACAATAGAAAACATGCAACGGCGAACCGCGGTCCTGGAATCGATACGATCGGACCGGCAGTGTGACGCCGTTTACAGTGAGCATGCGAAGACCATTATCGCGTTCCATGATGCGGCCGCTCGCCGGCAGGCAAATGTCCGGGCGATGTATTTTCGTAAACCGCGCCGCGGTGCGCCCAGGGAACCATTTGAAAAAAAACATCAGCCACTTATGACCATCGGCGCCTTCCCAAGTCGCGCCGCCACCTTCATTGAAGTTCAGCAAACCCGCCGCTTCGGGTGCAATCGGAACAGTCTTGTAGTCGCTCTCGGAATTCGGCCAGTTGACGGCCCAATGCAACATGTCGTTCCGCTGATGCGATTTGTACCAAAGTTGCACGGCGGCTTCGGCGCAAATCAGCCAGACAGCGACAATCGCGAGCGGCTTCCAATTCAGGGGAACGGCCGACGATTGAGTTTCCGTTACACGCGATATCGGCGCGACGTTCGCGCGACGCAACATGATGAGGCTCGCGATCCAGAGTCCGAACAGGCAAACGATGAGAATCGTTAGGCCGGCGGAATCGTGCCACGCTTCGATGCCGGTAGCGCCGCGATTTACGCCAACCCAAACCAAAATGGCGGTGCGGATAACGTTACAAACAAAAGCCAGAATGGCGCCGGCGATGACGAGGATAAATCGTCGTCCCACATTAAACGAATAAAGCTCGCCGAGAAAAAGCGAGATCATCAAAGTCGCCTGCAACGAGCGAACCCCGCTGCACGCTTCTTCGATTCCAATGAAACCCGAGCCGACTTCGATGACGTTGCCATGTTGCAGGGCCGGAACGCCAGCGAACTGAAGGAACATCACATTGATTCCGGTAACCGCCCGCATCAGATCTTGAATTACGGCCTGTTCAACGCGCACCGGCCACGGGACGGCGACGAGAACGAACAAAAACGGAAATGCGAAATGGCGCAGCCATGCGCCGCCGCCGGTGAGATAGACGAACGAAAGCGAAATTGTGACAGCAATAATCGCGAACAGCCAGCTCAACAACCGCCAATCCGGATTCGCGTCGGCGAGTAATCGGATCGGCAAAACAAGCGCGGCGCTCACGATGATCAGTAGGATCGACAATGCGCGACGGTTAGCTGGCGTGGGCGCGGGCCGCGTGGGCCAGCGTTTCCACAGCAAATAAACTATCAATAAGGGAACGATCAGGCCGTAATTATACTGAGGGTTGAGCCACCACTCGGCTTTGAGTTGGAGAAAGACCTCGAGCCAGAGCAGCCCGAATGCGACGCCGGCAACCAGCCAAGCCAATCGATTGTGCTGTCGCGCCACCAAAGGCATTTCGGCGGTTATCTCGTTCACGGCCGGCATAAAGGCTAGCCGAGCCCGAGCAACTTGCGAGCCGAAGTGCGACGCACGCCGTCTTTCACAAACCCTCGTTTGTTCCTTCGATAAGTGTGACAATATTAGCGGAACGCCAGCTGCTTAAACCACGATTCCGATGGAGGTCTCGCACCGACGAACTGAACGTTTCTATTTGAAGCTCCTTCTTTGGATGCTGATTGGAATCGTCCTCCTCATCGCGATTTTTTGGGGCGGTCACGATTTGTACGCGCGCTGGCAGGAAAGACGGTTAGTACGGACTGCGATCGTGGCGATGCAACGCGGCGATGACGCCACGGCGGGGCTGGCCGCTCGAACCGTCCTTCAAATTAAGCCCACCAGCGCGGGCGCCGCGCGGGTCATCGCGGAATTAGGCGAGAAAGGCGGAAACCGCGCTGCGCTCGATTGGCGCCACAAAGTGGTGCAGTGGGAACCAAACTCGGTGGCTGACGCGTTGGCGTGGGCGCGGTGTGCTCTGCAATTCAATGAGCTGCGAGTCGCTGAACAGGCGTTGGCCGGCATTCCCGGACAAGGAGAGCAACACGCCGACTATCACGCGGTCGTCGCAGCACTGGCACAGGAAAAAAAAGAGACCGACAAGGCCATTCAAGAATGGGAGCTGGCCGTGCGAATCGCGCCGGACGAAACAGCATATCAACTTCAACTCGGAATGCTGCAGTTGCGCAGCGCCAATACAGAGCGGCACACCGCAGGGAAAGAAATTCTCAACAAATTGCGCAATGATCCAAAGCAGCGCACGGCGGCGACACGAGCGTTGATCACCGAAGGCGTGGCGCGACAGGAAAGTGGCCAGGAACTGCTTGCTCTTGCGCACGACCTTCAAGCTTATCCGGACGCCACGATTGGCGATCGCTTGATGTACTTGGATTTCATCCACCAGCTGAATTCACCGCATTTCACTAGTTACCTGACAAATCTCGAAGCCGGCGTCAGTTCAAAGCCAGCCGAATTGGGAGGACTGCTCGAATGGATGAGCCGGAACAATCTCAATTTGCTCGCGCTTGATTACCTGAAAGGAATTCCACGGGAGACTTTGGATAAATGGCCAGTGCCGCTGGCGATCGCCAATCTCTACTTGCGCATCCGAGATTGGCACAAACTCGAGCAGCTCACGGCCAACGCGAATTGGCGTCAGGGTGAGTTCATGCGACACGCGTATCTCGCGCGCGCGCTGCGGGCACAGGACAAATTGGCCGCGGCCGAGCACGAATGGGATGCCGCCACAAAAGAGGCATCGGGACAAAGTTCAAACACGATGACGCTGATGCGAGTGGCAGCAGAGTGGAAATGGGAAAAGGAGAGCGTCGAATTGCTGTGGACGCTCACGAAAGATCAGGAGAAGCAAAAGGAGGCGATCCAAGAACTGTATCGTTACTACGAGCGAAGCAACGATACACAGGGCCTTTATCGAGTGTTAGTACGGTGGATGGAGCTCGACCCCGAAGATGTCAACGTGCAGAACAATTTCGCACAAATCTCCCTTCTCTTGGACGCGAATACTGATCAAGCGCGCAAGATCGCAGCCGAGGTTTATAGCAAAGCGCCGTCCAATCCAGCCTACATAACAACGTACGCTTACGCTTTGCTGACAAAGGGTAACGCAAAGGAAGCGGCCAAAGTCATGAGCTCATTAAGCGCGGATCAGTTGCGCGATCCCTCGGTCGGGGCCTACTACGGGATCTGCCTGGCGGCGGTGCATGACGAGAAAGCGCGTGATTTCCTGGCCGCCGGACGACAGGCGCCATTACTTCCGGAAGAGAAAAAGCTGATCGATAAAGCGCTCGCCAGCCTCGATTCCTGGCGGCGAATTCGTTAGGCGTAAAGAACAGGTCTTTTCAACAGGACGATTGGCGCGGCCTAAGCTCTAGAGGCGGCGGATGCGAGCTTCTCCTGCCAGCCTGAGCAAACTACTTGTACTCACCGCCTTCGCTCTTGATGGGTCGAACGCCTTCGGCTCACCGGAAGCTAACGATATTACTACGACAGCCAGGGTGATGGTCCGTGGGAGTGAAGTCCGCGAATTTGACTGGGCAAAGTCACAAGCGCGCGCACGGATCGCCTACATCAGTTCCGGGCCGAGAACTCTGAGTAGCCGGATGATCGACAATGATCTGCAGACGGCATTCCGGTTTTCCGAATCAGACGAATCACCAACGGTGATTGTCGAGCTAGCAAAGAGCACAGACTTACACCGCGTCAGCACGGTTTTTAAGGCAGAGGACACCGAACTCAGTGTCTATTTGCTCAACGAATTGCCAAGAGATCCTTCCGACCTGCGGTTCGCAAAACCAAATGCCTCGGTTGTCGGCCTTCCGGATGAACGCGGAATGGCAACAGTCAATGTTTCAGTAAGCAGCGCGCGGTATGTGGCGTTGCGCTGGAAACGAAAAAACTCACAAGATCCTTTCGCAGTCGCTGAGATCAGCGCATTCAGCAACGACCCGACCGATTTGATTTCGGATCAGAATGCTCATTTGGCTGACAACGCCAAGAGCTTCTCGGCGCTCGAACCGCCAATCGTTCCGGTAGTGAGCCAGTAAGCCGGTTTACTTGCTGGTCGCCAGAACCTTGTCCAAGTCGGCGAGCACCTGATCCGGCGGTGAATTTTCTCCAGTCTGCGAAAGAATTCTGCCGGCGGCATCAGATAAGATTAGAAATGGGATGCCGTGAACGAGTTTCGCCGCGATAGCGCCCGCTTTTCCGTCTCGCTTGTCGTAAGCCACGACGGGCCACGGCATACTGGTCTGGCTAACATAATTCTGCATTGCAAATTCGGACCGATCGGCGCTGAAAAAAACCACCTCGAACTCGGGATGCCGTGGAGCGACACGATTGTAATAATCGACAAGCCGGCTCGTGAATTGACGGCCATCCTTTGACCAGAAGGCGGAGAAGAACAGAAGATAGAATTTTTTTCGCTCGAGCTGTTCGTCATCAAACGGGACAAAACTGCCCTCATGCCAGTAAACCAGATCGCCTTTGAGATGATCGAACATCGTGCCGCCGACTTGCTGTTGTTGAGCCACATTCTTTGCAAGGGATGTCGTAGTGGCTTCGACTGCGGGCGCGCTCATTTTCTCCGCCCGCGCCCTTTCTTTTTCTTTGGCGACAGAAATTTCTTGCGGCGATACCTGGTAAGTGCCATTGCGCAATGCCGCGATCAATACCTCACTAGCTCCGGCCTTCTTCAGTTGGTTTTCGGCCGCCGAATCCAGCGAATCACCGAATTTTCGCGTCGATAATTCTCTCAAGACGGCGTCGCTCGAATACCCGGAACGCAGCATCAGGCTGATGTCTTTTTCGGTGAGAGGCATCGGCGCCGCATTCGTCAAGCCGATCGCGGTTACAAAGCAAGAAATTGCGAACCAGTATCGCATCCGTTCCTGCGCAGCAGGCAACGGGCCGCGACCAATCTGAAATCCTCTGGCGCGCGAAGTGCTCGAACGGTAAAAGTCCTATGAGTCTCCAAGCCTTCGGGCGCGTTTGCGCTCTTGTGATTGCCCTCACTTTGGGGCGCGAAACGACCAGCGCCAGCCTTATCTACACCTACGATTTTCCCGGCCCTGGCCCGAACAACGGTTTGGCCACAAACCAAACGAACGGCCAGCCGCCGAATGCCACTTTCAGCGATTACACGCGCAACGGCGGTCTCACTGGAACGGGCAACTCTGACGTCTTCGGCAGCAAAAATTGGCCGACCGCCGCAGCACTCGATCCAAACGTCTTCACGGCGTTCACAATCACGGCCGATCCCGGATTTGTTCTGACGCTTTCGCAACTGACTTTCGACTCGTTGAAAAATGGAGCGACCGCACCCCTTCTTGCACAGGTGGACCTTTTTCTCAATGGGTCCGCAACAGCTTACGCCAGCTTTTCGTGGACACCGCAAAACTCCCCGATGACCAGCTACACTTTCAA
>WNFR01002648.1_pt1 | contig 19914 bp, 17 predicted proteins | sample 5400221 | NCBI WGS metagenome assembly WNFR01 (sample SAMN13153357, study PRJNA577476) | soil metagenome | isolation source: 40 cm soil under Madrone tree | place: USA:California | collected 2016-06-14 | reverse complement strand
TGAACCCGGAATATTCGGTCATGTGTCCCGCAACAATTTCCGATTCGCCCTCCGGCACATCGAACGGAGTGCGGTTCGATTCCACCAGGCCGGAGACAAAGAATAAAATGAAGGCAGCCGCGCCCCAGGGCGTGAAAACGAACCAGCGCGGCACGAAGCCAAACGCGTAGCCATCTTGCGCCGCGACAATCGCGTCGGGCGAGAGCGAGCTGACGACCATCACAACCGGGAGCGTCGTGATAATGAGCGGGAGTTCGTAACTGATCATTTGCGCAATCGCGCGCATCGCACCGAGCATCGAAAACTTATTGTTGCTGCCCCAACCGGCCATGAAGACGGCGAGCTCCGTTGTCGATCCAACGGCAAAGAAAAAAAGAATGCCGCCATCGATGGCAAACGGCGTCATGTTCCGGCCATAGGGGATCACGCCGAGAGCGAGGACCGCCGTTGCCGCGATCAGGATCGGCGCGAGAAAGTGCACGATCTTATCCGCGCGTGCAGGCACGATGTCCTCCTTGATCAACATCTTGATGCCGTCGGCGATCGGTTGAAAAAGTCCGAATGGTCCGACGCGATTTGGTCCGTAACGGTTTTGCATTCGTCCGAGAATTTTTCGCTCGAGAACGGAGATCGCGGCGAAGAGAGTGAGAAACACGCCGAGTAGCGCGAAAATGTTGATCAGACTCGACGCGATCTGGACGATCCAATCGGGCGCGCCGGCCAACCAGGAAAGGAGCCACTCTTTTACGCGGATAAAAATCTGATCAACAACGTCGCCGCTCATCTGCTACGAAGAAAAATCATGTCCGGTTGTTTAGTTAAGGCAGACTAGTGGGTCTGTTTGGAGGATTCACTATAGGTGGCAAGTGCGTCGACGCCGAAATCGTGTAGAGTAACGTGGTGCCAACTTACATTTACGAAACTACTGATGCGAGCAAACCAGTTCGGCGTTTCGAGGTTCAGCAAAGCATCCACGAAAAGACGCTTCAGGTTGATCCCAAGACCGGAGAAGCAGTGCGACGTGTGATTTCCGGCGGTTACGGCGTCCTTATGCGCGGCGGGTCGGTTGGCCCCTCAGTTGGCTCGTGCGGTCCAGATTGAAAAAGCGAACTGTTTTGATGGGCTTTGAAACGGGATCAGGGCAAGCTCGCTCCGTTAACAAGTTTGGTGGATGATTTGATCCGCAATTCATGGCGCCCAATCCGTATTTTTTCATCGTCATTTTTGTTGGTGTAGCCCTGGTTTTCCCATTGCTGCCGCTGGCGCTGGCGTGGCTTTGGAGAAAGGCTTTCCAACCGGCCAAGCCGGGTGCAGAAAAAAATGCGATTTACGAATGNGCAGTATTATCTCTACGCGATCATCTTTCTGATCTTCGACGTGGAGGCGATTTTTCTGGTGCCATTTGCGGTCGCGTTCACCGGTTTGCCGGTCGGCGCCTTCATCGCCATCCTGGTTTTTTTGCTGCTCCTGATTGAAGGACTCGTTTGGGCTTGGAGCAAAGGTTGTTTAAATTGGGCGAGATGAACGGACAAATCGACGAAGGGTTGCGCAGCGAGCTGCAACGACAAGGCATTTGGGTGACGTCGATGCAGGAGCTTTACAACTGGGGACGCAAGAATTCGATCTGGCCGTTGCAATTCGGGCTGGCCTGTTGCGCGATCGAGATGATCGCAACGGCCGCATCGCGCTACGACATCGCGCGCTTCGGCGGTGAAGTCTTTCGCCCGTCGCCGCGTCAGGCCGATCTGATGATCGTTGCGGGCACAGTGACCAAGAAGATGGCGCCGCAAATCGTGCGGCTCTACAACCAGATGCCCGATCCGAAGTACGTTATCTCGATGGGCGCGTGCGCGATTTCCGGCGGACCGTTCAAAACCGGTTACAACGTGCTCAAAGGAATCGACCGTTACATTCCAGTCGATGTTTACATTCCGGGTTGCCCGCCGCGGCCGGAAGCGCTTCTGCACGCGTTCATGGAACTCCAGCGCAAGATCGACAATCAAAAACTGACCGGAAGTAAAAAAGCCGAACACCTCGATTCAGAGCAACTGAGCGAGTTTCCAGTCCCCGCGTTTGGCGCGCACGATTTGGAACCACCGGCGAATCCGAATGTCTTTCATCCGATGAAGATCGAGCGGCAGCAGTGATGGAATCGTTGGAGCAAATCAAGGCGCGCGTCGAAGCGGCCGTGCCCGGAGCTAAGATCGACATCGTCCCAAATCCGGGACCTGCGAATCAGCCGTCGTTGTTGATCGACAACGAACACGCGGCCGCGGTTGCACGTTTTTTGCGCGACGATCCAACGCTGCGATTCGATTTTTGCTCAAACGCAACCGGCGTGGATTGGCCCGAGCGCACGGTGAAGAAGACCGTGAAAGTAAAAAAGGTAATCGAAGGCGTGGAGAAAGACGTCGACGAGACAACGGAGGAAAAAATTCCCGGCTACCTCGAAGCCGTTTATCACCTTTACTCGATCACGCACAAGCATGGTCCGCTCGTGATTCGGATGCGAACGAAGGATCGCGCAGAAGGAGCGAAGTTGCCGTCGTTTACGCCGATCTGGCGAAGCGCAGAATTTCAGGAGCGAGAAATTTTCGACCTCTACGGTGTTCGCTTCGATGGCCATCCCGATCTGCGGCGGATTTTGATGTGGGACGAATTTGTCGATCATCCGATGCGCAAAGATTATCGCGACCCGGACGATTACGAATACGAACCGACGCCGCACGACAACGTGCTGGAGAGGGCGCGGAAGCATTACACGGCGCGGCCGCAATTGGACGGCGCCGAAAATATCACGGCGCAATGATGGAGAACGGGAACGATAATGCTGTAGCCACGTCGCTGCGCGACGTTGAAACCGGCCACAGGCCGGTTGCTACAATGGCTTCAAGACTCGACGGCGAGTTGCTCGAAGTCTCATTGGGGCCGCAGCATCCTTCGACCCACGGCGTCTTTCGGATGAACGCCGCGCTGGAAGGGGAGATTGTCCGTAAGCTCAAGCCGGTCTTCGGTTATCTGCACCGCAATCACGAAAAGATCGGCGAGAACGCGACTTACCTCAGCTCGATGCCGTACACAGACCGGCTCGATTATTTTTGCTCGATGACGAACAACTGGGCTTATGCGCTTAGCGTCGAGAAGCTGGCGGGCATCGAGGTTCCCGAACGCGCCGAATATCTCCGGATCATTCTCGCCGAGCTGACACGTCTGCAAAATCACGCGTCGCTGCTCGGATTCCTGCTCAGCGACATGGGCGCGTGGGGGACACCGCTCATGTATGCGTTCCGCGAGCGCGAAAAAATTCTCGATCTTTTCGAATCGCTCTCCGGCTCACGCATGATGTGTGACTACATGCGTTTCGGCGGCTGCCGAGTTGACGCTGGAGCGGACTGGATCGGGCGGGCAAAGAAGATTGTCGATCTTTTCCCGCGCTTTATCGATGAGATGGAAAATTTGGTGGTTGGAAACGAAATCGTCATCGCGCGCACACAGCACGTCGGCAAACTTTCTGCCGAGCTGGCGATTAATGCCGGCATCACCGGCCCGATGTTGCGCGCGTGCGGCGTGAATTACGACATTCGCAAAGTCGACGGCTACGGATTTTATCCGCGCTTCAAGTTTCGCGTGCCGCTCGGCGAACACGGCGACACTTACGACCGCTTGATGATGCGCGTGCTCGAAATGCGCGAGAGCGTTGGAATTCTCAAACAAGCGTTCGAACAACTCCCGGCGGGTCCGATCATGAATCCGAAAGTGAAAATTCGCGCGTTTCGCCCGCCGGTGGGCGAAGCCTACGGGCGGATCGAAGCGCCCAAAGGCGAGCTCGGTTTCTATTTAATCAGCGACGGCGGACCAAACCCATATCGTTACCGCGTGCGGCCGACGAGTTTCATCAACTTAACGGTGCTGGAAGATCTCTGCCTCGGACACACGGTTGCCGACGTGATGGTCATTCTCGGCAGCGTCGATATCGTTATGGGAGAAGTGGATCGCTAACAGTCTATGGTTGGTCTGGGTATATTAAGAGGCATGGCCGTCACGGCCCGGAACTTCGTCGGAAGTTATTTCGAGAAGGATCGTCTGATCACGGTGCAGTATCCGGAGGAGCGCATTCCGCTGGCCGAGAACTATCGCAACTTTCCTTTCCTCCCTTACGACGGCGACGATCCGGAAGCCGGTTTGCGCTGCGTGGCGTGCAAGATCTGCGAGAAGGAATGCCCGCCGCAGTGCATCTATATTATTAAGAGCGAAGACAAGAAGCCCGATTACATGGGCAAGCCGCAGTTTTATCCGGCGGTATTCGACATCGATATCTCGGTCTGTATGAGCTGCCAGATTTGCGTCGAGGTTTGTCCGTTCGAAGCGATCAAAATGGACAAGGAATTTGAGCTCAGTAAACGCGAGCGATTCGACGCATTGCTTTTGCGCAAGAACGAGTTGTCGAAGTCGAATGCCTATTACCATCGCATCTGCCCGACCGAAGCGGCTGAGGTGGACGCAAAATTAGCCGAGGCGGCTGCTGCTGCTGCAAAGAAAAAGGCTGCGGCCGCTGCGGCAGCGCCCACGACTCCGGCGGCGCCGGCCGCAGCCCCCATCGTCACACCGCCGGCGACATCCGAAAAGCCGCCCGAGAAATCGTAAGCTTTCTCGCGGCCGACACGGCCGCCTCTACAGCAGAAATCGTTGATGGCGTGGCGGTAAGATCGACAAGAAATCGTCGATCTCGATTGAGCGTCGGCGGGCGGCACGAGCACTGCTTCAGAGCACTGCTTAACCATGCTCTTGATCTCGCTTTCTCCGTTGCGCTTCAGGAAATGCCTCGGCTCTGTCGTTGCCAGCATCGGGTTCGCTTCGATTTGCTGCTTTGCGCAAACGATGTTCTTCGCGGTCGACTCAACGCCGTACGATCATCAAATGGTCCGCGTTTACCCGACCCTGACTCCGGCTGCTCGTTATCCGGCAACCTGGGTTTCGCTGATCACCATCAATCAATGGATGAGCGAACTGCGCGCGATGCCCTATCACTATTCCAACGAATGGAAGACGCCGGTCGAAGTGCAATCCGCGCAGGCTGCGGATTGCAAAGGCAAGGCGGTGTTGCTTTACGAGAAGATGCAAGCCATGGGCGCGCGAAATTTTCGCCTCGTCATCGGCAAGCGTCGCGCCGAAGCCGTACAAACACACGCGTGGGTGGAATGGGATACGCAATTCGGGACCTGGCTCCTCGATCCGACGTTCAACTGGATGGCGACCCCGGAGTTACAGGACGGTTTTAGTTACATTCCGTTTTACGCTTTTGACGGAGCTTACAAATACAGGGCCGCGAATTTCGTTCTGGCTACGCGCAATGAAGCGGGTCATCGGCTCGTCGCGCCGGCGCAAGGCATAAGCTCGACCGCGAGAAATCGCCGTTGAGCGTTACCCGCCGTCGTTGCCGATCGCTTCGACCGGGCAACCTTCCATCGCTTCCTTGCAGACGGCTTCTTCTTCAGGCGTCTCGGCTTGTTTGTAAACGTAGGAATGGCCGCCGTCGTCGTTGCGCTTGAAATTGGCCGGCGCCGTCTCGCGGCACAAATCGCAGTCAATGCATTGCTCATCGACGTAATATTTCCCCGACACGTTCTCTGGATATTTGTTGGCGGCGTCGGCCATGATTTCTCCGTTAAGCGAGTGCGAAGTGTAGTGGGAAATGACCAAGACGCAACTCAAAGGCCGAGGGCGGCGCCAGCGTCGCGGGCGAACTTGAGGCCGGCAAGAGCGCCCGTTGGATCGACATCTTTGCCGAGGACAAGAACTTGGAAAGCGCGACCGAGCATTTCCGGATGCAGCAATGTTTGCAGTGCACGTTTCGATTTCTCTTCTTCGACCAACTCCGGAAACTTCGAGATGAGTCCGGTAAGGAAATGATGTTGATCGGTGAAACCGGCGACGCACAGTCCATTTGCCTTTGCGCGCTCGGCCATATCCGTCCAATTCACGTGCGCCGTGATGTCGGCTTCGCCGATTTCTTCGAACGGGGAATCAAGACGTCGATGTTTCGCGCGCACTTGCAACACCTCACGAAATTCAGTGCGCGAAAATCCGTAATCAATGGCGATCACGAAACCACACTGCAACTTTGTTGAAAGACAGTCGATCCAATCGAGCATCGTTTGGTTCGTCGGTGTGTCGATCGGTCCTTCTACAAACACAAATTTGTCGCCATCGAGGCCGACAAGTTTCCCGCGCAAATTTATTGGCATGGCATCGAGCAATTCGTTGGAGAAATGAACGCCGACAAACGGCTCCAACTCATCAAGCGATCGTCGCCACCGAACGCGATCGCCGAATTCGCTGAGCATCTGCGATTGTCGATCTTGCAAAGGCGGGAACGGTTCGACAATCCGGTAGCGCAACGCGGAAAAGAATTCCGGGAAACGGCTTCGCGTCGCGTCGAGAACGTCGCGGGCAAAATCGCCATGATGCGCGCCTTGCTCGACGATGACGAAATTGTCGATCTTGCCGAGGCGTTCCCAGATCTCGGCAAACTGCGCGGCGAGCAGTTGTCCGAAGAGCGGACCGACGCTGACATTAGTAATGTAATCGCCCTGGCGCCCGATCGCCGCCCGACCGCCAGAATAATATCCGTGCCCGGGGTGATAAAGCGCCTGTTCCATGAACCAGGCGAATGACTGCGGACCTTTTTTTCGAATGGTCTCGCGAATAAATTGGACGAGTTCGGTCTGCAATCAGAAAACGTCCAACGTCCGGGGCTCAACGTCCAACGTTGAACTCAGCGAGCGTTGCCGTAAGTTGCGCGCCCCGACGATTTGAGAACGCCCGTCACACATCTCAGTCCGCCGCCCGGTTATCGCTTTCGGCCCCCATGGTATACCCGGCCAGAATTTTATGTCCCAGTCGCGACCGCCGCCGTGCTCTTCGGCACCATAGCGGTTTACCTTTCCATCGCTGCCTCCGATCTCAAAAATCGAGCAGCCACGTTCGACATGAGCAAGCTCGAACAAATGGAGTCAGCCAGCGTGATTCTCGATCGAAACGACAAAATTTTTGGCCAAATCTACGTCGAGAACCGTGAAACAATTCCCTACGACCAGTTGCCGCGCGATCTGCTTAACGCCATCGTAGCGGCCGAAGACTCAAAGTTTTATCAGCATCACGGCTACGATTTATTCGGCATCATTCGCGCGACGTTGAAGAACCTGCTGGCGGGTCACGTGCGCCAGGGCGCGAGCACCATCACGCAGCAACTCGCCCGTAACAGTTTCGCACTCAAGGAAAAAACGTTTCGCCGCAAATTGCTCGAAATTTTTCTGGCCCGGCGCATCGAGCAAGACTTCGGGAAACAAAAGATCCTGGAGCTCTATCTGAACCGCATTTATTTCGGCGCCGGACTTTACGGAGCGGAAGCGGCGGCGCGCGGTTACTTTGGAAAACCGGCGCGCGAAATGTCGCTGACGGAATGCGCCACGCTCGCCGGCTTGATCAAGAGTCCGAATAGATTATCGCCCTGGACGGACAAAGCTGCGTCTCGCGAAGCGCGCAACTACGTGCTCAATCGCATGCGAGAACTTGGTTTGATTGACCGGGCGAAAGCGTCTGCGGCGCAAGCCGAAGATATTGTCATCGGCAGCCGGCAAAATGCGCGGGGACAGACCTACGCGGTCGATTACATCCGTCAGCAAGTGATCGCAGCCGTCGGCTGGGACCGGGCCATGAACGAAGGCTTCCGTATTCACACAACGATTGATGCCGATCTGCAAAAAGTGGCGGAAGAATCGTTGCGCAAGAGTCTCGATCAGGCCGAGCAGCATTCCGGTTACAATCATCAAACCTACGCCGAGTACGCGGCGAATTTTCGCAAGGCGAAATCGAGCGGCGCTATGTCGAGTCAACCGGCGCCCGAATACCTGCAAGGCGCGGTCATCGGGCTCAATAACGAAACCGGCGGCATCCTAGTGCTGGTGGGCGGCCGCGATTTCGAACACAATCAATACGATCGCGCGCTGCAAGCCAAGCGTCCCGCCGGCACAGCGATGAAACCATTTGTTTACGCGGCCGCATTCGAAAATGGAATGTATCCCGGATCCGTAGTGGAAGATTCGCCGCTCGATAATCGCGCGGTCATGATCGGCGGCACGACCGGAATTCTTGGCGAATGGGGTCCGGAAAGCGCAGACAACCGCTACGAGGGTCCGATGACGGCGCGGCAAGCTCTCGCCAAATCGAAGAACGGCGCAACCATCCGTGTCGGCATGGACGCTGGACTCGATGAAGTCACGCAGCTTTGTCGTACCGCGGGAATCCGCTCCGCGCTTCGGCCATATCCAGCGACATTTCTTGGCAGCAGCGAAATCACGCTGGCCGAGTTGGCGCTGGCCTACACGATTTTTCCAAATGGCGGCTGGCGCACAATTGCGCCGCACATTTTGGAACGCATCGAAGAAAAGGACGGCACGGTCTGGCACGCGCAACGGGATAGCAGCAACAGGCAAAATGTCATCAAACCGGAGACAGCCTACGAAGTACATTCCTGCCTTGTAGACGCACTCGAGACTGGAACGGGAAAGGCTGCGCATTCGCAATATGGCTTGAAGAAAATTCCCGCCGTGGCGGGTAAGACCGGCACCGCTTACGATTTCACCGACGCGCTTTTTGCCGGTTACGACAACAATTTCACCTGCGCGGTCTGGGCCGGCTTCGATAAGCCGCAAAAAATTTATCGCGGCGCGTTCGGCCACGAACTCGCCATGCCGGTTTGGGTCGATATCATGAATGCAGCAGCGGAACATTATCCGCCGCGAGAGATCAAACAGCCGCCGGGCTTAAAACAGATCGAGATTTGCTCGCGCTCCGGTTTGCTCGCGACCGACAAATGTTACGATACGGTGAAAGGCACGACAGGCGATGCGGTCCAGAAACGCACGACTTACATGGAAATTGCCACAGCTGCACAAATGCCAGCCGAACCGTGCAACGTTCACGGCGAACCGCGTGCTCGTCTCGTGCGCGATGTCTCGACGACTGCATTTCCGCGCGCCGAACTGGCGGTCGACCTGAATGAACTCAAGCCCGTGATCGTAAAAAGCCCCACGCTCTTGGCGGACAAGGATCCTTACAACTCGGCAAAATCAATTGCCAAGGCGGATGCGGCCGGGGAGAAGCAAATTGCGCAAAAAGAAACACCGGCCAAGATCGACAATGGAGCCGGCGGGAGTCGAACAACGAAGACGGGCAGGCCCGAGAGGGTTGACGAGCTGGGCAGCGGGTCAATCAATGAAAAGTCGGAAGACGGCAAACCGATTTTGAAAGCGATTCCAGTCGAACCGACTGAGGAAAAGCCGGTCGAGATCCGGCGCGCCATACCGGTTGGACCGCTGGACGAAGTGGACGACAACGCGCTGTTGAAATCCGCGACACCGCCGCCGAGCGATTCCGACCAATAGAATGGCGTCCGAAGATGCAGCGGATTTTCGGCTGAGCGTTCTCAATCCGGGCGGACGCGATCCGGAGCAATATTTCGACGAGGGAACTGCGCCGAACGCGACCGCGCATCCACCGATCAATTTCCATGCCTTCGCCGCATGCACATTCGGATCGGTCCATCGCGAGACGAAGAATGCGATTGCCGAAAAAGCCCCGGTGCTTCTTTTGATCCGCGGCGATTTTCGCGCGACGGAGCGCGCATTAACGGAACTGAAAAAGAACGGCCGAAAGGTCGCCGTATCCTTTAAAGAAAGCGGGCTGCATCAGATTGCGCAGCAATTAAACCATCGCGCGAGGCTCGCGCGTTTTTTACGAATCGTTGCCCAGGCGGATGGATGCATCGCCACCACGCCGGAAGCCGCCGAGATTTATCGCCGGGCACGTTTGCCGCGCGATGCCGCGGAAGTTGCTTTTATTCCGACACCGTACCCGCTGGAAGATCGACAATGGGATTTCACGGTTCCGCCTAACGAACAGTCCGGCATTTTCGTTGGGACGCGGGAATGGGACGTCCCATCACGAAACCACGCCGCAGCGTTGCTCCTCGCCCGCGAACTCTGCCAGAAAAGCGGCGAATCGGTGACGGTGTTCAATCTCAATGGCCGAAAGGGCGCACGCTTGCTTTCCGAATTAAAATTCCCGTCCGGAAAATTGCGCGTTGTCGACAAGCGCAAACCGTACACCGACTACCTGCGCGAGGTCGCGAAGCACAAAATCGTTCTCCAATTGGACCGCAGCCGCGTGCCCGGCCAGGTCGCTGGGGATGCGCTGTTGTGCCGCACAATTTGCGTCGGCGGCGACGGGGCGATTGAGCGGATCGCGTTTGCAAAATTCTGCGGCGAAGGCCGCACCACCGAGCAGCTCAGCACTATCGCGCTTGAGCTGCTGAAGAACACGAACACCCGGGCCACCGCTATTGTCGAATCACATTGGCGCGGGGCAGAACGTCTTTCGTTTCCGGCCGTGCGCAAACAATTGGCAATCTTCTTCGAGCATCTCGCGAGTCCCTCGTTTCCAGAGATCCGGTAGGGGCGATTGACCTCAATCGGTCCGAGCCGGACTGGCATTTGCGGGCGGTTCGAGTGAACCGCCCCTACCTGCCATTTTCAAATAAATCTCTTCCAGCCGCCTCACTTGCGCCCGCTGATCGAACTTTTGCGCGACTGCGTCCGCGCCAGCCCGCGCGATTCGCGAGAGAACATGTCGATCTTGCGCGGCGTCGAGTAACGCTTGGGCCAGCGCCTCGTAATCACATTCCGGAACGAGAATTCCGCTCACGCCGTTTTCGATCGCTTCGGGAATGCCGCCGTGATTTGTGGCAAAGACAGGAAGGCCGCTGGCCATCGCCTCGAGCATCGAATTGGGAATGCCTTCTTGATTTCCGTCCATGCCGGTTTCGCTCGGGTGCAGGAAAATGTGCGACGCATAAAAAATCTCCCGCAATTTTTCCTGCGAAACAAAGCCAGGCAGCGACACGCGATCGTCGATCTTGAGTTTGCGGATCAGTTCCTGCAGTTCGCGCAACAGCGGACCTTCTCCCGCGATGGTGAGCTTCGCTTCCGGATAGTTGGCCAGAAAATGGTTGAAAGCGTGCAGCGTCGTGGCCAAACCTTTTTTCTCGACCAAGCGGGAGGCTTGCACTAATCGCCAATTTCCATTTTCCGGGAACTGGCGTTCGCGAAATGGAAATTCCTCCAGCGGAATTCCGGTGCGCACAATGTCGATCTTGTTTTGGTCGCAGCCAAGATCGACAACCGCGCGGCGCAGCGATTCCGAGCGGACAAATACACGCCTGACTGCGGCAAGCATTTCCCTGGTCGCCTTGCGATAGGCCGGTTTTTCCATGTCGACCAAAACATCCGCGCCGTGAAACGAAACGATCGTCGGCTTCGGCCACGTGCGAATAAGCGGTAAAAGATGGACGGCGATGTGACCGAAAAAAATGTGCAGGAGCAGCGCGTCACTGCTTTGGAGAATCGCAGTCAAGGCGCGCAGTTCCCTGGATGAAATCTGCCACGGCTGGTTGCGGAGTTGGCGAAACCAGAAGCGCCGCAGAAGATGCGTGGCCGGTTTGCCTATCACGTGCACCGGTTCAAACGGATAGCGCTGCGTTGCCTCCCGTTTTTGCGCGATGACCACAGGCCGAACACGCTCGAGCCCGGTGATCTGCCGGTAAATGTGCAGCATCTCCGGCTTGAGAAATGTCGCGCAATAAAATGCGACGACTGGCCGTAAATCAGACTGAGCGTTCAACGTCCAACGCTCAACTCCGAAAGGTTCGCGAGCAAGCGATCAACGCCGGCCGTAAACATCAAAAGTTAAACGAGAAGAGCTTGATGCCCTTCCATTTGCCTGTGTCCGGATCGAGGACAACACTGTCTTCCGCTTTGCCATATTGGGCCGGCGCTTTCGGATTCAACATTTGAAACGGATTGCCGCCAGGCTGGAAGGCCCGCGGAAGAACGCCTTCAGCGTTTTGGCGTTGGATCGGTGGTGGCTTTGGAGCTGGGCCCGGCTTACGCCCACGGGCACTCGTAGTAAAAGTAGAAGTGGTCTTTTTCCGCGGTGACTGCGCAATGGCAACGGTATTACTCGCAAAAATAATCAGGACACCAAGGATCAGTAACTTTTTCATATTTCCCCTTCTACGGCGCGCGCAAGTTCTTGCCGGTTAGAGCCGTCCGGCCCACTATTGTCAAGACAAATGGATTATTTGGAAAAAGCCAAACGCGTGTTGGACATCGAAATTCTCGAGCTCAATCGGCTCCGTGAGCGGTTGGGCGAAAATTTTTCCCGCGCGGTCGAGGTCATCAAGGAAGCTGTCGACGCCCGCGGCAAAGTTGTCGTGATCGGCGTCGGCAAGTCCGGGCACATCGGCAGCAAAATCGCCTCGACCCTCACGAGCACTGGATCGCCGGCCGTGGTGCTCGATTCCTTGAATGCGATGCATGGCGACCTGGGAATGGTCGCGGACGGCGATGTCGTTCTGGCGTTGAGCGCCAGTGGCGAGACGGACGAGCTCTTGCGCATCCTGCCCGCGATCGCGCGGTTTCAGGTGAAAATTATCGCGGTTTGCGGCGATCCGGAATCGACGCTGGCGAAAAATGCGCACGTGCTGCTGGACGTACACATTGAACAGGAAGCGTGTCCGCTAAATCTCGCTCCCACTTCGAGCACGACCGTGATGCTCGCGCTGGGCGACGCACTCGCCATGGTGTTGCTGGAAGCGCGCGGTTTTAACAAGGAAGACTTCGCGAAATTTCATCCTGCCGGGATGATCGGGCGCAGTCTTCTCATGCGCGTGCATCAAGTCATGCGGCCGCGCGAATCGATGGCCGTGGTCGCGCCGAACACGTCGATTCGCGATGTGCTGAAAGCGATGACGAGTGTGCGCGCCGGCGCGGCGGTTGTCGCGGGAGAAAATCGACAATTACTCGGGATTTTCACCCACGGCGATTTCGCCAGGCATTTTCAATCGGACCCGAAGGTAGGCGAACGGCTCGTGGCCGACTTAATGACGCTCAACCCGGTGACGGTGCATCAAGACAAGCTCGCGGTGGAAGTTCTTAATTTACTCGAACAACATCGCATCGACGATCTGGTTGTTGTGGATGACAACAAGGCGCCGGTCGGCATTGTCGATTCTCAGGATCTCACGCGCTTGAAGTTGCTCTAAGCGCGTGTAACGTCGGCGCTCCATTTCATCCTTCCTCCTTTTTTCCAATGGCTGCTGCTAACGATCTCCGCAAAGGACAGGCGATAAAATACAATGGCAACACTGCCATTGTGCTCGAGGTGCATCACCGCACGCCGGGAAACTTGCGCGCTTTTGTCCAGGCCATCATTCGCTATATCAACACGGGCAAGAGCGCCGATGTGCGCTTCGGTTCGACCGATAAAGTCGAGCTGGTCGATATCGAGCGGAAGCAGGTCGAATTTAGTTACAAGGACAGCAGCGGTTACCATTTCATCGACCCGGAGACGTACGACACGGTCGATCTCCAGGAAAATTTGCTCGGCGACGCCAAAGATTACCTGGTCGAAAATCTTTCCGTGCAGGTCCTTTATGCCGAAGGCAAAGCTGTGGAAGTCGAATTACCCGCCTCGGTCAGCCTTAAAGTAGTCGAGTCGGCTGAGGGACTACGAGGCGACACCGCCAGCAACGTGACCAAGCCGGCCAAGCTCGAAACCGGCAAAACGATTAACGTCCCGCTCTTCATCAAAGAAGGCGAAACCATCAAGATCGACACTCGCACCGGCGCCTACATGGGCCGCGCCTGATTCTTTTTCCAAATCGGCGTCAATTTGCGGTAGTCTGCGCATAAAAATGGATTACAGCTCGCGAAATCGTTTGCGACGAAAACGTTCCGGCGCCGTCAAAATCGTTCCTTACGTGGTGCCGACGACGCGCCGGCCGCCTCAGACGCATCCGCTGATGATTCCAACGCGTTGGCTGAAGTTCGTTGTTGCGATCTTCTTGTTACCGATTTGTGCAGTCTTCAGCCAAACATTTTTTACCGTGTTCGCACGCGCCGCGGTCGCGCAACGGCTTTGGGCGGGCGAAGAATTTTGGTTCTTCTCGTTAGGCGCAGTTCTCTGGCTGATCGCGTTCTTCGGTTTGCCGCGGCCGATAGTTCTTTACGTTTTCGGCCACGAACTCACCCATGCCCTGTGGGTATTGATCATGGGCGGCCGCGTCAGCCGATTTCGGGTCGGACGCGAAGGCGGTCACATTATCACCAACCGGACGAATTTCTGGATCGCGCTCGCGCCTTATTTCTTTCCGCTCTACAGCATCCTCGCAATCGCGGTTTACGGCGTGTTCAGCCTCTTTTACAACATGCAACCGTACGGGCGACTGCTTTACGCGATCATTGGGGCGAGTTGGGCGTTCCATCTCACGTTCACTTGCTGGATGATTCCCAAGAGCCAAACGGACCTCAGAGATCACGGCACGTTCTTCTCGCTGGTGGTGATTTATTTGATGAACCTGCTTCTCCTCAGTGTGATGCTGATTCTCGCCTCACGCCAAATCACGTTTGCCAGTTTCGGCGCAGATCTCCTGACAAACATCAGCAACTTTTCGAATTGGGTTATCGATCTTTTCGACCGCTTCGCGCAAGGCGCGCAGCATTAGTTGTAGCCACCGCCCTGTGGGCGGTCTCTGCTGCGGTAACGAAAGATGGCGCACAGCGCCGTGGCTACAGGTTGTTCGTGATCACCGCGAACGGCAGAACCGACAGCGCGTCGGCGAGCTTGAGTTGTCGATCTTGCGGAGGAATATCATGGCCGGTGAAAAGTTCGCGCGCGTTCTGGAGCGAAAAATTTCCCGGAAGATCGATAACGGCGTCCTTCCATTTTTCCCCGATTGGTGGAAGACCAATTCGCGAGGAAAGCCGCGGCGCAATCACCACGATCCATTGCCCTTCTAATTCGCGCGCGAAACCGATGCAGCAATCCGCGAAGGTGCCGCTGGCCTTTATTGGTAAATAATTTCCACGCCGGAAAAGATCGACATGCTCGTTCCGAAAGCGCAGCAAGCGCTGAGTCAGGAACATTTTGATCCGGCCATCCGGCCAGTTTTGGAGAAGGTCCTCCGGATTCACTTTCGCAAGCGCAGTCAGCATTTCGCGCCGCCGTTTGTAATCGACCGGCCGCCGATTGTCCGGATCGACGAGCGTGAAATTCCAAATCTCGTTGCCTTGATAAATATCGGGCACACCGGGCGAGGTCAGTTTTAGCAAAGTTTGGGAAAGCGAATTGATCGCGCCGATTCGCGCAATTTCTTCTACGACTGGCAGAAAGATCGAAAGAAATTTGTTCTTCGGCGACGGATCCAAAATTCGAGCAACGAAATCATGCATGGCGGCGAGCCAGGCTTCGTTCGGCTGAATCCAGCTGGTGTTCAGCTTCGCTTCATTGAGCGCCTTCGCCATGTAGGCTTGAATGCGCGCGACGTAATCGCTGCTCACCTTTTTATTTGCCGCTCCGGATTGTTCGATTGGCCAGGTCCCAAGCAACGTTTGGTAGAGCAGATATTCTTCGTCGGTGTCGGGCGCTTCCGCATCGTGGACACGCCGTTTCCAACGGCGATTGGCCGTTCGCCAGCGCTGCAACGCGCGCCGCCAAGGCTCGGGCATTTCCGAAATCGCGACGATGCGCGCGCGCACATCTTCACTCCGCTTGGTGTCGTGGGTGGAAGTCCCGAGCAGCGTCGCCGGCCAGTTACGATGCCGATCCAGGTTGCGGTCGTGGAACGCGTCCGCGCTCAATCCAAATTGTTGCGGTTCGCCACCGACTTCGTTCAACGCAACCAACCGGTTGTAAATGTAAAACGCGGTGTCCTCGAGCCCTTTCGCCATGATCGGACCCGTGAACTGCTGAAACTTGAGCACGAAGTGCATGTGCGCTTCGCGTGCCTTTTCGTCGAGGTTCTCGGGAAACCGGAAAAGCAGAATGTCGCGCAGAAAATTAAAGATGGACTCCTCGATCGCGGGATTGCGCCGCTTGGCCGCGGCGATCGCGCGTTCGATCGCGTCACGATCGGCGTCGCTCACTGGTTGGCCCGGCGCGAGGTAAGTCCGATAAACCGGGAAACAAGCGATCGTTTCACGAACCGCCCGCGCCAGCGCTTCCAATGTGAAATCGCGATACCAGCGATTTTGTTCGGAAAGGCGGTCGAGCATATTGCCGAGCACGTCCACTTCGTTGGCCATTGCCAACCGCATCACCAATCGCTTCTTCGCGTAAACGAGATGACCAAAATGCATCGTATGCCCGATGAAACGATGAAACGTTTTCGTGACCGCGCCTTCGGTCGACGCGTCCACCAGCACGCCGGCGACCTGATTGACAAAATCGTAACCGGTCGTTCCGTGCACCGGCCAATCCGAACGCAATTTTTCCGGGCCGGTGAGAATTTTCTCGGCAATCATGTAAACGGCGCGCCCATCCTTGGGCAACGGGATGCCGAGCGCCTTGGCGCAACGGCGTTGTAATTTTTCGAGATATTCTTTCGGCAAATACAACCCGTCGGGATGATCGATGCGCAATCCGGTTACGGCGCCGATGCGGACAAGATCGACAACCAACTTGTGCGCCGCATCGAAAACCTCCGGCAACTCCATCCGGATCGCCGCCAGATCGTTCACATCAAAGAAGCGGCGATAATTAATTTCCTCCGCCGCCACGCGCCAGAAGGCGAGCCGGTACGATTGTGCATTCAGAAGTTCATCCAGTTTGTCGAAGCTGCGGGGATCGCCTGGCCGACCGTTGATTTGGGCGAGCGCCTTTTCGATCGCCTGTTGCACTTGGGGCGCCTCCTGGCAACGCCGTTCCAGCCGGCGCTTGATGATTTCTTTTTCGCGGGCGCGCTCGGCGATTCGTTCCGGATCGGTCTCGGTGCGTCGCGGCAAGTACTCCAGCGCCGTGACGATGCTTTGCAACTCAGCGTAAAGATCTTCGTCTTTGTATTCCGCGAGATTTTCCAGCGCGATCTCGAGAATGTGCCGATACGTGCCGGGCGCGATCGGGAGTTTGCGATCGTGATACCAAAGATAAAATGAGCCTTCCTCGAAGCGGAGCTGCAACTCGGCGCGCTCGAGCACCCGCCCATACTGGTCGCTCAGGATTGGCAGCAACACTTTGTCGCGCAGATCGGATTTGATGGGACGCCAATCGATATCGAAGTAGGGTGCGTACATCGAGCTGGGCCCGTTCTCGAGCACGTCCATCCACCATTCGTTGCCCGGTTCGGCGATGCCCATGTGGTTCGGGACGAAATCGAGCACCTGACCCATGCCGTGCGCATGCAATTCCGCGACCCAGGCGTCGTACTCCTCGCGCGAACCGATCGCCGCATTGAATTTGTTGTGATCGGTAATGTCGTAGCCGTGCAGGCTCTCCGCGCTCGCTTGAAAATATGGAGAGGCGTAGGCGTCGCTCACGCCGAGCTCGTGCAAGTAGGGCACGATCTCGCGCGCCTGCGCAAAAGTGAACCAGCGGTTGAATTGCAACCGGTAGGTACAGCTAGGGATGCGCGGATGTTGTTTCTCTGTCATGTGGAGCGGAGTCGAGACATGGTTTGAATGACGACGGAATGACGAAACTCGAATGACCAATGTTGCATGGCCGATCTGCTTCGGGCTTCGGACTTCGTCATTAATTCGAGATTCGACATTCGTGCTTCGTCATTATCCTCACATTTTCTCCGGCACTTTGATGCCTAACAGATCGAGGCCGCGCTCCAAGACTCGTCCGGTCAGATTACACAGGGCCAGGCGCGAACTGCGTACTGGTTCCTCCGATTTCAGGACCGGGCAGGCTTCGTAAAAGGTGTGAAAGTTATTGGCCAGCTCGAACAAGTAATTGGCCAGAACGTTCGGACGAAAATCATTGAGCACTTGCGGAACAGTTTCGGCGAACTGGCAGAGACGCTTCGCCAGATTGATCTCGGCAGGCTCCGCGAGCACCAACTTGTCGATCTTCGGCGCGGACTCGCCGGCCTTTCGAAAGATCGACCGAATTCGCACGTACGCATTTTGCAAATACGGCGCGGTGTTTCCTTGCAGTGCCAACATCCTGTCCCACGAAAAAACATAATCGGTCATCCGATACTGTGAGAGATCCGCGTATTTCACCGCGCCGATTCCGATCTTCTGCGCGATGTCGATCTTGTCCGCGTCGCTCAAGTTGGGATTTTTTTCTTCGATAATCTTGCGGGCGCGGTTGCAAGCTTCATCGAGGAGTTCGCGCAACGGCACGTTCTCGCCGGAGCGCGTTTTCATCAGCTTGCGGTCTTCGCCCAGGATGCTGCCAAATGTGATGTGGCGAAAATCTGCCTTGTAACCTTCGCGCCGCGCTACCTCGAAGATTTCCTTAAAATGCAAGATCTGCGGCGCGCCGACCACATACCAAACGGTATCCGCTTTCAAATCGTTGATGCGATAATCGACCGTTGCGAGATCGGTCGTCGCATAATTGAAACCGCCGTCGCGCTTGCGAATGATGCAAGGCTTGTCGGCCAGCTCGGGAATGTCGCGGAAGAAAACGACGACCGCGCCATCGCTCACTTCGGCGATGCCGGCTTTGAGCAAGCGCTCGACCACATCGGCAAGGCGGTCGTTGTAAAAGCTTTCGCCGCGCTGGACGTCGTAATGAACGTCGAGCTGTTCGTAAATGCGCTCGAACTCTTCCATCGACAAATCGACGCATTGTTTCCAGATCGACAAATTTTCCTTGTCGCCGGCTTGCAGTTTCACCAATTCCTGGCGGCATGCCTCGCGAACAGCGGGATCGGTTGTTGATCTTTCGTTCGTCTCCTTGTAAATGCGGACGAACTCGGCAATCGGATCGCGCTCGAGTGATTGCCGATCCAGTAAATTTTTCCAGCCCCAGATCACCATCCCGAACTGCGTGCCCCAATCGCCGATGTGATTGTCACGGATCACTTCGTGGCCGAGAAAGGCGGCGATGCGAGCAAGCGTGTCGCCCAGAACGGTGCTGCGGATGTGACCGACGTGCATCGGTTTCGCCACATTGGGCGATCCGAAATCGATCACGATTCTTTTGGCCAATTTTGTCCTGGCAACGCCGAGTCGTTCATCTTCGAGTAGCTCGGTCGTCTTTTTTGCGACCGCGTCGGCACGCAAAGTGAAATTGATGAACCCGGCGCCGGCGACAGTGGGCTGTTCCGACAATTCGCCGACATCGACATGTTCCAAAATTTTCGCCGCGATTTCTCGTGGATTTTTGCCGAGTTGCTTCCCGAGCACGAGCGCGGCGTTGGTTTGGTAATCGCCGAAACGGGGATCCGTGGCCGGAGTTAACTCGCCAACGTTTTCAAAACCGGCGGCGGCAAGCGCTTGGGTTAACTTTGTTGCGAGCAGTGCCTGGAAAGTTTCCATTGCAGGACTGTAGCGGCGCTCTATGAGCGCCGCATTATTTTCGTCCGACCCCGAAAGCCTTCGGGGCCGCTACAGCTATTTTTGTCCCGAATCGCGAAAGATCGACAAAATCTCTTCGGTCGACTGCGCCTTGGCAAGACTCTCGCGAGTGGCGCGATCGTTTAAAAATTTCGCGATAGAGGCGAGTGTCCGCAGATGCGTTTGAAATTGATTTTTTGGCACGATAAAGAGGACGACGAATTTCACCGGCGCGTTGTCGAGCGCGTCGAACTCGATTCCGGTTGTCGATCTTCCAAACGCCGCGACTACATCGTCGATCCGGTCCGAGGAGCAATGCGGAATAGCGATGCCGAAGCCAATGCCGGTGCTCATCGTTTCCTCGCGCTGCTTTAAAGACGCGAGAATGCTGTCGCGATCGGGCGGTTTAATTTTGCCCAGGCGAACGAGCAAATCGATCAACTCGACGATGGCCGGCCAGCGCTCGGTCGCCTTCATCTCGGGGATGATTTGCTCAGCGGATAAT
>WNFR01008135.1_pt1 | contig 19916 bp, 20 predicted proteins | sample 5400221 | NCBI WGS metagenome assembly WNFR01 (sample SAMN13153357, study PRJNA577476) | soil metagenome | isolation source: 40 cm soil under Madrone tree | place: USA:California | collected 2016-06-14 | reverse complement strand
TTCCGTTGTGGCATCGAATGGTAGCCAAACCAGCCCCACAACAGAACGCCGACGAGGAGCACCCAGGAAACCTGAGGGTGCTCAACGAAGAACCTTGGAAGGTTATGGATTTTGTCGATCCGATCCTGGTCGCTTCTGTGTGCCATCGTCTCACCTGCCCTCGGGAATGACTTCGACGGGGTCGCCATCTTTCAGGAGTTGCGCTCCGACGGCGATCACCTTCTCACCGACTTGCACCCCCTCGACAGCAATCGAGCTTTCATTGGTCGCACCCAACTGCACTTCGCGTAGACTCGCTGTCCATTTGCCGCCCCGTTCTTGCGCTACCATCACCGCGAAGCAGCCTGGTTTCGAGGGACATGGAACGATGGCACTGAGTGGTACCGCAGCGGCCGATGTACGAGAAATTTTGCCCAAGCTGAGCGAGGCGATCATGCCGGGCTTCAAACGAGCACCGCGGTTGGCTACTGTCACCTCAATCGTGAAGACACGGTTTCGTGAGTCGGCGCTGGGAGAAATGCTTGTCACGCGCCCTACAAACGGAGTCACGTCCTCCTGTAGAGCAATGCCCAATTGTTGTCCCAGATGCACGCGACCCAGAGCGTAGTCGGGCACGCCAAAGGAGGCTTTTGCAGAACTGATGTCGGCGATCGTAAACGCGGGAGATGAGGGAGAGACCAGACTCCCCAGGTCGATGTACCGATTCAGGATGAACCCAGAGAAGGGCGCCTTCAGATCGGCATCTCCCAGAGTCAATTCGGCCTGGCGGAGTGCCGCCTTGGCGTTATCGACGGTAGCCTGCGTCGAGTTAAATTTTTGCTGCGACTGGTCATAGTCGGGCCTGGTCAGGCTCTGCGTTGCAAACAGGGCCTTCGCTCGCCCGAAGTCCTGGTCCGCTTGCGTGTACTGTGCCACAGCCTGGTCGAGTTGGGCTTGCGCTTGCGCTACCTGATTCTTCATGTCCTCCAGGCGAACGTGCGCAAGTACCGTTCCCTTTTCAACGTAGTCCCCGGTCCCAATATCGCGGATCCGTCCATCCGCTCCTCGCACCTGCTTCACTCCCGTCACGTAACCGGAGGTGCGAAAGGTGAGGTCTACTTGTGCATAAGGAAGAATGGAGGCTGAATAGCGGAGTGTTTCTCCGCTCGCTTGAGGTACAGCGGTCGCAACGCGGACGGCCTTGGGTGGCTGAGAGGGCATCTGTGACTCGTGATGACATCCGCCCAACACTCCTGCGACGGAGAAGAAAGCGAGGACTAATGGTTTGTTCGATCTATACCGCGGCAACATAAAAGGTTTCACGGCTCTACTCCTCGCCCAGCGTTTTCTGAAAATCAGCGCGCGCACTCCAATAGGCAAGGACCGCCTGATGGTATTGGCTCTCCGCGTCTGCCAAGGACGACTCTTGCTTGAGCAAGTCACTGAGTAAGATCGATTGCTGGTAATACGCGTTCTTCTGGTTTCGCATCTTCTCGGCCTCGGAATCACGGACCGCCTGTGTGACGGTAAGGTGCGCTCGCGCTTCTCGTAGTTGTCGGAAGCTCGCATCCACCTCAACAAGAACCTGCTCACGTGTGTCTTCAGCCGAGAGACCAGCCTGCTTTTCGGCGAGGGCAGCTTGCCTGACCTTATGGCGCTTCTCGCCCCAATCCCATGGCTGCCAGGTAAGCAAGGCGCCAACGGAGCCTATGTTTTGCGGCAGAAAATTGATATTTGCCGGGCTGAGGTAGCTTGCCTGGATGGAGACATCCGGGATGTAATGCGACTTCTCGCTTCTCGTAGCCAGCTCAGCCTGACGCACACGATTTGCCGCGAGTTTGAGTTCTGGACGATGTTGGAGCGCGGCTGCCCTGGCTGCAGAGAGATTCTCTTGTTCGGGAAAGTCGGCGGGAACGGGTTCCACCGAAAACTCCGTTTGGACGCTACGTCCCAGAAGGTGGTTGAGGGCCTCTTTGCGGTCTGCGAGCTTATCTTCGATCGTAGTCAACTGATACGCGGCCTTGGCCACTTCTGCCTTGACGCTCAATCTGTCAGCTTCGAGAGCTGCCTGTTGGCTAACGCGCCGAGTGGTGAGTTGCAGCAGCGCCTCCAGATATTTCACCATCGATTGTTGTGATTCATACTGGAGTTGTAACTGGAGAACCTGGTAGTACGATTGGCGAACATCGTCGGCTAGCTTCTGTTCGCGTTGGTCGAAGGACAACTGAGCCGCGTCGATCTTAAGCCGCTGCTCGGCAACCGAAAGGCGGATGCGGATTAGTTGTGTAACCGGCTGCGTCACAGTGACCGAAGCAACCACGATTGGGCGAGAAGGCGTGTGAAGATCGGTGTTAGTTGCGGGGATCGGCCCCGTTCCGGAGAAAGTGCCGAGCTGCCCTGCTTTGATTGTGAAATCGAGCGGCGAGAGGAGTTCGGCTGCGAGCACCGAGGTGTCAAACCGGGGATACAAATGCGTCTTCGATTCGCCTAATGCTTCCCGCTGCCTGGCTACGTCGAGGCCCCACTGTTTTAGATCTCGATTGTTGGACTTGGCCAGTGCGAGCGCTTGCTCGAGCGTGAGTACCGCTCCGCCATTCGTTTGCGCATTAGCAAAGGGGAACAAGCAGAGGGCTGCAACTAATACGCAGAACAGCGATAAACCATGCTTGATTGTCGTTGTGCCCTGATGCATTTCTCTGTTGCCCATCATTCGCCGATCAATCCGAGCTGCTGCTGGAAAGTCAGGTTGTCCTCAAGGTGCCAATTCTCGGTGATACGCCCATCGGCAATCCGGTAAATATCGGTGGCGATGAAATTGATTGCCTGGCCGCGACCTTGGGTCTGTCCAAGGTGGCCGGTGAAATGACCGCGGAAGCGCAGGTGTGTAACGACACGATCACCGGCCACGATCATCTGGTCAATCTCGCAACTGAGGTCGGGGATCGCCGCGCGCATGAACTTCGAGGCTGCCAGCGGTCCCGCAAGTCCCTGCGGGCGTCCGGTGGGCAGCGTACGGTCAATAAAGTTCGGCGCGAGGGCGGTGCGTACTAGTTCTTCATCTCCGGTATGCCAGAAAGTATCGTAGCGCCGCGCAGCAATGACTTGAGAAGCAACCTGTGCTCTCGGCAAACTGCGATCGACGATCAGTCTGTGCGGCTCAATCAGTACAGTGTCGGCTGCGAATGTGTATGCAATCATGAGGATCCACACGAGTGCGAGCAGCCGTAGTTTTCTGCCAGGAAGTCTCAATTCGTTTCTCCAGACGCCTGAGTCTCTATGTCACGCAGGCATCTTCCATTCGAACAAGTGCATTTCATGAACCGTAATGCGTTATGTGGATATGTCTGAAGAAAGAAGGCGTTCAGCTTCGAACCTGTCCAGTGTGGAACGTCCGGTGCCAGCATGTTCGCATTTACAAGGATGTTGTCACCTGTTTGGTTCGACGCTGAACGAGAAGATGAATTCCGGAAACATGGTATGAGGCAAAGGGCATTGACCCGAAAGTCCTGGAGGAAAACTCTGCGGACCGGATCAGTCAAGGTTGGATCTGCGATCTATCCCTTTGAAATGGGCACCGATCTTTGTAAACAATGTCTGCTGAGCAGGTGTCGTCTTGCGGAAGATGATACCTCCAGGAACGATAAGTGTGACTTCAGTTCCGGAATGTGAAGAACTTCGGAGCGTGAGATTGCCTCCGATGCGAACGGCACGCTCCCGCATTCCTTGCAGTCCGAAGTGTCCTTCCTTTCCCGTTTCCGCGACAGCGGAGGCAATACCTGTGCCATTGTCACTCACACGGAGGGTGAGATCGTGCGCATATCTGAGCTCCACCTCCAATTGATTTGCGCCCGAATGCATAGACGCGTTGCGAATAGCTTCGTAACCGATGCGGTAAATTTCATCGCGGACGATGGGATGCATCTTTCTGGCATCGCCAGCCACAGAGAATTTGACCGCCATGGAGTTGGGGATGAGACCATCTTCGGTCACGCGCCGGAGACCTTCAGCAAGGTCGTTTGTTTGCGTCGTTGTAGTGCGCAGAGAATTCAGGGCTGCCCGTCCTTCCTGCGTGGCCCGCGCAAGCCAGACTGACAACTGCTCCAGGGCCCGACGCATTCCGATGGGATCGGTGGACGATTTTAGCGCATGATCCGTTACCAACTTGCTGCCCTCGATGGTTTGAAGAAAGGTGTCGTGGAGGTCCCGCGCTATGCGAGTGCGTTCGGCCAGCCGTTCATCAAAGCGCGCGCCAATGGCTCTTGCCAATTGCCTCACTCGTAACCGACAGAGTGTCCAGATAATGGAGGCCCCGGTAATGATGCACAAAGCCAGAAACCACCTGGTCTGGTACCACGCTGCCGCGACGCTGAAGTCCAGGGCTGCGCCTATATCATTCCAGACACCGTCGTTATTGCATGCGATCACACGAAACCGATATGCTCCCGGACCAAGATTTGTGTAGAATGCCTGCCGACGGCTCCCGGCATCTACCCAGCCCTTGTCCCAGCCCTCCAACTTGTATCGGTATCGCACCTTTTCAGGAATCGATAAGCTTAGACCAGCGTATTCCACTCGAAGGCTCTTCGTTAGTGCTGGAAGAGATGCACTTGTACTGAATTCGTAGTCCTTGCCGTCAGCGGAAATGGACCGAATTGACACCGGCGGAGCAAGCTGGTTCTTGGAAATTTTCTGAGGGTCGATTCTCGCGACCCCATTTCGTGTGGCAAACCAGAGCAAGCCATCGCTGCCCTGAACTGCACTGACGTAGCCGGTGCCGGCTGCCTGTAACGGATCGGGCAGGTCGCTCAGTTCATCAAAAGTCTCATATCTGACCTTGTAGGACGGATCTCCAATGACATGCTCGACCTCGCCCTGGGGAATGTGGACTATGCCTTGATGCGCGCTCAGCCATACACCGTCACGAGAAGTCGCTACGACCCTGTCGATGTCGGCAAAGGTGCTGCCATCGCCGGCCTTAACCGTGTGAAATGTATCGCCCTGAAAAAAAGCTATCCCCAGATCGCCCCCGGCCCAGATTTGGTCGGCCGATCGAGCCAGTAAGCTGACGGGGCCTATCGAAAGATCTTTTTCCGTGGAAAAACTTCTAACCGTGCCCTCAGACACAACCGTGACCTGTTTCAAACTCGGGAAGGCCAGCCAAATGCGATTGCTAGAGTCAGTGATTGCTGCAGATGCCCATGCAGTTGGCTTGTCTTTGAAGATGTCGATATGAGCCCAAACACCATTGCGGAATTTATAGACACCATTTCGAACGACCGAAATCCAAAGGTTGCCAGCGCTATCCTTGGTCATCGCGCGAACCCAAATGTTTTCGAGATTGTGTGGCACTGCAACTTTGGTGAAATGCCGCTGTTTCCATTGGCCCAACGTCCCATGGAAATGGTTCCCATCTCCGTCAAAGCAATTCAGCCATATGACTCCGTCCCTATCCTGATAGGCTAGCAAAACATTTTTTGGCGCGTTTCGAAGCGGCGGGCCGTGTGGGACTCTGGCCATCTCACCGAACGCTGACGCGGCGACTATTTCTCCCTGGTCCCAGGGAATGAGCGAAAAATCGTGCACCCCGGGATGAAGTGGAAACCAAGACAGGTTGCGATGGCGCAAACGATCCAATCCAGCATTGGTGCCAATCCAGATATTTCCTTCGCGGTCCTCAAAGAATGTTGTTGCGTGGTTATCGCTCAGCCCTTCTGTCTCGGTGAACGTCTCTGCCCCGGGACTCAGCTTTGAGAAGGTCCCCTCACGCAACTCATTAGGTGATGGAAAATACAGGATTCCACTTCCCCAGCTGCCAATCCACAAGCCACAATTGTGATCAAATATCGGTTTCCAGTCAGAGACGTCTATTTTCGTCAAGCTCCGTTTCAGCAGACCTGCTTCCAGCCGAAGTGGACTGATGGAATTCTTAAGCGGTTCTGTCAACCACAGCACGTTGTCAGGCGCTACGACCAGCATGTCTTTCGTCGCATAGAGTCCTGCATCCTGGAAACGCTTCCCACCTCGCGGCAAGAAGAAGATTCTGTCTTCGCTCGCTGCCCAGATAGTCCCCGTATGATCAACAATGAGGCTCGACGCAGCTTTTCCTGGATAATTCCAGCCCATCTGTATCTTCTGCCAATGACTGCCGTCGAATCGCGCCAATCCTCCCACAAACGCCGCCCAGATTACTCCGTCCTGATCCTGAACAATGCATCGCGCCTGGCCGGCAGGAAGACCGTCCTGTTCAGTAAAGTTTGTGACTTTGCCATTCTTGAGGAAGCTCGCCCCGCCTTGGTTATAGCCGATCCATAAGCCGCCATCCGGAGAACCTAAGAGCACACTCATGACGGTATCGTGAAGTAATGGGCCGTTCTGCCGTCAAAGCGGAACAAGCCATCGCTGCCGCCGATCCACAAAAAGCCGTCCGTGGTTTGCGCAAGCGAGAGGACAGCGCCTGGTAGTCCGTCTTTTGCAGTCCATGATTTGTGGTGAAAGCCCGTGACAGCATGTTTCGAATCAACGGCGAGCGCTGGAAGAGACAGCGATATCGTCAACAGGCCTATCAAAAACCCCAGAACATAGGAACGGCCCTCGTCAGATATACAAACGAAAACAGCAGTTGCAGCCGCGATCCAACGATCACTATGAAAAGCCACATTCCGCGATGGATCATTGGCCTCGGCGCCAAGTCTCATGTTTTTTGTTGCGGCCGGCACAGTAACCCCCAGACTGGACTGCGCTCTTTGGACTCAACTTGTCAGGACCCGCGTTTCGTCCCAATTTTGCGAACGTTACCGTGTTCGCGGCTTTTGGGGAACACAAGGATCCATAGCCGCGAACCTACAGTTTTCTACAGGTATTTCCCGGCCGCGATCAGATCTGCAGAAGGCCGCGCCGGAGCGCGATAGTGACCGCATGCGTCCGGTCATTGGCCTGAAGTTTGTCCATCAGGTTCTTGATATGGAAGTTAACCGTGTTCTCTGAAATGGACAATCGATCAGCAATCTGTTTGTTGCGATGACCATCTCTAATGAGTCGCAGCACTTCCAACTCCCGGGCCGTAAGATCGTCGTCGCCCAGATGCTCGGCGAGGCGGGCCGCTACCTCAGGCGGAATGTGCCGCCGTCCGGCATGGACCGAACGAATCACGCACAGCATCTCGTCCATATGCATGCTTTTCAGAATGTAACCCGCGGCTCCGGCGCGCATCGCACGCTGGATGTCGCCATCACTGTCCGAGGTCGTCAGCATGATGATACGAGCCTGCGGAAACTCTCCTCGAATTGCGATGAGGGCATCCGTGCCATTTGCTCCGGGAAGACGAAGGTCCATCAGGGTGATGTCGGGCCGGTGACGACGAAATTCCGCGATTCCCTCGATTGCGTTGGCTGCTTGCGCCACCAGAAGCATATCGGGCTGGGATGCGATGATCGTGTTCAGGCCTGCCCGAAAGACTGGGTGGTCTTCGATACTAAGGAGGCGAATCTGCTTAGTCGCAACCATTGCTATTGCCTCGTCCGCGCCGTCGCGATTGTTGTCGGTGTTCCGGCCAGCGCCTCAATATGACACCTTGAAATCAAGCCATTGCCGGGTGTATCGCCAGCGGAAGCGTGCTGACTCTCGCTGCAATTTTCGTCGGCAAATTGACTAGAGAAAAAAATGCAGGCGCTAAAAACCTCATCATTGGTTGTCACCGCCGTGTTGTTTTCCCTTCATGCCCCTTATCTTCAACTTACGGCGCAGGTTCGTTAGCACATGTTTTGTGTACACATCGCTGGCGATGACCTCGGCGCCGTGTCTCATGATTTCGGTCAGAACGGCTTCGCCGCTTTGGTCAATGAATGTCACGTCAACGAAGTCTACGATGCATCTGCGCCTGTCGCCTTCGCGGTGCTCCTGTCTCCAGGTTGACATGAACTCAGCCGCCCACTGGCCGGCCAACTGGCCCTGCAATGACCACCTCAGCTCGTCGGCGAAATCGGTGATAGTGATCTTCAGCACTATACTCTTCCTCCGACTGCGTTCCCGAAACCCCCCGTGTCTGAAGCTATATCACCCGCTCTGGTAGTTTCTGTGATTGCTATGGACGAATACCCCAGCACCTGCGTAAGCCGATTTGTGTCAATGACTGGAAAATCGGTTCACAGCCATCCACAGAATTCGCCACGCTTCCAAGGGTCGTCACTTCACTTAAGATCGATCGGACGCAAACTGATACGGCAGTTGAAGAGCCACAGGGCCAAAGCAGTTGAATCGTTGTCTAAAATGCTTGTTCCTAAAGCGCTTAGAGGCAAGGCTTAGTGGTGCTAAGATCGCGAGGCGAACGCTCCGGAAGACGGAAATTTGGCGCGTGTGCCAGAGGTCCGGCATGCAGAGGACGGGGGAATTGCTTCTTGTTGCGAAGTGACGTCGGCCCCGCCCGGGTAGTATCTTGTGGTTGTTTAATGAATCTAACGAGCGTTGCTGTGCGCTCCAAGTGAGACAGGTGTGAAATGTTGTCAGATAGCCGCCGCAAGGTTGTGAGCGGCCCGGTCCAACGCGCGGCAGTAACGCAGCGATACGAAGCGCTCCTCCGCGTTTCGCAAACCCTCATTTCAGTTCGGTCTTCGGAAGAACTCTTTAGCATTCTTGCACGCGAGTTGCGCGCCGTGGTGAACTTCTATGTAATGGGCGTCGGCATCTACGATGAGAAGGCGCACGAGATGCATACCACGTCGTATGGCGAGCCGGGTGCTCCGCTCGAAGCTCCAAAATTCGCGCCGGAAGAAACGTTCAGCTGGTGGGTGTACCAGCACCAACAGCCCTTGATCATTCCCTCCTTAGACGCGGAGAGCCGATTCCCAGCGGTAGCCGAGATGCTTAAGAACCGTGGTGTTCGTTCGGTATGCGTTCTTCCTTTGACGACAGTACACCGGCGTCTCGGGGGGCTCGCTATGGGCAGCACAGAAGCCGATGCTTATAGCGAGGAGGAAGTCAGCTTTCTCTCGCTCGTTGCCAACCAGGTAGCGCTTGCGGTGGACGATGCGTTGAACTTCGAGGCCTTACAAAATGCCAACGAGGCCCTGCATGCGAGCGAACACAGTTTTCGCCTGATCGTCGACAGCATTCCCGGGCTCATTAATACTACGACGGCGGAAGGTGAATTCGAATTCGTCAGTCAGCAATGCATCGATTATTTCGGCATGACGGTTGACGAGTTGAAAGACTGGGCCACCTCCGGGATTGTTCACCCCGATGACCTTTCTCGCGTGCAGACGACGTGGAGACGCGCGGTCGAAACCGGTCAGCCATATGAGTCTGAGTACCGCATACGTCGTGCCGATTTGAAGACAGAAAGCGCGCCGAGGAAGCCCTGCGCGCGAGCGAACAGGGTCTTCGCCTGATCGTTGATAGCATTCCCGGCCTTGTTAATACGAGGACGGCAGGAGGTGAAGTCGAATTCGTCGGTCAGCAAACCCTGGACTATTTTGGCAAGACCCTTGACGAGCTGAAAGGTTGGGCCATCTCCGGCATTGCTCATCCCGATGACGCTTCTCGAATACTGGCCGCGTGGAGACGCTCCATCGAAACTGGGCAGCCATATGATTCCGAGTACCGTCTCCGACGCGGCGATGGCGTATACCGCTGGTTCCATGTACGCGCTCTCCCTTGGCGAGACGCGGGAGGACATATCATCCGCTGGTACGTCCTGCATACGGATATTGACGAGCGCAAACAAGCAGAAGACCGGTTGCAGTTGCTCTTCGATGTCACCAATCAGGTTGTCTCAAATTTGCAGCTCCGCGATCTCCTGCGTTCCATCTCCGGTAACATCCGACGCGTCATGCAATGCGATTGCGCCAGTCTTGCGCTGCCGTATGAGGAAAACAAACAGCTGCGACTCTATGTTCTGGATTTCCCTGAGGGCAAAGGGTTCATTCACGAAGAAGGGCTTTATCCGATCGAGGGATCGCCCTACGGCACGGCATTTCGAACCATGAAGCCTTTGGCGCTCGACAGCACATTCGCCGGGTGGCTCGACAATCCAGTCATTCAAAGCCGGATTTCTGAAGGTTTCAAGTCTTTGTGTTTTTTGCCGTTGATCAGAGAGAACCGCGTGATTGGCACGCTAAATCTCGGACGGCTGCGAGACGATGCGTTCACCGAGGGTGACTTATCTTTTCTCGGCCAGGTTGCCAGCCAGATCGCCATCGCGGTCGAGAACGCTTTGGAATATGGCGAGATAACTGAGGCCAAGGAACGGCTGGCCGAGCAAAAGCTCTACTTGGAGGACGAGCTCCGGGCTGAGCACAACTTCGAAGAGATCATTGGAAGTAGTCCGAGACTGAGAGCTGTGCTCGAGAGCGTTAGAATTGTTGCGCCGGCGGACTCGACGGTCCTCATCCAGGGCGAGACGGGTACCGGCAAAGAGGTGATCGCTCGCGCAATTCACAACCTGAGCCCGCGCAAGGGCCATGCGTTTGTTAAGGTGAACTGCGCTGCCATCCCTTTGGGCCTGCTCGAAAGCGAGTTGTTTGGCCATGAGAAAGGTTCGTTCACCGGCGCCATAGCCCGAAGGATTGGAAGATTCGAGCTGGCGCATAAGGGAACATTGTTTCTGGATGAGGTTGGCGACATACCGCTCGAATTGCAACCCAAGCTCCTAAGAGTCCTGCAGGAGCAGGAATTTGAGCGGCTGGGAAGTACTCACACGCAACGCGTTGATGTTCGGGTATTGGCGGCGACGAATGCCGACCTCGCCCGACTAGTCGCCGAAAAAAAGTTCCGGAGCGATCTCTACTATCGCTTGAAAGTGTTTCCAATTGATGTCCCGCCCCTCCGAGACCGTCGTGAGGATATCCCTCTTCTCGTCCGCTATTTCGCCAACAAGTATGCTCGGCGGATGGGAAAACAAATCAAGAGTATTCCCAATGAAACGATGGATGCGCTCTCCCAATATTCCTGGCCAGGTAACATTCGGGAATTGCAGAATCTTATGGAGCGAGCCGCCCTGCTATCTGCTGGTCCGTCCCTGCGAGTGCCGTTGGCTGAAATTCTCGCCGAGTCAAGCTGCGGAGCGGCTGGTGCGGGCAATGCGCTCGAGCAAGCGGAACGAGAGCAGATTGTGCGTGCGCTTCGCGAAAGCAATTGGGTTGTCGGAGGCGCTCGTGGAGCGGCAGCGCGCCTGGGACTCAAGCGGACGTCGCTCGCCTACAAGATGCAGAAGTTGGGGATCTCTCGCCCACCAAAGTGACAAACGTCTGGCAAACGCGCCAAATTTCTGTCTTCAACAATCCGTCCCGACCGCCGCTGTCCCATTGTTCTGAATGCCTAACACCTTCAGGCTACAGCCACATCGGTTGACTTTGCCCCTGAGAATGTTTGGTGACGAACGTGCGTTTCCTGCCTGTGTGCAACCCCACGTAGCCGATCCTCGGGCTTAGCCGGCGATTGCCTACAGGAAAATGCAGTGCAAAAACCACCGCATTTGGGGTGGTGACAAATTTTGATTGCGTTCATTCTGGTTGCGGAGCCAAAGAGAGCGCGGAGGAATGGATGCGATGATGACGATCGAATGTGCCCTGACTGGGATCGCGCATCGCAGCACTGAACACCTCTTGGCAGTGCGTTCCTTGCGGATGGCTCAATACCCGTTACCTGGTTGTGTGTTGAATGAGTGAGGAACAATGGCTGCCACTTTTGATTTCAGTCTCGTCCGCCAAGCCCCTCGGCCGAATGTCCTTCCGAACAGACGACCCAACGAAGTCGTTTCACCAGCGGAGTTAGTAAGGAGGCGGTACGAAACACTATGCCGCCTCTCCGGGGCCATCATTTCGGGAATACCCGAAGATTGGATAGGGCGTCTGAGAGCCGATGTTCAATCCGACGGCGTATGTGTTTTTTTGCCAGGCCCGGACGGCGGAGAGCTTCAGGCTTATGCTTTTGATTTTCCTCCTGGCAGTGAGACTTTTCGTGAGGAAACGCCCATCGCGTTTGAGGGCACGGTCGCCGGTCGCGTGTTTCAAACAGGGAAACTCTGGGTAGGTAGCGTAGAAGAGCCATGCGTGCTGTTCACGGACCCTCCGGTCATGCTAGCCGCGGGCTTCAGGGCTGGTTGCATGCTGCCTATCCCGGGCCGGCACCGGGTCCTGGGCACACTCGGTCTGGGCAGACGCGCCGGCAGCCCTTACAGTCAAGACGAACTCGATTTTCTAATGCAAGTCTCGAAACAGATAGCGCTTGCCGTCGAGAATGCGTTAGCGTACGAAGAAATCAGAGAATTGAAGGAGCGGCTGGCCCAGGAAAACGTGTACCTGCAAGAGGAAATCCGCAGCGAAATAAACTTTGAAGAGATTGTGGGGAAAAGCACGGTGCTTCAGCGCTTGTTAAAAAAGGTGGAAACAGTAGCGCCCACCGATTCAACCGTGCTCATTTGTGGTGAGACAGGAACAGGGAAAGAACTGATCGCACGAGCGATTCACAATCTCAGTCCCAGACACTCGAATGCATTCGTGAAGATGAACTGCGCTGCGATTCCCACAGGTTTGTTGGAAAGTGAACTCTTTGGTCATGAAAAAGGCGCCTTTACCGGCGCGGTGGCCCAACGCATCGGTCGCTTTGAGTTGGCGAACCGGGGAACGGTATTTCTTGACGAAGTTGGCGAGATTCCACTTGAGTTGCAGACCAAGCTACTCCGGGTACTTCAAGAGCGGGAGTTCGAACGGTTGGGAAGCACACACACCATTCACACAGATGCGCGCCTGATCGCCGCCACTAACCGCGACCTGTCAGAAATGGTGGAAGAGCAGAAATTCCGCTCCGATCTTTTCTATCGTTTGAATGTGTTTCCGGTTCGCGTTCCAGCATTGCGGGAGCGACCTGAGGACATTCCTCTGTTGGTGCGGCACTTTGTGCAGCATTTCGCCCGGCGGATGAACCGGGTAATCGAGACGATTCCTTGCGAAACCATAAGTGCGCTTACCCAATATCAATGGCCAGGAAACATCCGTGAGCTCCAGAACCTAATTGAGCGCGCGGTGATTCTCTCTCCTGGACCAGTGCTACGGGTTCCCCTCCAGGATCTCCCGTCTCGGTCCATCGTCGGTTCAGACAAAGGCAAGCCCCAGACTCTTGCAGAGGCCGAACGCGTGCACATTCTGGAGGCTTTGAAAGACACGAAGTGGGTTATGGCTGGGCCAAATGGCGCGGCAGCCCGATTAGGAATGAACCGCTCCACTGTCCAATTCCGCATGAAGAAACTAGGGATTGTTCGGCCCTGGAAATGAGTTTAGCTGTCGCGGGTGGTCAGATCGCCGCTGCGCGTTGCTTGGTAAGTGTTATTCCATTAGCAATCCGCGATGGTACTGGGAGCCGCTGTCCCTCGCCGTTTTGCCGGATCTTTTATTACTGTCAGTCATTTGCGCGCTCACTCTGCCCGCCTACTAACGGCAGTGTAATTGCGTTCATCAAAACGGCGCGGGGCGAACGCAATGCTTAGAATTACGTCGCTGGACGAGTTGGACCGAGTCACAATAAAGATCGAAGGCAGCCTCGCAGGAATCTGGGTGGCCGAGTTAGAAGACACCTGGCGCGGCGTAGATTCGCGATTGGACGGCCGCCCGCTATACCTCGATATGAACGAAGTCGAGCACGTCGACAGAGCCGGCAGCTACCTGCTGGCACTCGTTCGTCAACGTGGAGCGCAGTTGGTTACATCGGGAACTCTAATGACGGAGCTCGTGCGAAGCATTGAGGAAGATTGGCCCTGAAGGTAAACGAGATACCGGCTTAGTATTCGCCACACCTGCATTTGTCTGACTGATGACCGTACTCGAAAACAGCAGAAGCCTGATCCAGGAAGTGTGCTCGTTGTTTACAGTCGGGATATGCGCCCATTGCAACGGTCGCGCATCCACGCGCTTGCCTGTGGGAGCGGCCACTTCACGGCTGACAACACCTTCGCAAGTGCGAACATGTTGGCGCTGGGGCCCTAGTCACAAAATCGCATTCCACTTTTATCCCCTGAGTCTTCAGAGACATCGGCGTATCGCTCTTCGGTTCATAAAGTGCACTTGTTAAGAAGGCACGTCAGCCTTTCTGGCTAAGCGTCCGACACGTTCCAGGGCCGATAGGCGGTTGAACTCGGTCCCATCCTGAAATTGCAGTGATTCGAAGCTCTGATCGAAATTAGTCATCCAGGAGACGCTATGGCAGTTGAAAATATATTCTCAGGTTTGAAGGTTGTAGATTTCGCCAGTTTCATCGCCGGTCCAGGTGCTGCGACTGTGCTGTCCGACTTTGGGGCGGAAGTCATCAAGGTGGAACCGCCCGGCACGGGCGATCCGCATCGGATCACATACAAAATTCCGCCACAGCCGCGCTCCGACGTTAACTATTTCTGGCATCTGGACAATCGCAACAAGCGGGGAATCGCGGTGGACTTAAAGTCGCCGCAATCAAGGCAGATCCTTGAACGGCTGGTCAAGTGGGCGGATGTGCTGGTCATTAACTTTCCACAACCAGTGCGTAGAAAACTCAAGCTGACATACGAAGATGTTGCGCCCTGGAACCCGCGACTGATTTACGCCGACGTTACCGGCTACGGCGATGCAGGTCCGGATGCTGAGCTTCCGGGATTTGACATCACCGCATACTGGGCGCGAAGCGGTCTGCTGGCAATGACACGAGACGCGGGATCTCCTCCTACGCTGCCGGTGGCAGGCAGCGGAGATCATGCGACGGCGATCGGAGTGTATGCGGCGATTGTTACCGGACTGTATCGGCGTGAGCGTACCGGCAAAGGATCGTATGTCACCACGTCGCTCATTGCAGAAGGGGCATGGTCCTGCGGCATGGCGGTCCAGGCGGCCTTGTGCGGCGCCCAGTTCTTCCCCTTGCATGATCGCAAAAAACCGCCGAACGCCACCTTCAACGTCTATCAGAGCGCCGATGACCAATGGTTCCTGATCGTGGTTCAACCTAAGGATTGGCCCGCGTTGGCTAACGCAATCGGCCGTCCAGAACTGCTGACGGATCCGCGATTCGCAGATGCAACGAAACAAGCAGCGAATTCCACGCAACTGACGGCGATCCTGGACGACATATTTCGCTCCCATGCGCTGCCGCATTGGCGCGAAGTATTAGATCGCGCTCACATCACCTATGGAGTCGTGCACCAACCTCAAGATGTGATCAACGATCCGCAGTTGCCGGCGAACGACATTATTGTGCCGCTCGAAGGCGCCGGCGAGCGTTTGAAGTTAACTGTGAGCAGCCCCATCAAGGTGCACGGCGTTCCCAAGGTGAGGGCCCAGCGCGCCCCCGAACTCGGCGAGCACAATGACGAAGTGCTCAAGGAGCTGGGTTTCAGCTCTGGCGAAATCGAAAACTTCCAGTCCAGTGGTGCCATCCCTCGCGTCCAGCATTTGGCAGCGGCGCCCACCGGAGGTAGTGATGAGAGTTGACGATGAGTGCCACCGTCCTCTAAAGATCCATGACGTTCCTGAAGCCCCCGCAAAGGACGGCTGCATGCGAATTGCAACGACTCTCAGATCGGTCGCGGGATTCATTACAACAACCATTCTTTCCGCGGTACTCATAGTAGCGGCGACGAAGTCAACGAATGCACAAACTCCGGAACCGGCCACTGACCCTTGGGCGCCGGTTCCAACCAAGAAGGCTTCTCTCGCTAATGTGGCGCCTTTAATTCTGCCTTACCTGAACAACGGATCGGTTTTCGGACTTCCGGGTACTGACGTCGGCGACTTCTGGCATCGCACGCAACTTAGCAGTGATTGGGGAGGCGCTCGAACAAATCTGGCCCGACGTGGATTCTTTTTTGATATGTACTCCATCAGCGCCTACCAGGGCGTGACGGCGGGCGGTCTCAAAACCGGTGGCGCCTTCGTGCAAAACACTCAGCTTTCCATCAATGTAGACACAGGCCGGGCTGGGTTATGGCCAGGCGGCCTGTTCCACGTTACACTGGAGTCCCGATTTGGAAGCTCGCCGCAAAGTACGTTTACAGTCGGCTCCGCGGTACCTCAGTATTACGGGCTCTTACTGCCTGGCCCTCTCCTCACCCATGACGTTCTTCCGACTGAATACTTTCTGGTCCAATCGTTGAGCAAGCAGTTCAGCGTTATCCTGGGGAAGATCACCGTCCTTAACATTTTTGACCAAACATTATTTGGCAATAGCTATAAATATTACTTCGCGAACTTCAACTTCAACAAAACTCCGCAGGCCCCTAATCTTACTAATCCCACTGCGCTGGCAGCGGTTGGAGTGTGGTCGCCGACCCCTTGGGTGACCCTTATCGGCAACGTGCTCGATCCCGACAGCCAAGCAGACAACTTTGCCGCCCATGCCTTCAAAAAGGTAGACATCTATGCCGCGTCAGTCTTTTCTTACAGGGTTGGCGACCTACCTGGTCAAGCCTGGGCACAGGGTACCTGGACCAACAAGCCGAAGATCGATTTGGGTTCACCGTTCGGACCGTTATCATCTGGAGCGAGTGCGCAAGCCGTGGGTGTCCTGCTGGGTAGTACTTCAACTCAGGGTCTGCCGATCAATTTCAAGCCCAATAGCTGGGCGACGATCGCGAATTTCTCGCAATATCTGTCGGTGAAGGGGAGCTCTGCGACGATCTCTCAAAAGTTCAGGAATGGACAGCCGCTTCGCGGAGTGGGTGTATTCGGAAGGGCGGGATATGCGCCCGAGAAGACAAATCCGATCACCCGAGACGCGAGCATCGCGTTGTTTGCCCGGGGTCTTTTCGACTGTCGGCAAGAGGACAGTTTTGGAACGGGATTCTATTACAACGGAATTAGCAAGCCATTGAAGGACGATATCGCGCAGCTCACAGGAGGCAGGGCCGCCGTCAAGAACGAGAAGGGGACCGAGATCTTTTACGATTTCGCAATCACTCCGGCAATCAGAGTGATTCCGAGTTACCAGCACATTTGGGACCCATTTACTGCTGAAGTAGCGAGAAACCATCGCGGGGCGGATGTACTCAGTGTTCGCTTAACTACGACATGGTGAGCAGGTGATCCTTGCCCCGACGCTAAATGCCGCAATCTCATAAACCCTTGGCAGTAGAGAAGCGGTGCTCGCCTATTGATCTCTGAGGCTCTCGCAGCCTCAAAATCGCCTACACCGCTGTAGACGGAAAACCAGAAGTTGCGTGTAAGTGATTGAAAAAAATTGGTCGGCTTTGAACCTCCGCCCCCCTGGTCCCGAACCAGATTCCAATTTTTATTGAATCCTTGAGATTTGTTGTTTCAACTGATTGATATTGAATCTGTTGCGCGTCGTTCGTTGAAAGCTGTGGTTCTTTGTTGAAGTCGGAGGCTTTCACAGCCACAATTTTGTCTACAGTCGGCGCGTCAGCATGTGCTTTTCAAACGGTGCGCTTTCAGTTTTGGGCGAGGCACAGCATACAAGCCACCACTGGACACAAAATTGGGCACAGTCATTTCGTGCGACTCCGCGAGAGCATCCAACGGCAACCGACAAGACTCACGGGCTTGGCAACGGAAACCGCACTCAGTTCCTTCCGAGAACGATTCGCTGCATTCACCTGAGTTGCCAAAGTGCAAATCCCGCAACAATCAGCCAAGCAATAAGAACAATGCGAATAATGCGAGAAACTACGGCTCTGGCCACAATAGACGTCCTCGGCTTGCGACGGATTGGTGACATGGGTCTCAGCCTCGACGATACGAAAAGCAAGTGGGCTGCCGAATGACCCTAATCGCAAGTTGATGAAGTCAAAGCTTCGATTCCGTGATTTTGCACAAGGCACGCGTGAAAATGTCGAAATTGTCGCTGACGTTTTCAACACATCGAGGGTCACAAAAAAGACCAGCTCTAAGCCGAATATGAAACAGCTTCATTTCCAGCCGGTTCGGAGACAAAGTCTTCTCCGTTAATTTTGGCCCCTCATTTGCATTGACTTAAATCGAAGCGAGTTAGATCGCTGCAATGTTGCTCTGAGACAAACGATCTAATTGGTTTCCATCAATTAATGAGAAGAGGCTGGCATGAAACTCCGATGGATCACTGGAATTTTGATGGCCGGCGTACTGGCGCTCTCGGCCATGGCGCAGGCTGACCATCCACAACTTCCTGACATTGGCGGCGCGACCGCGACTGAACCCTCCAACGACTCAGCTCTTACCCCGAACTCAATGCCTCAACCCCAGGACAGTCTGAACGCATACGAACAACAAATGGCTATTGTGACGGTCCAAACGTACACAGAGCTGGCGCAAATTGCGGAAGCGGTGCACTCGGACCAGATCAGCAGCGAACGTGCAGATTACCTTGCGCGGCGGTGCTTCGAACTCGGCTTGGTCCGGCTTCAGTTCCTTGATACTTTGCACCAGATCGCCGAGGGTAAGATTTCCCGAGAAGCTGCGCCTAAAAACTCTGAAGAGCAGACACGCCAAATGGAAGCATCTGGCGAGACGCTCGTTGTGCCGCCACCGGCTTTCTCTCCCAAAATTCCGGAATCGGTGGTCAAGTCTCTTGTACTGACGCCTTCACAAATTGCCATCATTCAGGTCCGTGTCGCCGAGGCGCAGCGGGAAATACAGCCCCTGCTTCAACGGCTTTTGGAACATAAGAAAGAGATTGTGATCGCGACACACACAAAGCAGCCCAGTAACCGTCGCATTCGGAAACTTGCCGTCGAACAATCGCGCATCCTGGAACGACTCATTGTCGCCAATTCGAGACTGCAGCAGGATATTTACAGCATCCTCACTGCGGAGCAGCGTCAGAAACTCGACAGCACAGATCAGGAGACCGCCGACGTTACGACACGGCTCTTTGCCCAGCAGTAGTCATGTCGTCATTTCCAGCGATTTTTTGAAAATTCAGCGGAGCCCGAAAATGTACGCGAGTTGCAGCCAGATTGTATAGAGCCGGCAACAATTTGCGCTTGGTCAGGTCGCCTGTGGCGCCGAAAATCACGATGGCGCACGGGTCAGGTGTCCGCAGGCTTTCCGTGTGTTGGTTGACTGTCCTTGCTTCCGCGGGGGCCGCACAGTTATCAATGTCGGATTCATTCAATAGAGATGACTGATTTCCCATATCCTCTCCTTTTGTGTCTCGTTTGGCCGCCAGCCCGTACTGCAACCGTGTAATCCTTGCCTTCCCAACGATTCTCTTCGGGCCAGAAGAATGTAAATTTCAGGATCGCGTCTTTCGCGGGGACTGGAATGTCCACATAATCAATTCCAACTCCCGTAGCTATGGACCGCGTATCGGTCGAACGCTTCCATTCATCGCTGGTCCAGTGCAGTAGAAACGGGGAGTTCATTTGGATGCGCAGCAGTGTGGGGCCGGTGACGGTTCGAACCTGACGATTGAATTTCCAAACTTCAATCGTTTTGCGTTTTTCCTTGCCAGCTACATAGCGGTCATAGACGGACCCGGAACCTTATCTTCGCGCGCTGGAGAGTTTCGCTGAAGGCATGGGCCTGATTCCGGAGCAGATCTGGGACGCACCAGACATGCCTTCGCGGTATCTCCGTTTCGGGGGGCCAACGGAGTAGTCGACGCCGGCGCCATAAAGGAACGAATACCCCCGATGCTTGATCAATGCCCGGGTAGCGTGCAATACATCGTGCCAAATATGTTCCATCTATGATTTTGGAAGCGATTTTATCATGGGTGCTTAAATGGTCCAGGAGATCGAAACCCTTTTAGGACGCCAGTCGCTGGCCGATTTGGATTTCGCAGCCGTCGAGATGGCGGCGCGGCCGCAGGCATTGGGCGTGGCGGCTCGCGCCATGGAACAACGACTCAACGCTGATACTGGCTATCATGTGGGACGGGAACTCCCCTGCCCTTGCGGCAGCTGCGCCCGCTATCATGGCCGCCACGCGAAGACGTTGGAAAGCGTCCTTGGACCTCTACACCTGAAGCGGGCTTACTATTAACTGTTA
>WNFR01004170.1_pt1 | contig 19917 bp, 24 predicted proteins | sample 5400221 | NCBI WGS metagenome assembly WNFR01 (sample SAMN13153357, study PRJNA577476) | soil metagenome | isolation source: 40 cm soil under Madrone tree | place: USA:California | collected 2016-06-14 | reverse complement strand
GCCCTCGCTGTTCTGCTTCTAGGTGCTCACTCCGCGCCGGCAAGGCTCCCTGCCCAGGCTGCTCCGCCGCCAAAGAAGGCCTCGGCGATTCAAGTTCTCATGATTACATCGGACGAGATCAAGCTGCCGGCGGAATTCCAGATTTCACTTTACGAGAATTTGATCCAGCAATTGGAAAAGCAAGGCGGATTCCAGCACGTGTACCGCGAAGGCGACCGCAATGCTGACGCAGCGGACCTGGTTGTGCTCCACAGCACCGTGCGGGGTTTCAAGAAGGGTAGCGAGATGACCCGGAATGTGACTACGGTCTCCGGCAAGACCTCCATCGACGTTCATTGCCAGTTTACAAACAAGGACGGCAAGACTGTCCTGGAGCGCGACCTGAATGGCAAAGTACAGTTTTTCGGGGGAAATCTCCGCGCTACTCTCGACTTTGCAAAAAAAGCCGCCAAGCTGGCCCATGACAATTTCGCCGCAACTTCAGCTTCCTGAAGGTCAGTTCCGATTATGGAATTAGAAACCTGATCTTTCCAGTTTCTGGCGGGTCCTCTGGAGAGCCTCGTCACGAGCCCGGTGCTTGCGGTAACGCGCAGGTCTAAAGGGGCGCTAGTCACATCTGATCGGGTTTTTCGCTGGTTGACACTGAGCCGTTCAGCTTCTCCAATTTTGCCAACTGCTCCCGCGCCTGATCCGCGTCTTTCGCATGCGGAGCTAGTGCCAAGTAGGTTTGTATCTCCTCGATCGCAAGGATGTAATTGTTTTTTCGGGCAAAGATTTCCGCCAGCAAGAGGTGCACCTGCGGAAAATGAGTGCGCAGGTCTAGGTGTTCCGCCTTGAGACCGCTCTTTTCAGCGTCTTCGATCTTATTGAGCTCGTAATTTGCCACCGCGTTATAGAAATAGGCGTCGGCGTAATTCAAGGGATCGAGATCCAAGATGTAATTAGTTACGGCGGCGTGATTCAACGGATCGAGGTCCAGGATGTGACCAGTAAGATTAAGGACCTCGGTCCAATTGCCTGCCTGATAGGCCATTGACGCGAGCGACAAATAAGGCGGCACGAGTTTCAAAATACTTGCGTGCATCGGCAAGTTTGCCGTTCTTCTCGGCCTGGAGGCCTTTCTCGTAAGCTCTTCTGGCGTCTTTCGGTGCTTTGTAGGGGGTGGCGCTCAGCGTCATGCCTTCAATCTTTGTCGCTCTCTGCACGACAATAACGCCTACGTCAACGCTACTGCCGAAGGTTTCAAGCTCCAGAAGGCTGATGACACGGGGGTAAAATCCCGAGGCCGAGGCCCGTAGCTCACAATTCGTCAACTCGCGTCGTGGAATTCCCATGACCGAATCCTTGCTAGCCACCCCATCTTGCGAGGTGCGGTCGCCGCTAGCGTCGAGGAAAGTGCGCCGTCGTGGGTTGCCACGCGTCCTAGGAGAAACATCACAAGATCCTCTCGCGGTTGACTTGGCTCCGAACTCAGGGGAGAGGGAGTCGCCGGACGACTTGGGGGCGTCGAAGGCGGTGGCGCTGGAGCTGGAGGCTTCTGAGCCACTGTGTCCGGTGCCAGAAGTCCCAATGCGATCGCCAGCACGAGGAAAATGTGAACGCGGTGGCTCATAGATCGATTCCTACGGAGGAAGCATCAATGCCCAAAATCGTAAGCTGCATGTCAGTTCATGTCAAGGCTCCCGACTCGAATAACGGCACAGCCTGGATGTTGCGGTGACTCAGTGCGCTTTGGTAGGACAACGCTGAACGATCTTCGGCAATTCGGGAATGGGCGCTGCTCGCGAACTTGTCAAACCAATCCTCAAGTCCAAACGCATCTGGGAAGAAATCCTCGACAAAGCCGTCGCTTGAAACTACGCTCTCTTCGCCGATGCTCACCACCTTGGCAATTTCCAATTACAGGTCGCTCCGAGAATTACCGGAACTTTCCCTTGACTGTTCCTTATTTCTTGATATACATAACGGCGTAGATTACTACACGTGGAGTGCGGGAGCTTTGCTCCCGCTTTTCTTTTTGATTAAGCCTTTTCGCGGCTTGCTGGCACAAAACACCAAGAATCGCATCCTTTAGAATCAATCAGTTACGAAATGCAAATTTGTAAGCCCTTTATTTTGACATTCATACAAAATGGTGGGGGGTACCGCCTTGTTTTGTTAGCTAGCCGCGCTTTGGAGTGCGGGAGCTTGTTTACCCTGACCGGAGCCGATCGAAGATTCCGACCATGTCGGAGAGGGTTCCCAATTTCCTCATCTGCGTTCTCGCTTGGCTACGACCGACGGCGCCCCTCCGCGCTCAGCGCCTGTTCTGGCACTCAACGTCATGTCAGGTCATAATGCTACGCACTGATTCGCGACCAAGGATCGCTATCGATGCTCCACGCATGGCACGACGTTTCTCCGGGAGACGATCTCCCGCGCGATTTTCAAGCAGTCATCGAGATTCCTCTCGGCTCCAACGTGAAATACGAACTGGACAAAGCCAGCGGCCTTTTGAAAGTGGATCGCATCATCCATTCGGCGGTGTTTTACCCCGCCAACTATGGCTTCATCCCGCAAACATACGCCGAGGACAACGATCCGCTGGACGTATTGGTTTTATGTCAGGAGCCGGTCCAGCCGCTCGCGCTTATCAAAGCGCGCGCCATTGGACTGATGACCATGATCGATTCTGGTGCTAGCGACGACAAAGTCATCGCCGTAGCCACCAACGATCCCGAATTCAACAGCTACGTCGAGGCCAACGAGCTTCCGCCACACCGACTGCTCGTTTTGAAGCGCTTTTTCCAGGACTACAAACAGCTCGAAGGCAAGCAGGTCCAGGTGGATGATATCCGGCCTGCTTACGCCGCGGCTAAAGTCATCGAAAAAGCTCTCGCGCGTTACAAGGACCAGAGAGAAGCCTTGCGCGCAAAAGACAGCCACTAATGCAAATACACTATTCTTACGAGACCAACTCGATGCTACTTTGCAGCCTTGCAAGCTGCGCGCATTGCCCGCAGTGGCTTCGCATTGGCTTGTCTTTTGCTTACGCGCCTAAGTCTAAGAGCTGGAGCATGACGGCATGAACCGTTTCTGGAAATGGACGTCAGGCATCCTTGCCTTCCTATTCGTCACCGCTTTCATCGGGCTCTCCATCATGGCGGGAAGCCCGAAGGACGCTTACGGGATGGTGCGTTATGCTCTCCCGCACATGCATCGTGGCACGCTGAAAGTAGGCAGCGATGCGCCCGACGCGCGGCTGGTGGCGCTCGATGGAACGAATCGTTTCCACATCCGCGAACGCACTGGCGCGCGGCCGCTCGTCCTGGTCTTCGGCAGTTTCACTTGACCGCCCTTCCGCCGCCAGGTGGGCGACGTCGTTCAGATTTATGAGGACTACAAAGACCACGCCGACTTTCTGACCGTTTACGTTCGCGAAGCGCACCCCACCGACGAATGGCAAATGAAATCCAATTTGAAGGATGACGTTTGTTACGCCCAGCCGAAAACGCTGCAACAGCGCGTGATCATCGCGAATGATTTTACGAAAAGATTCAAATTCCCCCTGCCCTTCGGAATCGACGACATGAGCAACGCCGCCAATGACGCGTACGCTGCCTGGCCCGAACGCATTTACATCATTGACGAGAGCGGCCACATCGCCTACCGCGGCGGGATTGGTCCATTCAATTACAAGCCGGAAGAAGCCCGCGGATGGCTCGCCGCGCGCTACGGAACGGTAAAACACGAAGCGCCGAAGTCGCCGCCCGCTGCAACGCCCACAGCAACGGCGCCAGCTGCATCATCATCCCCCGCGCCGAGTGCACCTGCAAAATGACGCGGACTGCGCACATAAGCCGTCGAGAGTTATGATTCGCCCGTGAAAAGGAGAATTGGAAATAAAAAGGCTCAAGCCGGCCCGCTCAAAAAAGTCGGCCTGGCGCGTGCGATCTCAAAACTCGGCTATTGCTCTCGCTCACGCGCAGCCGAACTGATTGCCGCGGGACGCGTGAAATGGAATGGCGCGGTGCGGCGCGATCCGGAAACGCCCGTGCACCTCGGAAAAGACCGCATCGAAATCGACGGCCAGCCAGTCGCCCGCAGTTCGACAATTTATCTCGCTCTCAACAAGCCGCGTGGCGTGGTAACAACTGCGGCAGACGAAAAGGGCCGCGAAACAGTCTATTCCCTTCTGCCGGAGAATTTACCGTGGCTCGCCCCGGTGGGACGTCTCGACAAAGCGAGCGAAGGTTTGCTGCTGCTGACAAATGATTCCGAATGGGCGGCGCACGTCACCGCGCCGGAAACACATTTCGATAAGACGTATCACGTGCAAATCAATTCCATCGCCGATGAAGCGTTGTTGGAAACACTGCGAAATGGAATCCCCGCAAGCGACGGTGAATTCCTGCGCGTGAAAAACGCTCGCATGCTTCGCCAGGGCGAGCACAATTCTTGGCTGGAAATTATTCTCGACGAAGGCAAGAATCGCCAGATCCGCCGGATGCTCGAACATTTGAACATAGAAGTGCTTCGCCTCCTGCGAGTCGCCATCGGGCCGCTTGCTCTCGGCGATCTGCCCAAAGGCGCGACACGGTTGTTGGACGAAGAAGAAAAGCAGGCGCTCGATCGCGCGATGGGTGCTCGAAACCACGCGCCCGCTTCTTCTGTGCGATAGCGACCACTATTTCGATTTGTAAGTGGACCTCTATTTCGACTTGTAAGTGAACGTCACCTTCGTTTCTTCATCCAGAACCAACGGCCTGACGAAGTTGTACGAGTTCCCTGCTCTAGGAACATCCACGCGGACCGGCAGCACGCCGGAAATCCGCTGCTGGAGATTCGTAACGTTGGAAGAAGCCGCCGTCTGATGCTTCTCCGCATTCTTCCGCGCATCGTGCTCGTTTCGTTGCGAGACACGGATTTCGGTAGCTTCCGTCATCACTTGCACCGTTTGCGTAAGGCCGACCGGCGCTGTCATCAAGCGCCCCCTCTCGCCGTCATAGGTTTCAGCAGCAGCATAGATAGGTGATGGAGGAAGAAGCTCAGCGGCAAGTCCATTTTTGGAAGGGAAAGATCGGAGCCGCCCTTTTTCGCAAACGGCGCGCCCGAGTGCATGAACACAAACGAAACGGTGTAGGACTCGACGGGCCGGAAGCCCGCGCGCAGCAGCGGAACGCGATTGCCGTCCGCGCCTTCGACAGGTTTCACTTTTTCTCCTGCCACTTCGGCCGAGAGAATGCTCGCGCCTACAGGCAATTGCACTTTCAAAAATGGCTGAGCCTGATTTTTGATGGTGAGCTTTATTTCGGTGAGCGATCTTCCTTCCGTGGTCACGAGTGTGGTGACGACGGCCCGTTCGGCGATCGCGGCGAGCACGCTGCTGTCCGGAAACCGAGTCCATGCGAGCCCGAGGGCGGGTTTTTCATTCGGCTGTCTGTGATATCGAAATGCGGCTTGCATCGGAAACCGGGCCAGCGAGCGCAAGTATGGATTCATTTCCTTGAAGTCCATGCGCTTGAGGCCGCCCGATTCCGCGGCGGTCAGCTCGATCGTTCCGGCGCCTTCGACAAGAACTTCGCCGGTTTCACGTTGCGCGTCCCTGAAGCTGAGAAAGGGTGTGTCGGCTTTTGTGGCGGTGATTGATTTTTCCATGGAGATCAGGAACTGATGGCTGCGTTGCGCGGGACCGGTGACCTTCAATGTCAAGACGCCAGATTCAAATTCACTGGATTCCACTGATGCGCCGGTCGCCCCGGTGATTTCAAATCCCGCGGGGACATCGATCTGAAATTGCGCGGGTTCGCCTTGCACGACGGTAATGTCCGCGAGCGCGGCAATCCGAATGTCCGCTTCGCTGACGGAAACCAGCGTCTTGACGTCTGAGAGGAAACGCACTTCTTTGGGAACGACAGGCGCTGCGGTTTCTCGTGTGGTCCACCAGATATTTGCAAGCTGTCCGGGCACAAGAGTGGCTTCGATGGAAGTTTGTCCTTTCTCTGAAGACCACGAAGTAATGATGCCAGGACTGATTCGAACGTTGGTGTGGTCGCCGGGAACAACAATCGCAAGCCGCGCGCTGCCCGCCGACGGAACGGGAAGACTAAAGGATGCGCGTCCGGCTTCAATGCTGAGTGGAAGTCCAGCGTCGAGCGTTACGGCGAAGTCCGCCGGTCCACTGAGAACTGCTGTGTGCGTTCCATTTTCCAATTCGAGCGGCAAGCTCTTCCCTTCCTGGCGAGCGTCGAGAATGGCCATGCCGTTCGTCAGAGGAACCTTCGTTGCCCCCTTATGAAGGATTTCTCCTTGCAGTTGCACGGTGCCCTGCACGGATTCGTTTGTCACGCGGAACTTCAAGTCCGCGCGCTTCATGGTGTATGGAACCGGCGGCGCATCTGGTTTCCTAGTAGGCTTGCTTGCGAGTTCCATGAGTCGGTTGTATTCATCGAGTAGAAGCGTGACATTTCCCGAGGCTGGCACCGGAGGAACAGCAACATTGTCCGCTGCGGCCGCAAAACCGGGAAGAACCAACATCCATGCCAGAAATATCGCGAATATCTTTTTCATTTGCCACCCGCCTTTTTCTCGTGCTGATACGTTAATCCTGTTGAGGGAGCCTGATTTTCGCCGGTCAGTTCAGAGACCAGGTAGAGTGACGGACCGAATGCGGGGAAAGAAACACGGATGGGAAGAATTCCGGCGCGCTTCCCCGCTAAAGAGTCCGCTTTGAATTTATCGAGCAGAGTTTCCGTTGCGACTTGCGAGCGCTTTAATTTAGTTTCGTCCTTGCCATCCGTGTCAGATAACGCTGGTGGTAGAGCAGGCGAAGGTGTGCCGGTAGCAATTCCGCCAGCAGCTCCGCCGGATGCCATCGGGGCATTGAGCGCGGAAGAGATTGGGTTTTCGAAGGGCTCCATGCGAAACGCGCCTACCTCAGGTGTCACTTTGAACAGTGGCGGATGGTAAACGAGAAGTCCGGTACGGGAGACAGGCAAATCGAGTGCGGGCAAAGCCAGTTTGAATTGGCCTTTGTCGTTCCACGCGGTGCCGCGGCTGAGATAGACAACCTCAACTGCGAACTCCGGGGCTTCTTCGCCAGCCCGCGCTTTGTCGAGCGGCAAAAGAAGGCTGCCGTCTGGTGATTGACCAGGCCGAACCGTTTTGCCGGCCAGTGATGCGCTCCAGAGCGCGGCGCCCGGCGGCAAAGTGATCTTCAGAAAATTGCGCTGGTTGTTTCGGATGGCGTAGCGCGCTTGGACCAGAGTTTTCCCTTCGCTGCTGATCAAAACTTGGTAGCGGGCTTCCGAAACGTTGGCCAGGAGAACGGCTTGAGGCGTGTATCGCGCCACATCCAAGTTGAGCGACCGTGTCAATTTCGATTCACCGGCGCGAAAACGAAATGCCACGAGCGAGGGAGACTGGCGACTCGAAACCAATTCGCCGAGGTCGGTCGCATCCGCGCTATCGAGCCCCTCGGATTTGAGGTCCTTGATTTCTCCCGCGCCGAGGACTTCCACAGCAACGCCGCCGGTTTCGCGTTCCACATTGAGGAGGCGAAGAAGTGGAATCTCGATTTGTCCTTCGCGAGGGCTGCGTGTTTCCCCGGTGACGACGAATCGCGCATTTTGCTCGACGGGTTCAAGGAACGTCACGCTGAGTTCGTTGGCCTTCACTTCCCAATCGGCCACCATGGCGCCCAGAACCTGATTGATGGTGACTCGGTCGGGGATTTGAATCTTTGCGACGCGCGCGGCGCCTTGCGTTACCTCAAGGTTTACTTCGGCGTTGATAGAAGTCGAATCTTCGCCGAGGCCCAGGAGCTGGGTCAGCGAGCCGCGCATTCGCAAAGGCAGAGTGGCGCGATGGTCCTCGGTTTTCCTGCGCCAAGCGAAGGTAAGCGCTTCGTTTCCCCGGCCGTAGGCGATCCACTTGCTTTCCGCAGTGGATTCGGACTTGTCAGAGAGAAGGCCGCCGGTGAGCCGGACGTCCACGCCCTGGCGAGGAAGCTGAACAGACGCGCGCGTTACGCCAGACACGGTCGAAGGCAGAGTGATCCTTTCTTCGCCCGTTGCGGACGCAACGGGAATGGCGATATCAATCAACAAGACGGTACGGCCCGAATGGGAAAGTAGTGCGGAGAGCTGGCCGCCCGCTTTGCCGCCGGCACTGGGAACGAGAGAAACAAGCCTGCCGTCGAGCCGCGCTTCACGAACCAAAAGGCCCGCCGGAATCGGGACGCGAACCCAGCCATCCTTCAAGACATCGACGGTAAGGCTTGCGCGGCCGGAAGCGAGTTCACCGTCGATGCGCAGATCGTAGTCAACGCGAGTAAGTGTGGCTTCGACCGGAGGAGGCTCCGGGTCGCGCTCGATGGGATAAGCCCTGGCGTGAAGGATCCGGTATTCTTCGACAGGCAAGACGACCCAGCCGGACGAACGAACAGTGGTTTGAGCCGAGGAGTTGGCAGGAGAAATGAATAGGAGAACAAGGAGAGAACTGAAGAGTGGCAATCGGGATCTTCCCCACGTGAGAAATGCTGCAATTCGTGCGGGCATACAAATAGCCTCCTCATCTGCAAGATGGACTAGCGGGTGAATTTGTTGGACGACCCGGGGACGGAGCGTGCTATTGAGTGGATAGGATGGCGAACTGGGCGAAGATGGTTGTTCCATAAAATAATTCCTTCATAAAAACTCGAAGAGTAAGGCATACGACTGCCGGTACTCTGCAGTTAGAACGGAGAGAGGTTAGTTTCTTGCAAGACTTGCTGACTAAGGAAGAGTAGTCGGGTATTCTCAGGAAGATGGAACGTCGCATGGCAAGTTTTGTTAAGGACTCGCTCCCGACAGTCCAGAAAAGGTGGACCAGATGGAGAAACTCGAAAGAATCACGACTGATCCTGCTCGGATGAACGGCGAGCCCTGCATCCGCGACCTCCGTCTTACTGTCCGCCGAGTTCTTGAGGCCCTTGCCATCTACCCGGATCGCGCCGAACTGAAGCGCGAATACCCTGAGCTAGAAGACGAGGACATCCGCCAGGCGCTGGCCTTCGCCGCTGCCTTGGTTGACGACAAGGTCCTGCCATTGCCGCGCGCCCGATGAAGCTGCTGCTCGATCAAGGCCTCCCGCGTTCCACAGTTCCGTATCTTCTGAGAGTCGGGATCGAGTCGGTCCATGTGGGAGAAAGACGGCTTCCGCTATTACGGTGATGTGTTTGCAAAGTACCACGAGTTCGACCTACGACTGCCCATACTCAGCCATCAGAACGGCATGCCAGGATCAGGGTTTCCGGGCGAAGCTGTTGCGCAAGATGGCAGCGGGGATTTTGGACAACGAGAGAACTTCTTGCGCGGCACCGCGAAGAATGGCTTCCCTGGGCATGCCGAAGACGACGCAACTGGCTTCATCCTGGGCAATCGTGAACGCCTCGGCTTGTTTCATTTCGAGGAGGCCGTCTGCCCCGTCATCACCCATGCCGGTCATCAAAATGCCCACTGCGCTGGCCCCGGCAGCTTGCGCCACGGAACGAAACAACACATTGACGCTGGGGCGATGGCGCGACACCAGGGAGCCGTCGCGCACCTCGAGAAAATAGCCCGGACCGAGACGGCGAACGAGCGTATGCCGGTTTCCGGGAGCAATATAGGCGTGGCCGGGAATCACTTTGTCGCCGTCAGCGGCTTCTTTGATTTGAATTCGGCAGATGCCATTGAGCCGTTTTGCAAAAGCTGCCGTGAAACCTTCGGGCATGTGTTGCACCGCGACAATCCCTGGGCAATCTGCGGGCATCTGTTCGAGAACCTGGAGCAAAGCTTCCGTGCCTCCCGTAGAGGCACCGATGGCGACAATCTTTTCCCGTTGCTGCGCGGACGCAGGCAGAACTGCGGGAGGAATCACGACATCCGCGGAATGATATTTCGACGAATCCTTGCGGAGCCTTCGAAATTTGTTCACGCGGGCCGTGGCTGCGGCCCGCACGGTATCTTCGAGTAGAACGGCAGACTCCTCCAGAAAGCCGCGGATGCCGACCTTTGGTTTGGTGATGATGTCCACCGCTCCGATTTCCAAGGCGCGGATAGCAGCTTCGGTTCTCGGGCCGGTCAATCCCGAACAAACCACGACAGGCACCGGATTCTGGGACATGAGCTTTTCCAGAAAAGTCAGGCCATCCATTCGCGGCATTTCCAGATCGAGAAGAATGACGTGCGGCGCGACTTTTTTCATTTTGTCCATGGCGATGAACGGGTCGGCCGCCACGCTGACGCGGAATCCGCGCTTTTCGGAAAGTACAGACGCCAAGACCTGACGCACGATGGCCGAATCGTCCACGACCAGAATATTTAGAGGGGCGGAGTTTTCCGGTGAAGGGGCGGAGAGCGCCTCTGACAAGTCTTTGCGGTTATCGGAGCTCACATGTCTATCCTATTCCTGGAACCCCACATCGAAAGGCAGCCGTGCCGGGCTTCAAGTAATTCACTCAGTCTCGAACGGCCTGGTCGCGGCGCTGGAGAATGCAGAGAGCACCGGCGCGCGCCAACGGATCCCGTGACGACGGGAAAACTTTTGGCGCGACGAACTGTAGTTTATCGGCGACACCATGAAGGCTTTCCGCATGGCCGAGGAACAGATATCCGCTGGGAGTCAAGTATTTTCCAAGAGAGTCGACGACTTTTATTTTCGTCTCCCATTGAAAATAGATCAGCACGTTGCGGCAGAAAATCAGGTCAAATGGACCAGTGACGTCATACGGTTCCCGAGTGAGATTGAGCCGCTGAAACCGGACGACCTGACGGAGTTCGTCCGCCGCCTTGATTTTGCCTTTGTCCGGGCCAAACCCCTTGAGCAGAAACCTTCGCTGATAGTCGACCGGAACGCCGGAGATTTTCTCGACGGGCCAGATGGCGGCGGAAGCGCGGGCCAGAACTTTGGTCGAGAGATCCGTTCCGAGAACCTCGACATTCCATCCCGCGGAAGGCGGGAAATACGTCAACATCATCATGGCCAGCGAATAGGCTTCTTCACCGGTGGAACAGGCCGCGCTCCAGATGCGCAGCGTCCTGTTGCGTTTGCCGGCATCCGCGTCCGCCATCCATTCGGGGAAAACGCGATTGCGCAGACAATCGAAGGCAGCGGGTTCGCGGAAGAAATGCGTTTCGTTGGTGCAAAGGCAATCGAGCATAAGCACCATTTCCCGCGGATCGGCTTTTACGCGCCGGTAGTAAGAAGAGAAGGAGTTTAATTCCAGAACGCGCAATCGCCTCCACAAACGGCTCACCAACATGGCGCGGTTCTTCGCGCCCAGGTGGATTCCAGATTCGCGGAGGACGAGGGCCTGGAAAAGATGAAACTCCTCCGCCGCGAGATCCGGAATCGGTTTGGGCAACGCCAACGGGGAATGCGCCGGGATTTCTCCGGAGGCCATTAAGTTGCCTCCGGCTGGCCCTCGGCGATTTCGCTTGCGTCAACCCGCGCATCAACTGGGGCAGCCTGAAGGGTGGAAACAGTCAACAGCTCGGCGTTGCTGAGGACGCTGTCGATGTTCAAGATGAGTGCAAACTTCTTGCCGAGTTTGCCCATGCCGAAGAGATATTCCAAGCGCACGCGTGTGCCGAATGCTGGAGGTTCTTCGATATCCTTGGGAGCGAGATCGATGACCTGGTTGACGGCATCGGCGATCACTCCCATGACGGTAGGCTCAGAGTCCTGCTCGACTTCAACGATGATGATGCAGGTTGTCTTGGTTACTGGGCTCTCCTCGAGTCCGAAGCGCACGGTGAGATCGACAACGGGAACGACGTTGCCACGCAAGTTGATGACACCACGAATCCACTCGGGCACTTTTGGCACCTTGGTGACCGTGGTGTACTCGATGATTTCTTTTACGCGCTGAATGTTGATCGCGTATTCCTCATCGGCGAGGAAAAAGGTCAAGTATTGCTGTTGGACCACTTCTTCTTTTTCTTTGATTTCCATGAGTTTCCTCCGCGACCTAGATCCGGGCGAATGACTCGGCGTAATCGCCGTTTGGCTTTCCCGCGTGCGTGGAGGAGCCGTGGTTGTTGTGGTCAGTAGTCTCCGGGAAATGCGATTTATCGGTCTTCCGCTTCTTGCCCCCGCGGTGGTCTAGGGAGCTGACACGGAAGAAGCTGATCATGTCTTGCAAGGCTTCGGCCTGAGACGCGAGCTCCTCGGCGGTACTGGAGAGTTGCTCTGCGCCCGCGGCATTGCGCTGCGTGACTAGGCCAACCTGGCTGATGGCCCCGTTGATCTGGCTCACGCCGGCGGCTTGTTCTCTGGACGTTGCGGCCACTTCTTGTACGAGGTCCGCGGTCTTCTGAATCGCCGGGACCAGTTCGGTCAGTAATCCGCCCGAACGCTCCGCGACCTGCACGTTGGCAGTGGCCAACCCGCCGATCTCCTGGGCTGCTGTGCGGCAGCGCTCCGCGAGATTGCGCACTTCGCCAGCAACCACGGCAAATCCGCGGCCATGTTCGCCGGCGCGGGCCGCTTCGATGGCCGCGTTCAAGGCCAGCATGTTGGTCTGGTAGGCGATTTCTTCGATGACGGCGATTTTTTCCGCGATCGATTTCATTGCGGAAACCGATTCCTGGACGGCCTGGCCGCTCTGACCTGCGTCCTGAGCACCCTTGCGCGCCATCTGCTCCATCTTGCGGCTGTTTTCGGCGTTCTGCGTGATCGAAGCGCTCATCTGTTCCATGCTGCTGGTTACTTGTTCGACTGCGGCCGCCTGTTCGCTGGTGCCCTGCGAAACGATACTGGCAGAGGAAGCTACCTGAGTGGCGGCAGTGCTCACCGATCCGGCGCCCATGCGCACTTCGCCGATCATTTCGTTGAGCTTGCCGGTCATCTTGGCCATGGCCCCGAGGAGCCGGCCGAGTTCATCGCCGCGATCCGCGTTGATCGTCTTGGTCAGATCGCCCGCGCTGATGTTCTCAACGACTTCGAGCACATCCTGAATGGGCTTGGTGATGCCGCGAGAGATTACGAGGGTGACGACGATACTGACGAAAATAGACACGAGCGAGAAAATCACGAGCGTGGTAGTGGTGGTCTTGGCGATCTCTGTCACCGCCGGGACCAGCACTTCGGCGTGATGGTTCGTCAGCTCAGTGGCCAGGTCTTCCAGCCGGTGAATGGAGTCTTTATATTCGTTGATTTTGGCGTTGCACTCCTGCGGGGTGTGGAGCTTGCCCTCTTGAATCATGCCGAGAACTTTTGTGTACCCGGTCTCATACGTCGCCAAATCGTCGCGCATGGAACGAAGGGACGTCTTGTCGTCCGAGGAAAGCTGGAACCGATCAAGTTCCGTCAGCGTGTCACGCAGCTTTTGCCGCTGCGCGTCCCACTTAGCGGCGTAGGCACTCCTGACTTGGACTTCTTCGATATTCAGGAAGGTATCCTTTTCGAAACGGCGCAACTCGAGCGTGGTCGCCTTGGCGCGGGCGGCGAGCGTCACGACCTTGGCGTCACCCTCCAGGACTTTCAATGTTTCGCGTGTTATGGCCTCGAGTCCCCAATACCCGCTAAGGCCCATGGAGATGAGGAGCAACACGATCAGGCCGAAACCGATCGCCAACCGCTTTCCAATCGACATATTCTTCAACATGAAACTCTCCTTCAAATATTATTCCGAGTGCGGCCTCACGCCGCCTCGCACTTCCGACAAATGGCCCTACTGCGAAAACAGTTCGGCGCTCCGGTGAATCGCCTCTCGACAAAGGGCTGGCACGTCGAGAATCAGAGCGACGCGCCCATTGCCTAGAATCGTTGACCCGGAAACACCGCGAATTCCTTGAAACAGCCGCCCCAGCGGCTTGATTACAGCTTGTTGTTCGCCCAATAATTCATCGGCAGCGAGGCCGGCGCGGCCGCCGTGATATTCAACGACAATGATTTTTTCCCGAGCCGGAGTCTCGCCACCGCATTCGAAGAGATCGCGAAGGCGCACGTAAGGTAGAGCTTCGCCCCGCAGATTGATGACGCCGCCTTCGTCCGAACTGTGCTTCTCCGCAGGCAGTTCGAGGCACTCCTGCACGGAACTGAGGGGAATTACGTAAGTTTCTGTACCGACTTTCACGGCAAAGCCGTCAATGATGGCCAGCGTGAGCGGAAGGCGGATAGTAAAGGTGGTCCCCTGGCCTTTGCGGCTTTCGACCAGAATTGCGCCGCTTAGGGCGTTCACGTTTCGACGTACGACGTCCAAACCGACGCCGCGCCCAGAGAGTTCAGAAACTTTGTCGGCCGTCGAAAATCCCGGCTGAAAAATCAGATTGCGAATCTCGGATTCGGTAAGGCGCGCGCCTTCGGGAATGATTCCTTTTGATCTGGCGTGTTGAAGGATGCTCTCGTGATCGAGGCCCGCACCATCGTCGGAAATCTGCACGACGATACTGCCGGAATCGTGGAAAGCCTGCAGGACGATCTTCCCGCTAGGATCCTTCCCGAGAGCGCGGCGAACTTCGGGCGTTTCCAGCCCGTGGTCCACTGAGTTCCGAATCATGTGCATGAGCGGATCGTGAATGTGCTCGAGGATGGTAGTGTCGACTTCGACGTCTTCTCCCACGACGAGCATGCGCGCCAGCTTTCCACTCTTTCGAGCGGTGTCGCGTACGCTGCGAGCAAAGCGGTGAAACGTCGGGCCAACCGGGACCATCCGAATCTTCATCACTAGTTCTTGCAACTTGAGAAAGAGCGCTTCCAATCCGTGATGCGATTCAAGCACTTCGCGTCCGCCGGCCACGACGGCCAATTTTTCTTCGAGAATGCGCCGCTGGCGGCCCTGGGCAATTGCGAATTCCACGGTCAGGTTCAGCATGCGATCGAGCTTACCGACGTCAACACGAAGGTTTTGCACGGCGGCCTTGGAAACGGTGCTGCCCGCGGATGAATCCGGAAGGGATGACGGGGAACTTTCCTGTGCGCCGGGTGTCTCGGCCATCTTGAATTCAGCCGTCACGTCGGCAAGACGGGCGCTCAATGCCTCGTGTTCAGGAAGAAGGCCTTCTTCTCCATCCGCTGCCCGCTTGGCCATTTGGCGCAGGGCGTCCACGGCCTGGAGCAAAGTGTTAATCACTTCCTGGGACAGAACCACGGTCTGGCTGCGGCAGAGATCCAGCAGATCTTCAACGTTGTGGAGGAATCGAGCGAGAGCGTTAAACTCCAGCAATGAGGCATTGCCCTTGACGGTGTGCGCCGCGCGAAACAGAGAAGAAATCAGCTCGCGATCATCGGGATGCGTCTCCAGCGCAAGAAGCGATTGCTCCATTTGCGCGAGGCACTCCTCGGTTTCTTCCCGGAACGACTGCAAGAGCATCTCTCGATTTATTTCCATGATTCCTCTACAGGATTTTGACTACTGCTTCGCCTGTGTCCGTGCGAAAAACAATGCGTTGCCCTCGGTCCACGCCAACAGCGGCGGAAACGACCGGGATCTGCGCCTTCGTTAACATTTCCAGGGCGATTTCAACGTTGCGGCTTCCAAGGTGCTGCTCCTTGTTCGAATTCAGTTCGCGCAAGGAATCAAACAAGCAGCCTCCGCCGAAAACTTTGGCGCGAAGCTGTCCGCGATTTGCGCCGGCTTCCAGGAGCTTTTGCAACAATATGGAAATAGCCACATTGCCGTAGCGGGGCGACGCAGTTCCCTTTCCATCCCAGCTCGGAAGCATGTAGTGGGTGGCGCCGCCGATAGCATTAACGGGGTCCCAAATGCACACTCCCACACAAGAACCAAGAATCAGTGCAATGGATTTCGCTTCCGTCGAAACGAAAACCTGGCCGGCATGAAGAAAATGAGCATTCGACGAAGATGCATCACTAGTCTCGGCGGACGGCGGCCCCGGGAGGTTGGATGAAGGATGTTTTGTTGGCGAATCAGGTCTCACGGCGCCACCTGGCGCGCCTGCAGTCTTTGAAACTGGATGGCAACTGCTGCGTAGGTTTCCAGAAACTTCAATAATTCAAAATCGGCCCATTCCAGGCCATTCTTCTGCGGGAGAAGACCAAAGAGGCCGATGACCCCGACAATCTCGCGGCTGGACTTTAGTATTACGCAAGCCGTCAACTTCTTCTCGAAGGGCAGAAGAAGTGCCTCCGGCTGACGTTCTTTGAATTGGCTCGTACCCTGCTCGACAGCGCGCCCGAACATGCCGGCACCGCACAAGAAGGGTTGCAGGGCGTCTGCTTCAACGCCCCACGACCACGCCAGAGAAAAAGTTTGTTCGCTTGGGAAATAGTCAAAAACGACAATCTCTTCCGAGCCGATCAGATTCGCGATGATTTCCGCGATGGCATCAAATACGTCGCCACCTTCGATGCTTTGAATAAGCCGCGCGCTCGCGGCGTTGAGCCGCATGAGGAGGAAATGATTCCGTTCAATCTGTTCGCGCAGTGAGAGTTGTTGCACACGCAAGCGAAGCTCTTCCGTCCCGGTGAACGCCGAAGCGTTTCCATCTACGGGCTCAGTCCGGCACCCACCCTTGGCGGGCGGCCTGTCTCCATTTCCTGCGCCTATCATGATTTCCTCTCGCTTCTTCTGACTGAGTTCCGCATTGGGTTGCTCGTTCTGAATTACTCGCCGAGGTACGCTTTCAACAGATCAAGAAGCTCGCCGTCATTCACCGGTTTTGTAAGATAATCGCTGCACCCGCTGGCATAACCTTCCTGCACAAACTGCTCTTCGCCGCGAGTGGTCAGCAGGATGACGGGAATCTTTTCGGTCTCTTTATCTTTTTTGAGGATTCGGCACGCTTCGAGCCCGGTCATGCGCGGCATCACGATATCCATGAGAATCAAGTCGGGCTTTTCTCTCTTCGCTCTTTCCACGGCCTCTTTTCCGTCGACGGCGCTGATGAGCACGTAATTTGATTTTTGGCTGAAGATCATCCTGTTCACTAGCCGCGCGGTGCAGGAATCATCCACGAGAAGAATTTTCTTGGTTGACATTACTCTCTCTTTCTTTGACCTGACTAAATTGAGGAACCTTTCACCTCATTAGCGGATTCTGAAAACCCTGCGCACTTCCTCCATGAGTCCTTCCGGCATGCGACTTTTTCCCACAAAGCCGTCGGCGCCAGATTCCAGGCACGCCGCCCGGAGTGAAAGACCGTTCAACTCCGTAAAAATCAGGATGCGCAAATCCGGAAATGACTTCCGCAACTGCGTAGCTGCCTCAAGGCCGGTCATTTGAGGCATGCTAAGGTCCATCAGCACCAGGTCCGGACAAAAGCGTTCGGCCTGGTGCAGGACACTTAAACCGTCACTGGCAGTCCCAACAATTTCAAACTGCCCCTCGAATTCGAGGTACGAGCAAACTGCGCGCAGCGCAGTCCGCGAATCATCGGCGACCACCACGCGAATCTTGCGATCATTTGGTACCATCCCGCACTCCTGCTGCACACCGACCGATCCACTGCTGTGATAGTGTCCCGAATTGGGACCCGGTAAGATATTCGGCTGATTCCCTAGGGAATCGCCTGTAGAGATGGACAGGGACCATCAGCGTTGGGGATTGGTGTTGCGGAAGGCGTGCTGAACAAGCTCAACAAAGGAATGATGATTGAACTTGAGTGCGAGGCGGCGACCTTGCGTCGATATCCGGCCTCAAACAAGATTTTCAGAAGCGAAGCGTGGGAGACTGAATTTCATTCGTGCGAATCAAGCAAACAAATATCTTTCGCCCGGGCTTCACCTGGATTGGCCGCACGGCGTTCCCCATCCCAAGGAGAAACTTTCCTGCAGCAGTTCACGAAGTCTCTTGCGCGCTCGGTGAAGCTGGGCTTTCGAATTTCCAATCGACCAATCCATGATTTTTGCGATTTCTTTGTGCTTGTAGCCCTGAATGTCATGGAGCTCCACGACCAATTTGTGGCGTGGCGATAACTGTTCGATCGCCCGTTCCAGATTGACGCGGTCGATGGAGCCCGCCAGCTGGAAGTCGGGACGACTGAATTTCTCAGGCAGCCCGCCGCTATCGCCGTCCGGCTCGACGCTTTTCTCAGGGGATGATTTCAGCGGGGTCTTCCTCCGGAAGCGCATCAACACCAGGTTTACGGTGATGCGGTGCAGCCACGTGGAAAAAGCCGATTCGCCGCGGAATGTTCGAATCTTGCGTAAGACGGTCAAGAACGCTTCTTGGGTGAGATCCTCGGCTTCCGTTGGGTTTCCCGCCATGCGCAAGCATAGGGCATAGACGCGCCGGCAATGCAGGTGGTAGATACGTTCAAATGCGCCCGCATCTCCGCACTGAGCTCGCCGGATGGCATCACTTTCCGGCAAGTTGGCCCACTCGGGCCGGCTGCGTCTCGAAACGCCAGGGCTATCCAAGAATCCTTGCTGCTCGCAGGCGTAAGAAGTGATCATCTTGCTCTCCCCGTGCAGGAATGAACATGAGCCTTTCGAAGCGTCGCAGCCCGAGTGGGAAAAGCCAGGACTTTGCTAAGTCCTTTGGTTCTCTTGACCGTCCAGTTAGGAAGCAACTTTGCAGCCAGACGCGCATTGAATCTAGCAACAGGCTGAAGATTCAACTGCATAGGGGAAATGCCGGATCAAATGCCGATAGCACCGGAAGTAAAATGCGTGTAGATTTTTCCAGCAGCGCGGAGTTCTTGCCTCAGGCGTGCTTTTTCTGTAAGAGTGAGATTAGGTTTTGGACGCTTTTTGCAAGTTCCACGACTTCCCCGCCTCCGTGGAGTTCGAAGTCGATCTCATAGTTGCCTTTCGCAGCGTGATCCACGGCTTCTTTGAGGCTGACAAGAGGCTTAGTGACTTGGCGAGGCAGGATGAGGCTGGCCCCGACGCTAAACAAAAGAGTGACAGCCGAAACGATGCCCAGAGCCCATTCAGCTCGATGGATCAACTGACGAGCTTCCTGGTGGTCCATTTGGACACGAGCCCAATTTTGCTGTTCCAGTTCGGACGCCAGCTGCAAAGTCTCTTGACTGGATGCCTGGAGGTCCGGGGCGACTTGGCGCAAAGCGGGGTTCGCTTCCTGTATAGCTTGCGTAATCCGCGCATCGAACGAGCCGACCCGGGCGCGAAGGTCCTGAATCAGCTGCGCTCGCTTCTTATGTTTGGCCGCTTTGACGAGACCGTCCAGGTCTTTTTCGTAGGCCTGCACCGCCTCGCGAATCTGTTCGACTGGTTCCTGCCTGCGTTGTCCCGTCGTCGAAACTACAGATGCGAATCGTTGTTCGTATCGATTGGCTGCATCCAGACCCTTCTGAACTACGGCTTTTTCGTCAGGCTCAAGGTCCCCAATACCAGCCAAAAATTGCCTCACCTTCGCGAGCGAGTCCTGGTTTGCCCGAACATATTCCGGGTCCTGGAACAAAATGTAGTTTCGCGCTGTACGCCGGGCCTCCAGTATCTCGACGGAGGCTTGTTCTGCCAGCTTTGCCGCCGGAGCATCGACATTCACGATGCGGTCCACGATTCGGCCCATCGCAAACAAATAATAAACAGCCAAGAAAATAACCGGGACAAGAATCAATCTCGCGATGGCAAGGCTATAGGCAACTCTTTTTCGCAATGAACTTCCGGGCGCAAATATTTTGAAGGACTTTCGGATTCTCCATCTCATGGGCTGAAACCTCCCAAAGGCGCTACAGCCGGTTCTCGCGAGAAGTTATGACGTCACATCGAGGCTAGACGGATGCGCGTCATTCGCGTCGCAGCGCGCTTGGCGGCATAGCATCGGGACGTGCGAGGTCTTCGAGCGCGTCAATCGCACTCTGTATCTTGTGCATGCCCCGCTGCAAAATCTCAACGCCAGCTTGGGGAGTAATGCCTGCATCGCCTTCATCAAGATTTATACCGTCCGTCGTATTCCTCAGACTTCTTTCCCCGGGTCGATTTTCGTAGGTTAGCGGCGTAAGGGCAATGGGATTATCGCGAGTTCTGGAGCGGGCGATGGGAATC
>WNFR01005528.1_pt1 | contig 19933 bp, 18 predicted proteins | sample 5400221 | NCBI WGS metagenome assembly WNFR01 (sample SAMN13153357, study PRJNA577476) | soil metagenome | isolation source: 40 cm soil under Madrone tree | place: USA:California | collected 2016-06-14 | reverse complement strand
CGCCCGCCGCCTCGCAGATCGCGGCGAGACGCTCATACATCGCGAAGGTGAAAGCGTTGCGCGCCTGTGGCCGGTTGAAGGTGATCCGGCCGATGCCGTCGCGGACCTCATAGAGGATGTCGGTCTCGGCGGCCTGGGGGCTCACGCTGGCGATGGTCACGCGGCGTCTCCTGGATGGGTTAACGGGCTGATCTCGTCATTTTGAATGCAAAAAGCCGTTACCGCAATCTCTTTTTGGCGATCCACGGCCGATGATGCTATGGTTTGAATGCAAAACTATCACGCCAAGGCCGCACAATGCATGAAGAGGTCGTAGCCCGGCTGCGCCACAAGCTGGTCGAAGGGGAAATTCCGCCCGGGGCCCGCGTCCCCGAGCGCGAGCTGTGCGAAGCGCTGGGCATCTCGCGGACGCCCTTGCGCGAGGCCCTCAAAGTGCTGGCGGCCGAAGGTCTCGTCGTGCTGCTGCCCAACCGCGGCGCGCGCGCCGCGAGGCTGACGCGCGAAAGCGTGCAGGACCTGTTCGAGGTGTGCGAAGGCCTGGAGGCGCTCGCCGGCGAGCTCGCGTGCCAGCGCATTTCCGACCAGCAGGTCGCCGAGATCGCGGCGCTGCATGCCGCCATGCTGACCCACTTTCGTGCGGGCGAGCTGATCCCCTATTACGGCTGCAACCGGTTGATCCATGAAGGCATCGTGCGGGCGGCGGATAACGCGGTGTTGTCCAGTCTCTATGAATCCGTGGCCGCGCGCATCCGGCGCGCCCGTTTCATCACCCCGATGACGCCCGAGCGCTGGACGCTGGCCGTCCAGGAGCATGAGGCCATTCTGAACGCCCTGCTGCGGCGCGACGGCGGCGGGCTCGCGCATATCCTGCGGACCCACCTTCGGCACAAGCGCGCCGAGGTGGAGCGCGCGGGATTTGCCGAAACAGAGGAGCCCGAGGCGATTTCGCCCGTCAGAGCGCGTCGCTTGTCATCCGCATGACGGCCGCATCATATGGCGGCGTGAACCGAACGAGAGCCGCATGAGCCGAGACGCCGCCATCGCCCGCGCCGCCGATTATTTCGACAGCGGCGGCTTCAAGGCCGACCTCGCCCGCCGGGTCGCGATCCCGACCGAGAGCCAGAATCCCGAGCGCGCCGCCGAGCTCGCGCGCTATGTCGAAACCGAGATGAAGCCGGCGCTCGAGGCGCTCGGCTTTCGCTGCCGGGTGCTGCGCCAGCCCAAGGCGCGCGGGCCCTTCCTGGTGGGCGAGCGCCACGAGGGCGCCGGCCTGCCGACCATATTGGCCTACGGTCATGGCGACGTGATCCGCGGCTTGGAGGCGGGCTGGAAGCCCGGCCTGTCGCCCTGGCGGCTGGTCGAGACCGATGGCCGCTACTACGGCCGCGGAGTCGCCGACAACAAGGGCCAGCACACCATCAACATCGCGGCGCTCGCCGCCGTGCTGGCGACGCGCGGCCGGCTCGGCTTCAACATCAAATGGCTGATCGAGATGGGCGAGGAGACGGGCTCGTCCGGTCTGCGCGAGGTGTGCGAGGAGAATCGCGAGCTGCTCGCGGCCGACGTGCTGATCGCCTCCGACGGCCCACGCCTCACCGCGGATCGCCCGACCATCTTCCTCGGCACCCGCGGCGGCTATCCGATCGACCTGTGGGTTGACGCCCGCGAGGGCGGCCACCATTCGGGCAACTGGGGCGGGCTCCTGTCGAGCCCGGCGATCCAGCTCGTCCATGCGCTCTCGAGTATCGCGGGCCCGACCGGCCAGGTGCGCATCCCCGAATGGGTGCCCGACCGCATCCCCGAGCCGGTGCGCCGCGCGCTCGCCGACTGCGAGGTGCGCGCGGGCCCGGGCGATCCGGTCATCGATCCGAACTGGGGCGAGCCCGGCCTCACGCTGGCCGAGAAGGTGTTCGCCTGGTGCTGCTTCGAGATCCTCGCAATGACGGCGGGCAATCCCGAAAGCCCGGTCAACGCGGTGCCGCCGCGCGCCTGGGCGCGTGGCCAGTTGCGCTTCGTGGTCGGCATCGAGATCGAGGAAATTCTCCCGGCGCTGCGCCGCCATCTCGACCGCCATGGATTCCCGATGGTGCAGATCGCCCAGGGACGCGACGAGATCTTCCACGCCACCCGGCTCGATCCCGATCATCCCTGGGTGCAATGGGTCGCCGGCTCGATCGCGCGCACCACCAACAGGCCGACCGCCATCCTGCCCAATTCGGGCGGCTCGCTGCCCAACGACATCTTCTCCGAAGGCCTGGGCCTGCCGACCATCTGGGTGCCGCACTCCTATCTGGGCTGCTCGCAACACGCTCCGAACGAGCACCTGCCGGTCGAGATCGCGCGCGAGGGGCTGCGCCTGATGGCGGGGATGTATTGGGATCTCGGGGAGGCGGGGGCGCCGGTGACCTTGGCGGCGAACGAGAAGTGAGGGCGCTCGCCGGGCGACGTTATTTGTCGGTCAGCTGCTTCGGGTCGTTCAGGATGATCTGCGGCTTTCCCTGGTAGAGCTGGATCTGGCCGGTGACGCAGACCTGCTTTCCCTGCACGGCCTTTTCGGGGGTTCCGAACTTCGGGCGGTCGCTCCCGAGGATGAGCGCCGTGAAAATCGCATTGGGATAGGGCTTGCCGAAGTCCAGGAAGGTCGGGCCGCCCCTGGCCTGTCCGGCATATTTGGCGGAGACCACCAGGCCGCAAATGGTGACGGTCTCGCCGACATGCTTGGCGGCTTCCTCGGGGGCGAACGGGGCGGCGCGCGCCCCGACCGCCCACGAGACCAACGCCGTGGACATGATGAGCAGTCTGAGCCAGGACATTCCGGTGACCCCACTTCGCAAGCTTCGCCCCACCCGCGCGGTTGACGATGCTAACCATTTTAATGTCGACTCGGTAGCCACCCGCCCGGTTCCATTTCAAAGCCATTGGAGACCATCTTGCCCGTCATGTCCGGAAAGCGTGCCTTCCTCGAGCTCCTGAAGCAGGAGGGCGTCGAGATGGTATTCGGCAATCCCGGCACCACCGAGCTGCCGCTGATGGATGCCTTCGCGGTCGAGCACGACATCAAATACGTGCTCGGCCTGCAGGAAGCGGCCCTCATGGCGATGGCGGACGGTTACGCCCAGGCTTCCGGCAGGCTCGCGGTCCTCAATTTCCACGTGGCGCCCGGACTCGGCAACGCCATGGGCATGCTCTACGACGCCCAGAAGGCGGGCTCGCCCATCCTGCTCACCGCCGGCCAGCAGGATCAGGATTACATCGTCACCGAGCCGATTCTCTCCGCCGACCTGCCCACGCTGGCGCGGCCCTTCGTCAAATGGGCCGCCGAGGTCCATCGCGTGGCCGACCTGCCGCGCCTGGTGCATCGCGCCGTCAAAACCGCGCTCGCGCCGCCGACCGGGCCGGTCTTCCTGTCGCTGCCCGGCGACATCCTCAAGCAGGAGGGCGACCTCGACCTGATGGTGCCGACCCGCATCGCGCCGCGGCTGCGCGGCGACGCCGCCGCGATCGCTGCCGCCGCCGCCGTTCTGGCCGAGGCCAAGAATCCGGTGATCTACGCCGGCGACGCGATCGCGCACAGCCGCGCCCATGCCGAGCTGGTCGAGCTCGCCGAATTGCTCGGCGCGCCGGTCTATGCCGAATTCGTGCCGAGCACGGCGTCGTTTCCCGCCTCGCATCCGCTCTTTCGCGGCGCGACCGCGCGCACCCAGGCGGCGGTGCGCCAGGCGCTCGACCCCCACGACGTCCTGTTCTCGGCCGGCGGCGATCTGTTCACCTGGTCGCTGCCGTCCAATATCGATCCCATGCCGCCCGGCATGCGGCTCATCCATCTCGACACCGATCCGTGGGAGATCGGCAAGAATTATCCGGCCGAGGTCGCCATCCTGGGCGATCCGAAGGCCACCTTGCCGGAGCTTACCGCGGCGACGCGCGAGCGCATGACCAGCGGCGGTCGTGGCGCGGCGCGCAGCCGGCTGAAAGCCGCGAGCGACGCGACGCTGGCCGAGCGCGCGGCGCTCAAAGCCAAGGCGCGCTCGCTCGCCGGGCAGACGCCGGTGCTGCCGCTCGCGCTGCTCGAGGCGATCGGCGACATGCTGCCCAGCGACGCCGTGGTGATCGAGGAGACGCTGTCGTCCGCGCCCGGCATCCGCTCGCTCATCCGCAGCGACGATCCGCAGAGCTTCTTCGGGCTGCGCGGCGGCGGCATCGGCTGGGGCCTGCCGGCCGCCATCGGGGCCAAGCTCGCGCTGCCGCACCGGCCGGTGGTCGCGCTCATCGGCGACGGCAGCGCCATGTACACCATCCAGGCGCTGTGGACCGCCGCGCATTACCGCATTCCCGTCGTGTTCGTGATCCTCAACAACACCTCCTACCGCATCCTCAAGCAGCGCCTGCATGCGTTGCGCGGGCACGCCGAGCAGGTGGACGCCTATGTGGGCATGGAGCTCATCGATCCGGCGATCGATTTCGTGGCTTTGTCGCGCTCGCTCGGCGTCGCGGCCGAACGCGCCAGGACGGTGCGCGAGGCGACCGACCTCGTGGCGAAGGGCATCGCGTCCGACGCGCCGTTGCTGATCGACGTCGAGCTCGACCGCGCCTTCAAGCCGATGTGATTCATTCGTCATTGCGAGGAGCCATCGATCTCGGGTTTACCCGAGATCGACAACTAATAGTGCGCAAGTCGGGCAAGCCCGACTTGCGTGCGACGAAGCAATCTCTGCCGTGCAAGGACACGGGCCGAGATTGCTTCGGCGCGCTGCGCACGCCTCGCAATGACGCTTAACTGTCACACCTTCGACACCTCGAAGGTCGACCGCGCGAACAGCTCCTCGACGCCGACACAGCGGTCGACCAGACCCTGCTCGTGGGCATATTGGGTGAGCGCCTCGATCTCGCGCATATTCTGGTGCACGCCGTATTTCCAGAAATCGTCGCCCATCGCCGCCATGGTCTCACGCGTCTCGGCTTCGAGGAACGGCAGGGTCACCAGCAGCGCATTGACGTCGCGCAGGTTCTCCATCGCGATCGCCTTGGCGTCGCAGAACGCCTTGTAGACGCTGGTCGCGAGCCATGGATACTGCGCAACCAGCGTCTTGCGGATGCCGATCAGGTGCATGATCGGAAACAGGCCGGTCTTCTTGAAATAAGCGGTCTCGGCTGCGCGCGTGTCGGCAAACAGCCGCCCGATATGCGGCTCGCCGCGCAGGAAGGATGACGGCGCGCGCGCCGTGAACAGGGCGTCGAGCTCGCCGCTCGCCAGCATGCCCACCAGGGTCTGGTCGTCGCCGATCGGCTGCAGGTCGATGCCCTTGATCGGCTTGAGCGGCGTGCGCTCGTGCCGCCCCGGCTCCTCCTGGCCGCCGCTGCGCCAATGGATTTCCGATGGATGCACGCCGTATTCGTGCTGCATCATCCCGCGCATCCAGACCACCGCGGTGATCTGGTATTCGGGCAGGCCGATGCGCTTGCCGCGCAGATCGGCCGGCGTGCGAATGCCGGCGTCGCGGCGGACATAGATGCCGGAGTGGCGGAAGATGCGCGACACGAAGGCCGGAATCCCGATATAGGCGGAGGTCCCGTTCGCCACCGTCCGGATATAGCTCGAGAAGGAGAGCTCCGAGACGTCGAACTCCTGGTAGCGGAAGGCGCGGAAGAAGATCTCCTCCGGATAGAGCGGCAGGTAGGTGACGGCGCAGCCCTCGACTTTCACCACGCCGTCCTTGATCGCCTGGGTGCGATCGTAATTGCCGCACGCAACGGTTATCGGCACGTCCACCATTCGGGTCCTCGCGATGGCCTGATGTTTCCCGGGAGCCGCGCATTCAAGCAGAAGCCCGCCGCGCCGTCAGCTTGTGGCCGGCGGCATTGCGGGATATTTTTTGCTGCCGGCCCGCAATGCGTTCGCGGTCGAGCCGGCAAGGAGAACACCATGATGTCGACGGTGATTGGCGGGGCCATGCTGCCCCACGCGCCTCAGTTTTTCACCATGCCGGACACCGAGGACAAGGCGCTGGTCGCCCATGTGCGCGAGGTGGCGGCCGACATCGGCGAGAGGTTGCGGGCGCTCGAGCCCGATCTCTGGATCATCTTCTCCAACGATCACGCCGAGCAGTTCTTCCACCATGCGGCGCCGCCCTTCACGGTCCATGTCGGCGGCGAGGCGAGCGGGGAGTTCGCGGGCCGCAAATTCCACTGGAAGGTGCCGAGCGAGATCAGCTTCGAGCTCGTCCGCCAGCTCTACCGGCAGAGCTTCGACCCGGCCTTCACCAGCACCGCCAAGATCGATTATGCGATCGGCATTCCGCTGACCCATCTCGGCCACACCGGCCCGGTGCTGCCGATCTACGTCAACGCCTATCTGCCGCCGCAGCCCACCATGGAGCGCTGCTACGCCTTCGGCCAGGCGGTGGCGCGCACCGTCACCGCCATGGGTCTCAAGACCGTCATCCTGTCGAGCGGCGGCATGTCGCATTTCCCCGGCACCGACCGCTATTCAAATCCCGAGCTCGCCTGGGACCAGCGCGCGCTCGCCAAGCTGGCGACCGGAAACCTCAAGTCGCTGATCGGCTATGACGAGACCGAGCTCGACGAGACCGGCAATATCGAGCTGCGCTGCTGGGCCTGCGCGGCCGGCGCTTTGGGCGAGCGCAAGCCCGACGTGGTGTCGATGGACCCGAGCTGGCATCACAACTATGCCTCGCTCGCCTGGATCGGCAGCCGCCCGGAAGAGCACGCCGCGCATTATCCCTCGATCAAGCCCGAGCTGGTCGAGCTCACCGCCGCCCTGCACGGGCTTGCGCACGAGGCCGACAAGCGCGCCCAATATGTCGCCAACGCCGCCGCCTATGCGGACAAATTCCGCCTGCCGCCCGAGCAGCGCGAGGCGCTGGTCCGGCTCGACATGCCGACGATCGTGAAGATGGGCGCGCATCCGCTCGTGCCCTTCCTGGCGCAGATGCAGATCCAGCGCCTGCGCGCCGGGCGGTGAGAGCCGACACGCGGGCAGTTTCAGCCCGAGATCGCGCGCGATGATCCCGGCCGCCACATAGCTCGGACCGCCCGAGATCGCGCCGCCGCAATGGGCGGCGGAGCCCGCGTAATAGAGGTTCGGGATCGGGCTGCGGTAGCCGAAATGGTTGTACATGACCTGCTCGGCATTGAAGGCGCCCATGAAGATGTCGCCGCCGCGCATGTTGACGAGCTCCTGGACATACTCGCGGCCCGTATAGGCGTATTGGGCGATGATGTTTTTCCTGGTCATGTTCGGGCAGTAGCGCGCCCAGGTGTCGAGAATTTTTTCGGAGAATTCCGCCTTCCAGCTCTCGTAGTCCTGCTCGCCGATGTCGGGATCGAGCGGCATCACGTGCCACGCATAGCTCGTGTGCTTGCCGGGCGGCGCCTGGGTGGGGTCGAGCAGGCTCAGCGGGCCGGAGCCGAACTGAATGATGTCGGGCATCTTGCCGGCCATCACCTGCTGATGGGCCGCGAACAGATCCTCCATGGTCTCGGCGCCGATGCTCCATTTGAGCGCGCGGTTGATGTTGGGATCGAATTTCTCGGCCGCAAAGCGCGGGCTTTCATGGAGCGCGAGGTGAAGTCCGAACAGCGCCCATTTAGTGTACTGGAAATTGTCGAGCTTGGCGCCGAGCGCGGCCGGAATCTGGTCGCGGCCGACCAGGTCCTCGAAGGTCTGGTGCACGTCGATGGTCGAGGCCACGAATTGCCGGGCCCGCACGGTGCGGCCGTCGCGCAGCGCGATGCCGGTCGCGCGGCCGCCCTCGATCACGATGCGCTCGATCGCGACCTGCGGCGCAAAAGTCCCGCCGGCCGCGATGAAGGTCTCCATCAGGCCGCGCGCGAGGTTGAACGACCCGCCCTGGCAGAGCTGGTAGCCGGTCTGCAGGTCGAAGGCGCGGATGACCGAGCCCATCGGGCTCGTCTTCGACATCGTGTCGGTGAGCCAGGTGCCGAACAGCGAGACCTTGAACAGGAACAGGAGCTGGACGTGCTCGTTCTCGAACAGCTCGCGCACCACGTCGAGCGGCTGCCGGCGCGCGACGGCGAGGAATTCGCGGCCGAGCGCCGTGCGCTCCAGCAAGCCGTCGCGCTCGGCCTGCGGCAGCGGTTCGGCATAGCGCTCGGGGATCAGGATGCGGGCCGTCATCTCCTCAGCCTTGCGGTTCCACTCCCGGAAGGTCGCCGCGTCCTTGGGCGACAGGCGGGCGATATTGGCGACCGTCTCCTCGAGGTCGCGCCCGAGCACCAGCGCGGTCCCGTCGCGGTGCGCCTGGCCGAACTCGTAGCGCGGCGTGATGTAGGTCACCCGCGACGCGAGACCGAGATCGCGGAACCAGGGCGTCTCGCTGATGTGGAAATGATTGATCGAATGCAGGTTGTGATAGAAGCCGGGCGCTGTCGCCTCGGTGGTGTTCAGTCCGCCCCCATAGGTCAGGCGGCGGTCGACCAGGAGGATGTCGAGTCCGGCCTTCGCCAGATAGGAGCCGAGCACGAGCCCATGGTGTCCGGCCCCGATGATGATTCCGTCATAGGTCCGTCCGAGCGCCTGCGACATCTGGTTTCCTTACCCGCGCCTTCCGTTGGTATATGAAGGCTTGGCGCATGATCTTGTCCGAAAAGTTGACAGACTTTTCGGACAAGATCATGCGCAAAACGCGAGTCGGCGTTCTGGCGCTGCCGTTGCAGAAATACAAGCCTTTCCGGATTTTGTTCCTTCTGGCAGGCCGAGCGACGCGGCTATGTTGGGGCGCGCGCCGCCGATAAGATGGAGGCGGCCGGCCGACGGCGGCCAACCGCCGTCGCGACACGACGCGGAACACAATGCCAGGCGCAACGCCTGCTGGGAGGACGAGATGAGACTGCTGACGTCACTGGGAATTGCCGCGCTCGCGGTCGGGTTCGGCGCCGCCGCGCAGGCCGAAACCGTCAAGGTCGGGATCATGCTGCCGTTTTCGGGCGTCAACGCCGACCTCGGCGACGCGCAGAAAAAGGCCTTCGACCTCTATCTCAAGCTGCACGCCAAGGACATCGCGCCCCACAAGGTCGAGGTCGTCGAGCGCGACGAGGGCCCGCCGTCGGGCGCCAACGCCAAGACGGTCGCGACCGAGCTGATCACGCGCGACAAGGCTCAGATCATCGTCGGGGTGGTGTTCTCGCCCTCCGCGATCGCGATGGCGCCGGTCATGAGCCAGGCCAAGGTGCCGCTGCTGATCTCCAACGCCGGCACCGCCTGGATCACGACGCTCTCGCCCTATATCGCGCGGCTGTCCTTCAGCATGTGGCATCCCGCCTTCCCGATGGGGACCTATGCGGCCAAGTCTCTCGGCTGCAAGACCGCCGCCATGGGCTACACCGACTTCCCGCCCGGCAAGGACTCGACCGAGGCTTTCAAGACCGGCTTCGAGGCGGCGGGCGGCAAGGTCGTCGACTCGATTCCGATGGGCAACCCCGCCCAGGTGCCCGACTTCACCCCGTTCTTCTCGCGGGTGAAGGACGCCAAGCCCGACTGCTTCTATGTGTTCATCCCGTCGGGCAATCACGCGGCCGGCGTCGTCAAGACCTTCGGCGAGCTCGGCATGCGGCAGGCCGGCATCAAGCTGATCGGGCCGATGGACGTGGTGCCCGACACCAAGCTGCAGGACATGGGCGACGCCGCCATCGGCACCATCGTGATGGGCCATTATGCGGCCGATCTCGACAATGCGGCCAACAAGCAATTCGTCAAGGCATGGCACGACGCCTATGGGGCCAACAACCATCCGGACTTCATGTCGGCCGCCGCATGGGATTCGATGCATGCCGTCTTCGACACCATCAAGAAGCTCAACGGCAAGCTCGACGACGGCGAGAAGGTGATCGCGGCCCTGAAGGGCTGGAGCACCGACGGACCGCGCGGCCGGGTCTCGATCGATCCGGACACCCGCGACGTGATCCAGGACGAGCGCGCCATGGAGGTCTACCGCAAGCCCGACGGCAAGCTCGGCCTCAAGGTGTTGGGCACGATCGCGCAGGTCAAGGACCAGTGCAAAGCCCAGAAGATCGGCCGCTGCGGGCAGACGCAGTAGCGGCCGGCCGAGGACGAAACAGAACCGCCGTCCTGTTGTCATTGCGAGCGAAGCGAAGCAATCTCGGGGTGATCCGCTGAGATTGCTTCGGCCTGCGCCGCATGCCGCGCAATGACAATAAGCGGACTGGGGGCCTCCATCGTGTCGCCGACGGCGAACATCATCGTCAGCATCCTGTTCGACGGGCTGGCCTATGCCATGTTCCTGTTCATCGTGTCCGTGGGCCTGTCGGTCACCATGGGGCTGATGGGCTTCGTCAATCTGGCGCACGGGGCCTTCGCGATGGCGGGCGGCTATATCGTGCTCACCGCGATGCGCAGCTGGGACATGCCCTTCTTCCTGGCGCTGGTCCTGACCTTCGTGCTGGTCGGCGCCGCCAGCGTGGTGTTCGAGCGCACCTTGTATGCCCGGCTCTACAAGGCGACCGAGCTCGAGCAGGTGCTGCTCACCATCGGCCTCGCCTTCATGGCGATCGCGACCTTCACGTATCTCTACGGGCCGCGCCCGCAAAGCATCGCGCTGCCCGCCTATCTCACGGGCCAGATCGACGGCGGATTCCGCACCTTCCCGACCTACCGGGTCTTTGTCATCGCGGTCGGGGCCGCCCTGATCGCCGTGCTGTGGTACGGCTTCGAGCGCACCAATATCGGCGCCAAGATCCGCGCCGCGGTCGACAACCGGCGCATGGCGCAGTCGATCGGCATCGACGTCGACCGGCTGTTCACCCTCACCTTCGCGGTCGGCAGCGGGCTCGCGGCGCTCGGCGGCGGGCTCGCGATCCAGCTCTTCGGCCTGACCCCGAGCTTCGCGGTGCTCTATCTGGTGTTCTTCCTGCTGGTGGTCGCGGTCGGCGGCCTCGGCAGCCTCAAGGGCACGCTGGTGGCGGCGATCCTGCTCGGCGTCTGCGACACCGCCGGCAAATACATGTTCGCCGACGCCGGCGGCTTTTTCATCTACGCTCTGGCGGTGCTGATCCTGCTGATCAAGCCGGCGGGGCTTTACGGCCGTGACTGACGCGCTCGCCACCAGCTCGGCGGCCCCGGACGCATCAAGCGCGTCCGCCCGCGCCCGCGCCGTCGCGTACCTCGCCGAGCGCCACCGTCTGCAGATATGGGAAGCGCTGCCCTGGGGGCTCGCGCTCGCGGCCTTCTGGCTCTTCCCCGACCGCCTGACCTTCGGCAGCCAGGTGCTGGTGATGGTGCTGTTCGCGCTCTCGCTCGACCTCATCCTGGGCTTTGCCGGCATCGTCACCCTCGGCCAGGCCGCCTATTTCGGCGTCGGCGCCTACACGGTCGGGCTGCTCGCCGCCCACCTGAACTGGAGCGAGCCGATCAGCGGGCTGTTCGCGGCGGCGGCGGTCGCGGGCGCCGTCGGTTGCGCGACCGGCTTCGTGCTGCTGCGCTATCGCGGGCTCACCCTGCTGGTGCTGACGCTGGCCACCGCCATCATGCTGCAGGAGCTCGGCAACCTGTTTCCGCGTCTCACCGGCGGCTATGACGGGCTCCCCGGCCTCGTCTTCGCGCCCTTGTTCGGCGTGTTCGACTACGACCTCTACGGCCGCGTGAACTATCTCTACGTGCTCGGCGTCCTGTTCGTGCTGTTCTGGCTGGTGCGGCGGATCGTCTATTCGCCCTTCGGCCAGACCCTGGCCGGCATTCGCGAGAATGTGGGTCGCATGCATGCCATCGGGTCGCCGGTGCGGCTGCGGCTGGTCGTCGTCTACACCATCGCGGCCGCGATCTCGGGCGTGGCCGGCGCGCTGTTCACCCAGACCAACGCCTATGTGACGCTCGGCGTGTTCGATTTCGACAATTCGGCCGGCGTGATGGTGATGCTCATTCTCGGCGGCACCGGCCGGCTCTACGGCGCCTTCGTGGGCGCCGTGATCTACATGGTGCTGCAGGACTACCTGTCGAAGGAAAGCCAGCAATACTGGCACTTCGGCATCGGCCTCCTGCTGGTGCTGACCGTGCTGTTCGCCCGCCGCGGCCTGCTCGGCCTGTTCGAGGATGCCGGCGCATTTCTCCGACGGAACCCCAAGCCGTGACGGCCGCGCTCGAGATCCAGGACCTCAACAAGAGCTTCGGCGCGCTCGCGGTCGCGCGCGACATCAATCTGACGCTGCCCAAGGGGGCGCGCCACGCCCTGATCGGGCCGAACGGCGCCGGCAAGACCACGCTGGTCAATCTGATCACCGGCGTGCTGCAGCCGTCGGCCGGCCGGGTGCTGCTCGACGGGCAGGACATCACCGCGCTGCCGCAGGCGGCGCGCACGCGCCGCGGCATCGCCCGCACCTTCCAGATCAACCAGCTGTTTCGCGGCCTCACGGTGCTGGAAAATCTCTATCTCGCGGTGGCGGAGCGCATGCGGGCGTCCGGCCGGCTGTGGGTTCCGGCCGGCGCCGAGCGCGAGGTGATCGACCAGGCGCTCGCCCAGCTGGAAGCGCTGCGGCTCGCCGACGACGCGCTCAAGCCGGTACGCGAACTGCCCTATGGGCGTCAGCGCCTGGTCGAGATCGCGATCGCGCTGGCGCTGCATCCGCGCGTGCTGCTGCTCGACGAGCCGGCCGCCGGCGTGCCGTCGTCGGAAAGCCATCTCATTCTCGACGTCATCGGGGCACTCGATCCCGACATCGCCATCCTGATCATCGAGCACGACATGGACGTGGTGTTTCGCTTCGCCCACCGCATCACGGTGCTGGTGGCGGGCGCGGTGCTCACCGAGGCGAGCCCGCCGGAGATCCTCGCCGACCCGCGCGTGCGCGCCGTCTATCTGGGCGAGGAAGCCGGGGGGCGCCATGGCTAGGGTGGCGCTCGAGCTCGACGCGGTCTCGGCGGGCTACGGCGAGACCGTGGTGCTGGAGGATATCGGTCTGCGGCTCGATGAAGGCGAGACCATCTCCCTCATCGGCCGCAACGGCGTCGGCAAGACCACGTTGCTGGCGACCGTCATGGGTCACAACACGCTGCATGGCGGCGACGTGCGGCTGCACGGCAAGACGATCGCGCGGCTCGCGCCCCATCGCCGCAACTGGGCGGGTCTCGGCTATGTGCCGCAGGAGCGCGAGATCTTCCCCTCGCTCACCTTGAAGGAAAATCTCGAGGTGGCGGCCCGCCCCGGGCCCCGCCAGGGGCGTCAGGGCGCCTGGACGCTCGACAAGGTGTTCGCGCTCTTTCCGCGCCTCGCCGAGCGCCAGAACAACCGCGGCAACCAGCTGTCCGGCGGCGAGCAGCAGATGCTGGCGATCGCCCGCGCGCTCATCGGCAATCCGTCGGTCGTGCTGATGGACGAGCCCTCGGAGGGACTTGCGCCCGTCATCGTCGAGGAGCTCGGGCGCGCCGTGAAGCGGCTGGCGGCGTCGGAAGGCCTGACCATGATCCTGGTCGAGCAGAACACGCGGCTCGCCCTCGACATCTCGCCGCGCACCGCCGTGCTCGACCGCGGCCGCATCGTCTATGACGGCCCGAGCGAAACGCTCAAGCGCGATCCGGACAAGCTGCACCGGCTGATCGGGGTGGGGAAAAAGTGATTCGCTCGTTGGGTCCGCCGCGCGTCCGCGCCGTTCCCGCAACCTGAGACATATCCACTTCCTTTTAATGTGTTTTTACCCCGAAGCGCGCGATCAGCGCACCGGCAGCGAGTCGCCGCAACATGACGCATCATCGCCTGCCGGACGGTGGTCGCCTCGTCTGCCAGGGCCCGAGCGGGACTTCCGCGCGCAATCCCGAAAAGCTGCACGGAGCGGTTCGCCGCGGAGTTCGCCGCGTGACCGTGGCGTTTGCACAACTTGAGATTTCGCCTGCTCGAATTCCTGTAAATGTCTTTGGGTGACAAATCGCGATAAAGCGGCTGGAATTATGTGCCCAGGCATATGCGGGCATCTCGCAACTTACGGTTTCGCGCGGACAATCAGAGCAAAATCAGATCAGAAAAAAAGAGCGGGCGTACGTTCCATGATTTGCACAGTCATGCATCGCAGTTTTCACGAAGCGAAATGTTAAGGTTTTGCCTATTACCTTTCGTTAGGTACGCGATTCGACCAGGGGGCAGCATGAATTCGCACGTCAGGTTCTTGAAGGCAGCCGCGGCGCTGCTTCCGATCGTTTCCATCGTGGTGCTTGCCGGACTACGCTCCGGCACGGCGGCCATGGTCGGACAATCGTCCAGTGCCGCAACCCCGAAGGCCGCCACGGCCGCCGTGTCGATCGATCAGCTGCGCAGCGCCTACAAGCGCCCGTCCACCATTCCGTTTCCGTCGGATAATCCCTATACGGTCGCGAAAGTCACGCTCGGCAAGGCGCTCTACTTCGACCCGCGGCTGTCCGGCGCGAACGTGCAGTCTTGCGCGTCATGTCACAGCCCCTCCTTCGGCTATGGGGACGGCCTGCCGAAGGGCGTCGGCCATGGCATGAAGACCCTGGGCCGCCGCTCGCCGAGCATCATCAACGCGGCGTATGGCCAGATCTTCATGTGGGACGGCCGCGCCGCCTCGCTCGAGGAACAGGCTCTCGGTCCGATCAAGGCCGACGTCGAGATGAACATGCCGATCGACAAATTGATGGAACGGCTGGCGGGAATCCCCGGCTATGCGCCGATGTTCGAGGCGGCGTTCCCCAAGGAGGGAATCAAGTCCGAGGGAGTCGCCAAGGCGATCGCCACTTTCGAGCGAACGGTGGTCTCCGCGCGCGCGCCCTTCGACGCCTGGATCGAAGGCGGCGACAAGGCGATCTCGGAGGAAGCAAAGCGGGGATTTGCGCTGTTCAATACCAAGGCCGACTGCGCCCGCTGCCATAGCGGATGGAATTTCACCGACGACAGCTTCCATGACATCGGCCTTTCCAGCGATGACCCGGGTCGCGGCAAGTTTCTGCCCTCGATCGCCAAGATGCAGTACGCCTTCAAGACTCCGGGCCTGCGCGAGATCAGCCGGCGCGGACCGTACATGCACGACGGCTCGATGGCGACGCTCGAAGCCGTCGTGGATCACTACGACAAAGGCGGCATAGCGCGCGCGAGCCGTTCGGACCTGATCAAGCCGCTGGGCCTCACCCAACAGGAAAAGAAGGACCTCGTCGCCTTCATGCAGACCCTGACCAGCGACATCGATCCGATGACTGTTCCGGTCCTTCCGCGGTAAGCGGGGTCCTGGTCGGTCCAGTTGGTTCACCGAAGGCATCTCCTGTGGCAATCGCCACGAATCCGCAAAAGGATTTCGCGCCATGTTGATCAAACTCGCCCCCATGTCCGGGTTCATCTTCCTGCTGGCCGCCGGCGCTGCCGTTGTCAGCCCGACGAGCCGGACGCAAGCCGCCGACCTGCCAATCCGGCAGCAAAGCCGGTCCGTCGCCGAGGCCACGGGCTTGAGTGACACACGCAAAAACGCGGTGGCAAGGCCCGCTTCCGCTTCGGCGGCGGCGAGCCTCGCAGCCGTCGCGCGGGTGCGGTTTTCCGAGGCTCGCGCCGCGATGGCGCGCGGTCTCCAACTCAACGCGACGACCCGCCAATCCGATATGGCGACGCTCGAAGCCAAAATGACGACATTGTTCGATGAGCTGACCCTCGTCGAGCAGATGAACCAGTCACACCTCGCAGCTGCCGCCAGAGAAGCCAGGCGTCTGGCGGATGACTGGTACCAGACCGGATTGCGGACGATGGATCCGCCTGCCGACGGCCTCACCGAACTGCCCTTGCCGATGCTGATCGTCAGCAAGGCGGATGCCGTCAGCACGGCACTCGATCGGGTAGCCGAGCAGGCGACCGCGAACGCGTCGGTGCCGAAATCGGCGAGCCTGCCGAAGGTGCGTAATATCGCCAACGAACAGGCCAGCCTGCCGCTCAACCCGCCAGGGCAACGCCAATAGCAAATGAAATGTTTCGCTGAGCTGCTCCCGGCAAGCCGGGCTTCTCAGGGGGATCCCTAGAAAGCGAGATCGGATAAAGGTGACAGAAATGAAAACCTCCATCAGCCTCTTGGTCGGCGCCTTCATTGCCGGCGGAATGGTCGCGGCGGTCGCGGCCGAGCAGACCATCACCCAAAAGGGCAAACTGTTCTCGCCGACGACGGTCACGATAAAAAAAGGGGACACGCTGGTGTTCTCGAACGACGACAACGTCACGCACAATATCTACTCGGTCAGCCCCAATAACGAATTCAACCTCGGCTCGCAGGCGCCCGGCAATTCCACACCTGTTACTTTCGACAAGAGCGGCGATATCGACATTATCTGCGCGATCCATCCCGTCATGAAGATGAAAGTCAAGGTCACCGACTGACCGCTCGGAGTCAGGGGTGAGACCAGACAATGACTTTGAAATTCAAGCTTTACCTGGCGTTCAGCGTCGTCGTCGTCCTGGCGGCCTCGGCCGCGTTATACGGCCTGCAGGTGGTCTCGCGAACCAGCGCCCAGATCGTACGCCTCTATGACGGACCGCTGATGGCGGTAAGCCAGGCGCGCTCGGCGCAACTTCACTTTACGGCGGCGCTCGCGGCGATGAATCGCAGCGTCACGCAGCACGCCGCATCCGCAGCCGACAGGGCGACGATCGAGCAGGAGATGACGGCGCTGGCTGCCGACATCGAGATCGTTCGTGATCGCATGCCGGCGGATGCTCTCCCGGTCATCGAAAAGGCGCTCGCTGTGGCGCAGGACTGGCACAAGACCGCCGCGCTCATCGTCATCCCGTCCGCGGCGGGCCTCACGGCGCTGCCCCTGTCGCAAGTGGCGGCCGCCAAGGCGGCGGAGGTCAATGACGCCCTCGACGTGATGGCCGAAGGGGCAAGTGCGTATGGATTCAACTTCCGTGCCGAGGCGGAGGCCGAGGTGCGATTCGCCCGTATAGCGCTTCTCGCCATCGTGGTGCTGGCCATCCTCGCCGGCGCTCTGAGCGCCGCCGGCTGCGCCTATTCGATTTCCCGGCCCATCGTGGCGACGACGAAGACCATGCATACGCTGGCGAGCGGCGATTATGACGTCGAAATCCCCGGCCTCGGCCGCAAGGACGAGATCGGCCAGATGGCGCAATCGCTGACCGTGTTCAAGGACGGCCTGCTGGAGGGCCAGCGCACCCGTCTCGAGCGCATCGAGCAGGTTCGGCTCGCCGAGGCCGAGCGTCAGAAGATGATGGTGCAGATCGCCGACCAGTTCCAGGCTACGATCGGCGGGATCGTCGATAGCGTGTCGACCGCGTCGATCGGGCTTCAGTCCGCGGCCGGTACGCTGACCGGAACCGCGGAAACCACGCAGCAGCTTTCGGTTCACGTGGCGCGCGCTTCCGAGCAGGCGTCCGTGAACGTCCAAACGGTCGCCAGCGCGACCGAGGAATTGACCGCCTCCGTGCGCGAAATCGCTCGCCAGGTCGAGACCTCCACCGCGATCGCCGGCAAAGCGGCCACCCAGGCGGAAGAGACGGACGTGCGCGTCGCCAAGTTGTCCGAGGCCGCCAACCGCATCGGCGATTTCATCAATATGATCACGGCGATCGCGAGCCAGACCAATTTGCTGGCGCTCAATGCGACGATCGAGGCGGCGCGCGCCGGCGCGGCCGGCAAGGGATTTGCCGTCGTGGCGCAAGAGGTGAAGGCGCTCGCGGCGCAGACCGCCACCGCGACCGAGGAGATCTCGAAACAGATCGCCGAAATCCAGAGCACCACGACCGATTCCGCCTCCGCCATGAAGGAAATCGGTTCCACCATCGGCCAGATACGCTCGATTGCCGGCACCATCGCGGCGGCGGTCGAGCAGCAGGGGGCGGCCGTGCGGGAAATCGCCGTCAGCATCCATGAGGCGGCGGGCGGTACCGCCCAGGTGGCGACCAACATCGGCGACGTGAGCAAGGGCGCCGGCGCAACGGGCTCGTCCGCGGCCGAGGTTCTGTCGTCCGCGCAGTCGCTCGCGAACGAAAGCGCGAACCTTAAGACGGCGGTGGAGCAGTTCCTGTCGACGGTGCGGGCGGCGTAAGTACGCCCGGTGCGGCGCCTACTTCAGCAGCAGCCCCACATTCCCCGACAATATCCGCTCGCCGTCGGCCCCGAGCGCCCGGATGTCGCGGACGAAATCGCGCACCGCCTCGCGCGCGCGGATTTCCTGCGGGTAATCCGTCGCGAACACGATGCGCGACGCCGGGATTTCCACCAGCGCGGTCTTGACCGAGCCGATGGCGCCGCAGAAGCCGGCGGTGTCGAACACCATGTTGTGCGCCAGGTAGTAATCGAAGTCGCGCTTCGGCGTCATGCCGTGGCGGGGGTTGCCCCGGGTGCCCCAGAAATCCTTGTCCTGGTAGGAGCGTACGCGTCCCAGCATCGACGCGATGCCGCCCGCCAGATGCGCGATGTGGACCGTGAGGCCAGGATGGCGGTCGAACACGCCGGCATTGATCATCCGGATCGTCGCCATGATCAGCGAGAACTCGCGCCCGACCGAGCGCGCGGTGTCGTAGCCGTCGAACTGCTGCGAGAAATTGAGCTTCAGCGCCGGATGCACGAACACGAACATGCCGAGCCTTTCCGCTTCGCTCCAGAACGGCTCGAATTGGGGCGCATCGAGAAACAGCCCCTCTGCTTCCGACGTGATGGTCACGCCCTGGAAGCCGAGCTCGTGCTTGCAGCGGTTGAGCTCGCGCAAGGCCTCAGGCCCGCCGAGCGGGTTGGCATGCGCCGCGCCGATGAAGCGGCCCGGATAGTCGCGCTCGGCCTGCCTGGCCCGGTCGTTGCAGATCCTGGAGCGCTCGAGATCGGCCGCCATGCCGGCCGCGCTGGTGAGCCAGGCCGCGTCGATGCCGGCGAGGTCCATCATGCGGATATGCTCGTCGAGGTCGTAGAGCAGGGAATGCACCGTGTAGCTCGGCGCGCCGTTCTCGTCGTAGTGCAGGATCAGCCGGTCGCCCGGGTCTGCCTTGATCAGCTCGCGCGGCGTGAAGTGGTGCTGGAAATCGACGATCATGGAGGCTCCCTCGGCTCGCGGCCGCAAGGTCTCCCACAACCCGATCGTTTTTCAAGCCTGCCGGTCCGGCGCGACCCGGGGCGCTGAAAGCACCATAGCGGACATAGTCCGCACGGGACGACACGCCTCCGATCACTGCGGTTCGCGGCGCTTCACGGGTTTACGCTTTGTTCGCGCGCCGGACGGTAAAAATTACCGGCGCAAGGCGGCAGTCGCGGCCGATGGGAACCTTTTTTCGTTTCACGGATTATGACTGCCGCAGAGGTCCGGGAAATGGGCGGGGGTCCATCGCAGAAAAATCGAACTCCGCTCGGCGGCGACCCGGCCGTTTCCATCACAATGATCGCGCGGGAGATTGATGATGCAATCCGACGAATGCCATTTGGCCGGCCGACGGGTCCTGGTCGTCGAGGACGAAGCGATGGTGACCATGCTGCTGCGGGAGATGCTCGAGGATATCGGCTGCGAGGTCGTCGGATCGGCGTCGCGCCTGAACGATGCGATCGAAAAAGCGACGTCGTTGTCGTTCGACCTCGCGATTCTCGACGTCAACCTGAACGGGGAGCGGACTTTCCAGATCGCCGACATGCTGGCCGGGCGCGGCGTCGGCTTCGTGTTTGCGACCGGCTATGGGGCCGGCAGCATGCCGGCGCCTTTCGAGAAGACGCCCGTCCTTCAAAAGCCCTTCCATCAGGAAGACCTGGAGCGCGCCATACGTGCGGCGCTGACTTGACACGCTGCGTTTCCAGCAACCGGAACCGGTCCGCCCCGCCGCCATCAGGAGCCGCAAAGTCGACGCCACTGATCGCGGCCGAGGGTACCTAGCGTGCTGCAACGAAACGCGCAGGCCGAGCAGCAAAGGCAGACCAGACGAGGGTGGTCCATCAAGGCCTACCTCGTCGCGCTTGCGCTCTCGTC
>WNFR01008028.1_pt1 | contig 19937 bp, 19 predicted proteins | sample 5400221 | NCBI WGS metagenome assembly WNFR01 (sample SAMN13153357, study PRJNA577476) | soil metagenome | isolation source: 40 cm soil under Madrone tree | place: USA:California | collected 2016-06-14 | reverse complement strand
AAATGTCGCGGTAATTTTTCTCCGCCAAGTCCGAAAGAAGCGCATCGCTTTGGCCGATTCCGATCTCCAAGGCCAGCATTCCTCCCGGCCGAAGCCGCGATGGTGCCTGTGCAATCAGTTCGCGAACTAATTCATCACCGCACCCGCTGGCAAAGACTGCGACTGCCGGATCGTGTAACACTTCGCGGGAAAGCGTGTCGCGGGCTTGTGTCGAGACGTAAGGAAGATTCGCAACAACGAGATCGAAAGTCCCCTCAACATTTTCAAGGAGGTCGCTTTTCAGAAACCGAACCCGACCAGCCAGGTTTAGCCTCGCCGCATTCTCTTGCGCGAGCGCCAGGGCATCGTCGGAGATATCGACGGCGAGAATCTGCGCCTCAGGAAATTCCGAAGCAAGACTCAGCGCGATAACGCCGCTGCCCGTTCCGACATCCAGAATTTCGGATTTCGAATTTCGGATTTCGGATTTCAAGACCTCAACGAGTTCTTCAGTTTCCGGCCGGGGCACCATCGCGCGTTTGTCGCAAAGAAAGATCAATCCGCAAAATTCGACGTTGCCAAGCAGATGCTGAAGCGGCTCACCTTCACCACGACGCTTCATCAGATAGCGGAGCGGCGCGAGTTCCGATTCCGTCAGCACACGCTCGAATTCCAAATAAAGCTCGATCCGTTTGCGTCCCAGCACATGTGCCAGCAAGTGCTCCGCATTCAGTCGCGGATTTTCGACATTATGCTTCTTGAAATATGCAGCCGTCGCTTGCAGCACTTCAAGCACGGTCTTCGTTTTTGTCATGTCGAGCGAAGTCGAGACATCTCTAAATGTTTTTGTTTCTGAGATTCCTCGACTTCGCTCGGAATGACAAAAGGAGAATTACGCGGCTGAGGTTTCTTTGAGTCGCTCGCTCACATCGGCAGCTTGCAGCGCACTGATCAATTCCCCGAGATCGCCGTCGATCACGCGGTCCAAATTGTAAAGGGTCAGACCAACGCGATGATCGGTCACGCGGTTTTGCGGGAAATTGTAGGTGCGAATTTTTTCTTCGCGCCCGCCGGTACCGATCTGGCCGCGGCGTTGCGCGCTGTATTTCTCCGTTTCCTCGCGCTGCTTCCGCTCTAATAGGCGCGCCCGCAGGATCGATAGTGCGCGCTCCTTGTTCTTGATCTGGCTGCGCCCGTCCTGACAGCGCACGATCATTCCGGTCGGAATATGCAGAACCTGCACAGCCGAGTCAGTCGTGTTCACGCCCTGCCCGCCCGGCCCGCCGGCGCGCGAAACTTCGATTCGCAGATCTTCTGGCTTCAATTCCACATCCACATCTTCCGCCTCCGGCAATACGGCCACGGTGGCTGTCGATGTATGAATACGACCTTGCGCCTCCGTCGCGGGCACGCGTTGCACACGATGAACGCCGCTTTCGTGACGAAGTTTTCGAAAAACAGACTCGCCCGAAACTCGGAAGATCGCTTCCTTGAATCCGCCGATCTCTGACGGACTCGATTCTAGATCTTCGGTTTTCAGGCCGGCGCCTTCCGCATAACGATGGTACATGCGGTAAAGATCGGCCGCGAAAATAGCTGCCTCGCTTCCGCCGGTTCCAGCGCGGATTTCCACGATGGCATCACGCTCTTCATTTTCATCCGGTGGCAGCAAGGCGATCTGAACGTTGCGCTCAAGATCGCCGACTCGTTTTTCCAAATCTGGGATTTCATCATCAGCCATCGCAGCGATCTCGACGTCACGCGACATCGCCAGCTCACGATTGTCGTCCAATTGCTTGCGGACCGCTTCGAGTTCGCCCCACTTTGCCAGCAGTTGCTTGATGTTCGCGTGCTCGCGCATGATCTCGCTCGCGCGTTGGCGATTGGAAAAGAGCGCCGGATCAGCGATCTCGCGTTCGAGTTGTTCGAAGCGCTCGCGTTTCAGTTTAATAAGGGAATTAAAGTCCATGGCTGTGTACGGCGGCTCTGTCAGCCACCGAATAGGGCGTTCGCCGCAGGCGAACGCCTCTACAACGAGCTAAGCTTTCTTCTCAGCTCGCGCCGCTTTGGTGCTGCCGTAGCGGCGAGCGAATTTCTCGACGCGCCCGGCGGTGTCGACGAACTTTTGTTCGCCGGTGAAAAAGGGATGACAAGCGGCACAAATACCGATCTTAATATCGCGACGCGTGGAGCGAGTGTGATACACCGCGCCGCACGCACAGACCATGTCGGTCTCATGATACTCTGGATGAATGCCTGCTTTCATCTTCCAAGTGGAGCGCGGAATGTATCTGCGCACGCGGTTTCCTGCAAGCGATGAAATCCGAAGACCCATTGCTGGTAGCCTGGGACAAGACGTTGTCGCGAAAGGGCGATCAGCCCGCCATTTTCAATCCGACCGGCCAAATCGCGCGGACATTTCGACAGATTGAAGAGCGAGCGCGCCAATTCGATGCGAAGATCGAGAGATTCCGCGCGGGCGAAGTCATTGCGGTTCAAATCGGCAATCACGAAAATTGGCCGTCGATTTTCGTCGCTTGTCTGCGGAGACATCTCGTTGTTGTTCCGGTTGAGCAATCGATTAGCGACGAACAACGTGACACCGCGCTCCAAATTTGCAGGGCTAGCGCTGTAGTGTCCGCTGTCCCCAGCGGAACCTCCCCAAAGATTCTTCGGCTGAGGACAGCCGACACTACAGCAGAGTGGCACAAGAATCCGCCGAGCCTTCTAAAGCTTACCTCCGGCACGACGGCAACGCCGCGGCTTGTCCGCTTCCGCAGCGAGCAACTACTCGCCGATTGCAATCAGATTTGTGAGACGATGGAAATTTCCGATGTCGATCTGAATTTCGGCGTGATTCCGATTTCACATTCGTACGGGTTCAGTAATCTGCTTTTGCCCTTGATCGCCCGCGGTGTGCCGATGGTCGTTAGTTGCGACCGCACTCCGCGCGCCATTCTGGCCGACCTCGCCCGCACAAATGCCACTGTGTTCCCGGGGATGCCACTGTTCTACCAGGCATTTTGCGAAATCAATGACATTCCTGCGTTGCCGAACTTGCGGCTCTGCATTTCCGCAGGCGCACCACTTTCCGCCGCTGTGGCGAAAAAGTTTTTCGAAAAATTCAATAAGCCGATCCATTCCTTCTACGGCGCGTCGGAATGCGGCGGGATCTGTTATGACCGCGAGGGGAGAAGCGATATCGAAGGATTTGTTGGGCAGCCGATGAGGGGTGTCGAGGTCGAGCTGGTCGACGCGACCGCGACATTGAGCCGGATCCGGGTGCGGAGCGCCGCAGTGGGCCACGGCTATTTTCCGAAACCCGATGAGCGGAAATTGGGAACCGGAACTTTCATTCCCGATGATCTGCTCGCGCGAGAAGCTTCCGGTTTTAAGATCGTGGGCCGGATTTCCGATCTGATCAATGTCGCGGGAAAAAAGCTGAATCCGGCGGAAGTAGAAGCGCATTTGTTGCGCTTTGCCGGGGTGCGACAGGCGGTGGTGTTCGGCCGTAGCGCAGGCGCGGGATTGCGCAATGAAGAAGTAGTGGCATGCGTGGTGGCGGCGCCGCATATCAGCGAGAGTGATCTGCTGCGATTTTGCCGCGGTGGGCTAAGCGCGTGGCAAGTGCCGAAGCGGATTTTTATCATGGACGCGATCCCGACGAATGAGCGAGGCAAAATCAGCCGGCGCGACCTGGCCCGCCGGTTCTCAACGACAGGCTAGAGTTCGCCGTTGCGAAGATTGGGTTCTTGATAGAGCCTTCACATGGGATTTGGTTACCACGACAGACGAATACTATGCCGAAATCACACAGCCAACCCAAGTCAATAGAAGCTCAAATGGAAGCTTCGGATAGCGAAGCACAAGAGCACACAGAGCGAGGCGAAGAGCACATAGAGCGGGAGCAAACCGACAGTCCACCTGTTCCGCGAGAGGAGGAACCTATGCCGGAAGCTGGTGCGAATGTGGAGAACGTCGAGTCCGACAATTGGTGGAGCGCGTCGGAACCAACCCCGGATTGGTCGCAACCCGCGACTGAGGCCACGGATACAGACACGGATACAGAAATCATTCCTCGAAAGGAGCCGGGGACGGCTGATGTTTATTTTTGCGGTCATACGAGTCTGTTCCCGTTGAGCCGTGCATTGCGAGCCATAGCAAACGAGAGACTCACAGGGTTACTGCGATCATTTTGGGAACAGGAACCAATCGAGCTTCTGGCGCGGGACGGCGAGGTAGTTTTAGTCACGACGCGGGATCCGGCTCTTTATTGTCCCGAAGTACCGGATGTTCTGACCGATGTTGATGTCGTAGTCGTTGAGAGGGCCCGCGAGCAACAGAGAGAAAACGGAACCCCATTTCTTCTGACTCTTGCCCGACAGGAATCGATTGCCCTCGACGCTGCCACGGAACTGCTGCGGCAGTATGGGCAAAAGCTTTTCTCCAAACTTTGGACAGCGCCGCGCGCTTGGATCATGTTTGAAAAGAATGCCGATCTGTTAAGTGATGTTGCCGATATCCCCGGGGATCCAAATGTAAGAGACTGGGCAATGGAAACTTTGCGTCTTGTTCGGAATGCGGATCAACCCGCAAACTTCGACCCAACATCCATTCCCGCTTACACGAAAGACGGCTTCGAGCGGGTGCAGAAGTTGAAACTGACTTCGGACGAGGCCCGATTCGCCTCCCAATTCAATGGCGCGCGGTCGGTGCAACAAATTGCCAAGAACCTGCGGCTCGATTTGAAATCTGCCCGACAACTATTGTTCCGTTTTCTCGCCCTCGAAATAGTCGACTGCTGGCCTGCCAGCACGGCGGCAAAACCACAGCAGCGGAGCTTCTTTCAGCGTCTTCGCGGCTTCGGTCGGCGCGACCGGTAGCTCGCCCGAATATTCGGGAAGCGGTCGTTCATGAAGAGGAAAATTCTCGTCGTCGATATCGGCGGCACACATGTAAAACTGCTGATGTCGCTCCGCGACGAGCGCGAATTTCCTTCCGGTCCGCGAATGGGGCCGGAACAATTTATAGAAAAACTCGTGGAAACTGTGCGCGGCTGGAAATTCGACGCGGCATCCATTGGTTTTCCCGCGGCCGTGCGCAATAGACGAATCGCCCGAAATCCAAAGCATTTGGGGAAGGGCTGGATCGGGTTCAATTTTGGCCGGGCGCTTGGCATACCGGTGCGTCTGATCAACGACGCGGCAATGCAAGCGCTCGGCAGTTACCGTGGCGGCGGACGCATGCTCTTTCTGGGACTCGGAACCGGCTTGGGCTCCGCGCTCGTTTGGGAGAGAACTCTGATGCCGCTTGAGCTCGGCGACCTGCCATATCCTGACGGCAAGATCATTGAAAACTGTCTCGGCATTCCAGGCCTGGAGTTGTTAGGCCAAAAAAAATGGAAACGAGAAGTTACGTTTGCAGTCACGCAATTAAAAAACTCCTTCATCGCCGATTATGTCGTCCTGGGCGGCGGACTCGTGCATCGCTTTCGCCAATTACCGAAGGGAATCGAGCGCGGCCGAAACGAAAACGCATTCCTCGGCGGAATCCGCTTGTGGGAAACAGATCCGCGCAAGCGGCCTTTGAAATGGCTGGTCATGTGATGCCATCAAAATCCGCGTTTAAACGTCGAACGTCCAACATCCAACTTCCAATGCTTGGCTAGCGCCTTTCGCGTGGACGTTGAGAGTTGGATGTTGAGCGTTGAGCATTTGACTTGGACCTTCGCTAAATATTTGAGCCTTTTTTTGTGTCCAATCTCCGAAAACGCGAACGGGTAATCGGCAAAACTCTGCTTGGGAGTGTTGTGAGAAGCTGGGTAGTGTATCAGTTTGGGCAAACTGATACACTACCAGAAGCTGGTTTACTTTGAGCCAAAGAGCCGGTATCAAGCATGGATGGATTTATCTCTTAAAGCTTTAGAAGAGGCGGTGTCGATCCGCCGACAAATGAATACCCTGGAAAGACGGCTTGCTTCAATTCTCGGCGGCACTTCAGCGCGGTTAACATCCAAGAGCGGCAGACGAAGAATGTCTGCGGCGACTCGGGCCAAATTGTCAGCGGCCACCCAAGCTCGTTGGGCGAAGCAAAAAGCCAGCGGCAAAACGGGTCGGACGACGGCGGCCGCAAAGAAAGGCGGGATTACCGCTGCTGGGCGAAAGAGGCTATCCCAACTGATGAAAGCCCGTTGGGCGGCAAGAAGAAAATCCGTTCGGTAAGAAGTAGCCTGCGTCCAGTGGATCGCAGATTTTGTCGGACAGCCGTCGTCTGCATCACGGCGGCGCTTATTAATTTCTGTTGTAGCGCTCACGTTGGGCAACGCATACTATCCGTTGTCGAACTGCGCTTAGGGTTTGTTGAAATTCCTTTGCCATTTAGAGGACCGCGTTTAGCTCCAAGATAGATTCGGGAAACAATCTTTGGCTTTATCGAGCCCGCCCCACTTCGCGAATAGGGTTGCAGCATATTGATCGATTTCGGCTTGTGAAAGTGGCCAGCCTTGCCCGCTGCCTGGGAACACGATGTAGATGATGCCATGAGCTGTGCCGCCACTCTTTGGACTGGATGGAATCCCAAGGGCGTCTGCGAGCGCAATCGATGCTTCCCCGATCTTGCTTGCCGGACCGACATCAGCATAGACGGCATAATCATAGTCACCCTGATCCGGCCGGATGATCACACCCAAGTCACCCAATTTCGCGCCGAGCCCCAATTTGCCCGGAAGAACGAAGAAATTGACCGACTCCGCGTTCACATAACGACGCGGATCTTCACGGTCGACTGAAGAGTCCTCAAGAGACGTCGTCGAGATATAAAAGCCTGGCGCGGGATCAGAACTGCTTTGGACGACCGGGTTTCCGCTAGGCTTCTCATTATCGGTAACGAGTGCCCACCAGTTACCCGGCTTGCCAGCGTTGCCTAGATAATCCAATCCCGATTTGTTATCGGGATGGTAAGCATGATAACCCCCATCTGCGTCGATCATCATGCCTGATTCATAGAAGAAAGCAGAACCATCGTCCTGGAGTGTATTAATGTCGGAATAACCGACCCGTTTGAGGAATTTTAGATTTGCCATAAGTTTACTGCTTGTTTTGTTAGAAACCGCTGCGTCTAATTCTTTAGACGGCCGCGCAGGTTCTTCAGAAACATATTATCATAAGAAACGCCTGTCTAAACGAAAATGCTTTGTGCCGTGAAAACCGCGGTGCTCTTGGGGAGGCTTAGCAGCGCGAAAGCGCGATATCCCCCGGCGCAATTCGGTGCGACGAACGCTTCCGCAACCTCAACGGAACCGCGGAGGGCTTTTGCCAACTCCTCGATCAGTTCAGCATTGCCTTCCAGTGAAGCGCGTGATAAAGCGTTGCTCAATTCGCCCTCATTTTTATCGTATAATTCAGCTCTAAGTCTGATCGCGCCCAAGCTTGCTTTCGTTTCGTTGTAAAAAATCTTATTGTCTTCATAGCGGCATGGGCTCCCTACATTTTTGCAAAAAAGAGTTCTGTTTTACTTTCGAGATCCGTAATGGGTTTGTCGGTTACTTCGTCGTATGGGCTGACGAACATGACAGCGCCACTGCTCAGTGTCAGTATGGCGATGACTAACAAGCAGCGGCGATGGCTCGAACTTCGGTCGGTAAATTTGGTAAAAACCCTAGGAAGAGTTTGAGCCATGCAGATGTTCCCCTTAGAGAGTCAAAGATCAGGCATTGGTACAACCCGCCGCGACCGCGGACCGGATCGGTCTTCGCCGACAAAATCCCCGATCGATTCCCCGATGAAATTGTTGGCAAAAATAAAGGTGCTCATCATCCACCATGCCCCGCTCGTCCGCTCTGGGCTGGTTGCATTGATTGAAGCGACCGGTCGCTTTGCTGTCTGCGGTGAAACGGATGATGCGCCAACAGGCCGGGAAATGTTTGTTAAACATCAACCGCGGCTGGTCGCCCTGGGGTTAACGCTTCGCCGCGGCAGCGGCATCGAGTTGATCAAGGATTTCCGGAGACTGAATAGCGCAGCTCGACTTCTTGTAGTGTCGGCACGCGAAGATCCATTATCGATTCAACGCGCTTTCCGTGCCGGGACGCACGGATATCTAGCGCTGGAAGATGATTCCGCGGAGGTTTTACAAGGGCTTAACAGGATCTCCGATGGTCATCTCTATGCGAGCGCAAGCGTGACTCGGAACCTTCTGAAAAGTCTCGCGACCAATGAGATCGAGCCCGCGCGCTCGGAGGTGAAACCGCTGAGCGACCGCGAGCTACAAGTCTTTTCCTTGATTGGGCGCGGCTTTGGCGCCTCACGGCTGGCAACTGAGTTGCACCTGGGCGTGAAAACCATCGAAACGCACCAGGCGCACATCAAGGAAAAGCTCGGATTACACAGCACGGCCGAGCTCAGCGACAAAGCTGTGCGCTGGATGCTGCACTCGATGCGGCAAAACCTGCAAGTGAAGAAATTGCTGAAAACCGCAGGCCGAAACGTGCGAGTTTAACGTCCAGGATTCAACCAGCGCGCTTCATTTGAGTGGACCTGGCGCAAGCCGATCGTGCACCGTGAAACCGCGCGTTTCCAATTCCTGTCGCAATCGCGGCGAGACTTGCCCGGAGAGAGCCACGAGAATTTTTTTGTTTTCGCCCGATTGCGCAGCGAGTTTTTGCACATCGCTGATGAACTGCGCGGCGCCTGGCGTCCAGGCGGCGTAATCCCACTGTAATGCGACGATTATTGTTCCGTCTTTAGCGACACAGATCGGAAAGTCGTTAAGCATGACGATGCGAGCGATCGGCGTCTTTTCGTTGATCTGATTCATCAAGGCCGCTGTGTAGGTGCAGAAGAGAGCGTCCGCCTCGGTCGTGCTTTTTTGCGCAGCAGCTTTCACAAAAGCTCCGCGATTTGCCACGCCTTTGAGTGACTTGAGATTGACCGCGAACGTCGTGGACTGTGTCGGTGTAAACGCGCCGCCCTGAAGGATCCGTTCGCTGTCACTCCCACTGGCGCCCATGGCGCGGAACGTCGCGCGATTGATTTGCTCAAGCTCGGACGGCGATTTGTCACGAAGCAGTTGCTCGACGGTGCTGTTAAGATTGGTCACCGTGAGCGCTGCTCCGATCGGTCCGCTGATTGGAAAAGTAGCGACACTAAACGTGAATCCACCGGCCCACGAAGCCCAGGCGACATCGTCCAGCTCCTTTTGCAGCATGGTATTGGTGCTGTATGGGTCGACGCCCATTTGGAGCGCGATCTTTCGCTTTTTATCCGAGTAACCGATGACGTCCTTCATCTTTTTCCCTTCGCCCTCGCCGCCGCCTTTCCCAACATTCTTGACCGTCTCCTTTGCGCGCCCCATGAATTTCATGATTCCCTTCGGAACGTTGGAAATCGCCTGCGCCGGATCCCTCGCAATATTTTTGGCCGAGTTGAGCGGACTTTTTGCAGCGGCCAGTAGTGATTTCTTAAACTCGTCGGTCCGCGAAACCTCCTGCAGCCGCGTGATCGCATCGATCTCCTTCAGCCGTTGAAGCAGCATTTCGTTTCCGTCCGCTTCAAAAAGATCAAAGTCTGAATCAATCGTGAACTGATTCATGCCGGACGCCGTGGGGACGGGATCGCGGACCACATAATGCGGTCCCTTGAGTAATTCCGGTTTGAGGATCTCACTCGCATTTAACACCGGCAGTTCCTCAAACGCTGCTTCGGCGCGGCGTACCTCGAATGGTTCCGGCGTTTGTGCGAGACACGGTAACGACACGCTGAGCGCCATCGTCAGAAAGAGAATCCTCATACCCCTGCACTGGTCGAAATCAACGGTCATTGGTCATCGTTTTCAGAAAGATTGCGATACTAAATCGCAGGCGAAATGTGAAATGCTAAATTGCGCCGTTCCTATTCCATCTCCAAAACTAATCTGTCCACCGCTAGTTGCCGTTCGGCAGATCTTCGCGGATCACGCGTGAGAAATCCGGATCCTTGTCCGCGGCACGGGCGCGCTCGTTGATCAAGCTGCGCTGTTTGAGCTCGCTGAACGGCAGCCCACCGGTGGCGATGGCGTGAAAAGGCGACTCAGTGCCTCCCAGCAAAGCTCAGTGATCAAAGGGCCAGAGTGCTCTTGCTCGTTCGATTCAGGTTACTGCCCTTCTTGTGAGTCGTCTTCGACGTCGTCCTCAGTTACCTTCCAAGTCTTGTCAGGATTGTACTTGTCCATGCTCTGGAACGTTTTCATCGTATCGGGCCCGAGATCCTTCTCGTAAACGACTCCGTCGGGGCCAACCATGAACGTCTGCACTCCGGTCACACGATACTGAGCGGGCGCCGCGGCCAGCGCGAATCCGCCGATCATGGCACCCCCAACCATGAAGTCCATCTCTCCCATCGGCGCCGCTGGTCCTTGACCCTTTAGCACCTTGAAATAGTAACCATGATAAGGTTGACCTCGCTGCGCCGAGTAACCTTCCTCCAGCGCTTTAGCGACGAATCATCGTGCTTTTCCTGGGCGTACTCGTGTTGCGCCTCGACGAACCCACGACAAATCTGGATCGCATTCAGTTCGTTGGCGCCGATACGCCGATTTAATATCTCTTCACGGCCTACTTTCGTATCAAACGACCACTTGCCTTTCTGCTTCACAATCGGAATGGGAAGCGGAAAATTATCGTTGCCCACCAGGAGAATGGCGTGGTTCGAATTCTTCTTGTCTATTTCAATCGATGTCTTTTCCTTTGCTTTGGCTGCGAATGCCTGCGAGCGGTTTCTGTCCATCACAGGATCTTCGGAACTGATAAGGTCCTCGCTATCGGCCCCTAGAATTTCCTTTGCGCCCGCGACATCAAAGGTCTCGGCTGCTTGAATAAGCGCATCTGCCGCCTGCTTCGGTGTGTCGAACTGTTTTTGTGTTGACGTCGACGCCGCAGCTGCGTCCGCTTTCGACGCTGGCGCCGCATGCAAAGCGAGACCCAACAAGCAATAAATGGCGATCCCAGAAGCGATCAGAGAAATTTTGCCGGAAGTCATGATGTTTAATTTTGATTTCATTTGTTTTCCCTTCGAATGATTTGCTTATCTTCTGCGTCCGCCGCCGCCTCCTCCACGTCCGCCGCCGCCGCCACGGCTCATTCCGCCGCCTCCCCCGCCGCGGCTCATACCGCCGCCTCCCATGCTGTGCCCACCTCTGCTGCTACTGGCACGCGCGTGGTTTCCGCTGCCGCCGCTGAATCCTCCACCCTTGGCGCCGGAACTAGGCCGCGATGATGCGCTGCGGTTACCGACTTGGTTCTTAGCAGTACTGCCACCGGGTCGCGCTCCGGCACCGCCTCCTGGACGAGCTCCTGCTCCAGCGCCACCGGCACCACCGGGCTTTCCAACGCCACCCGCACCGCCGGCACCACCAACGCCACCCGCACCGCCGGCACCACCGGGTCTTCCGGCACCACCACCGCCTCCCGCACCACCGGGTCTTCCGGCACCACCAACGCCTCCCGCACCACCGGGTCTTCCGGCGCCACCAACGCCACCCGCACCGCCGGCACCACCCGGTCTTCCGGCACCACCGACGCCACCCGCACCACCGGGACGACCGGCGCCACCGGCGCCACCGGGGCCACGTCCGCCGAATTTATTCGCCGTTTGCCTGTTTCCATACGGAGCATTTCCCCGGTGTTGCGGATTGTGCTGCCAATTACCTTGTCCCTGGCGGTTGACATTGCGGTTGAAATTGTTGTTCTTATTGAAATTGTTATTGTTGTTGATGTTGACGTTGCCACCGTTCCAATCGCAATCGCCCCAGTGGCCACCCCAAGAGCCCCACGCGGCGGCACCCAGCGCAATTCCCGCGCCCCACATCAAAGCTGTCCCCGGCACGTAGCCCGGATAGGTATAGGGATAGTAAGGATATTCAACAGGAGCAGGCCCGTACACCACAGTCGGGTCGTACGAGGGCACATAAACAACGTCCGGGTTCGCTTGCTCGATCTTGATCACCTGCTGGCCGCTGGGAACTGTCTGGGTCTCCACTACCTGTTGGGCGCTGGTTTTTAGATTCCCAGTGCTCTGGGCTTTTCCTCGCATGCGCTGGACTGCGCCCATCACGTCAGATTGCTGCGCCAGAAATGCGTTTCCCAAGTCCGTCGTCCATTGGATGTTGCCGGCCATCCGCTGCACGACGTCTGGAAACTCTACCAGGGACTGGACACTTGGGTCCCACGGCTGCTTTGCCACCGCGTCCGCCAGCGCTTTGCCTTGCAAATTCTTATTCCGATCCATCCACTGCTGAAGTTGGATGATCTCAAGCGGATAAGTGGAAGCGGCGAGTGTTTGAGCCAGAAGTGGGTCGGGATAAAGCGCAATCGGCGCGACTAAAGAATCCACTTCACCACTTGCAAGCTTGGGAGCCTGTTCCGTGTCTGCGTTCGTCGTCGTGGTCATGACCTGCGACTGGGCCTGCTGCGCGAATGCTGTGGTCGCGCCAGACGAGAGCAATGCGAGACCTGCGATGGCAATCACGCCATGAAATAATTTGCGGTTTTGTGATTTCATAATTTTTTACTTTTCAACCGTTGCCTGCACGTATAAATGAATTTTTGTCGATCGGCAATAGGACTTTCGTCCAATAGAAGCCGCTCGGAGAGAAACCTTATTTTGCAGTAAACAAATGGAAGGATATGCACTATGAACAAAGTTAGAAAAATCGTAATCTCACTGCTTGCCCTCGGCGTGACGGCCGGTTTCACGCAGGCGGCTACTCATCAATCAGAGCCAGACGCAACTTTGCGACTGAGCGGGGGTTCGTTCGCACTCGGAATCGGTTTCAGCTGGGGGAAAGGTACGCTCACTTACAAGGGCAAAAACTATCCGGTTAAGGTAAACGGACTGTCGGTAGGCAAAGTCGGGGTGACAGGGAGTTCCGCCTATGGCGAGGTTTTCAATCTGAAGCATCTTCAAGACTTCAACGGTCATTATAATGTGGGTGCCGCGGGCACGCGCGGGGTGACTCTTGGCGGTGGGAAAAGTGGCACCCTCATGTCAAATCAGGCCGGTGTGATAGTCCGCATTTCCTCCACCCAACAAGGTGTTGCCGTCAACGCCACCGGCGGCGGCGTTGACATGCAACTCAAATAACGGGGTTGCCTGGTAAATAAATCTGAGTGCGCCGTCAACGGCGCACTCAGCAATTGCTCGAATGGCCGAGCTTTCCTCACCCGCCGCCGTACTTGAAATCGGAACGGCCGCTCCATGGGTGCGGAAATGCTCGTCGGCGTGGGTGCGTGGACCACTTTGGGATGGCTTCTGGATGCTCAGCGCGCTCTGGCTCGCGCCCATCATTCTCTGGCTGTCCCATGGGTATTCCAATCCGGAGACGAGTCCACTGGATGTACTTTACTTCGGTATAACCGCGCTCTTTTGGATTGGGCACCGATTGTCCAGCACCTATCTCGCGTACTGCACGGAAGCGTACCGGCCGCTCCTGCGGGAACAGCCCATCCGGTTCGTCGCGCTGCCGATTCTCGTAACATCAGGATGTTTTGCTGTATTTCTCCCTGCAGACTCGGCGTTGCCATGGACGCGTGAAGAGCGATTGATTGGACTGGCGATCGTCGATTATGCCTGCGTCACGTATCATTTCGCCGCGCAACATTTCGGTGCTCTTTCACTCTACCGTGCACGCGCCGATCGCGGCTGGTGCATTCAGACTAGACAACTGGATCGTTTTTTTGCGCTCACTATAGGTGGCGTGCTTGTTTTTGTAGCAGACATCCTCGCCGGATCCGTCGCCTATCAGGATCAGTGGATCGATCGCTGGTCGTTCGCCGCGTGGATTGTGTCGGCGCAGGATGGAATCCGAAGCGGCGGAATGCTGACGCTGCTTATCGCGACGGCCGCCATGCTGTTCGCGGAGTTTCGCGCGCCACGATGGTCGTTGCCACGCGTATTGTACATTGTTGGAATCGCGGTGATGGTTGGACTCGCTCTTCGTCCTCGAAGTTTGTTTCTATTTCTTGTGATCTGGACGTCGCAGCACTGGATTCTCGCTACAGGGTTGGGTTCGCAGACACCGTGCGCAGAGCCAAGTCCAACCAGCGGCATCGTGCGTGGATTTCTGCACAGGCTGAATATTCGGCCGTGGGCGGTCGTGCTCTTTTTTACGGCGCTGTCCGTAGTTCTGTTGCCACTCTTCGAGGTGGAAGCAAACCGCGAGACAGGGACGTATTACGGCGACCGGATCTTCGGCGCGTTCGCGACGCAACTACGCACCTCCTCCTGGGTACCTGCACTGGTCGCTCTCGGCTTTGCTACGGGGTTCATTCATTACTTGCTCGATCGAAGTGTTTATCGAATGTCGGATCCGCAAGTGCGCGCGGCAGCGCGTGGTCTACTTACGTAAGCAAGACTTCGCCTCCGGCGGCGCCAATGAGCGTGATCTTCATCGTGCTATTGCATGCTCTGCGCTTCGATCCGCATGAGCTCGATCCGATGATTGGCATTCGGATTGCGCGGCGATGGGCCGGCAACGAGCATCACGCGTTCGGCGGTGATTCCGTTCGCGTCCAGCCAGCGCGTGACCCATTGACGCCAGTCGTCGGGTTCCTCGGGGAGATCGACGGGATGCACGCCGTAGGAAAACGCGAGATTTTGACACACAGCGGGATCGGAGCTGGGCGCGATGATCCAGACCGGCGGTTTGAAGCGCGAAATGGCGCGCGCCACCGTGCCGCCACGTGTCGGCACGAGAACGACGTCGCACGGCACTGTGTCCAATGCGTGCTCGACGACGGACGCCATACGATCGCCGCCGATCGTCGGCATCTTCTGTTGCAGAAAATCGCGACGCGCAGCGAAAGTGGTGCGCGGACGGTGCGCCTCTGTAAAAGCCGCGATCTTCGCGAGCATCGTCACAGCTTCCTCTGGAAATTTGCCCATCGCCGATTCGCCGGAGAGCATCACGCAATCAGTGCCGTCGAGAATCGCGTTCGCCACGTCGGTTGCCTCGGCACGCGTCGGCAAACGACTCGCGACCATCGATTCGAGCATTTGCGTCGCAGTGATCACCGGTTTGCCGGCCATGTTCGCTTTCGCGATCAATTGCTTCTGCGTATGCGCAATTGCCTCGATCGGCACTTCCACGCCGAGATCGCCGCGCGCCACCATGATTCCATCGGAAGCCGCGAGGATTTCGTCGAAGTGCGCGAGCGCGTCGGCGCGCTCAATCTTGGCGATGACGAACGGCTGCTGCGAGACTTTTGCCGCCGCCTCGCGCACCGCCTCAATATCGGCGGCGCGGTGGACGAACGACTGGCTCACTGCATCTACACCGACGCCGAGCGCGAATTCAAGAGCCGCGCGATCCTTCTCAGTGAATGCGCTGATGCCCAGCTCGATGCCCGGGAGATTCAGCCCCTTGCGCGAACGCAGCTCGCCGCCGACCTCGACGGTGCACTCGACGTCGTTGCCCGCCACGCGCTCGACCACGAGCTGCACCAGACCGTCGTTGAGAAAGATTCGATCGCCCGGCTTCACAACACGCGGCAGCGGCTCGAAACTCATCGAGACGCGCTCTGCATTTCCGACGATGTCTTGGTTCGTGAGCGTGAAGCGGTCGCCGGGCATGAGCTGCACCGGCTCCGGTTCGATCTTTCCGAGCCGCATCTTCGGTCCCGGCAGATCGGCCATTATCGCCACGCGGCGTGCGGTTGTCCGCGCTGCGTCGCGAATCCGATGGATGAGTTCTGCGTGATGTGAAAAGTCGCCGTACGAAAAATTGAGCCGCGCGACGTTCATTCCCGCGCGAACGAGTCGCACCAGCATTTCCGGTGATTCGGACGCCGGGCCAATGGTGGCGACGATTTTTGTTTTGTGTTCGGGAAACGCCGCCGTCATGACGCGAACATCGTTTTTCCCGCGCGCGCCCGATCGAGCATCGTGCAGTAGGTTTTGTAATCAGCGACTGGCATCGCGTTTCATCTCAGCGCATTTTGCCGCCGTAGATTGCGTCCTCGCCCAGCTCTTCCTCGATCCGCAGAAGCTGATTGTATTTTGCGACGCGGTCGGTGCGGCTGAGCGAACCGGTCTTTATCTGCCCCGCGTTTGTGGCCACGGCGATATCTGCAATCGTCGTGTCCTCGGTTTCTCCTGAGCGATGACTGATGACAGCGGTGTATTTATTTTCCTTCGCGAGTTCGATGCAATCGAGCGTCTCGGTTAGCGAACCGATCTGGTTCACTTTGATGAGAATGGAATTGGCGATGCCGCGATCGATGGCCTTGCGCAGAAATTTAACGTTAGTAACCAGAAGGTCATCGCCGACCAGCTGCATCTTCGCGCCCATGGCGTCGGTCAATTTTTTCCAGCCGTCCCAATCGTTCTCCGCGCAACCGTCTTCGAGCGAGATGATGGGAAACTTCTTTGCCAGCTCCTGATAGTAGGAAATCAACTCCTCGGCGTTGCGCTTCGAACGATCCGATTTCTTGAACACGTATTGCTTCTGCTTTGCGTCGTAAAACTCCGACGCGGCGACATCGAGCGCGATGAAGATTTGTTCGCCGAGCTTGTAACCCGCTTTTTTCACCGCCTCGGCGATCGTAGCCAGAGCGTCGTCCGCGCTTTTGAAGTTCGGCGCGAAACCGCCCTCGTCGCCCACCGCCGTCGAGAGCCCGCGATCTTTCAGCACACTTTTTAGACTGTGGAAAATCTCACAACCAGCGCGCAGAGCTTCCGAGAACGTGGGCATGCCTTTCGGCATGATCATGAACTCCTGAAAATCCACCGGCGCATCCGAATGCGCGCCGCCATTAACGATGTTCATCATCGGCACGGGCAGCACCTTCGCATCGGCTCCGCCAAGGTATCTGAAAAGCGGCAGACCGAGCTGATTCGCCGCAGCATGTGCAGTTGCGAGTGAGACAGCCAGGATCGCGTTCGCGCCGAGCTTGCTTTTGTTCGGCGTGCCGTCGAGCGCGATCATCGTCTTGTCGACGCGCACCTGATCGAGAGCGTCCATGCCGGTCACTTCTTTCGCGATGATTTCTTTCACATTCGCAACGGCCTTGGTGACGCCAAGGCCGAGGAAGCGCTCTTTCTCGCCGTCGCGCAATTCCCACGCCTCGTGTTCTCCGGTGCTCGCGCCGCTCGGGACGATGGCGCTGCCGGTGCCACCGCCAGCAAGAGTAACTACGGCTTCAACAGTTGGATTACCGCGAGAATCGATGACTTGGCGGCCGTGGACTCGGACGATCTTCGTGACAGACATAACAGGTGTTTTCTTTTGAAGTGGCAGTGAGCAGCGAGAATTTCCGTCTTCTCACTGTGATTCTAATTATGCATTCAGCGTTGTCCCGGGAAGAAAAGGCTGTCCGGTCGCGAATGCCACAAGATTCGCCACCGTCACGCGCGCAATTTCCCCATTGGAGGCGGCGCGTTGAAGCGATTCGCGGTCATAGGGTTTGGTGTCGAAGACCGCCGTCTGCAGAGTGGTCATGGCTGTTTACCCTGCTGGTTTAATGTTCCAAACGCGATCGCAGTAATCGCGGATCTTGCCGCCGCTTTTCACGCGGTTATCCCTGGCTCCTCACGATCCATGCGTTGAAGAATTTTCTTGCTCACGATAACGAAGAAAAATGCCGTCGAGAGGCCGCACATCAGAATACCAGTCAACCCTTCGACTGGACCGAACAATCGCCACTCTTTCGGCAGCACCAGGTCGCCATAGCCAATTGTTGCGTAGGTGACTCCGGAAAAATAGAACGATGACTCCGCGTCCGGCAGGCATTTATTCCACCAGAAAAACAGCGCCCAGACGGCGATCTCAACGAAGTGAATGACAATCAGCAACCACGCAACGCGAATCAGCAGCCATGTAATTGGCCAGAAGCGTGTATCCGGCCGCACGGTAGAGTGCAACACGTGGCTCAACGCCATCCCGAGACCTCCGGCGTGAATGATTACAGTGGTCGCGACCAGGCACGAGGCCATTAAAAGCTTCGCAATCATCTCGGTGTTAACCTTCTCATTCGTTATTAACCGGGGTTACCGCTCAAGCTGGTCTGGGGTGGTTTCAGGTCATCAGCTATTTTGCGCTGACTGAAGATGATCAATCGCATCGGCCACGGTCGTGAAACGATTCACACCGCCCAGTTTTCCGTCCACACCTTCATTGCGCAAGCGATCGCGCACAGAGGCACGCGGTTCGACCGCTTGGAACCGGATGCCTTTCGCGGTGAGTTCGTCGGCCATGCCGCCCAAGGCGTGCGCGCTTTGCAGGTCCACCCGCGGCGCAGCTGAAAGATCGAGCACTACGAGCTTCGGCGGCGTCGGCTCGCCTCGAACACTGCTCAGGATCGCATCGCAAACATTGTCCACGTTGAAATAGACTAGGCCCGATTCGGGACGGAAAATCAACACGCCAGGAATCAATTCGTTGTCCGGATGCCGGGCGCGATCCGAGAAACGGCGCGTTCCGGGGATACGTCCCAAGAAGGCAACATGCGGCCGCGAAGCGCGGCGGAGCAGTTGCACCAGCGAAATGATCGCGCCGATGAGGACACCGCGTAACAGGCCCGAGCCGAGCACGCCCAGCAGCGCAGCGATAGCCACGACGAACTCCTCACGGTCCGCACGCCAGAAATGTTTAAGCGCTGCAAGGTTAAAGAGACCTATTACTGCCATGAGCACAATCGCTGCGAGAACCGGCTGCGGGAGGTAACGCAATGCGCCGGACACGAATAACACGATGAGCAGCATCAGTAGAGCAGCGATAAGTCCCGACAATGGCGTCCGCGCGCCGCCGCTTTCGTTCACCAGCGATTGCGACATCCCGCCGCTAACAGGAAAGCCGTGGCCCAGCCCGGCCATGACGTTTGCGCCAGCGATGCCGAGTAGTTCCTGGTTCGCATCGAAACGATAGCCATGCTTTACCGCGAACATGCGACCAATGGCGGCGCTTTCGACGGCGCCAAGAAGAAAACAAGCCAGCGCCAGGGGCAGCAGGTCGTTGAGATCGGACGCATGCACTGCTGGAAGCCCGAATGGCGGCATTCCCTGCGGCACCTGGCCCAGCAGTTTCACGCCGAGCCTCCCGAGATCCATGCTCGCAGCCGTCACAATGCCGGCGATCACCACTAACAGAGCCACCGGTTTGTTCTTGAGAAATCGTTTCCCTAACAACAATACCGCCAGTGCGCAGAGACCGAGCAGGAGCGACGCGCCGTTTGTTTCCCGCAGGTGCGACAAGAAGTAACCGGAGCGTTCCCAAAAATCGCCATGCGATCCTTTGAAGCCGAAGAGCTTCGGCAACTGGGTGCTGGCTATAAACAAAGCGATACCGCACTTGAAGCCGACAAGGACACTTTCAGAAATGAAGTTCACAATCACCCCGGCTTTAGCCAGCCACGCGATGAAAGCGAGCGCGCCGACAATCAACGCCGTGCATGACGCCAGAGCCCAGAATCGTGAGGCGTCGCCTCCAGCCAGATTCCCAAGCGATGCTCCCACGAGCACGGAGATAGCAGACGTAACGGTGATGGCTGTATGCCGCGAGCTGCAAAGCAACCAGAACACAAGACCAGAGAAGAGACAGGCATAGAGGCCTGCTTCGGGCGGCAGATTAGCAAGCGAAGCATCCGCCAGCCCAGCTGGCATGAGGTAGGCTGCAAGGGTAACACCCGCGACTAAGTCCGCGCGCAGCCAATTAGGCTGGTAAGCACGCAACCAGTCAAGGGCTGGAAATATGTTATACCATCCGCCGCGTGCCATAGGCTGCGACTCAGACCTCGTTGGTTCTAAATTTTCCGCAGTCCCTTTCGTTGCGGCAATATCCTTGCCCATAGTGTCGACTCGCTTTAGCCGCGACGCTTTTTGCGATGGTGTTCTTGATATCCCACCGCCCACGCCTTGGCTGCTTCCAACGGATTGCCGCTTTTTTGACGCTCTATCCACGCCTTGAGTCCCGCTTCATCAACAGGCAGGTCG